>ERZ1645185.421-NODE-421-length-17865-cov-4.493992_pt1 | contig 17865 bp, 13 predicted proteins | sample MGYA00575351_ERZ1645185 | MGnify/ENA primary metagenome ERZ1645185 (study PRJEB40838, sample SAMN11284767) | freshwater sediment metagenome | isolation source: river sediment | host: Sediment | place: India: Jana village, Kanpur | collected 2015-12-17 ...
GGGGGTGGCGGTTGGGAGTACTCATGCGGTGGTTCCTCGCGTGATCGGCGCAGCACGCGACGCCAGCACCAAACACTGCCCTACGCGCACGAGAACGCAAGACGGCTGGGCGCCCTTTCGGGCGACGAACGGCCGACTGACCGCTCTCCCAACCGTCCCGCGAATCTGAGGTGCTGCAGCGCGCCCGTCGACGGACGCCTCGCTCACGCCGCCGCCGCCCACCTCCCCATCTCCGCCCACCGGATGAACCGGTGCCCATCGACCTCGCGGAAGTTCCGCACCTTCCGCAGCGTCGTGTGGCCGTTGGCGGAACCGTCGTCGTTGGTGTTCCCCTCCACCGTCGCGCAGACGTGCACGTCGCGCTCGTGCACGCGGTCCTCCTCGTGGATGCCGACGACGATGCCGGTGTGGTAGAAGCGCCGGCGCATGTGGCTGTACATCAGGAAGATGTCGCCGACGTTGGGCTCGTCGCGGAGCACGCCGGCGGCGCGCGCGGCGCGGCCGAGGGCGTCGCAGCTGCCCGTGGCGGGGAGGGGCCAGCTCGACCGCCTGCTCAGGTGGTCGTAGTGGGCCGAGTGGCCGACGTGGTAGACGAAGGCGGCGCACCAGGGCTGGCCGGGCGGGAGGGCGACGCCCTTGAGGAAGTGCTCCACCATCTGGCCGCGGTTGTCGCCGCCCTGCTCGCCGACGCCGATGAAGGCGTTGGCGGCGGCGACGAGGAGGGCGGGGCTGAGCGGGACGATGTGCGACCGTACGCGGATCATCTGGACCTCGGGTCAGCGGATGGGGAAGAGGCGTTCGGTGTCGTGGCCGACGATGATGCGGGCCCCCTCGCCCTCGGCGACGGGGAGCTCGTAGAGCCCGGGGCCCTTCTCGTGCGCCGCCCGCACCGTGGTGTTCCAGAAGCGGACCGACGGGCGCGGCGTGCGCGGGTGGTTGTACACCCAGGTGGTGTCGCCCCGCACGGTCACCGTGAACTCCGCCTCGCCGGCGGTCACCTGTCCGGCGCTCGTGTGGATGAGGATCGCCCGCTCGCGGAGACTGGACGTGATGGTGTCGAACGGCACGATGCGGAACCGGGCCGTGCCGCCGTCGAGCTTGAGGAGGCGGTCCCGGTCCTGCCGGCGGTGCGAGATGCTCAGCGCCGTGCCGGGCTCGAGCTGCACCTCGACGCCGTCGTTGAGCGGGATCCAGCCCTCGGCGTACGGCACCGGCGAGTACTTCATGGGCCGGTAGCTCGTGGCCGGCAGGAGGACGATCGTGGCGATGAGGAGCACGAAGGCGGCGAGCCAGCGGGGCCAGCGGCGGCGCTTTGGCTTGGGTGGCTCGACGACGACCGTCGCCTCGACCGCCTCGGCGCGCACGCGCCTGGAGAAGCGCTCCCAGGCGCGCTCCGCCTCGCCTTCGGGACGCGGGACGCGGTCGCGTTGCCGCGGGATGCTCCAGATCATGAGGAGCGGGGCCGCGAACTCGCGGAACTCCGCGTCCTTCTCGAGTCGGCTGCGGACGAGCTCGGCGCGCTCGGGGTCGAGATGGCCGTTGAGCCAGTCGGAGAGGAGCTCGAGGTCGTCGACGCCGTCGATGGTGGGCTTCATCTGGTCGGTCATTACTGGGCGTCTCCCTTGGGCGCGGGCAGGCGCGCGGGCTTGAAGTCCTCGATCTGGAAGCCGGCCTTCACGAAGGCCGAGCGGATGGTCTTGAGTGCGAGGCTCAGATGGGCGTTCACGGTCGCGGGACGGAGGCCGAGCACTTCGGCGGTCTCCGCGTAGCTGAGCCGCTCTTCATATAGGAGGAGCAGCACCTCGCGACGGCGCGGCGGCATCGACGCGAGCACCAGGTCGAGCGCGTCGGCGGCGGAGTCGAACCGAGAGGGCGCCTCGAACGCGCGGACCGCCTGCGCCTCGATCTCCCCGTCCGCGTCGTCGAGCGAGAGGCTCTCGTTGCGCTCCTTGAGTGCGTCGACCACCCCATTGCGCACCGCGCGGTAGAAGTACCGGTCGCTGCGCTGTTCCGCCGGCATCATCGGCCATCGGTGGTAGACCTCGGCCAGCGCGTCGTCCACGGTGTCGCACGCGCGGTCGCGGTCGTGGAGGAAGCCGTTGGCATAGTCGACGAGCGGCCCATGCAGCCGGACGTAGGCCTCGTGGAAGAGCCGGTCCAGCTCGGGGCTCATCGAAAGCCGAGGGGGCTGGAGCGGCGGGGAACCGATGAGGGCGGTGCCGTCCGACGGTTGGGGCCTGGTGCGTGCCAGTCGCATGTGGGTGAGGGTTGAGGTCGAGTCGAATTCCTCTACCTGTACAACTGGCGAAGAGGCCAATTCCAATTAACGCCAGATTGGCAGGTCAAACTCGCCATCCGGGCATTAATTGGAATTGCCCTTCTCGGCAGTTATCCCAGTAGAAGGGTCGAATGATCTGACCGCGCGTGAGTCACCGCCGGTCGACCCGAGGCCGCGAGCGGCGAATCTGGAGCAGGGCGCCGCCAGTCGCGAGGGCAGGGCAGCCAGGGGGCGGTCGCATGCGGCGAGGCGCGACCCGGGAGTGGCAAGACGCGACGAGCAGTTGGCGAGGTGCGATCCGCGCCTGCCAAGTCGCCACCGGAGCGTGACCAGCCGCTCCGAGCGCGTGACCACACGCGATGCGCACGTGGAGAGACGCGAGCAGCGCTTGGCAAGGCGCGACGAGCCAGTGGCAAGCCGCGACGAGCGCGTGGCGAGCGGCGACGAGCGCGTGGCAAGGCGCGATGAGCACGTGGCAAGGCGCGCCGAGCGGGCGACGAGGTGCGGCAAGCGCCTGGCAAGTCGCGATGCGCTGCTGGCGAGCGGCGGCGAGCGGACGGCAAGCGGCGACGAGCGGACGACGAGCGACGACGAGCGGACAGCAAGCCGCGACGAGCGAATGGCGAGCTCCTGCGAGCGACTGGCAAGGCGCGACGAGCGATTGGCGAGCTGCGACGAGTGCATGGCAAGGCGCGACGAGCAGGCGACGAGCAGTGCCGAGCGGTTGGCAAGCTCCGAAAAGCGGAGTGCGAGCTGCTCCGAGCGGACTGCGAGGCGAGATGAAGACGGGCGCCCGTGACGGACGCACACGGGCGGGGCCCCCCCGGGGATCATGCGTCCAACCACATCCTTACTTAGAGGAAGCAGACCATGGAGACGAGGCAGCAGCGGGTGATGGATGCGTTCGGGCGGGTGCGTACGTTCCTCGACGAGCACCCGGCGACGGGGGTGCTGACGTATGCGAGCGCGCAGGAGATGCTGGACGACGTGCTCGGGAAGCTGCGCGGGCTGGCGAGCACGCAGTACCGGGGGCAGGAGCTGGGCCGCGCCGAGGCGCGGCGGCAGGCGGAGCAGATCGCGCTGCTGGTGGACCAGCACATCCGGCCGATCGTGACGATCGCGCGGGCGCAGATCGAGCCGCACTCGGACGTGGGCCTGCCGGCCGCGCTCCGGATGCCGAAGCTGCCGATCAACCCGTCGCGTGTGCTGACGGTGTGCGACGGCATGATGGAGGCGGCGCAGGCGCACGAGGCGCTGTTCGTGGCGCACGGGCTGCCGGCCGACTTCCTGGCGCAGTTCGCGGCGGCGCGGGCGTCGCTCGAGCGGCTGACGGGGGGCCGCACGGTGCAGGTGGGCGCGCGGGTGGCGGCGCGGGCGGGCCTGCGGGTGCAGCTGCGCCGCGGCCGTCGCGCGGTGGAGCGGCTCGACGCGCTGGTGCGGGCGTCGTACCGCAACGACCCGGGGGTGCTGGCCGCCTGGCGCATCGCGAAGCGGGTGCCGCGCACCCCGGTGCGCGGGGGCGCCGAGGAGGCGGAGGTGGCGCAGCCGTCGGAGTCGACGGTGCCGCCGTTGCCGCAGGCCGCCTGATCCCCATCCCACTCAACGCGAGGAGGTTCCAATGAAGCGAGGAGGCGGGGTACACACGGTGCTGGCGTCGCACGGCGCGGGGTGGTGCAATACGGTCGATGGCCGCGTGGCATCGCGGCACCGGCTGAAGGCGGCGGCGGTGGCCGCGGGCCGCGCGCTGGCGCGCGGGATGGAGGTGGAGCACACGATCCACCGCGCCAACGGGCGGATCGCGGAGAAGAACTCGTACGGCAACGATCCGTGCCCGCCGCGGGACGGCCGTTGATCAATTCACTCGACCAGGGAGGCTGGATGCCGGAGACGAAGGGGCGGGACAGCGGGCGGCGCGGGAAGCCGCAGGGCGGGACGGCGCTGATCGGCGTGGCGCTGGCGATGATCGGGGCGCTGGCGGGAGTGCACCCCGCGAACGCGCTGCTGGTGGCGCTGAACGAGGTGCTGCCGCAGCTGGCGGCGGCGCTGCCGCCGGTGATCACGGCGTGCTTGGCGGTGCTGGCGGCGGTGAGTGAGCCGCCTGGCGTCGGGAGGAAGTAGGAGGGGGGAGAGGTAAGGCAACGGCCAGCGGGGACGCCCGCTGGCCGTTGTTGCGTTTCGGGGATTGGGGCACGGGCAGTGACCCTGAATGGGGTTCAGTACGACAGGTTTTAGATCTATCCCGGTGCTGTTCCGTAAAGCAATCAACGACAGAGACTTGAACGATTCGACGGCCTCCGATTGGGGGCCGTTTTTCGTTCGTCGTGTGCGAGGCACGTGCGAGCCTCGACAGATTCCCCAAGCAGCGCCCCAGAAGCCTCGCGGAGTGTCATTGCAATGGGGTAGCTTCTGTGGTTCTCCGCACGGCAGAGTCGTGCCGACCGTACTCCCAACAGCAGACCCGTAATGGCCCTCAAGAAGTCCGATCTCTACGCCTCGATCATGGCGTCCTGTGACGCCCTCCGCGGCGGGATGGATGCCAGTCAATACAAGGACTACGTCCTGTCGCTGCTCTTCATCAAGTACGTGAGCGACAAGTACGCGAACAGCAAGGACTTCAAGCCGCCCGTTGTCATTCCAAAGGGGGCTAGCTTCGCCGATATGGTCGCCCTCAAGGGCAAGCCGTACATCGGCGACCGAATCAACACCCAGATCATCAAGCCGCTGACTGACGCGAACAGTCAGCTCTCTCGCAGCGACTTCCCGGATTTCAACGATCCCGGCAAGCTCGGCGAAGGGAAGGATCTGGTGGATCGCCTGTCTGGACTCGTCAGCATTTTCGAGAACCCGCAGCTCGATTTCTCAAAGAATCGGGCCGATCACGACGACATCCTTGGCGATGCCTATGAGTACCTGATGCGGCACTTCGCCACCGAGAGTGGCAAGAGCAAGGGGCAGTTCTACACGCCGGCCGAGGTCAGCCGGGTCATTGCGCAGGTCATCGGCATCTCACGTGAGAACTCCAAGGCCGCGACGACCGTGTACGATCCGACCTGTGGATCGGGCTCGTTGTTGCTCAAGGTGGCAGCGCAGGCGGGAAAACGGATTACGCTCGAAGGGCAGGAAATGGACGTGACCACTGCCGGTCTCGCCCGAATGAACATGATCCTTCACGACTTTCCCACGGCGCAGATTCAGCAAGGGAACACGCTCGCCACGCCAAAGTTCAAGAACGGCGAGCAGCTCCGCACGTACGACTACGTCGTCGCCAATCCGCCGTTCTCGATGAAGACCTGGAGCAACGGGCTGACCCCGGAGGCTGACCCCTATCAGCGCTTTGCCTGGGGGGTGCCTCCTGCCAAGCAGGGCGACTACGCGTTCCTCCTACATATCATCCGTAGCCTGAAGAGCACCGGTAAGGGCGCGTGCATCCTGCCTCACGGAGTGCTCTTTCGTGGAAATGCTGAGGCGGTGATCCGCCAGCAGCTCGTACGCTCTGGCATCCTGAAAGGCGTCATCGGCCTTCCGGCCAACCTGTTCTACGGCACCGGTATCCCCGCCTGCATTTTGGTGCTCGACAAGGAGAACGCGGCAGCCCGCAAGGGTGTCTTTCTCATCGACGCCAGCAAGGGATTCATCAAGGACGGCAACAAGAACCGGCTACGAGAGCAGGACATCCATCGCATCGTAGACACGTTCACGCGCCAGGTGGATGTGCCACGCTACGCACGCATGGTGCCTCTGGACGAGATTGCCGACCCGAAGAACGACTACAATCTCAATCTGCCACGCTACATCGACAGCTCGGAGCCCGAGGACCTTCAGGATATTGAAGGCCATCTGCGCGGCGGTATCCCTGAGCGAGACCTCGATGCGCTGGACCAATATTGGCGAGTGCTCCCCGGCGTCCGGGGCTCGCTGTTCGAACCGCTGCGTCCCGGGTACGTGCGTCTCAAGGTGCCGTTGCCGGAGGTGCGGAAGGCGATCCTTGGTCACGCCGAGTTCGCGGCGTTCAACGAGACTGTAACGCAACGCTTCGCCGCTTGGCGTGCTGCCGCTACGAAGGAGCTCACGGCATTCGGCAAAGCCGCCGCTCCTAAGGCGCTGATCGAGCGCATCGCCGAGGACCTGCTCGGCGCGTTCCGCGCCGCCCCATTGCTTGACGCCTATGACGTCTACCAGCACCTGATGGACTACTGGGCCGAGACTATGCAAGACGACGCCTACCTCATCGCAGCCGACGGGTGGGTGGCGACGGCGTCCCGCATTGTCGAGACCGACAAGAAGGGTAGGACCAAGGATAAGGGCTGGGCCTGCGAGTTGATTCCCAAGGACGTCATCGTGGCGCGCTACTTCGCAAACGAGCAGGCTGAACTTGAGGAGTTGCAAGCAGAGCTAGAAGCCGCCACTGCGAGCCTGACCGAACTTGAGGAGGAGCACAGCGGCGAGGAGGGTGCGCTTGGAGTTCTCGACAAGATCGCGAAGGCCGAGGTCAGCGCACGGCTCAAGGAGCTCAAGGGTGACGGGGACGCGGAAGACGAGGCGGTTGTGCTAAAGCGCTGGCTTGAGCTATCCGAGCGCGAAGCTTCGCTCAAGCGGAAAGTAAAGGAGCAGGACGCCGCGCTCGATAAGCACGCCTACGAGAAGTACCCCAACCTCACCGAAGCAGAGATCAAGTCGCTCGTGGTGGACGATAAGTGGATGGCACGCCTTGTGGTCGTCGTGCAAGGAGAGCTTGAGGGCGTGTCGCAAACCTTGACTGGACGTATCCGCGAGCTGGCCGAACGCTACGCCACACCGCTGCCGCGGCTCACCGACGAAGTGGCGACGCTCGCCGAGCGGGTGAAGGAACACCTCTCGAAGATGGGTGCGTCGTGGAAGTGAGGCCGGGGTACAAGCAGACGGAGGTTGGCGTCATTCCGCAGGAATGGGGAGTGCTCCGTCTCGCCGACGCTGGCAAATGGAGAGGCGGCATGACACCCTCCATGCAGAATGCTAGCTACTGGGTTGGCGGCGACGTGCCTTGGATATCCTCGGGTGATGTCAAGGTCGCTCACCTCACTGAGACTAGTTACTCAGTTACCACTGAGGCGGTGACACAAGGAAGGACGACCCTGATCCCGGCCAGGTCGATCGTCCTGGTCGTACGAAGTGGAATTCTGAGAAAGTTCTTACCCGTGGCGATGACCATGGTGCCCATGGCCATCAATCAGGACATCAAGGCGCTCGCGCCGTTTCCCGGATATGACGCTGACTTCCTTCTGCATGCTCTGATTGGAGCGGGGCCGAAGATTCTCGGTAGTTGCCTCAAGTCTGGCACGACGGTAGAAAGCATTGAACTGTCTTGGCTCAAGGCGTTCGCACTTCCACTGCCCCCGACCGAGGCCGAACAACGCGCCATTGCGGCGGCGTTGAGCGATGTGGATGCGCTGCTGGCCGGGCTGGACCGGCTCATCGCCAAGAAGCGTGACCTCAAGCATGCCGCGATGCAGCAGCTGCTGACTGGCCGGACTCGCCTTCCGGGATTCCGAGGCGATTGGGAGATCACAAGCCTAGGGGCGCATGGAGTCACGTACGGTGGTCTCGTTGCGAAGCGAAAGGAGGATTTCGGGGCCGGGGACGCTCGCTACGTGACTTTCATGAATGTCATGTCGAACGTTGTTGTCGATTCCGCCGCTCTGGGGCGAGTATATGTGAGCCCGTCGGAATCGCAGACTCTCCTGCGCCGGGGCGACCTCCTCTTTAATGGCTCCTCCGAGACTCCTGAGGAAGTTGCGTTCTGCTCTGTTCTCCTTGAAGACGTCCCTGAACTCTACTTGAACAGCTTCTGCTTCGGGTATCGCCCTCATGCTCGATCGGGCGTTGACCCGCTATTCGTCGCTTACCTGTTTAGGAGCCAAGTTGGTCGCGAGATGGTGAAGTCCCTAGCCCAAGGCTCTACACGCTATAACATCTCAAAGGGCGCGCTCATGGGAGCCCGGGTGGCGCTCCCGCACCTCACCGAGCAACTTGCGATCTCATCGCTGCTCTCCGACATGGATGCTGAGTTGGTGGCCCTCGAAGCCCGCCGAGTCAAGACTCGGGCTATCAAGCAGGCCATGATGCAGGTACTCCTCACGGGGCGGGTTCGACTCGTATGAGGGAGCATCAGGCACTTGAGTGGAAGGAGAATTGGCGTGATGACTACCTCAAGTGGGTGTGTGCCTTTGCGAACGGCGAAGGGGGCACCCTGGTCATTGGGCGTGATGATGCCGGACGCGCCGTTGGGACTGCCGATGCGAGGAAGTTGCTTGAGGAACTGCCTAACAAAGTCCGTGACCTGCTCGGGGTAATCGCGCAGGTCAATCTTCGAGTCGAGGATGGCCGGGAACTGGTCGAGATCGTCACGCCGGCATATCCCACGCCAATCAACTTCCGAGGGCGCTACTACCAGCGCAGTGGAAGCACGGTACAGGAACTGACCGGCGCAGCGCTTGATGAGTTTCTGCTCCGGCGATATGGCCGCACATGGGATAGCGCTCCCGTGCCGCGGGTGTCCGCGGCCGACTTGTCCCTGCCGGCCTTCGCGGAGTTCCGGAGCCTCGCCAAGCGGAGCGGCCGACTCGACGATGCTTCGCTCGCGGAACCCAACGAGGCGCTGCTTGATCGGCTGCGTCTCACGGAAGGCGAACATCTCACGCGAGCGGCAGTCCTGCTCTTTCATCCCGATCCTCCGCGATTCGTCAGCGGCGCATTCGTGAAGGTCGGGTTCTTTCGTGATGACGAGGAGCTGGTCTATCACGACGAGATCGGCGGCGACCTCTTCTCGCAGGTTCGTGGGGCGTTCGATCTCGTGCTGACGAAGTACCTCAAGGCGGCGGTGACCTTTGAGGAAATCGTTCGCGTCGAGCGCTTTCCAGTGCCTCGGGAAGCCCTGCGCGAGGCGCTGCTCAATGCGCTGGTTCACCGGAACTATGCGGTGTCGGCTCCCGTCCAGATCCGCGCTTTCGATGACCGCCTGGTGCTCTGGAATCCGGCCTTGCTCCCCGATGGCTGGACCGCTGATACGCTTCGCCAGCCGCACGCCTCGCACCCCCATAACCCGGCCGTCGCGAATGCCTTCTTCCGGGCTGGTGAGATCGAGGCTTGGGGGCGAGGGATCGCCCGAATCTTCAGTGCCTGCCGCGAGGCTGGGACTCCAGAGCCTTTGCTCAAGCTGGAGTCCGGGGGGCTGTGGCTGACCTTCCCGTTTGACGAGGCGTATCTTCGCGTCATCCGGGGGGCTGGAGCCGGTACCCGGGAAGTCACCACGGAAGTCACCACGGAAGTCACCACGGAAGTCGCACCCGTGGACCGGCTGCTTTCAGTGATGACCGGGGCGCAGTCGCGCCGCGGGCTTCGAGATGCACTGGGCCTGCGAAATGACGAGCACTTTCGGAAGGCGTATCTCCTGCCGGCACTGCAAGAGGGCTACATCGCGATGACGAATCCAGAAAAGCCTACGAGCCGCCTCCAACGGTACGTCCTAACCGAGGCCGGCACGGCTCGCCTGAAGGCCCTGAAGGGGTCCGGACAGCAGTGACGCCGGAGCAGCCGCGCCCAGAGCGCCAGACGCAGAATCGGGTCGTACGCCATTTCACCGCCCCCGTGGCTGCGGGTGGATTGGGCTATCGCTATCTCGGCGACTGGCAGCAGCGACCCGGGAACCGCCCCGTCGAGCCCGAGATCCTCCGAGAATCTCTGCGCCAGCGAGGCTACTCTGATGCCCACGTTGGTGCAGCACTCCTGAAGCTCGAAGCTGCGGCGGATGTCACCGGCGTGACGTTGTACCACGCGAACCTCCGGACCTATCAGCTGCTGCGCTATGGGGTGCAGGTGCAGGTCGCGGCTGGGCAGCCCTTCGAAACCGTCCACCTCATCGACTGGGAACACCCAGAAGCGAACGACTTCGGCATCGCCGAGGAGGTGACGCTCACGTCCGGCCACCAGCGGCGTCCGGACCTTGTGCTCTACCTGAATGGCATCGCCGTGACGGTGATCGAGCTCAAGCGAAGCTCCGTAGAGGTGGCCGACGGGGTCCGCCAGTTGATCACCAACCAGGATGAGGTGTTCAACAAAGACTTCTTCAGCACAGTCCAGCTCCTGCTGGCCGGCAGCGATTCGCAGGGCCTTCGCTACGGCACCACCGGCACGCCGGAGCAATTCTTCGTCGAGTGGAAGGATGAGGCACCGGACCGGGGAAGACTGGTGCCTGGGCAGCTGCTGGATCGACCGCTGGCCCAGCTCTGCAACAGGGAGCGCCTCCTCGATCTCATCCGTCACTTCACCATCTTCGACGACGGTCGCAAGAAAGTCCCACGGCAACATCAGTTCTTTGGAGTCAAGGCCGCCCAGGAGCGCATCGCCAAGCGCGAGGGCGGCGTCATTTGGCATACGCAGGGCAGTGGCAAGAGCATCCTGATGGTGCTACTCGCCAAGTGGCTGCTGGAGCACGATCCAGAGGCCCGCATCCTCGTCGTCACGGACCGGGACGAGCTCGACAAGCAGATCTCCCGCGTGATGAAGAACGCTGGGGTCATCCCGAGCAACGCGCCGGACCCGAGAATCACCTCTCGCGCCCAGATGGTTGAGAAGCTCGGTGCCGCCTCGCCACGCTTGCTCTGTGCGCTGATCCATAAGTTCGACGCCTCGGACCTACAGGGCCCTCCGCCGCCGGTCACCGGACGCTTCTTCGTCTTCGTGGATGAGTGTCACCGGACGCAGGGCGGGGAAATGAACCTTCAGATGAAGCGCTGGCTCTCGGGCGCGGTGTTCATCGGGTTCACGGGCACGCCGCTGCTGCGGAAGGACAAGCAGATGACGCGGGATGTGTTCGGCACCTACATCCACACCTACAAGTTCCACCAGGGCGTGGCTGATGGGGTCGTGCTGGACCTCAAGTACGAGGCGCGAGGTGTGCCGCAGCGGCTCACTTCGCCTGACGCCATCGACGCGTGGTTCGAGAAGAAGACGAAGGGGCTGAACAACTTCCAGAAGGCCATCGTCCGGAAGTCCTGGGCCACGCTGGAGAAGTTGATGAGCGCGGGAGAGCGGAAGCAGCGCATCATCGCCGACATCATCGAGGACTTCAGCCTGAAGCCGCGGCTCAGCAACGACCGCGGTACGGCAATCCTCGTGGTCGCCTCCATCTACGACGCCTGCCACTACTTCCAACTGTTCCGGATGACGCCATTCGGGCAGTACTGCGCGATCGTCACGTCGTACGAGCCGAACCACAACGCGATCTCGCGTGAGCCTGCCAATAGCGACGAGCGTTTCAAGTACAACACCTACACGCAGCTGGTGCTCGCTCCGGGGCAGACGACGACGCAGTACGAAGAAGAGGCCAAGCGGCGCTTCGTTGACGAGCCAGCGAACCTCAAGCTGCTCATTGTGGTCAGCAAGCTCCTGACTGGCTTCGATGCGCCGAGTTGCACCTACATTTATCTGGACCACGAGCTGCGAGACCACACGCTGTTCCAGGCGATCTGCCGCACGAATCGCCTCGATGGCGACGACAAGGACTACGGCTACATCGTCGACTACAAGGAGCTGTTCGGGCAGGTGCAAGAGGCCATCTCGGTATACAGCTCCGACGAGCTCGACACCGACCAGGGTGGCGGTGGGGAGAACAACGTGCGTCTCAAGGACTGGCTGGTCGAAGGCCGTGCTCGGCTCGAAGAGGCTCGCGAGGCCCTTTCGTACATCTGCGATCCCGTGCCGCCTCCCCGTGAGATCGAGCAGTTCCTGCGCTACTTCTGCGGTGATGCGTCCAGTCCGACAGCGTTGACTGACACTGAGCAGTTGCGGATTGCCTTCTACAAGGCAGCCGCGACGTACGTCCGCGCCTACGCCAACATTGCCCAGTCGATGGAGGAAGCCGGGTACCCGGCTGCAGTAGCCGACAAGATCCGGGCGGAAGTCGAGTTCTACACTGAGGTCCGCTCCGCCATCAAGAAGCACTCCGGCGAAGAGCTCGACATCAAGCCGTATGAAGCGGATATGCGGCACCTCCTGAACACCTACGTGCAGGCTGACCCTGCTGCGCCGCTCGGCAGTCTCGGTGATCTGTCGCTGGTCGAGTTGATCGTAGACTCAGGTATCCACGATGCCATTGCCCGCAAGCTGAACGCGTCGGGCAAGCTCTCGACGGCAGCCATTGCCGAGGGGATCGTCAACAACATCAGGAAGACGATCGTCAGGGACCAGCTCACGGACCCCCGCTTCTACGAGCGGATGTCACAGCTCCTGGACGACTTAATCAAGCAGAGTCGAGCCGATGCTGCGGAGTACGAGGAGTTCCTCAAGAAGGCGGAGGCGCTCGCCAAGCAGCTCGCAGCCAAGGGAATGGTAGACGACATCCCGGCGGCGTTGCACGGCAGGCAGGAGGCAATCGTCATTTGGCGCAATCTGCCGGCGATCCTGGCAGACAGTGAGTCGGGCGAGCTCAAGGTGGCTGAGGCTGGCCCTCCGCACGAGAGTGCACTCATCACGTTGGCGCTCACTATCGACCGCACGATGCGAGAGAAGGCACCGCACGCGTTCCGTGGCAACCCGGCGCGTGAAGCCGAGGTGATGAACGCACTCTTTGAGGTGCTGGACGGGAACCGGAAGGCAACCCAGGCCCTCTTCGACCTGATTCTGAACCTGAAGGGCTACGCGTGACCGAGCAGATCCAACTCGGCGACCTCTCGATTACTGTCACGCGCAAGGCGGTAAAGCACGTTCACCTGTCGGTGTATCCGCCTGATGGGCGTGTGACCGTGGTAGCGCCGCTTAACGCGAGAACGGCTGTCGTCCGTGCCTTCGCGGCGACCAAACTGAAGTGGATCCGCGACCGGCAGGCCGAGCTTAAATCCCAAGCGCGGGAAGAGCCTCGCGCCTATGTCACCCGAGAGAGCCACTACCTGTGGGGCAAGCGGTATCTGCTCAAGGTGGTCGAGCAGGATGCCAAGCCGAGCGTCTCCATCACCCATCGAGAGATTGTCCTTTACGTGCGGCCAGGAAGCAGCAGGGACAAGCGCTCGGAAGTGCTTCACGAGTGGTACAAGCGGGCCCTTCACACGGAAGTGCCGGCGCTCATCCAGCGGTGGGAGCCGCGGCTTGGTGTCCGAGTCAAGGGATACTTCCTGCAGCGGATGAAGACTAAGTGGGGGAGCTGCACCCGAACCCGTGGGCACATCCGGCTCAACACGGAGCTGGCGAAGAAGCCCCGGGACTTGCTGGAGTACGTGGTCGTCCACGAGATGCTCCATTTGCGGGTGTCCACGCACAGCAAGCGTTTCGTGGAGTTGATGGACGCGCATTATCCGGCCTGGCGGGAAGCGAGGCAGGAGCTCAATGCGCTGCCGCTGGCTGCCGAAGAGTGGCGCCTTGCCAAGGGTCGTTGAGCTGCGGAGAGGAGAGGACGACGGACGAGGCATCCTTGTAATGCTGTCTAGACATCTCGCGAGGTAGGGCCGCCTGACGCGGAAGGCGACGCCCGTGAATGAGGTGTGGCTGCCAGCGATTCTAAAGTCTGGCGCTGTCACACCCCCACCCTATTTTCTCGGGACCCTCAACCCAGCCCGCAAGGTTCGTGAGCCGCCCCGCCCTCCCATTCTTCACCGCCTACGACCCCATCGGCACGAGCGAGGGCACGCTCGACCCCATGGGGCTCTACCAGATAGCGGACCAGTTGGCCGTACGCCTGGTCCCGGCGGTGCGGGAGCGGATGCAGCGTATCCGTTTCCTGACCACCATGGCGGTCGGCACCCGCGTCATCGAGGACATCGCCGGAGTGGCCACCCGGCCAGACTCGGCGCCGTTCCTCGCGTGGGAGTGGCTGGTGGTCGAAGCCTTCGTCCGAGCCAGCGAGTCGCAGCCGATGGCGCAGGGGGTTGCGGGCGTGCAGGTGGTGCGCCGGGCGATCGAGAAGTTCGGCCATGTCGATGCGACCACGTACCTCAAGACACCACGAGTCTTCGGCTTCCACGGGATCTACAAACGGTTGGCAGTGCATCTCGGTATCACCGATGTGCACCTTGAGCTTCGAGAGCAGGGCGCCGCGCTCGTCGATGCCTGGATGGACGACTTCCCGGACGGCGGCCGTGCCGGCGCTGCGCGCCTGATCGAGCGATGCGCCATCGCCGTGCGCCGCGGGCTGGAGAAGCGCCCCCCTCGGACCGCCGCTCCCTTCGGGACGGAGGAGTGGGAGGCGGTGGCGGGGGCGCTCAACCCTGACCGGGTCGGGCGTCGCGAGAAGCGGCTGTTGCGTGACCTGTTGCTCCAGCAGGGTGATGCCGCCGTGGGAGCGCTCGCGCCGATCTGGCACTGCCTGGAAGACGTTCCGGATGAGGCGCCGGACGCCGAGGTGCTGCAGGAGCTCGCGGCCCGCCACCCTGAGTATGCGAGCCTGGTGGGGGCGATCGACGCCTTCGAGCGCTTCGCCCGGGGACTGCAGGACGCGTTCGACTGCATGAGGAACGCAGCGGGGGAGGCGGGGATGCTCGAGCTGCCCCTGTTGGCTTCCGTCCCCGAGTTCACTGAGCTGACGGCCGCGCTGCCCTCGCTCTACGCCGATGCTGAGCGAGCCTTCGCCTCTGACGGGGCCGCGCAGGGAACGGCTTTCGCGGCGCGCTTCGCCCCCTTCGGATCGTCCATGGCACCCGAGGCGCTCGCGAACGAGGTCCTCGCGCACCATGTGCGGATCCAGCGGGACAAATCGGCGGGCGGCAAGCGGCCCTGGTTCGATGCCGTCGACGACGCCCGACGGTACTGGCGCGCCAGCTACCGGCTCCCGGCGTGGTCCCCGAATCCGGGCACCTTCGTCCACGAATACCGCTGCGCTCCGATCCGGCGGTTCCGCAAGGACCTGACATGAGCCGTCGGAAGAACACCGCCGCCGGCGCGATGCTGGAACAGTGGCGGCCCCCGACGAACGCCGGGGAGCCGGTGGGGTGCCTCGCGACCACCTTCACCTTCGATTCGACGCTCTTCGAGGAGCAGTGCCTCGGCCGGTTCCTCGGGCTGGACTCGGTCCCCGAGCGCGACGGGCTGGTGTCGATACTCGAGCGCGAGAACGCGCTCGGGGGGATCTTCGCCGGCGTCCTCGTGGACCACCAGAAGGCAGGCGTCGCCCACTCGATGCGATGGGACGTGCTGTCGGTGCGCATCCCGACCGGGATCCAGCACGCGAAGCTCTCGCTGCTCGCCTGGAGCAGGCATGTGCGACTGCTCGTGAGTTCGGCGAACCTCACGGAGCCCGGGTACCGGACCAACCAGGAGATCTCGACCGCGGTCGAGCTCACGCCGGAGGCGGTCGACCAGGACCTGTGGACCGATGCGAGCACCTTCCTGCGGCAACTGCTGGAGTTCTCACCCGATTCCGCCGCGCGGACGCGCGCGGCGTCCTTCCTCGATCGTGTGGAACGCATTTTCGGGGACTGGACGCCGATCCCGACTCGGCGTCAGGTGCACCAGCGGCTCGTGTGCACGCTCCCGGCGGTGGGTGCGCGACGCCCTGCGCGGAGCGCGCTCGACGAGGCGCTCGCGCTCTGCCGCGGGCTGGGTGGCCGCGCGCCCTCGGATGTCGCGATCGCGTCGCCGTTCTTCGACCAGTCGGCTCATGAGCGGTCGGCGATGCAGGCGCTCGGCCGCGCGATGGGGAGAGGCGTGGATCGTCACGTCGAGCTCGCGTTGCCGGCCGAGCACCTCGCGGAGGCGACGCGACCGCGGCTGCTCGCCCCGGAATTCCTGCGGCGCCAAGCCAAGGATCACGCGGCTGACGTCACGGTGACGGCGCTGCCCGCCACGGACGAGGACAAGAACGCCCGCCCCTGGCATGCCAAGATGATCCGCTTCGCTGACGCGGACTACGTGGCACTGCTGGTCGGGTCCTCCAACTTCACGACGGCGGGGTTGGGGACGGCGACGCGGTTCAATGCGGAGGCGAACCTCCTCACGGTCGTTCGGTCGGCGGATCGCCGTGGGGATGCCGGTGCGCTCCATGCGATCTGGCCGAGGACGACCCCGGTGCCTCGTCCCGAATCGGCTGAGTGGGTCGGCAGCGGCGATGAGGAAGGTGTCGCCGGCGCGGAGAACGACCGCATACCTGCCGGGTTCGTGACGGCCACCTTCCGGGCGGGAGAGCCAGCCCAGCTCGAGCTGCAGCTCGAGCCGGACGGACTGCCGGAGCGCTGGAGCGTCTGGAGCACGGCGGTGCCCGCTGTGCAGCTTCTCTCCTCCGACCACCCCGTCGTCCGCGGAGCGGAGGCTCGGCGCTTGGTCCCGTGGGGGGCGATGTCTCCCCCGGACACCGTGCAGGTTCGGTGGGACGAGGACCGAAGCGGCATCCTCGCCGTGAACGTGGAGGATCCCGGCAGCCTGCGCCCGCCGGCGGACCTCGAGGGCCTCGACAGCGAGGCGATGCTCCGGCTGCTCGCCGCGACCAATCCGGCCGCGGAGCTGCGCCTGATGCTGCGGGAGCGCGGGCCGGCCCAAGAGGAGGACGACCTGCTCGACATCGCCGTCCCTCCCGAGCTCGACCCGTTGAGGCGCCATGATCTGCAGGCGACCTTCCTCTACCGAGTCCGCGCACGCGCGCGGCTGATGGAGGGGATCCGCGCGAATCTCCAGCGTCCTGCGTGGAGCGCGAAAGCGCTAGAGTGGCGCCTGCGGGGCATGATCGGACCGCGCGAGGTCGGGAGACGGCTGATGCGCGAGGCCGAGTCAGCACAGGATCCGACCGAGGCGCTCTTCAGTGCCGCCGACCTCGTGATCCTCCTGCGCGAGGTCTCCTTTCCTGAGCAACCCGGTGGGTTGCCCTTGCCGGAGGTGCGGCGTCTCTTCCGCGCGTTCCGCAGGGAACTGGCAGCCGACCTCGATGCCGCGATCCAGCCGCTGCGACCTCGCATCGCGATGGACGTGCTCGCGTTCTGGGACGGCATCGTTCAGGAGGACAAGTGAGCCGGCCCCGATTCGTCGCCCCGCCCTCGCTGGTGCTCGGGCGCGACCTGAACGATCGCGTCGAAGTGGCGGACCAGCGCCGTCAACGCACCGAGGTCGATGAGATCCTCCGGCGGTTCCGAAGCCAGCCCGGCGTGATCCTGGCCGACGAGGTCGGCATGGGCAAGACGTTCGTCGCACTCGGGGTCGCCTACTCGGTGGCGGTCACGGATCCGACTGGGCCCGTGATCATCATGGCCCCGCCGGGGCTGCTGACGAAGTGGGCGAACGACCTCACCACGTTCGCCGAGCTCTACGTGGAGAAGGCGGTGGTGCACGCCGTCGATGCGGCCCCTTCGGCAGCCACGAAGGGCACGACCGTCATCCGGTACGGTATCGCGCGGCACAGCGTCGATCTGATGCGCCTGCTCGACGACGCCCCGCGCGACCGCGCGCACATCATCTTCCTCGCCCAAGGAGCGATGCGCCGGAAGCAGACCGACAAGTGGATCCGGCTGGCGCTCGTCGCCGAGGCGCTCCGGCGACATGGGCGGGGGAGGGCGGAACGTCTCATCGCGGTGCGTCGGCAGATCCACCGGTTCCTTGCGCGCCTCATCTCTGCGGTCGGCGAGGAGCGGGCGTGGGGC
>ERZ1645185.422-NODE-422-length-17859-cov-5.912379_pt1 | contig 17859 bp, 17 predicted proteins | sample MGYA00575351_ERZ1645185 | MGnify/ENA primary metagenome ERZ1645185 (study PRJEB40838, sample SAMN11284767) | freshwater sediment metagenome | isolation source: river sediment | host: Sediment | place: India: Jana village, Kanpur | collected 2015-12-17 ...
GCGCTGCTGCGCGCCGGCCGGCGTCGCCTGCGGGAGGGCCGCGCCGGCGAGGAGGGTGATCGTCGCGCGGCGGGCCGCGCGCACGGTGCGGTCGTTCAGCATCGGTCGCTTACCTCGCGCGGAGGGTGATGGTCTCGGTCGTCAGGCCCGTGTTGGGCGAGCCGACGGTGAGCGTGAGCGTGCCGCCGGCATCGCCGACGACGAGCCACTCGAACGACTGCGTGGCGTTGCTGCCGCGCAGCGCATCGATGAACTGGAGCTTGCGGCCGCCGCTCAGCTGCTGGCCGGTGCCGAGCGTGAGCTCGACCTTGGCGCGCAGCGGCAGGCGCGAGCGCACGCCGATCGCGGCGTTGGAGGGCAGGTAGCCGCCGTTGGCGACCGTGGCCGTCACGCGCCACACGCGCGGGCCGACCGCGTCCACGCGCACCGGCGTGATGACGCGCACCCGCGGAAGCATCCGCGTGAGCTGCAGCACCCAGTCGGCCTGCTGGCGCGCGATGGAGTCGAGCGTCGCGGCGGGCGGGTTGAGGCGCGCGAACGGCGCGAAGCCGCCCACCTCGACCTCCTTGCCGTCGATCGTGAAGCCGGGGACGACCTTCCACTCGACGAAGCCGGCCGGGTCGTTGGCCGCGAGCCAGCGGTAGTCGTTGCGCTCGGCGGCGATCGGGTCGGGCCTCGGCGCGCGACGGCCCGCCGCGGTGTCGGCGGGCGCCTTGCCGGGCCACCAGACGCGCGAGCCGAAGGCGAAGCGGCCCATGTGGTAGTACGCCCACGAGAGCGGGTCGCCGTTCTCGGCGGCACTCACGGGATCCTGGCCGGCCACCGCGCGCGGCGCCTTCTTGCCGACCTCGGCGAACCAGGGCGCGTCCTCGGGGAGGATCGCGGTGAAGGGGCCGCCCGCCGAGGTGCCCTGCGGGTTGCCGCTGATGCCGGGGACGCGACGGCCCTCCCACGGCTTGATCAGGTTGTCCTGCATGCCGAGCACGTAGACCGCGGCGATGTCCTTGTGGTCGGCGACGAACTGCGCCACCGCGCGCGCCTCGAGGGCGGAGAACTGGTACTCGCCGGCGCCCGCGGCGAACCACGGGTAGTTGTTGGCGAAGTTGGCGGAGATGTCGGTGCCGCCCGCGCCGTCCTCGTTGTAGTCGCCGTCCCCATCGTCGTCACGGCCTTCGACGAAGACCTTGTACATCCCCTGCTCGCCCTTGAGGGCGTCGGCGCGGCGCATCAGCGCGCCGTCGACCGGGTCGGCCATCCACTCGCCGCCGCCGGCCGCGCCGGTGCGGACCCGCATCATCGTGATGAGGCCGTCGCCGTTGAGGTCGTCGGGCCCGTCCTCGTCGAGGGCGCCGTCGCGGTCGTCATCGGCCTTCTGGTCGTTGCCCTTCCGCTCCTGCTTCACTGGCGCGAAGAACGCCTCGGCGGCATCGGGGTTGAGGCGCGGGATGACGTAGATCGTGTGGTCGTCGTAGACCGTCGTCGCGGCGCGGTCGCGCATCACGCGGGCGGCGAGGTCGCGCACGACGCGCAGCGCCACCTCGCTCGAGGCGAGCTGCGGGCCGTAGGCGCCGGCGAGGACGAGCAGCGCGGGCTTCTCGTCGGCGGTGCCGATGCGCACCGCCTGCACCGGCCGCCCGCCGGGCGACGTGGCGATGGTGGTGACGCGCACGTGCTGCGCGTTGGCGCGCGCGAGCGAGTCGAGCGAGGCGGCGAGGCGCGCGGCGGGATGGTAGCCGGCGGCGCGCCCCTGGGCGGCCACGGGCAACGCGGTGAGGGCGAGCAGCGCGGCCGCTCGCGTGAGTCGGGTCATCATTGGCACCGTGATGGGGTGAGTGGACCGTCCCATTCTACGCAAGGGGCGGGGGGGCCGTTCAGGCGGTGGACTCCCTCCGGCGGATCGGCTACCGTGCAAGGGTAGCCCCCGACGCGGAGTCCCGATGACCTCGATCCTCCCGGCGCCTGCCCTGGCGCCTGACACAGTGAGCCAGGTGGTCGCCTGGCGCCGGCACCTGCACGCGAACCCCGAGCTCTCGTTCCACGAGACCGAGACGGCGGACTTCGTGGAGCGCACGCTGCGCGGGATGGGCGCTCTCGAGGTGACGCGCCCCACGGCGACGAGCGTCGTCGCGCGGCTGGTGACGGGGCGGCCGGGGCCGGTGCTCGCGATGCGCGCCGACATGGACGCGCTGCCGATCACCGAGGAGACCGGCCTCCCGTTCGCCTCCACGGCCCGCGGCGTGATGCACGCCTGCGGCCACGACGGCCACACCGCGATGCTGCTTGGCGCCGCGCGCGAGCTCGTCGCGCGGCGCGACCGGCTCGCGGGCGAGGTGCGCTTCCTCTTCCAGCACGCGGAGGAGGTCTTCCCCGGCGGCGCGGAGGAGATGGTCTCGCGCGGCGCGATGGACGGCGTGTCGCGCGTGATCGGCGCGCACCTGTGGGCGCCGCTGGCGCTGGGGCAGGTGGGCGTGCCGAGCGGCGCGGTGACGGCCGCCCCCGACACCTTCTGGATCACCATCCGCGGCAAGGGTGGCCACGCCGCGATGCCGCAGCTTGCGGTGGACCCCGTGGCGATCGGCGCGCAGGTGGTGACCAACCTGCAGCACCTCGTCTCGCGCGGCGTCGATCCGCTCGACAGCGCGGTGGTGAGCATCACGCAGTTCCACGCCGGCACCGCCCACAACGTGATCCCCGAGGTGGCGGAGCTCAACGGCACGGTGCGCACGCTCGACGCGACGGTGCGCACCGAGATCGCGGCGCGGATGGAGCGCGTGATCCGCGGCATCACCGAGGCGCACGGCGCGACGTACGAGTTCACATACGAGCGCGGCTACCGCCCGGTGGTGAACGACGAGCGCGTCACCGCCTGGATGACGGAGGTGGTCGCCGACGTCTGCGGCGCCGATGCGGTGGTGCCGATGCACCCGGTGATGGTGGGCGAGGACTTCTCGGCCTTCCAGCAGAAGGCGCCGGGCACCTTCGTCTTCATCGGCGCGGCGCGGCCGATCGACGGCGCCGTGCACCCGCACCACCATCCCAAGTTCGACGTGGACGAGCGCGCGTTCGAGACGGGAGTGCGGGTGTTCGTGGAGGCGGCGACGCGCTACTGCGCGCCGCGCTGATCGCCGTGCCCCGGCGCCGCCCCGGGGCGACCGCCGCTCACTCGGCCACGTAGCGCCAGGGCGCGCCCGGCCCCGCGCGCCGCCAGATGGTGAAGAACGGGATGCGCGGCTTCGCTCCGCCGCCCGGCGGCGCGGCGTTGGGCGTGATGTAGCCGAACGTGATGCCGAGGTCGCCGCTCGAGGCGACGAGCGCCGTGTCGGGGCCCCAGTCGACGTGGCTGGTGCCCTCGGGGACGCCCTGCGCGACGAGCGCGGCGATGGCGTCGGCGCCGATGACGAAGTCGGCGTTGGCGGGGCCGCCGAGGTTCATGGCGTCGGCGCTGCCGTGCTTCGCGAAGGCGGCCTTGATGCCCATCACCTGCGCGTCCGCGGCGAAGTCGCGCTCGGCCTGCATCAGCGTGGCGCGGTGCGCGGCGACCGCGGCGGCGTCGCCGGTGGGCGCGACGAGCGCGGGCGGCAGCGCGGGCGCGCGCTCGGGTGCGAACGGCCCCTCGGGACGGCGCGTCCGCTTGTACGCGGCGACGCGCCAGCCGTCGGCGCCCTTGACCCAGTAGGCGAGGTACTTGCCCGGGACGACGCTGCCGTCGGCGCGGTGCAGCGTGAGGACGCCGAACGTGAAGCCGTGCCGCGCATCGGCGGAGATGCCGCCGCGCACCGGCGCCCACTCGGCGCGCGTGGTCGGGGCGAGGGTGTCGCGGGCGGACTCGGCGCGCACCGCGGCGCGGCCGGCCACGAGTCCGCGGCCCGCCGCGGGGACGATCACGTCGTCGGCCATCATCGCCACGAGGCCGTCGAGCATCGTGGTGCGCGCGCTCGCGGCCGCGAAGGCACGGTCGGCGGCGAGGAGCTCCGCTACGGCCGCGTCGGGCGCGCGGGACTGGGCGCCGAGGGGGAGCGCGCCCCACGCGAGCGACAGGCATCCGAGCAGTACTTCACGGAGTCCCAGTCGCGTTCCCACTTCTTTCGCCAGGTGAATGGCCGGCCGCATGCGAGGCAATCCTTGGTCGGGAGGTCGGACTTCTTGCGCATCCGTGCCATCGCGATCGCCTCCTACAGCAGGGTGAGCGCGCGGGGCGGGGCGCCGCCAGCGGAGCGGACCTCCGCGGCGCGCGCCGTGATGGCCGCGCGGTCCGCGGGCGAGAGCCGCCCCAGGTTTCGTACCTGCAGCGCCATACGTTGGTTGCCCGCGAGGGTTTCCTCGTGCCGCATCAGGAAATCCCAGTAGAGCGTGGTGAAGGGGCAGGCGTCGTCGCCGGTCGACTTGGACGGGTCGAAGCGGCACCGCGCGCAGTGGTCGCTCATCCGCTGGATGTACTTGCCCGTGGCGGCGTACGGCTTGCTCGCCATGATGCCGCCATCGGCGTACTGGGACATCCCGACGGTGTTGGGGAGCTCCACCCACTCGACGGCATCGACGTAGACGGCGAGGTACCACTCGTGCACCTGGCGCGGCTCGACGCCGAGGAGCAGCGCGTAGAGCCCGGTGACCATCAGCCGCTGGATGTGGTGCGCGTAGCCTAGGCGGAGCGTCTGTCCGATCGCGTCGCGCAGGCAGGCCAGCTCGACGTCGCCATCCCAGTAGAAGCGCGGCAGCGGCTCGCGCGCGCCGAGCGCGTTGGCCTGCGCGTAGCGCGGCATGTAGAGCCAGTAGATGCCGCGCACGTACTCGCGCCAGCCGAGCACCTGGCGGATGAAGCCCTCGGCGGCGGCGAGCGGCACGCGGCCGTCGCGGTAGGCGCGCTCGGTCTCGCGCACCACGTCGCGCGGGTCGAGCAGCTTCAGGTTCATCGCCGCGGCGAGGCGCGAGTGGTAGAGCCACGGTTCGTCGTGCCACATCGCGTCCTGGAACTCGCCGAAGCGCGGCAGGCGGTGCGCGATGAAGTCGTCGAGCGCGCGGCGCGCCTCGTCGGGCGTGACGGGCCAGTCGAAGGCCGCGAGGTCGCCGGGGTGGCCGGCGAAGCGCGCCTCGACGAGCGCGAGCACCTCGCGCGTGACGGCGTCGGGGGGGAAGGCGACCGGCGCGCGGTGGCCGCGCGGCCCCTCCTTGCCGAAGCTGCCGCGGTTCTCGGCGTCGTAGTTCCACTCGCCGCCCTCGGGACCGCCCGTCGCGTCGAGGAGGATGCCGTGCCGCCGGCGCAGCTCGCGGTACCAGTACTCGAGGCGCAGCTGCTTGCGGCCCTTCGCGTGCGCGCGGAACTCATCGAGCGTCGAGAGGAAGTGCCGGTCGGTGCGCACCTCGAGCGTCACGCGCGCCCCTTCCGCGGCGGCCTCGAGGGCCTGCAGCACGCGCCAGTCGCCCGCCTCGGTCATCACCAGCCGCTCCGGGCGCAGCTCGGCGATCGCGCGCGCGAGCTCCCCCCCGAGCGTGCCGGTGTTGCCGGTGTCGTCGAGCGCGACGTAGCGCACCGTGCGGCCGAGGGCGCGCTGCGCGTCGCGGAAGTGCCGCATCGCCGCGAGGAAGAGCGCGGTGCGCGGCTTGGACGACCAGACGTGCGTCGACTCCTCGGCGACCTCGGCCATCCAGATCGCGTCGCGGGTGGGGTCGAATCCGTCGAGCGCCGCGGCCGTAGGGTCGAGCTGATCCCCGAGCACGAGCACGAGGTGCCGGAGGGGCGTTCGCGGGGCGGAGGCGCTGGGCGTCATCCTCGCTGAACGCGCCCCGGGCGTCGCGGGTTCGGCGGCGGCCGGCGCTCGCGCCGGTGCGCCGCCGGGGACAGTATCATCGCACCCCCACCCCGGACCCTCCCATGTTCGTCGGTCATCTCGCCGTCGCCTTCGCCGCTAAGCGCGCGGCGCCGCGTGTCCCGCTGCCCTGGCTCGTCGCGGGCGGCATGTTCGTCGACCTCGTCTGGCCGCTGCTGCTGCTCGCGGGCGTCGAGACGGCGCGCATCGCGCCGGGCGCGACCGCCTTCAACGCGCTCGTGTTCGAGTCGTATCCGTGGACGCATAGCCTCGCGATGGGCGTGGCGTGGGGCGTGGTGCTCGCGGGCGTGGCGCGCGGCTTCGGCGTGGCGCGCGAGGGACTGCCGGTGCTGATGCTCACCGTGCCGAGCCACTGGGTGCTCGACTGGGTGATGCACGTCCCCGACTTGCCGCTGCTCCCCGGGAGCACGGCGATGCACGGGCTCGGCCTCTGGAACAGCGTCGCCGGCACGCTCGCCGTGGAAGGGGCGCTGTGGGCCGTCGCGCTCGGCCTCTTCCTGCAGGCGCGTCGGCCGCAGGGCGGCAAGGGCGTCGCGGCGCTGGCGTCGTTCGTGGTGGTGACGACGCTGCTGTGGGCGGGGAGCGCCTTCGGCCCCCCGCCCCCGGACGTCACCGCGCTCGCGGTCTCCGCCCTCGCGCTCTGGCTGCTGCTGCCGTGGGCGTGGTGGGTGGAGCGGACGTCGTCAGACCGCGCCCGCGTCGGCTGAGGCCACCGCGGGCGCGAGGCCGGCGCGGCCAAGCCCGAGGTCGCGCCGCTTCTCCGCCTCGCGGTGCAGCAGCCACACCGCGAAGGCGGCGTGCAGGGTGCTGGCGGCCACCGAGACGTTCCAGACCCACTGCAGCCGGAAGCCCGGGATCCGCGACGCCAGCAGCAGCGGCACGATGAAGATGACCTGCCGCACGCCGGCCGAGACGATCGTCGGCATCGTGTTGCCCATCGCCTGGAACATCCCCGAGCAGGTGAACACGATGCCGGCGGCGACGAAGTTCCACGAGATCGTGCGCAGGTAGCCGGCGGCCACGGCGACCGTCTCGGGGTCGGCGGCGAACGAGCCGATGATCCACTCCGGGCGCCAGTGCGCGAAGAGCGTCGCGGCGAACATCACCGCGCTGCCGATGCGCACGGCGTCGAAGAACGTCGCGCGGGCGCGGTCGGGCTTGCCGGCCGCGAGGTTCTGTCCCGCGATCGGCGCCGCGGCGAAGGCGACGGCCATCGCGGGGAGCATGATCGCCTGCATCATCCGCGACCCGATGCCGAAGCCCGCCTGCGCCGCCGCGCCGAAGTCGCGCACGACCCAGAAGACGACGCCGAGCGAGATGAACATCAGCGCGAACTCGCCGCCGGCGGGCACGCCGATGCGCAGCAGGCGCTTCCACGTGCCGAGGTCCGGCCGCCTGAAGCGCGCGGCGTCGAAGCCCACGAAGTGCTCGAGGCGCACGAAGTAGACGAGCATCGCCACCACGCCCGCGGCGACGGCGATGGTGCTCGCGAGCGCCGCGCCGGCGACGCCCATCGGCCGGCCGGTGCCCCAGCCCGCGATGAGCACCGGCGCGAGCACGGCGTTGAGCAGCACGGTGAGCATCTGCACGACCATCGTCGGCTTGGCGATGCCCGTGCCGCGCAGCGCGCTGCCGGTGGAGATGAGCGCGAACTGGAGTGCGAGCGCCGGGAGGAACCAGAAGAGGTAGTCGCGGCCCGCCTGCAGGATCGCCGCGTCGGCGGCGAGCGTGCGGAGGTACGCCCCGCCGAGCAGCGCGCCGCCCGCGAGCACCACCACCGCGGCGATCGCCGAGAGCAGCAGGCTCTGGTTGAAGACGAGGTTGGCGTCCTCGCGGTCCTTGCGGCCGGCGGCGTGCGCGATGAGCACCATCGTGCCGACGCCGAGCACCTGCGTGAGCGCCATCACGATGAACTGCACGTTGCCGGCGGCGCTGACGCCCGCGATCGCGGCCTCACCGAGGCGCCCGACGAAGTAGAGGTCGATCAGGTAATAGAGCGTCTGGAAGACCATGCCGATGGCGAGCGGCACGGCCATGCGGACGATGTGGCGCGGGATGGAGCCCTGCGTGAGGTCATGCATCGGCGTCGGCGTGCGGCGTGAGGGCGAGCTTGGCGAGGCGGCGGGCGTGGTCGCGGAGGTCCTTGGGCCAGCGGCGCGAGAGCGCGGTGAAGCGCGCGGCGTCGTCGGCGTAGAAGGCGCGCATCGCCTCCTCGAGGTCGGGCTGGTCGCCGAGGGTGGCGATCATGAAGCGGTAGGCGGACTCCTGCGCGCGGCGCCGCCGGTCCTTGTCGGCGTTGGCGATGCGGGCCTGGTCGACGAGGCGCCGCAGCGCGGCGGACGCGCCGCCGGGCTGCGTGCCGAGCCACTCCCAGTGGCGCGGCAGCAGCGTGACCTCGCGGCCGATCACGCCCAGGCGCGGGCGGCCGGGGCCGCGCGGGCCGTCGCCGTCCTGCTCCGCGGCGGCCTCGGCCTCCTCCTGCGCGCGCGCCCGCGCGACGACGGTCGCGACGTTGCCGCGCAGGTCGAGCTCGACCGGCTGGCTGGTGACGGCGTCGAACACGAGCGGCGCGCGGGGGAGGCCGCGGAGGTCGGCCTCCTTGAGCGCGCGCGCGACGGTGGGGAGGTCGCCCTTGGCGACGAGGTCGGGGCCGGCGAAGGCGATCACGGTGCGGGACATGGGCGGAATTACACCCGGATGATACCGGATGTCAATATCACCCGGGCGAAACGCTCAGCGGCGGCCGAACCGCGCCACGCGCGAGAGGGCCGCGCCGCTGCGCGCGAACCACCGCGCCGCGAGCGCGCCGCCGGCGAAGCCGCCGAGGTGCGACTGCCACGACACGCCCGCGTCGCCGGGGAGCACGCCGAAGACGAGGCCGCCCCAGAGCGCGATCACGCCCACGCTGAGCACGATGCTCCCCAGGCTGCGCGCGTACCAGCCGGCGAGGATGAGGAAGCCGAGGAAGCCGAAGATCACGCCGCTCGCGCCCACGTGCACCGAGCCCGGCGCGCCGAGGAGCCAGGCCGCGAGGCCGCTGCCGAGCGCCGCGAGCAGCGCCACGAGCGCGAAGTGCCGCGGGTCGCGCAGCATCACGAGCCAGCCGAGCACGAGCAGCGAGGCGGTGTTGGCGGTGAGGTGCGCGAGGTCGGCGTGCAGGAAGGGCGCGAAGAGGATGCCGCGCAGCCCGTCGGTGGAGCGCGGCACGATGCCGAAGTGGAGCAGGGTGCCGCCCAGCACCGAGTCGACGGCGAACACCGCCCAGAGCGACGCGACCGAGACGCCGAGCACCGAGGCGTGCAGGCGCAGGGTGCGGACGACACCGACGGGACGGGGGGTGGTGAGCATGGCAGGCGGCGGGCGTGACCGGGACGTAGGTTGGGGGAGTCGTACCCCCAACGGAGGCTCCATGGGTCCAGACGATCTGCGCGCGGTGATGGTACGCGACCTACGGGCGGTGATGCGCGAGGTTTCCGCGTACGCCTCCGACGAGGACCCGTGGCGCGAGGTGCCCGGCCTCGCCAACAGCGGTGGCACCCTCGCGCTTCACCTCGCCGGCAACATCCGCCACTACGTCGGCGCGGTGCTCGGCGGCGGCGACTACGTGCGCGACCGTGACGGGGAGTTCCTCCGTCGCGACGTGCCGCGCGCGGTGCTGGTGGACGACCTCGCGTACGGCGTGGCGGACCTCGAGCGCGTGCTGCCCACGCTCGCGCCCGCGACGCTCGCGGCGGAGTTCCCGGTGGAGGTCGGCGGGCGGCGCCTCACGACCGCGCGGATGCTGATGCACCTGGCGACGCACCTCGCGTACCACCTGGGGCAGCTCGACTACCACCGGCGCGCGGTGGGGCCGGGCGGGTCGGTCGGCGCGGTGTCGGTGCTGGAGATCTGAGCGGCCAGCCGCGCGAAACAGCGCGCGCGGCGCGGGCGTATGGAGGGCTCCACCGGAGCGACCATGGCCCTGCCCACGCACTTCCGATTCGACGACCCGCCCATCCACCAGCATGTCGCCGCGCCGCTGCCGACGACGGCCGCGGTCGATGCCGAACGCCTTCGCCTGGCGCGCCTCACGGCGCGCGGCATCGGGATGCCGATCGCCGGCACGCTCTTCTGGCTCGTGGTGGCGGCGTTCGTGCGCGAGCTGCCGCTGCGGTCGGCCCTCTTCTGGAGTTTCTGCGCGACCGGCGCGGTCTTCCCGGTGGGCGTGGTGATCACGCGCTGGTTCGGCGGCGACCTGTTCGCCAAGAGCCCGTCGCTGACGCCGCTCGCCATGCTGATGAACGGCATGCAGCTGATGTACTGGCCGATCATCGTGCTCGTGTGGAGCCTCGCGCCCGCGTGGGTGCCGTACGCGATGGCGACGCTCTTCGGGACGCACTTCCTCGGCTACGCCTGGCTCTACCGCAGCCGCGGCTACGCCGTGCTCTCGCTCGGCGTGAGCGTCGTGCTCACGGCCGCGGTGCTCATCGCGCGCGACCCGCTGCTGACGACGGTGCCGCTGCTCGCGGCGGCGGTGTACGCGGTGGCGGTCGCCTTCCTGGTGCGGGAGTGGCGTGATGCCCGCTGAGCTCGTGGCGCTGCGGCTGGTGCACGTGCTGGGCGGCATCGCCTGGGTGGGGTTCGCGGCGTTCAACACCTACTTCCTCATCCCCGCGCTCGGCGCGTCCGGGTCGGCGGCGGGCGCGGTGATGGCGCAGCTGCAGGAGCGGAAGCTCTTCACCGTGCTGCCGTGGATCGCGATGGCGACGCTGCTCTCCGGGCTGCGCCTGCTGATGCTCACGAGCAGCGGCTTCGACGCGGCGTACTTCGAGACGCGCGGCGGGTTCACGTACGCGGCGGGGGGCGCGGCGGCGATCGTCGGGTTCTGCATCGCGCTGCTGCTGACGCGGCCGAGCATGGTGCGCGTGGGCGCGCTGCTCGCGCAGCGGGCTGCGGCCGCGCCGGACGACCAGCGGCGGATCGACGGGCAGGTGGCGCGGTTGCGCGCCAAGGCGGGCGTGTCGGGCCAGGTGTCGACGGCGCTGCTGCTCGCCTCGGCGATCGCGATGGCGGTGGCGCGGTACCTCTGACGCGCCGGCGGTGATGCGCGGCCTGTAGCGCGCGGCGCCGTGGCGGGCGAAGTTCCGCCATGCGCATCGACCTCGACGCCGCCTTCGCGCGGATCCGCGACCATTGGTCGCCGGTCGTGCTCGCCGACCTCAACGGCCAGCAGGTGAAGGCGGCCAAGTTCCTCGGCGAGTTCCCCTGGCACCAGCACACGCACGAGGACGAGCTGTTCCTCGTGCACCGCGGCCGCTTCCGCATGGAGTTCCGCGACCGCGTGGTGGAGCTCGCCGCCGGCCAGTTCCTCGTGGTCCCGCGAGGCACGGAGCACCGGCCGGTGGCGGAGGAGGAGGCCGAGGTGCTGCTGTTCGAGCCGGCGACCACCGTGAAGCTGGGCGACTGAGCGTGCGGCCCCATCACTGGCTGGCGCTGCTGCCGCTCGCGGCGCTGCTCGGCGCGCCGTTCGTCGCCAACCGCGTGGAGACCACGGTGCTCGGGCTGCCGTTCCTGCTCGCCTGGTGCGTGGGGGCGGTGCTGCTCACGTCGGCGACGATGGCGCTGATCCACCATCTCGACCGCCGTGACGGCGGGGACGCGTGACCGCGGCGCTGGTGCCGATCGCCGCGGCCTTCGCGCTCGCGATCGGGCTGGGGCTCTACGCGCGGCGCGGCCGCACGATGAAGCTCGAGGAGTGGAGCGTCGGCGGCCGGCGCTTCGGCACGCTGTTCGTGTTCCTGCTGATGGCGGGCGAGATCTACACGACGTTCACGCTGCTCGGCGGGAGCGGCTGGGCGTACGGCAAGGGGGCGCCCGCCTTCTACATCATCTGCTACGGCACCGTGAGCTACGTGATGTCGTACTGGCTGCTGCCGCCCATCTGGCGGTACGCGACGGAGCAGAAGCTGCTCTCGCAGGCCGACTTCTGGGCGCGGCAGTACGGGAGCAAGGGGCTCGGCCTGCTGGTGGCGGTGGTGGGCGTGGTGGCGCTGGTGCCGTACCTCGTGCTGCAGCTCAAGGGGTTGGGGCTCATCGTGAGCGAGGCGTCGTACGGGCGCGTCGACGCGTCGACGGCGATCTGGCTGGGGACGGCCGCGCTGGTGACGTACGTGAGCGCGAGCGGGATCCACGGGAGCGCGCTGACGGCGCTCGCGAAGGACGTGCTGATCCTCGTGGTGGTGGTGGCGCTGGGACTGTGGCTGCCGTGGACGCTGTTCGGCGGGGTGGGGCCGATGTTCGCGCGGATCGCGGCGGAGCGGCCGGAGTTCCTCGTGCTCCCGGCGCGCGGGATGAGCGCGAGCTGGTTCGCGAGCACGGTGCTGCTGTCGGCGCTGGGGCTCTACCTGTGGCCGCAGAACTTCGCGTCGATCTTCACGGCGAAGGGGCCGGGGGCGCTGCGGCGCAACGCGAGCCTGATGCCGCTCTACCAACTGGTGCTGCTGTTCGTCTTCTTCACCGGCTTCGCGGCGCTGCTGGTGGTGCCGGGGCTCGAAGGGGCGGACGTGGACCTCGCGCTGCTGCGGCTGGTGCGCGCCGAGCTGCCGCCGTGGGTGGTGGGCGTGGTCGGCGCGGCGGGGGTGCTGACGGCGCTGGTGCCGGGGAGCATGATCCTGATGGCGGCGGGGACGACGCTCGCCAACACGGGCTACCGCGCGTTGCGGCCGGAGGCGGACGACGCGACGATCGCGCGGGTGGCGAAGTGGGGCGTGCCGGCCGTGGCGGCGGTGGCGCTGTGGTTCACGCTCCGCGGCGGCACGACGATCGTCGCGCTGCTGCTGATGGGCTATGCGTTCGTGACGCAGCTCTTCCCGTCGCTGCTGCTGGCGCTGCTGGGCGGGCGGTGGCGCGTGCCGGCGCTGGCGGCGGGGGCGGGGATCGTCGCGGGCGTGGCGACGGTGGCGGTGCAGACCCTGAGCGGCGTGACGCTGGCGCAGCTCGCGCCCGGGCTGCCGGGGGCGGTGCTCGACCTCAACGTCGGCGTCGTGGCCCTGCTGGTGAACGTCGCGGTGACGGGCGCGGTGGCGGTGGTCACGCGCCCGTCGCGCTGACGCGCGCTACTGCTTGTCGCGCGAGATCGACCAGACGTAGGCGGCCACGGCCTTCACCTGGTCGTCGTTGAGGTTCATCGGGCCGCCGCGCGGGTTCATGGGGAAGCGGCGCGACTGGTCCTTGAGGGCGGTGCGGGGCACGCCATTGGTGACCGTGGCGACGAGGTCCTCGAACTTGCCGGTGCCGTGCAGCCAGGGGCCCGCGACGAGGCTGGGACCGTTCTGCCCCCCGACGCCCTTCTGCCCGTGGCAGCGCTGGCAGCCGCCGCTGTGGTAGATCGAGTCGCCCATCGCGATGGTGGCGGCGGTGACGCCGGCGGGCATCACGGGGCCGCTGGGCGCGGGGGCGGCGGCCGCGTCGGTGCCCGACGCCTTGGCGCAGCCGGCGGCGGCGATCACGACGAGCAGGGCGGACAGGGCACGGATGGAGCGCATGGAGGATCCTCGCGAGGGTGAACTTGGCGGGATACGGCGCGCACCATCGCGCCGTTGAGCGCGGGGAATATCGGCCCGCCGCGGGCCCGGCGGAACGGGGGGCCGCCCGCCGGGCGCCCGCCGGCGCTCACCCCGGCAGGGCGTGCCGCGTGACCGCGCCGCTGAGCGACGCGCCGCCCACGTCGATGAACAGCGTGCCGTCGGTCACCGAGATGGTGAGGGCGGTGCGGCGGTCGAGGCGCGGCGCGAGCGCGGCGATGAGCTCGCGGTCGATGGCGTAGACCTCGACCTGCTCCGCCCGGTGGATGCGCTGGCCCTCGTAGTTGAGGAAGAGCGTGCGCAGGTCGCGGTGCGTGTAGAGCGCGACGCGCGGGCTCGCCTTGCTCGCCTTGTGCAGGCGCGCGGCGTCGGGGGCCCCGATCTCGACCCACGCCTTCCACGCGCCGGTGAGGTCCTTGATGGTGATCGCCGGCTCGTCGGGATCGGAGATGCCGCCCTTGGAGAAGGCGATCCCCTCCGCGTACTCGAGGCAGTAGGCGAGGAGGCGCGTGACGAGGTACTCCTCGCTCTCGCTCGGGTGGCGGGCCGCCTTGATGGCGAGCTGCTCGTAGACGCCGCGGTCGACGTCGCTGAGGGCGACGTCGAAGGTGTACAGGGTGGCAGTGAGGGCCATCCCCAAAACTACCGCGTCGGGCCGCCCGTACGTACGTTCTCGCATCCTCCCGTCCAAGGACCCATGACGACCCGACACTCAATCCTCTCCTGTGCGGCGCTGCTGGCGATCGCGGCCGGCCCGCTCACCGCGCAGGGCCCCGCGGCCACGCCCGCCGCGACGCTGCCGCTGAAGACCGCGCGCACGCACACCTTCACCGCGACCGAAGGCACCTGGCTCTCGCTCGACGTCTCGCCCGACGGACAGACGATCGTCTTCGACCTGCTCGGCGACCTCTACACGCTGCCGGTCGCCGGCGGCAAGGCGACGCGCCTCACCAGCGGGATGGCCTACGACGTACAGCCGCGCTTCTCGCCCGACGGCAAGCGCGTCGTGTTCGTCTCGGACCGCAGCGGCGGCGACAACCTCTGGATCATGTCGCTCGACGGCAAGGACACGCTGCAGCTGACGAAGGGGAACACCAACCTCTACGTCTCGCCGGAGTGGACCCCCGACGGCCAGTACGTCGTCGCCTCGCGCTCGGCCGGGCTCGGCGGCGCGGCCAAGCTGTGGACCTACCATGTGGAAGGGGGCAACGGCGTGGCCCTCACCGCGACGCCCGCCCCGCCGCCGACGCTCAAGATGATGGGCGCGGCCTACGGCAAGGACCCGCGGCAGCTCTGGTTCGCGGCGCGGCAGGGGGACTGGCAGTACAACGCGCTCGGGCCGCAGTACCAGCTCTACGTGTGGGACCGCGAGACGGGGCGCACGGCGCAGATGTCGACGCGCTTCGGCTCGGCCTTCCGGCCCGCACTCTCGCCCGACGGCAAGTACCTCGTGTACGCGACGCGGTTCGAGACCAAGACGGGGTTGCGCCTGCGCGACCTGGGCACGCAGGAGGAGAAGTGGCTCGCCTTCCCGGTGCAGCGCGACGAGACCGAGTCGCGCGCGCCGATGGACGCCTACCCGGGCTACTCGTTCACGCCCGACTCGCGCAGCGTGGTGGTGAGCTACGGCGGCCAGATCTGGCGCGTGCCGGTGGACGGCGGGTCGCCGTCGCGGATCCCGTTCGAGGCGCCGGTGTCGCTGGAGATGGGCCCCGAGGTGTCGTTCCAGTACCGCGTCGACACGGCGACGACCTTCACCGCCCGGCAGGTGCGCGACCTCGCGCCCTCGCCCGACGGGACCAAGCTCGCCTTCTCGGCGCTCAACAAGGTCTACGTGATGGACCTGCCCAATGGCACGCCGCGCCGCGTGAGCACGGCGACGGTGGGCGAGTTCATGCCGGCCTGGTCGCCCGACTCGAAGTCGCTCGCGTGGACGACGTGGCACGACGCGCAGGGCGGCGCGCTGGTGAAGGGGACGTTCGACGCGCGACGCGGCTGGACGACGCAGGTGCTGGCGAGCGGCGCGCACTTCTCCGACCCGGCCTGGTCGCCGGCGGGGGACCGCGTGGTCGCGACGCGTGCGGCGCAGCGCGAGATGCAGGAGGCGGGCGGCGCGTTCTTCGGGCCGGTGGCCGCCGAGTTCGTGTGGGTGGCGGCGACGGGCGGCGCGCCGACGGCGATCATGCCGACGGGCGGGCTGGGGAACGCGCACTTCACGGCCGACCGCGAGCGGATCTTCGCGTACGGCGGGCGTGACGGGCTCGTCTCGTTCCGCTGGGATGGCACCGACCTCAAGACGCACCTGCGCGTGACGGGCCCGCTGCCGCCGGGGGCGGGCGGCTCGATGACGCTCGACGCGGGCCTCGACGCGCAGGCGGCGCGGATCGCCGGCGGGCGCGGCGCGCGGCCGCTCACGCTCAAGGCGCCGGCGCCGTACGACGCCGCGGCCAACACGCCGATGCAGGCGCACTGGGGCGACGACGAGCACGAGCTCGAGAACAACCCGACGCCGCCGTCGGCGAGCCTGATCCTGATGGCGCCGACCGGCGACAAGGCGCTCGCGACGGTGGGGATGGACCACTATGTCGTCACGATCCCGCAGGTCGGGTCGACCGCGCCGACGGTGAGCGTGGCCTCGCCGGCGAACGCGGTGGTGCCGGTGCGCAAGCTCAATGAAGTGGGCGGCGAGTTCGCGGCCTGGAGCGGCAACGGCCGCCGCGTGATGTGGGGCCTCGCCAACGCGGTGTGGACCTACGACCTCGACCGCGCGAAGGTGGTGGAGGATTCGCTCAAGGCCGACGCGCGCCGCGTGGCGCTGCTGCGCGCCGACACGACGAAGGCGGTGAAGGACAGCATCGCCCGCGCCGACTCGGTGGCGAAGGCCGACACGACCAAGAAGGAGAAGCCGGGCTACAAGCCGGAGGAGCGGCGCATCCTGGTGAGCGCGACGCGCGACAAGCCCAAGGGCGCGGTCGTGCTGCGCGGCGCGAAGGCCATCACCATGAAGGGGCACGAGATCGTCGAGGACGCCGACATCGTGATCGTGGACGAGCGGATCACGGCGATCGGCCGCCGCGGCACGGTGGCGGTGCCGGCCGGCGCGCGCGTGATCGACGTGACCGGCAAGGTGGTGATGCCCGGCATGGTGGACACGCACTACCACCCGCAGTGGCTCACGCCGGGCGTGCACAACACGCAGACCTGGCAGTACCTCGCCACGCTCGCGTACGGCACGACGACGACGCGCGACCCGCAGACGGCGACGACCGACTTCCTCACCTACGGCGACCGCGTGGCGACGGGCGAGATGGTCGGCCCGCGCATCTACACGACCGGCCCCGGCGTCTTCGCCGGCGAGGGCGTCCGCGACCTCGACCATGCGCGGCAGGTGATGAAGCGGTACGCGACGTACTACGATACGAAGACGCTCAAGATGTACATGAGCGGCAACCGCCAGCAGCGGCAGTGGCTGATCATGGCGGCGAAGGAGCTGGGGATCATGCCGACCACCGAGGGCGGCCTGGACCAGAAGCTCAACATGACGCACGGCATCGACGGCTACCCCGGCATCGAGCACACGCTGCCGATCACGCCGAAGTTCGCCGACCTGTTCGAGTGGTACAAGGCGACGGGCACCTACAACTCGCCGACGCTCGTGGTGGAGTACGGCGGTCCGTTCGGCGAGGGGTGGTTCTACCAGACCGAGGATCTCGCGAACGACGCGAAGCTGCGGCGCTTCACGCACCCGATCGACCTCGCGGGCAAGATCCGCCGCCGCGGTGCGGGCAACGCCCCCGGACCCGCCGGCTTCGCGCTGCGCGAGGAGTACGCGATGTGGCAGCACGCCGAGGACATCGCCAAGACGGTCGCCGCGGGCGGCCGGATCGGCGTGGGCTCGCACGGGCAGCTGCAGGGGCTCGGCATGCACTGGGAGCTGTGGCTCACGCAGAGCGGCGGCCTCTCGACGCACGACGCGCTGCGCGCGGCGACGATCGTCGGCGCCGAGGCGATCGGCCTCGCGACCGACATCGGCTCGCTCGAGCCGGGGAAGCTGGCCGACCTGCTGGTGCTCGACGCGGACCCGCTGGCGAACATCCGCAACAGCAACACGATCCGGATGGTGATGGTCGGCGGGCGGCTGTACGACGGCAACACGCTCGACGAGGTGCACCCGCGGCAGCGCGCGCTGCCGGCGCAGCCGTGGGCGTACACGGTGCCGGCCGCGACGGCCGGCATCGGCGCGGCGCGGTGAACGACGGACGGTCCGCGGGTGAACGGGAGCCGACGGCGATGCCGTCGGCTCCCGTTCGCATCGTCAACGTGGGACACCGCTCGACGAACTACTGGGTGGTGAGCGCCGGGAGGGACCGGCTGCTGGTGGACCTTGGCTGGCCCGGCTACGTGGGCGAGCTGCTGCACCGCCTCGAGCGCACGGGGATCCCGCTCGCCGAGGTCCGCTACGGCGTGGCGAC
>ERZ1645185.424-NODE-424-length-17808-cov-4.893088_pt1 | contig 17808 bp, 13 predicted proteins | sample MGYA00575351_ERZ1645185 | MGnify/ENA primary metagenome ERZ1645185 (study PRJEB40838, sample SAMN11284767) | freshwater sediment metagenome | isolation source: river sediment | host: Sediment | place: India: Jana village, Kanpur | collected 2015-12-17 ...
GGAGTCAGGGCGCCGGCGAGGTCGGACTCTGACACGGCTGGTCACGGGACCGCTCGACGGACCCCTCAGCGGCTGCTAGTCCCGTCTGGTCAGTCCTGCAAAAGGCGCGGTCCGTGAAATCCAGGAATCCAGAAACCACCCTCCCCCCCGATGGAGAGGCCCGCCGTGCCGTTGCTCCGGTCATCTGCTACCCTATCGACACGCTGCCGCCGCCGCCGATGGAACTCTATCGCCATGCCCGGCAGACACTGACCCCCGTGGCCGAGGCGATCGCGGCCCCGCGCGAGGCCGCGCATTTCCGCGTACCCGCCGGCCATTTCTTCCGCATCCACTCGGTCGAGGGGCCGCAGGTGGGCGATCTGAACCTGTGGAACGCCCATGACCTGACGGAGCGGTTTTATTCGGGCAAGACCCGGGCGTTGCATGGAACGCACCTGTCCACCGGCGACCGGATGTGGTCTGGCCTGCCCTTCCTGCGGCCGATGGCGACGATCACGCATGATACGCTTGACTGGTACGGCTTCGACGCCTTCGGTGGTTCGGTCCATGACGTGATCGGCACCCGCTGCGATCCCTACACGCACAACCTGCTGAGCCACGGCGGCCAGTATCACCACTGCTGCCATTCGAACCTGACCCGTACCCTGTCCGAAGCGACGGGGCTTTCGCTGCGCGAGGCCGAACCGCATGTCCACGACGTGCTGAACGTCTTCATGTGCACCGGCTTCACCCGCGATACCGGCCAGTACTTCATGAAGGCAAGCCCGGTGCGCCCCGGCGACTACATTGAGTTCCTTGCGGAAATCGACCTTCTGGGGGCGCTGTCCGCCTGCCCGGGCGGCGACTGTTCGTCCGAGCATTCGTCGGACAGCGCCGCCTGTCATCCCCTGCGGGTCGAGGTGCTGAAACCCGCCGAGGGCGCGCTGGCCGGCTGGCAGCCGCCCGCCGTCAGCGGCTACGACCGCAGCCACGGGCGCTGAGGCAACTCAGTCCTTGGGTCGCACCCGCGCGGCCGTCTTGTCGGCGAAGGCGGCGAGCCGGTCCCGCGCCGCAGGTTGCGTGTTCACGACGCCGGCGATGCAGGCCTCGGCATAGGCAGCGTCGAGCGCGGACATGTTCTGGATATGGCTTATCGCCGAGCAGATGGCGAAGTTGGTCAGCGGCAGGTTCTCGGCACAGCGCCGGGCCAGCATAAGCGCATGATCAAGGCTCGACCCCTCGACCAGATACTGCGCAAGGCCAAGGTCCACCGCCTCCTGCCCCTGATAGATGCGGCCTGTCAGCATCATGTCGACCAGCCGCGCCTTGCCGATCAGATCGCCCACCCGGATCGTCGCGCCGCCGCCCGTGAACAGCCCCCGCTGCCCCTCGGGCAAAGCGAAATAGGCGGTCCGGTCAGCCACGCGGATATGGGCGGCCGAGGCGAATTCCAGCCCGCCACCGACGACAGCTCCTTTCAGCGCCGCGATGATCGGCACGCCGCCATATTCCATCTTGTTGAAGGCCTCGTGCCAGCGCAGGCAGAGTTGCCAGAAATCGGCCGGGCTGCGGTCCTCGCGGTGATGTTCCACCAGATCGAGCCCGGCGCAGAAATGATCCCCCGCCGCCGTCAGGACGATCGCCCGCGCGCCCGCCCCCCTTGCCCCCGAGAACAGGGTGATCAGCTCCTCGATCGTTTCGGCGTTCAGGGCGTTGCGCTTGTCGGGCCGGTTCAGCGTCACGGTCCAGACGCCCGCGCCGTCATCCGACAGAAGCAGGTTTTTCAGCGAGAAGTCAGCGAAGCTGGGCATGGGCCAATCCAGATTTCAGTTGCGGCCTGACGGCCAAGAAAGATCTGCCCGATGTCACCCGGGCAGCCGGTCGAGGTATAGGTCAAGCGGACGGCAGGGGTCGGGATCGCCCGCAAGCTCGGCCCTTGCCATGTCGATGATTGCGGCCTCGTGGTCGATCAGTATCTGTGCGGCTGACGCGGCCGCGGGGGTGGGAGCGGCTGCTTTCAAGGCGGCGAATTCATCCAGATAGGCCGGATAATCACGCACCATGCCTGACATTGCCTCGCCCCAGGGAAGTCCGTGCAGGCCAGCCGCCTCGTCTGCGCCCGATCGCCAGGCCGCAGTCTCGTCCGCCGGGGTGAGGCCAAGCGTGGCTGCCACCGGGCGCAAGGCCGCCGTCGTCCGTCGCTCGACCAGTGCCAGCCGGGCCCATAGTGCCGCTCGCCGCGGATCGGGTTCAGCCCGCGAAAGCGCCGAAAAGTAGGCCTCGCCCCCGATCTCTTCCAGAAAGGCGGTGGCGAATGCGCTTTCGAAATTGGCAAATCGGCGCGGTTCGGTTGTCATCTTCGCTCCTTGGATCGCGGACCATGCTGCGCCGTCAGATGCGCGGATTGCCGGGTCGATGGAATTTGGCCTGATACATCGGATCAGCGAAAGCAGGAAATGACGTTACCGGACCATCTTCGGCCGCCTGAATATCAGGATAGACCGAAAAAAGTTTATCAATTAGCGTACTTGAAGAACTTGGGGAGGGAAGGGTGGCGCGGCACAGCTTCTGCCGACTTGTATTGGCCACAGTGACGCTTGTCAGTGCTTCGGTTTGGCCGGGTCGCAAGCAATCAGTGCCGCCCGCGATGGAAGCCCGCAAATGAACGCCACCCTGTTCGACGTCCTAGAGCAGCTCGGCATGTCGGATGTCACCCAGATTCTCGCTGCGAGCGGCCTGTCGCCGGCGGAAGTCGCGCGTCTTTCCGACCCCGACCTTGAAGGCATCGGGCTGTCGGCCGACCAGCGCAGACGGTTGCAGACAGCGCTCCAGGCTTCGGAAGCGGCGGCCGCCGCCCGCCCTCCGCGCGCGACGCCGCCGGCGGAACGCCGACAGCTGACAACGCTTTTCTCCGACCTCGTCGGCTCGACCCAGCTGGCGAATTCGATCGACCCTGAAGACATGCGCGACGTGATCCGCGCGTATCAGCGCCTGTGTTCGCGGATCATCACCGCACATGGCGGGCATATCGCCTATGCACAGGGCGACGGCATCATGGCCTATTTCGGTTTCCCCGCCGCCCGCGAGGACGACCCCGTCCGCGCGGTCCGGGCCGGCCTGGAACTGGCGTTCGAGGTCTCTATCCTCAAGACTGTGCGCGACGTGCATCTGCGGGTCAGGATCGGCATCGCGACCGGCGTCGTGGTCGTGGGCGAAGCAGAGGAAATCGCCTCTGCCGGCTCGATCGTGGTTGGCGAGACCCCGAACCTTGCCGCGAGGCTGCAACAGCTTGCCGCGCCTGGCGAGGTGCTCATCAGCGAAACGACAAAGTACCTTTGCGGGGCGACGTTCGAAAGCGAAAGCCGCGGTACAGCCGACCTCAAGGGGTTCAGGAACAAGGTCATCTACTACCGCGTGCTCGGCGAAAACTCTGCCACCACGCGGTTCGAGGCGCAGAAGCGCGGAAACCTGCGCCCGATCGTCGGGCGGAACTCGGAATTGGCGCGGCTTGCCGCGCTGTGGGAGACCGCCCGATCGGGCAAGGGAACGACCGCGATCCTTTGTGGCGAAGCAGGGATAGGCAAGTCGCGCCTGACCCAGGCGGTACTCGCCATGGCGCGCGAAAACGGCGACACCATCCTGCAATGGCAATGTGCCGCTCATCTGGTGAACCGGCCGCTCCACCCCGTCACGCGCGAGATAGAGACGGCCATCGGCCTGCAGAAGGGGCAGTCGCAGGAAGGCCGGCGGTCCGCCCTGCGGGCTTATCTCCAGACGACCGAAGGCTTCGGTGAACAGGGGGAGGCCGTGCTCGCGGACCTTCTGGATCTTGGTCGCGTGGAACAGCAGGCCGGTGACCCCCAGGCCCGCGCCCGGCTGTTGCTCGAGACGCTGGTGAACCGCATCCGTCACGCCGCCTCAGACAAGCCGGTTGTCACCGTGTTGGAAGACGCCCATTGGGCAGACAGCGCAACGATCGACCTGGTCGCGCAACTGATCCCGCAGCTCGGCGATCTCCCCGTCCTGCTGCTGGTGACGCACCGCCCCGAATTCGTTCCCCCCTGGCCGGACGACAGCATCAACGGACTGGTACTTGGCGCCATCGGCGACGAGGCCATCGAAACGCTGGTGAAACAGGTGGCGCAGGGCCGCGAACTGCCCTCTGGCCTGACCCGGTCCATCGTCGCCAAGGCCGGCGGGATCCCGCTTTTTGCCGAGGAACTGACCCGCAACCTGCTCGACACGGTCGGGGATCGCGAGCTTGGCCCGGAGACCGCGAAATCCATCTCGATTCCCTCCACGCTCAAGGACTCGCTGATGGAGCGGCTCGACCGGCTGGAAGGGGCAAAAGAGCTAGCCCAGCTTGGCAGTGTCATCGGGCGGGAATTCAGCGCGGACATGCTGCGCTTCATCGTGCCCGACCATCCCGACATCGACGGCGGGATCGACCTGCTCTGCCGGTCGGGGCTGGCTTATGAACAGCAGGGGCCGGGGTCGAATGCGATCGTCTTCAACCATGCCCTCGTGCAGGACGCCGCCTACGAGACACTGCTCAAGAAACGGCGGCGCGAGATCCATCGTTCGATCGGCGAAGCGATGCTGGCCGGGGCAAGCGCCTTCGCCGGGGCCGAACCAGAGACGGTGGCCCGCCACTGCTCGATCGGGGAGCTGGACGAAGCCGCGGTCCGGCACTGGCACATGGCCGGGCTCAATGCGCTGGACAAGGCCGCCTACCAGCCGGCGCTGGCACATCTGACGAACGCGCTGCACGACCTGCAGGGCCTGCCCGAAGGGGACCTCAAGGACCGGCTGGAGCTGGAGGTGCAGATGTCACTGGCCCCGGCGATCATGTCGCTGCGCGGCTGGGCCGATCCCGAGGTCGAGCGCGCCTGCAGCCGCGCGCTGGACCTTGCCATGCGCGTCGGCGACCATGCCGCCGAGATGGGGGCTGTTTGGGAGCTGTGGACCAACAGCTACCTGCGCGGCGATCTGAATGCCGGGCTGGTCGTTGCCCGGAAGGTGGCCGGACTGGCCAAGGCGGATGGCGCAGCTTTGTCGGCGCTCGAAGCCGGCCATGCGATGTCCTACTCGCATTACTCGCGCGGTGAGTTCCGCGAGACGCTGGCCGAAGTCGAGGCCGGAATGAGCCGGTATACGCCCGAGGACGACGCGCTTGGCCTGCGGCTGTTCCAGCTTTGCCCAAGCGCCGCCATGCTGACGATTTCGGCGAACGCCCACTGGTTCCTCGGCAAGGATGCCGCGTCCGACGCGGCTCTGGCCGCGGCCCATGCGCGGGCGGAAGAACTCGATCACGTCGGCGCGCTGGTACATACGCTCTGCGTGTCCTCGTTCAACCTGCTGTTCCGCGAGGACTGGGACAGGCTCCAGCCGATCGCCGAGCGGGCACTGCGCATTTCCGAGGCCGAGGGTTTCGCCTTCTGGACTCCGATGGCGCGCTCTTACCTTGTACTCGCCGATCAGCGTGACCTGGCGACCGTCGGCGCAGTCGTGGGCGGTTTCATCGATGTCTTCTCGAGCCTGGGCTACAACCTGACGCTCAGCCAGTTCGAACCCGCCTATGCCAAGGTCCTGATCTCGAACGGCGATCCAGCGCTTGCGGAAGAGCGGCTGACGCGCAGCATTGCCAGCGCCGATGCAAGGGCCGAACGCTGCTACATGCCCGAGGCCTTGCGTCTGCGCGGCGAGGCGCGGATCGCCCTGGGCAACCGCGACATCGCGCAAGAGGATTTCTCCGCCGCCCTGCGGCTGGCAACAGAGCAGAGTGCCGTTCCCCTGATCGAGCGCACCCGGTTCAGTCTTGACCAGCACGGCCTCAATCCGATCCTGATGAAGTGACGTCTGATAGCCATCCTGCCGGAAAGGAAGATGACATGAGTGACGGCCAGATCCTCTGGGGCGATGCTGAATGGTCTCGTGTGCGGCAGATCGTGCATGACGAAGCCCTGCGCGTGCGCGTGGCGGCTTCGTTCCTGCCGCTCTATGGCCCCCTACAGGGCGGCGCCGAAACCGCGGCGCTGAACCGGCTCGAGGTCCGCGACCCCGACCGAACCGGCGCGCCCGGGATGCTCGAGGTGGACGACCAGACGACGAAGCCCTTTGCCTCGGTCTCGGTCAATGTCCACCTGAAGAACCACATGCTGGCCGACCCCGAGCTTCTGGCCGCGACGACCCTCTTCCGGCGCGCCGCCGGCATTGTCGCCCGGGTCGAGGATGCGATCCTGTTCAATGGCAGGAAAGACGGCAAGCTGTCGGGCACGGACAATATCGACAAGGTCTTCCATGTCGGGGGATCGAACGACTATGCGGGGCTCGCGACGGCAGCCAAGCATTCCGTCAATGTTCAGTCCGGCCCCGAGGTCGAACGGGGCCCAAATGTGTTCCGGGCCATCGTGGATGCGGTTCTGGCGCTCGAGCAGTCGGGCTACTACCGGCCCTTCGCCGTGGTCCTGGCCCATGACCTGTTCCGCGACATCCATGAACCCATCCCGAAGTCCATGGTCCTGCCGCGCGACGGCATTCCGCCGATCATCGAAGGGCCGCTGGTCCGGTCGAGCAGCCTTCCGCAAGGAAGCGGCCTTGTCGTCTCGCTGCAGGGCGACCCGGTGGAGATCGTGGTGCCAAGCGACATTTCGGTGCGCTACCTGCAGGCCACGCTGGAAGGGAACCATGTCTTCCGCGTCTCGCAACGCTTCCTGTTGCGGGTCAAGGATAGCCGGGCCATCGCCGTGCTGAAGCGCGACAAGCCCTGACGGGCGGATGGGCGAATGCTGGGATAACGGCGTCGGGTTCTCCTGGGCGCAGGCTTCAGCCGAGGCGACACGCCTTGGGCGAAGCCTTGGCACGCTGGTCCGCGTGTTTCCGGCGCATCCCGCCAATGCGGTGAAGGCGATCTACAGCATTGCCGGCGGTCCTGATCGCGAAGTCCGGGGAAACCTGGTCGGTGTGGACTCGGCCAGTGGCGAACAGATCTTCGCAATCGCTTTGCCCGAACCGCCACCTGGCACCCAATTGGTCTGGCGGCCGGTCCTGTCGCGTTCGGGCCGGTCGATCGACCCCAAGCTGATGGGGATTGCGCCCGACCGGGTTGGGGCCCCACTCCCGCCCGCCTTGGACACCGCGTCTGCCCCCGTCGCCCCGTCGCACCCTGCGCGCTTTCCGTTTGCGCCAGAGTTCCTGTTCCGCGTCACCGCCCCGGTCTATCCCGACGAGGACCCGGTCGGCGAAACTCCGGACGGGCTGCGGCTTCTTTTTGCCCTTAGGGACGGAGGCACAGTGCGAGGACCCGCCCTGAATGGCGAAATCCTGCACAAAGGCGGCGACTGGATGCGGGTGCGTCCTGACGGCGTCGGGGTCTGCGCTATCGATGCGCTGATCCGCGTTCCGGATCGCGGCATCGTCCAGACCGAATACAGCGGACTGGTCGATTTCGGACCGGACGGCTATGCGCAACTGGCTCAAGGCGGCGGCCCCCGGCGCGCGCCGCTGCGCTTTGCTCCGCGCTACCTGACCGCGATCCCCGAGCTGAAATGGATCAACCGCCTGCAATGCTTCAGCGTCGGAGAAGTCGATCTGGAACGGCACATCGTCGAATACGACCTCTACGCCTTCGGTCCGATCAACCGACCTCCGGGATAGGAGCGCGCCATGCCAAACAAGGTCGTCATTCTGGGGGGCGGGGTCGCGGGCCTCAGCGCGGCGCATGAACTGGTCGAGCGCGGCTTCGAAGTCGAGGTGCTGGAGAAGCTGTCGCTCGCCGGAGGCAAGGCACGCAGTATCCCGGTTCTGGAGGGCATCGGCGACCATGGCGGCAAGGATGCTCACACGGATGCCGTGCGCGCTGCGGCGGCGTCCGATCCGCTTGGCCGCCGCCGCCCCTGGCTGCCAGGCGAGCACGGGTTCCGCTTCTTCCCCAATTTCTACCGTCATGTTACCGACACCCTCGCGCGCATCCCGACCGAGACCGGAACGGTCGCCGACTGCCTTGTCGAAACCACGCAGGTGCTGATCGCCTCCTACGACAAGCCCGGGATCGAGCTCCCGTCGCGCTTTCCCGAAACCGGCTATGACCTCGCCACGGCGCTGCGATCCTTCCTGTGGGCGATCTCGGCCCGCAACGGGATCCCTTTCGCCGAAGCCGAACATTTCGCCGGCTGCATCTGGCGCATCCTGACCTCCTGCGAGGAGCGGCGACTGAGCGACTACGAAAAGCTGCGCTGGTGGGATTTCGTCGGCGCCGAGGACCGCTCGGAAGCCTACCAGAAGCTGCTTGCCATCGGGCTGACCCGCTCGCTGGTGGCGGCGAAGGCGCGCGAGGCCAGTGTCAAGACGATCGGCGACATCTTCGTCCAACTCGTCATGGGCATCATCGCCCCGGGCACAGCGCCGGACAGGCTGCTGAACGGACCGACGAACGATGTCTGGATCAAGCCGTGGCTCACCTATCTGACAGGCCGGGGCGTGACCTATCGCTATGGCACCGAAGTCACGGGGCTGAAGGTCGCGGAAGGGCGCATCGCCTCCGTGACCGCGGTGCAGGCCGGCCGCCCGATCACCGTCAGCGGCGACTGGTTCATCGGCGCCCTGCCAATCGAACGGATGGCACCGCTCGTCTCGGCAGAGATGGCCGCCCTCGACCCGTCACTCGCCCGGCTTCCGGCATTGGCGCAGAACGTCCAGTGGATGAACGGCATCCAGTTCTACCTCAAGCGCGACATTCCGATCACCCACGGACACATCATCTTCATCGACAGCCCCTGGGCGCTGACCGCCGTTTCGCAGCGGCAGTTCTGGACCGGGGTCGAGTTCGGCGAATGGGGGGATGGCCTGACCCGGGGAATCCTGTCGGTCGACATCTCGCAATGGGACCAGACCGGCCTTTGCGGCAAGCCGGCCTCCAGATGCACCCGGGCCGAGATCATGGCCGAGGTCTGGGCACAGCTGAAACGGAGCCTCAACGTAAACGGGCAGAATGTCCTGCGGGACGAGGACCTGCACGACTGGTTCCTTGATCCGGACATCGTCGACGACCCGGGCCATCCCTACCGCCTGTCGAATGTCGAGCCTCTGCTGGTGAACAATGCCGACACCTGGCGGCTGCGGCCCGAGGCAGGAACCGCCATTCCCAACCTGGCGCTCGCCTCGGACCATGTGCGCACCTATACCGACCTCGCGACGATGGAAGGCGCCAACGAGGCGGCGCGGCGGGCGGTGAACGTGATCCTCGACCGCAGCGGGTCGGCGGTCGGCAGGTGCAAGGTGTGGAACCTGCACGAACCCGATGCGCTTGCCCCGTTCCGGGACTACGACCGGACACGCTACAAGGCCGGCCTGCCCTGGGACGACCGCTATCCGGTGGCACTGGAGGCCGCGCTGGCGCTGGCGCACAAGGCGACCGGACTTGCGCGGGGCGGCGACGGACCGCTGGCGGCCGCCGAGCCGGTGCTGGACGCCCTGTCCAGCCCCGGCGGCCCATTGACCGATCCTGGCATGGTTCAGGCGCTTTCGACGATCGGCCTACCCGGGGGGCTTCTCGAGACTTTCGGCCATCACTTGCCGGGGCTCGCGGACGAGGCTCCGGCCATCGGGGCGGGCTCGCTTTCCGCAGCGGCTCTTGCAGCGGGCGGCAGTGTAGTGGGCCAGTCTTCTTCGCCAGACCAGCCGCGCCGCCGCTTCCACTTCACGCAGAAAGGGTGATGTCGCCGTGGACCGCGCCGGGTTCCTTGCGAAACTGTCGGAGTACGGGGAGCTTGCCCGGGCAACCCTGATCGAGCGGCTGCCGCAGGGCGAACCGCGCGCCTACCTTTACGACCCGATGCGGGATTACCTAACCCATTCCGGCAAGGGGTTGCGACCGGCGCTGCTGATCGCAAGTTGCAGGGCCTTCGGCGGAAGCATGGACGAGGCGCTGACCTCTGCGGCAGTCGTTGAACTGCTGCACAACGCCTTCCTGATCCACGATGACATCCAGGACCTTAGCGAGTTCCGCCGCGGCCGCCCCTGCCTGCACGAGCGGATGGGCGTGCCGCTGGCGATCAACGCCGGCGACGCGATGCTGGCCCATGCCCTGCGGATGCTGCGCGGCAACATCGCCCAGTTGGGGCCGGCGCGGGCCGAGCGGATCCTCGACGAGTTCGACCACCTGATCGCCGAGTCGCTTGAAGGTCAGGCGATGGAGCTGGGCTGGATCCTCGATAACGACCTGACGGTGGGAACCGCGGACTACCTGCGCATGACGCTGAAGAAGACCTGCTGGTACAGCTTCATCCATCCCGTGCGGATCGGCGCGCTGATCGCGCGGCCCAGCCGCACGGATCTGGATCAGTTCAACGCCTTCGGCTTCTATCTGGGCGCGGCCTTCCAGATCCAGGACGATGTGCTGAACCTGATCGGCTCGGTCGAGAAATACGGCAAGGAGATCCTCGGCGACATCTACGAAGGCAAGCGCACGTTGATGCTGTCGCGCCTTGCCGCCCTGGCTGACGGGGGCGAGCGGGATCGGCTTTCCCGGTTCCTCGCCCTGCCCCGCCCGCAACGCGGCACGCCCGAGGTCCAGTGGGTCTATGATGCGATGCAACGCCACGGCACGATCGACTTCGCGCGCGACGCCTCGCGCAAGCTGGTCGAGGGCGCGCGTGAGGCATTCCGCACGGCCTTTGCCGACGCCTCGGGAGAAGACCGTGAGTTCATCGGTTACTGCCTCGACTTCATGATCGAACGCGAGGCATGATCAGCCGCTGACCGGAACCTCGATGCGAAGGACGAAGCCGTCGGGCCCCGGTGCGGAGATGGTGCCGGAATAGAGGCCGGCAGCCGTATCCGGCGGCACGGAAACGCTGATGACCATCTCCTGAGAAGCCGCCTCCGCCATCGACGGCGGATCGACACTGACCCGGTCTGCGGCGATGCGGCCCGCCGGCCCGACCAGATCGCCGGGGAACAGCCGAAGCGCAGGAGTCGGCGGCCCCGGATCGGCGGTCACATCAAGAACGATCCGTCCCGTTGTGCCGGGAAAAACCGGCAACCGCATGCGGAACGGACCTTCCGTCACGCGCCCGGACTCCTGCGCAAGCACTTCGCCGGCGATGGCGAGGATGTCGGGTGCGGAAACCGGCGGCGCGGAGGCGACAGTTGGCTGCATCTCGGCATAGGGGCGTCGCGTGAAATAGGGCATCATGCGCTCGCTTACAGGACCTGTCCCGACAGTATCGGGCCCTGCGCATCAATCAAGTCCGCTGTCGCGCCCAGTCAGGAACCGGCGTCCGTTCCGTCGAACAGCACCTGTCCGTCGCAGAACGTCATCCGCACTGAAAGGTCCGGCACCGGACCCGACAGAGTCTGCAGATCCCCATCCAGAAGCACGAGGTCGGCCGCGAATCCGGGTGCAAGCCGGCCGCGCAGATCTTCCTCGAACCCCACATGCGCCCCGCCCGCCGCATAGGCGGCCAGCGCCTCGGCCAGTGTCAGTCGCTGGTCGGGAACCCCTTCGGCCCAGGGCTGCCTCGTCATGGCGCTGTGAAGCGCGTTGACCGGCGCCAGCGGCGAGATCGGCCAATCGGTGCCGAAGGCCAGCACCGCCCTGCTGTCGAGGATCGCCCGCCAGGGAAAGGTGTCGCGCCAGCGGGCCGATCCCATGATGCTGACGGTCGGCTCCAGCGGCAGGCCGCTTGACCCCGGCGGGTGGACGGGCTGCATCGAGGCCACCACCCCAAGCTCGGCAAGGCGCGGCAGGTCGTCGGGATGAAGCATGTCGATATGCTCGATCCGGTGGCGGGCGTCGCGCGGGCCGTTCGCTGCGCGCGCCGCAGCATAGCCGTCCAGCACCGCCCGCACTGCGCCGTCGCCCACGGCATGCGTGGCGATCTGCAGCCCGCGACGGTCGGCCTCGATGCAGATCGCGGCGAACAGGTCGGGTGGGATCAGCGGCTCACCGCGAAAACCCGGGCGGCCGGGATAGTCATCGGTCCGAAGCGCCGTCCAGGTGTCGAACACCCCGTCCATGAACATCTTGACCCGGCCGAAGCGCAGATGACCCTGCGGCGGGCTCATCGCCCGGTCCATCAGCCGGCGGCGTTCCTCCTCGGACTGCGCCGCCGTCAGGGTCATGGCCAGGCTGACGCGGATCGGCAGGTCGCCTGCCTCGGCCATCTCCTCCAGCAGATCGGCCTGATAGAGATTGCCATCCATGTTGGCGACCGCGGTGATCCCGTTTCGGGCGCATTCCGCCAGCGCCTCGGCGATCGCCACCTTGTCGCGCGCACGTTCGTCCGCCGAGACAGCCGGGGGCTCGGTCCCTGCGATGCCCAGATCCTCGCGCCCGCCGGTAGGTGACAGCCGCTTGACCAGCGCCATTGCCGCGAATTCGCGCAACTCGCCTGTCGCCAGTCCGTCGCTTCCCATCACGACCTCGGCCCCTGGCCCGGCATCGGCGCCGTGCAGGATGCCCGCCGCCACCAGCCCGGCGGTATTGGCCCAGGCGCAGTGATAGTCGGTCGCGACGATGTAAAGCGGACGGTCCGGCACGATCCGGTCAAGCGCCGCGCGGTCAGGACGGGTGCCGGGACCAAGCAGGTTGTAGTTGGCGGCATAGCAGCAGAGAAGGCTCTTCCCCTGCACATGGGGGGCAAGCGCCTGCACAAGCGCGGCGGCGGAGTGGATCGCCGCAAGGTTCAGCTGCGCCAGCGCCGCGCCACCGGCAAAAAGGTGAACATGACTGTCGCAGAACCCCGGCAGGACCAGTGCTCCATCGGCATCGATCACCCGGGTCTCGTTGCCGATCCGGGATGCGGCTTCGCTGTCCGGTCCGACCCAGGCGATCTGCGCCCCCACAATGGCAACGGCGAACGGCATCGGCGCGCCCGGCTCCCTGGCATTGCGGATAAGGATATCGGCCGGCATAGGTTCCTCGCGGGATTGGGGCGATCAGTCCGCCGCCAGATCGGTTATCTCGCGCCGGAACGACGGCGCGTCGCCCCAGTCCTCCTGCCAGACGCCGGTGTCGAGTTCGCGGGCATAGCGGTGGCCGGCGAAGGTCGCCCAGGCGATCGGGCCAGGTGCCGCCGCATCGCCGATCAGCTGCACCGAACGGATGCCGGCATCGGCCCAATCGGCGGACCGCGCCTTGAGGGCGTGATAAAGTCCGTCCGTCGACAGTCTCGAGGCCACCATCACCAGCGCATCGCACCCCATCGAGGACCGTGCATCGGTATAGCTGCAGCAGGTCTCGATCCCGTCCTCGCGGATCGCGGCGATGCCGGTATTCAGCACGATCCGCACCCCCGCCGTGGCCAGTCGCCGGTGGATCGCCCCCTGTTCCAGCGTGTTGATCGTCCAGTCCGAGACATAGGCGGAAGGCGTGACCAGCGTTACCTCGCAACCCTTCTGCGCCAGAAGTTCGGCCAGAACGCCGCCCATGTAGTAATGGTCATCATCGAAGACCACGACGCGCCCCGCGGGCAGGCGCCCCTCCATGATGTCGTCGGGCGTGACGACCGACAACGCGCCCGCAGACGGGATCGGCATGACGTGCTGGCGCGCCACGCCATCGGCCCGCCACTGTGAGCCGGTCGCGATGCAGACATTCTGGAAGCCGAAGTCGAGCACCTCGTCCGGGCCGAGTTCCGAGCCTTGGTACATCTGCACGTTGGGCCGCTGGCCAAGCTGATACAGGCGGTAATCGACCACCCGCCCCCAGGCCGACAGGCCAGGCAGTTGCCGTTCGCGCGCCACCCGGCCGCCGAACACATCGCGCGCCTCTGCCACGGCGACGTCGTAGCCGCGCAGCGACAGCGCGCGCGCCGCCTCCAGCCCCGCCGGACCCGAACCGATCACCAGCACATTCTCGCTTTCGCCCCGCGCCGCGATCTTCTCGGGGTGCCAGCCGCGCCGCCATTCCTCCATCCAGGTAGGATTCTGCGTGCAGCGGCCCATGCCTTGGGTCATGTCGCCGGTAATGCAGATGTTGCAGCCGATGCATTCGCGGATGTCCTCGATCCGGCCTTCCTCGACCTTCTTCGGCAGGAAGGGATCGGCAATCGACGGCCGGGCGCAACCAATGAAGTCGAGCGTGCCGGAACGGATCATCCGCACCATGACATCGGGCGAGGTGAAGCGGCCGACGCCGACCACCGGCTTGTCCGTCAACTCGCGGATGCCGCGCACCAGTTGCTCCTGCGCCGCCTCTTCCTTGAAGCGCGACGGGCCGGAGCAATCCTCCCACGTTCCTTGCGCCAGATCCCAAAGGTCGGGCAGGTCACGGTTCATCTCGATGAAGTCGCGCACCTCGGCATTGGAGAAGCCAAGGTCGCCGATCGTCTCGTCGAGGCTCACGCGCAGGGTCAACGCCATGGTGTCGCCCACCGCGTCGCGCATGTCGCCGATCACCTCGCGAGCGAAGCGCGAGCGGTTTTCCAGGCTGCCGCCATATTCGTCCGAACGCTGGTTGGTCGCCCGGCTCAGGAAGTGCTGGAAGATGCCGAAGCCATGCGCGCCATAAAGGCAGATCAGGTCGAACTCGGCGGCCTTGCAGCGCCTGGCGGCATTGACGAACCAGCGGCGCAGGTTGCGGATGTCGGCCTTGTCCATCGCCCGGGCCTGCACCGGGTCGTTGGTGAAGGTGCGGATCGGCAGGGCGGAAGGAGCTAGCGGCACTTCCTTGGTGTACATGTTCGGGCCGTTGATGCCCGAATAGGCCAGCTGGATTCCGGCCAGCGCGCCATGCGTCTTCATCGCCCGCGCCATCTTGCGCAGCATGGGGATGTCCTTGTCCTCCCACAGTCGCAACTCGATGAAGGGGGTGATTTCCGAGGTCGGGTGCATCTCGGTCTGCTCGGTGAAGATCACGCCCCAGCCGCCTTCGGCCTTGACCCCGCGCATGGCCGCCGCGGCCGACGGGTCACGGTATCCACCGCCATTGCAGTGCGGCACCTGGTAGAAGCGGTTCTTCGCCGTGAGCGGTCCGATGGCCATCGGTTCGAACAGGATGTCGTATCTCGGATCGCGCACCGGTATCCCCAAAGCAATTGAGCGGTCACCCCGACTGCCTCGGGGAACAAGGCCGCACGCTGGCCTTGGCGCGCGGGCGAAGTAAATTACGGGTTTCGTAAGTATTGCTTAGGCCAGCACTAAGCTGTTTTCAGCCCCCATCCTGTTTCGCCTTTGCGCCGGGCTGGAACCCAGCCGCGCCGATGGTCGAGGTCGACAGGTTCTCGCGACAATGGGCGACGAAGGCGCGCGCCTTGCTGAAACTCGCGCCGCCTCCGGCATGGACAAGGCCCATGCGCAGCGGACGGACCGGAGCGGTCAGAGGAACAAACCGCAACCTGTGCCCGTCCGGCGAAAGATCGGTCACCGGCGGAATGTTGGCGATGGTATAGCCGAAGCCGTTGGCGACAAGCGACTGGGCAATCGGCAGGTCGCGGGTCCGTTCGACGATGTTTGGCCTCACGCCCGCGGTCGCGAAGAGCGCCAGGAAGTAGTCGGAGCTTAGCGGCAGGTCGAGCAGTACCATCGGATAGGGCGCGACCTCGGCCAGCGAGACGCTGTCCTGATCGGCAAGGGGATGCGCCTGGGGGAAGACGAGATAGGGGGGCAGCGTCGCAAGTTCGACGAATACAAGATCGGCGGGAATGCTCAGGTCATAGGTCAGGGCAATGTCGATATCGGCGGTCCGTAGCATCTCGATCAGCGCCATCTGATGCGCCTCGGTCTGCTGGAACTCGATTTCGGTGTAACGATCGACGAAGCTCCGGCGCAACTGGGGCAGCACGATCTGCGCGAAGGTTTGCAGACAGCCGACCTTGAAGGGCCCGCGGACCCGCCCGGTGATGTCGTTCGCCAGATCGTTCAGACGGTCGGCGTCGCGCAGGACCGCCTGCGCCTCGGCCAGGAACACCCGGCCGTCGCGGGTCAGCGACATGCCTTGCGCGTGCTTGCGCACGAAGATCGGAAAGCCGAACTCCGCCTCAAGCTGCGCGATCGAGGTCGAGATCGACGGCGGCGAGACGCTCAGCCTCTCGGCCGCCTGCGAGATCGAGCCGCATTCGCCGACCGCCACCAAGTATTCAAGCTGGCGCAGGGTAAAGCGCAGCGGCATTCACGTCCCTCCGGGTGACCGCCGCCAGAATAGGGGCGGCGCCCGGTCGATCAATAGCTGATCCAGGTGGTCTTCAGCGCGCTGTACTTGTCGAAACTGTGCAGCGACAGATCCCGCCCGAAGCCGGATTGCTTCATGCCGCCAAAGGGCGTCATGGCGCTGAGGGCATCGACCGTGTTGACCGAGACGGTCCCGGCATGAAGCCGCGACGACAGGTCGAGCGCCCGCGACAGGTCCCGCGTCCAGAGCGAGGCGGCAAGGCCATAGACCGTATCATTGGCCATCGCCACCGCCTCGTCCTCGGTGCGGAAGGTCTGGATCGACAGCACCGGGCCGAAGATTTCATCCCGCACAATGCGGGCGTCCGGCCCCGCGCCGGCAAAGACCGTGGGCTGGATGAAGGCGTCCGATCCGTTCAGGCTGATCCGCTCGCCGCCACAGACCAGCCGCGCCTCGGCCCGTCCCTGTGCGATGAAGCGCATCACCGTGTCGGCATGGGACCGGTCCACCATCGATCCCATGGCGGACGAGGGATCGAGCGGGTCGCCCGGCAGCGCCTGGGCAGCGCGGGCCGCCATCCGGTCGATCATGTCGTCGGCGATGCTTTCATGAACCAGCATCCGGCTGTTGGCCGAGCAGACCTCGCCTTGATTGAAGAAGATGCCGAAGGCCGCCATGTCCGCGGCGCGGTCAAGGTCGGCATCGGGGAAGATCACGTTCGGGCTCTTGCCGCCGGTCTCCAGCCAGACCTGCTTCATGTTGGACTCGCCGGCATAGCACATGAAAAGCTTGCCGACCGCGGTCGACCCGGTGAAGACTAGGCAATCGACATCAGGATGGCGGCCAAGCGCCTGGCCCGCATCCTCGCCGAAGCCGGGGACCACGTTCAGCACTCCGTCCGGCAAACCGGCCTCGGCCGCAAGTTCCGCGAGCCTCAGCGCAGAAAGCGGTGACTGCTCGGCCGGTTTCAGCACCACCGAATTGCCGGTCGCCAGCGCCGGGGCCAGCTTCCATGTCGCCATGTCGAGCGGGAAGTTCCACGGCACCACGGCGCCCACGACCCCGAGCGGCACGCGGCGGACCATGGCAAGGTTGCGCCCGCCGGTCGGGGCGATCTCGTCATAAAGCTTGTCGATCGCCTCGGCATGCCATTGAAAGAAATGCGCCGAGCCGGGCGCGTCGATCGCCGCGGCATCCTTGACCAGCTTGCCCATGTCGAGGCTGTCGAGCAGCGCGAGTTCCGGCACGTTTTCGCGGATCAGCGCGGCAAGGCGCAGAAGCACTTCCTTGCGCTCGGCCGGTGTCTTGCCCGACCAGCGGCCATCGGCAAAGGCCCGGCGGGCAGCAGTCACAGCTCGGTCGATATCCTCGACCCCGCCGCGCGCGACATCTGTCAGGACCTCGGCCGTCGCCGGGTTCACCGTCTCGAAGCGCGCGCCCGAGGCCGAGGGCACGAAGCGCCCGTCGATGAAGCACTGGTTGCGGAAACGCAGGGCGGCGGCGCGGGACTTCCATTCGGCATGGGTGAACATCGGTATCCTCACTCGTCTCCGGGCACGCCATAACTGGGCGCCTGTGTCGGGTCCTGCGCGCGGCTGACATAGGCGGCCATCTGCGGGCGATAGACCGCCCAGGCGGTTTCGAGATTGCCAATCGGGTCATCGGACCAGTCGATGCGCAGATCGACCAGCGGCCAGGACAGACGGTCGGCCACCTTC
>ERZ1645185.425-NODE-425-length-17801-cov-5.502930_pt1 | contig 17801 bp, 11 predicted proteins | sample MGYA00575351_ERZ1645185 | MGnify/ENA primary metagenome ERZ1645185 (study PRJEB40838, sample SAMN11284767) | freshwater sediment metagenome | isolation source: river sediment | host: Sediment | place: India: Jana village, Kanpur | collected 2015-12-17 ...
GCGTCAAACCCCACCCAGCCCAGCCCCTCGATATGAAGCTCCGCCCAAGCGTGGCTCGCCTCGTGCGCAACGCCGTCAGCATTGGCGAAAAGGTAGCCCGACACATAGCGCGCGGGAATGCCGACCGACACCGCACAGGCAATGAGCGCGTGCGTGTGATCCTGGCAGACACCCAGCGCAAGCGCGAGCGCTTCGGCCGCTGTCGTGTGCGCGTGTGTTTCGCCCGGCGCATACACGATGCCGTCGGCGACTGCGGCGGAGAGGGCATGCGCGCGGTCGAGACGGGCGGGTTCGGGAATACCCAAGACAGCCTTTGCCGCAAGTTTCCTGAGCGCGGCATCCGGCCGCGTCGCGCGCGTCGTGCGAAGGTAGACGCGCGGCGAGATGCGTTCGGCGTGGTTTTTGAGGACGCCTGCGAGATCGACGGTTTCGACCGTACCCGTCACATGAATATCGACCGCCTCGACCGCGCCGTGGATCGACATGGTCCGGATCGTATCCCCCGCCCCATCCGTGAATGGCTGCGAGAAGCGGCCTCCCTCCACCTCTACCTTCCAGTCGAGCGTGCGTTGACCGGCAAAGCGCGAAGGCGTGAGGCGATGGCTTTGCACAACCTGACGGATCGGTGCGGCGTAGCGGTAGCGCGTGACGTGCGAGACGGAGAGACGCATCACCGCCCTCCGAACAGGTATGTGTCCGCGATCTCGCTGCCAAGCGCGGCAGTGCGGCGGATGTGGCTGGTGAGGAACTCGTGGAGACCTGAAAGGACGATGTCGTCGATATCGGCGTCGGCAAGTTCGGCGAGGATCGTGCGCGCGGTCTGGTGCGGCGTCGTGCGCTGGCCGTAGGCGCGGGAGAGGCGCGCGAGGTGGTAGTTCACCTGCTCCGCGCAGTGGATGAGCGAACGCGGGCAGGATTTGTTGAGGATGAGGAAGTGCGCGATCTTCCCCGGCGTGTAATCCCCGCCGTAAGCCCAGTGGAAGGCGCGGAACACCGACATGGCGCGCAAGAGCGTCGTCCACTGGTAATTATCGATGCCGCCGCCGACACGGTCCGTCACCGGCAGCAGCACATAGTATTTCACATCGAGCATCCGCGCCGTGTTGTCGGCACGCTCGATGTAATAGCCGAGGTTCATGAAGTCGTAGCCGTCCTGCTGCAGCTGCGTGTTCTCGATGGCGCCGCGCAACAGCGCCGTCTGCCGCTTGGTCCAGTCGCAGAGCGTCATCAGGTCGGCCCGGCCCGGCCCGCGCCGTTCGAAGGCCTTCATGTCCTGGAAGGCGCCGTTCAGCGCATCCCACACTTCGCTGGTAACGGCGGTGCGCACGACGCGCGCATTGTCGCGCGCCCGGACGATGCAGTTCGCGACCGAGGAGGTGTTCTCGCGATCGAAAAACAGAAACGCTTCCACAGTGGCGGGCGTAGTCTCCCCGTAACGTGAGGCAAACGCGGCCGCGCCGCCTGCGGCAGCCAGGATCGACGCCCAGTCATTCTGGTGCCCGGCGCCCGCGGAAGGCATCAGCGCGATGCGGTAGCCGACCTCCAGAAGCCGCGCCATCGTCTCGGCCCGCTCCATGTAGCGGGTCATCCAGAACAGGTTCTCGGCAGTGCGGCTCAGCATGGTCATTCAGTCCGCCAGCACCCACGTGTCTTTCACGCCGCCGCCCTGCGAGGAGTTGACCACGAGGGACCCTTCGCGAAGCGCGACGCGCGTCAGCCCGCCCGCGCAAAGATGGATGCGTTCGCCGACAAGGCAGTAGGGTCGGAGGTCGACATGACGCGGCGCGAGGCCGGACTCGACGAAGGTCGGCGTCGTCGACAGCGATAGCGTCGGCTGCGCGATGAATTCCGATGGGTTGGCCTTGATGCGCCGCGCATAGGCCTCGACCTCGGCACGCGTCGCGGCCGGCCCGACCAGCATTCCGTACCCGCCCGATCCATGCACTTCCTTGACGACGAGATCGGAGAGGTTGCCGAGCACGTAGGCGAGATCGTCGGGATTGCCGCACTGCCAGGTCGGCACGTTCGCCAGCACCGGCTCCTCGCCGAGGTAGAAGCGGATCATCTCCGGCACGTATGTGTAGATCGCCTTGTCGTCCGCCACGCCCGCGCCCGGCGCCGAAGCGATCGCGACATTGCCTGAGCGGTAAACGTTCATCAGCCCCGGCACGCCCAGCATCGAATCGGGGCGGAAGCACAGAGGATCGAGGAAGTCGTCGTCGATGCGGCGGTAGATCACGTCGACGCGCTTCGGCCCCATCGTCGTGCGCATGTAGACATGGTCGCCGTCGACGAAGAGATCCTGCCCCTCGACGAGTTCGACGCCCATCTGATCGGCAAGAAACGAATGTTCGTAATAGGCGCTGTTGAGCGAGCCCGGGGTGAGCAGCACGACGGTCGGCTCGCCTTTGCAGCTTCCGGGCGCGACGCTCATCAAGGTGCGGCGCAGCTGGTTCGGATAATCGTCGACGGGCTCGACGCGGTTCCGCTGAAAGAGATCCGGGAACATGCGCATCATGATCTCGCGGTTCTCCAGCATGTAGGAGACACCCGACGGCGTGCGGCAATTGTCCTCAAGCACGAAGAAATCGGTGGGGCCTGTTCGCACGATGTCGACGCCAACGATGTGGCTGTAGATGCCGCGCGGCGGCTGGATGCCCACGACCGCAGGCTCGTAAGCGGCATTCTGGAAGATGCGTTCCGCCGGGATGCGTCCGGCGCGGACGATCTCGGCGCGGTCGTAGACGTCGCGAAGGAAGGCGTTCAGCGCCTGCGCGCGCTGCTTCACGCCGCGCTCCAGCCGCCGCCATTCGTGCGCGGTGAACACGCGCGGAAAAATGTCGAAAGGAATGAGCCGTTCAGGATCGCCGCCTTCGCCATACACCGCGAAGGTGATGCCGATGCGGCGGAACAGGGCGTCAGCCTCGGCGCGCTTCAGATCGAGGAGTTCCGGCGGCATGTCCGACACCCAACCGGATAGGTCGAGATAGGGCGCGCGAACCGTTTCTCCATCGTACATTTCGTTGAACGTCGAAATGTGTTTCCCCTTTGAACCTGCGCTCCTTCGTCTCTGCTCGCCGCTTGGTCGTTATCGTTGGACCGGAGCCTAACGTGGTGGAATCCGGTTGGCGAGTCCCCTCTTGCGGCTCGACCAAAACGCCGCAGTGGCCTAAACCGGCAGCAGTTCCATTCACGAGGACAATGATGCACGACCGTTCGCCGCTGGCCCCCGAAAAATTCCCGAAATTGCCCGATATCGAAGGCGTGCGCCTCGCGACCGCCCGCGCCGGATACAAGAGCTGGGACCGGGCCGACATGCTGCTCGGCGAGTTCGCGGAGGGCACCGTTGTTGCCGGGCTGACGACGACATCGAAGTGCCCCTCGCCGGAGGTCGAATGGTGCCGAAGCGCGCTTCCCCAGGGCAAGGCGCGCGCACTGGTCGTGAACGCGGGCAACTCGAACGCCTTCACCGGCCGCCGCGGCAAGGCCGCGTGCGACATGATCCTCGAAACGGTCGCTGGCGAACTCGGTGTGGCGCAAGACGAAATCTTCCTCGCCTCGACCGGCGTGATCGGCGTGCCCCTTCCAGAGGACAAGGCAAAGGACGGCCTCCGGCAGGCGTTCAGCAAGCTCTCGGTGGGCTCCGACGCCAGCTGGCTGCACGCCGCCTCGACGATCATGACGACCGATACGTTTGCGAAGGGCGCCGGCGCCACCGCCATCATCGGCGACCGCACCGTCGCGGTCGTCGGCATCGCCAAGGGCTCGGGCATGATCGCGCCCGACATGGCGACGATGCTCGCCTTCGTCTTCACCGACGCTGCGGTCTCCCCCGCGTACCTGAAGACGATGCTGGCAGCGGCGACCGACCTCAGCTTCCACGCGATCACCGTGGACAGCGACACCTCAACGAGCGACACGCTCCTCGCCTTCGCGACCGGCGCCGCGAAGAACGCCGAGATCACCGGCCCCGATTCGCCGGGCGCCGACGCCTTCCAGGCCGCGCTCACGCAGGTCTGCCGCGACCTCGCGCAGCAGGTCGTGCGCGACGGCGAAGGCGCGCAGAAGCTGATCGCCGTGAACGTGGAAGGCGCAACAGACGACGCCTCGGCAAAGCGCATCGCGCTCTCGATCGCGAACTCGCCGCTCGTGAAGACGGCAGTGGCGGGCGAGGACGCCAACTGGGGCCGCGTGGTGATGGCGGTCGGCAAGGCCGGCGAACCCGCCGACCGCGACAAGCTCTCGGTGCGCTTCGGCAATACAGTGGTCGCAAAGGACGGGATGGTCGTCGACGGCTACGACGAGGCGCCGGTGGCCGCGCATCTGAAAGGTCAGGAGATCGAGATCGGCGTCAACCTCGGCCTCGGGCAAGGCCGCGCCACGGTTTGGACCTGCGACCTGACGCACGGCTACATCTCCATCAACGCCGACTATCGGAGTTGACATCTTAGGCGCGTGACGGCGCGCCCGCGCGCGGCTATGAGCGCCGGGCCATGTCGTCCGCGTCCTCCCGTCCTGCGATCGCATTCATTCTCGCCGCCGCCGTTCTCGACGTGATGGCGATGGGGCTTGTGATCCCCGTGCTCCCCGCCCTCATTGAGGGTTTCGCGGGGTCCGAGGCGGCGGCCGGGTACTGGAACGGCATCATGGTCGCGATCTGGGCAGGGATGCAGTTTCTCTGCTCGCCGATCATCGGATCGATCTCCGACCGCTACGGGCGCCGGCCGACGATCCTGATTTCAACCGCCGGCCTGACGCTCGACTGGATTCTGATGGCACTGGCACCAGACCTCTGGTGGCTCGCCGTCGGCCGCATGATCGGCGGCATAACCTCTTCAAGCTTCACCGCCGTATTCGCCTACATGGCCGACATCACCGCGCCCGGAGAGCGCGCGCGGGGCTACGGCCTTGTCGGCGCGGCGTTCAGCGCGGGGTTCATCGCCGGACCGCTGATCGGCGGCGTGCTCGGCGAGATCAGCCCCCGCGCGCCCTTCTGGGCGGCGGCGGCGCTCTCTGGCATCACCTTTCTCTACGGCCTGTTCATCCTGCCCGAATCGTTGCCGCGCGAGCGGCGCATGGCGTTTTCATGGACGCGCGCGAACCCGTTCGGCGCACTGAAGCTGCTGCGCTCGCATCCGGAGCTGTCCGGCCTCGCGGTTGTGAACTTCCTCCTCTATTTCGCGCACCACGTCTTCTCCGTGGTGTTCGTGCTCTATGCCGCGCACACGCACGGCTGGACGCCGATGTACCTCGGTTTCGCGCTGGCGCTTGCGGGCATTCTGGAAATGATCGTGCAAGCGATGCTGGTAGGACCCGCGGTAAAGCGCTGGGGCGACCGGCGCACGATGGTGGCGGGGCTGGTGATGGGGAGCCTCGGCCTTGCAGGCATGGGCCTTGCGCCCACCGGCTTGCTGTTCACGCTCGCGCTATTCCCGAACGCGCTCTGGGCGCTCGCGATGCCGACGCTGCAATCGCTGATGACGCGCCGCGTTTCGGAAAGCGAGCAGGGCCAGCTACAGGGCGCGAACATGAGCGTCGGCAGCATCGCTGGCATCGCCTCGCCGCTGTTCTTCGGCTGGATGTATGAAATGACCGTGGGTGATGCGCCAGGCGTCAGCTTCCTGATCGCGGCGGGCATTCTGGCGACCGGTGCGCTGCTGGCGGCATTCGTCAGCCGCCGCGCGGCGTTGGCGGAGGCTGCTTAGCCTCCGCCCTCAACCGTTCAGGCGAGCTCGCCGACGAGCCAGTCCTTGATCATCGATTTCGGCTGCGCACCCACCTTGGTGGCGGCGGGCTTGCCATCCTTGAACAGGATCATCGTCGGGATGCCGCGAATGCCGAACTGCGAGGCAAGCTCGGGATGATCGTCGGTGTTGAGCTTGGCGATCGTCACCTGGTCGCCGAGTTCCTCCGAAAGCTCCTCGAGCGCCGGCGCGATCTGCCGGCACGGGCCGCACCACGGCGCCCAGAAATCAACGAGAACCGGCTTTCCGGCGTTTGCGACCTCGGCCTCGAAATTTTCCGGGGTGATGGCGGTGGAACCCATGACAAGTCTCCGAACAACAATGCGTAGCGCGCAATCTGGTGCGTAGCCGCGCACGCTTCAAGCTGAAATCTGTCAAGCCTTTCTCCCGCGTCTGAAAGCCGCGCTTTCAGATCAATCGATGCGGATCATGCGCAGCGCCGCCGTGTAGAACAGCGCGGTTTCGATGCGGCGCCCGGGGAAGATGCGGGCAAGCGCATTGCGATAGGCGCGCATCTGGCGCAGGTGCGGGGCCGGCACACCCGCAAGATCCGAAGGCGGATTGCGTCCGGTCTTGAAATCGAGCGCGCGCACGACATCTTCGCCCACGATCAGCCGGTCGATCGTGCCGGTGATGACAACATCCTCGACGACTGCCGAAAGCGGCGCCTCGGCATAGGCACCCTCCACAAACCACGGCGCCAGCGCGGGATCGGCAAGCGCACCTGCGATTTCGCCCGTTATCGCGTCCGCATCGAGATCGGGCGCATTGCGCTGGAGCCAAGCGCGCATCGCCGCATCGCGGTTCTCGGGCGAAACACCGCCGATCCGCTCGAACAGCTGGTGCAGCACCTGCCCGCGCCGCGCGGCGGCGCGCAGTGCCGGGCCGGGCGGCGGTTCGACGGGATCGTCGTCCTGCGGCGCGGAGGGCGCGAGGGGGCGCGGCGGGCGTTCTTCCTCGGGCGGCGGCGTGAGCGCCCATGCGGGAATGGCAGGCGCGACAGGCTGAGCGGGTTTCACGGGTGCAGCGGCGGCCGCTGGCGTGCCGCTCGCATGGCGCAGCACCTTGCCCCAGACGGGATCATCGCGAGTCTCTGCGTCCAATGCCGCGAGCGCATCGGCAACATGGCCGTGCCAGCTCTTCGCCTTCGAGGGCCGCTTGCCGAGCGCGCCCCCCACATAGAGCCGATCCTCCGCGCGGGTGAGCGCGACATAGAGCAGGCGCATCCGCTCCTCATCCGCCGCACGGGTCGCTGCTTCGTGTGCGGCACGCGCCGGGCCTGTAAGCGTCTTGGCCGAGCCGAAGAACAGCGGCGCGGGACCGAGACCGGGGAGATCGACGAAAAGCGGCGGCTTCACGGGCTTGGGGACAGCGGAAGCCGCGTCGGCGAGGATCACGATGGGCGCTTGCAACCCCTTGGAACCGTGCACGGTCATAATCCGGACTGCGTTCTGCGCGGCTTCGGGATCGCGCTTCACCTCCACGTCGTCCGCCTCGATCCAGGATAGGAACCCCTGCAGCGAGGGCGTGTTCGCACCCTCGTAAGCGAGCGCCTGGTTGAGCAGCTCCTCGATCGGATCGCGCGCTTCCTCACCGAGCCGCGCGATGAGGCGCAGCCGCCCCTGGGGTTCGCCGGAAAGCACGTATTCAAGGAACTCGTAAGGCGCCATGTAGTCGGCGCGGGCGAGGACCTTGCCGAGCCAGTCTTCTGCTGCGCGGGCCTTGTCGTCGGTGCGATCGCGCAGCGTGCGCCAGAGCGTGCCGCGGCGTTTGAAGGCAAGGGCGTAGAGATCATCCTGCGTCCAGCCGAGGAAGGGCGAGACGAGCAACGCGGCAAGCGACAAGTCGTCGCCCGGCTGCAGCGCGAAGCGGACGAGCGCGAGCAGATCCTGCACGGCGAGCGGCTGTGTGAGACGCAGCCGGTCCGCACCCGCAACGGGCACACGCGCCGTCATCAGCGCCGAGACGAGCGCGGGCACAAGGCTGCCGCGCGAACGCACGAGCAGCATGATGTCGCCCGCCGCGATCGGGCGCCCCTTCGAGGCCAGAAGCTCGCCACGCTCCAGCCAGCCGGAAACGTGCCGCGCGATGTTTGCCGCGAGCGTGCGCTCCGCATCTTCGGGAACGCTGTCCTCCGCGTCGTCTTCCTCTTCGAGCGCGCCCGTCACCGGCGTCCACAGCACCACCTCCCCGGCCGCGCCCGCACGGTGCGCGGCGTGGCGCGGGATTTCCCCTTCGATCCCGAACGCGGCGGGGCCGACCGTCTCCACCACCGTGTCGACGACATCAAGCACGGCGGGCGCGGAGCGAAAGCTGAGCGCGAGGTCGATCGTCTCGAACGGCTTGTCCGCGCTCCGGGCACGGCGCTGTGCGGATGCGCGCGCCGCTTCGAACGCGCGGGGGTCGGTGCCCTGAAAGCCGAAGATCGCCTGCTTGTAGTCGCCGACCGCGAACTGCGTGCGCGCACCCGTCTCGGCCTCGTCGCGCGTGCCCTGCCCTGCGAAGAACTCGTCGGCGATCGCCTCGACGATCGCCCACTGCGCGGCGTTCGTGTCCTGCCCCTCGTCCACGAGGATGTGATCGATGCGCTGGTCGAGCTTGTAGAGCACGAAGGGCGCGGCGAGCGTGGAGAGCAGCCGCGCAGCCTTGACGATGAGATCGGCGTAATCGAGCGCGCCCGCGGCCTCCTTGCACGTCTCGTAAGCTGCGGCGAGCGCATGGCCGACGCGCAGGTGCAGCGCGGCCGTTTCGGCGAGGTCGAGCCCGGCGGCGAGATCGCGAACGACACCGACGACGATGCAGAAACGCTCATGGAGCTCGCCAAAACCCTTGGGCGATGCCCGGCGCTCGCCGTCCTTTCGAAAGCCGGCGCCGACAAGTGCATCAAGGAAATCGTGCCGTAGCTCAGGCGCCGCACCGAGTACGCGCGCCAGCGCATCGGCGGCGTCGAGGCCGGTCTTCGTACCCCATGCCGCCATCGCCGCCGCATATTCGCGCACGGTTTCCCAATCGAACGCATCGTCGGCAAGCGCGGCAGCGAGCACCTCGTCGCGGCTGCCGCTACCGGGAAGGCCAAGCCCGCGGCGAACAAGGCCGCGCCAGTCGACGGCCTTGTTGTAGACGTCCTCGAACACGCCGCGTTCGGCGAGCAGCTTCGCGATAACCTCCTGCACGCGCGCCTCGCCGCCCTGCACGGAGAGGACGGCGAGGTCGGCGAGCAGCGCAGCGTCGCCGCTGCCGATCCGCTGTGCGAGCGTTTCGGAATGGATGCGAAGCGCGCTCCGGTCGTCGAGCGTTTCGTAGCCGGGGGCGATCCCCGCCTCGAGCGGGAACGCCGCGAGCAGCGCGCTCGCGAAGCTGTGCAGCGTCTGCACCTTCAGGCCGCCGCGCGTCTCCAAGGCTTCCGCAAAGAGCGCGCGGGCGCGGCGGCAGGTGCCTTCGTCGGTTGGGGCGCCGATCGCGGCGAGTTCGGCGACGAGTGTTTTATCGTCCGCGCGCACCCAGCGCGACAGGGTTTCGAAGATGCGCGTCTGCATCTCCGCCGCCGCCGCCTTCGTGAAGGTGAGCGCGAGCAGCCCGTCCGGCCGCGCACCCGCAAGCAGCAGCCGCAGCACGCGCGCGGTCAGCACCTGCGTCTTCCCCGTCCCCGCCGAGGCGGAAACCCACGCGCTGAGGTCTGGGTCGGCAGCGCGTTTCTGTTCGGGAAGGAGCGGCCGGATGCTCATTTGCGCCCCCACCATTCGGCGAGGCGCGCGAGATGGTCGTAGTCCTGCAAATGGACGGCGTATTCCGGCTTCACCTTCGCCTCGAACGGGCGGCTGCCCGCGAGATATTCGGCGACGGCCTCGCGGAACGCGGCGCGGCAGGTTTCGATGAAGGCGGGAAGATCCGCCCAGGCGTCCTTGTAGTGGCGCGCGCTCGTTGTCTCCTTGCCCGCCTCCTTGCCGCCCGAGAGCTTCCAGTAGGCGACCTCGACGACGCCCGACGCCGGACCATCCAGCGCGCCCTCTTCGGCGAGCCATGCAAGCAGGCCGAGTTGCGAGGCAAGGCCATCCGAAAGGCGCGCCTGCCTTGGAACGGCCCCGGTCTTGAAGTCCGCAATCAGCAGGCCGCCGGGCCCGGCCTGCACGATATCCGCCTTGCCCTTCAGCGTGACGCCGGAGATGTCGAGGCGGCCCTCTACCTCCGAGCGGACTGTGCCCCAGCCTGCTGCCGCGCGCGCCGCCATCAGCTCCGCCACCCAATCGAGCATCCGCACGATACGGGGTCGCCAGAGCGCGGCGACGAGCGGTTGATCGGCGTGCGCCGCGATGGCCTTGTCGATCGCGGCTTCGCGCGCGGCGGGATCGTGGAGCGTGCCCGCTTCGACCAGCGTTTCGATGACGGCGTGGACGATGGTGCCGCGCTCTGCCGCCGAGAGATCAGCATCGAGCGGATCGAGCGGACGCAGGCGGAGCATCTTGTCGGCGTAGAAGCTGTAGGGGTCGATCAGCAGACGATCGACCTGCGTGACGCTGATCTGTTTGGGGCGGTCGGCAGCGGGCGGCGCGGGGCGCGGGCGCTCGGCAGGCGGCACACTCTCGCGCGCATCGAGCGCGGCGGCGAGCACGGGGAGTTCGGTTTCCTTTTGAGCATGCTCCCCCGCGAAGGCGAGCAGCCGCAGCCAAAAGCGCGAGGCGACCGTGGGCGCGGAGGCATCGCGGCGCGCGCGCGTGAGCAGCACGTTCGGCGCCGCTGCCGCGAGCACGAAATCATGCGCGGCAAGGCCGATCGCGCGCTCGGTTTCGGGAAGGCCGAGGCGGCGGCGGATCGCCGGCGGAATCCAGGGGTCGAACGGATCGCCGCCCGGCCAGACGCCTTCATTGAGCCCGCCGAGAATCATCAGGTCGGCGCGCTGCAATCGCGCTTCGAGAAGGCCGTAGATGGCAAGGCGCGGATGCTTGCCGAAGGCGGGGCGCACGGCGACGTCGCCGAGCATCGCACCGAACAGCGCAGGAAGGTCGGCGGGCGGAATCAGCAGGCCTATATCACCGTGCTGCACCATCTCTGCGATCGTCTCGGCCGCAGCGCGTCCGGCAGCCCCTTCCCAGACGCGGCCTTCGGATATGTCTTCCGCAAACGCACGCAGGCCGTCCGCCAATTCGCCGAGCGCGCGCGGCTTTGCCATCAACGCTTCGAGCGCTTCGAGGCGCGGGCGGAGCGCCTTCCACCACGCGGCGAGCTGCGCACGTTCGCTATCGGAGAGAGCGCCTTGGGGCGGAGCCTTGAGGCGCGCGGCAATGCCCTTGAGACCCGCGGCCGGGCGCACGCCGCGAAGGCTGAGATCGAGACGGCGCACCTCATCGAGCCAGTTGAGGCGCGCCCTGCCCTCACCCGGCCCCGCCAGCGGGTGCTTGAGCAGCGCGAGCAATGCACCCGGTGCGAACCGCTGCGCGCCCGCCTCAAGTGCGGCGAGCAGCAGCGTCCCCGCAGGCGCGCGGGCGAGTGGCGTGCCAGCCGAATCGTCGACCTCGATTTCCCAGCGCCGAAGCTGCGCGGCGACGCGGCGGGCAAGGCCGCGATCGGGGGTGACAAGCGCGGCCGTGGCCCCCGGCGTATCGAGCTGGCGGCGCATCGCGAGCGCAACGACGCCAGCCTCCTCGGCCGGGTTCGCCGCCTCTACGAAGCGGAGGCCGGGGAGCGGACCCGCAGGCGGCCAGTGTGCGGTACTGCCCGCGAGCGACAGCGCCGCGGCGATCGCCTCGGCGCGCGCTTCGGGGCCATCGAGCGCACTCGCTCCCTCCCACACGCCGACCTCTTCGCGCGCGACGCCCATCCGGTCGAGAAGGTGCCACAGGCCGCACTGCGGATGTGCGGGGAAGCCACTGATTTGGTCCCAGTCGGCAGTGTGAAGGTCGAGGCCCGGCAGAACCACCGCACCGCGCGGCAGGCCTGCGACCACCGCGAGCACCTCCGCCACCGCGGGGTCCGCGCTCGCCATGCCCGCCGCCACGATGGGCCGCGCGGGCGGCACCTTGCGCCAACGGCGGGCAATGGCGGCAAGCAACAGCTGGCGCCGCGCGACGCGGTCCATGAGCCCGCGCGCCGCAAGCTGTGGCGGCCATGCGTTCACCACCACCTCGACGAACTTCAGCGTCACCTCCCAGTGCGCGCCAAGCTCCGCCATCGTCTCATGGAGCCGCGCGGGGTCGATGCCTTCGAGCTGAAGCTGGTCGAGCGTGCGCGAGAGCGCGTCGGCAAGGCGCAGTGTTTCGACACTGCTCCGCGCGCGGCCGCTCAGCTGCTGCCAGCGGTGGACGAGCGGCATCAGCAGCATCCGGCGTTCAAACGCCGCGATCGCGGGCTGCACCTCGGCCTCCAGTGCCATCGCCTCGTCGAAAAGCCCGAGTGCCTCGTTCTCGCCGACATCACCGATCGGCAGCATCCGGGGCAGCAGCAGCGCACCGCCCGAGGCGCGCACGAACGCCTCCGTCACCGCGCGCACGGCACGGCGATTGGGGAGGAGGAGGAGCGCGCGGGGAAGATCGTCCTTGCCGATGCGGCCGAGCATCCCTGCCGCAAGCGCGTCGGCGAAGGCGCGGTGCGCCGGGATCGTGAAGACGGCTTTCCGCTCAGCCATTGCCGAGCAGCGCCTCCGTCTCCTTCACCGCACCCGGCGTGCCGACATGGAACCACTGACCGGTGTGCGCGATGCCGTAGAGACGACCGCTTTCAATCAGCCGGTCGTAGATGAGATTGAGCGAGAAGGCGCCTTCCGGCACGTCGTCGAACAGCGACGCCTTCAGCAACTGCACGCCGGAAAACACGAACGGCGCCACGCGCGCGCCGCGCCTGCGCGCGAGCAGGCCTTCGCCCGTCATGTGGAAATCGCCCCGCCCTTCATAGCCGTGCGCGCGGGCAAGCGGCACGACGAGCAGCAGCGCATCCATGATGTCGGGATCCCAGCGCCGCGCCATCTGCCGCAGCGTATCGATCGGCCCGTCCACCCACATGTTGTCGCTGTTCACGACGAAGAACGGATCGGCACCGATCAGCGGCAGCGCCTTCGCGACACCGCCGCCGGTTTCGAGTAGCGCGTCGCGCTCGTCGGAAACCGCGATGTCGAGATCGGCGGCATTGCGCGCAAGGTGCGCCTCCACCTGCCCGGCAAGATAGTGAACATTGACGACGACGCGGCGTACGTCCGAGGCGCGCAGGTTATCGAGTGCGTGATCGAGCAGCGTCTTGCCGTACACGCGCACGAGCGGCTTCGGGCGCGTCGCGGTGAGCGGACGCATCCGTTTGCCGAGCCCCGCGGCGAGCACCATCGCGGCGGGTGGCAGTGGGCCTTCGGGATTGGGACGGAGCGCCATCGGCGCGCGGTGCGTCTTCATGCGTCACCCATGAAGTCGCGGCGCATGGAGGCGGGAAGGTTCGCATCGAACCAGCACGCGACGGGCGCGAGCGCGGGATGCGCGAGATTCCGGTCGAGCAGCGACCAGACGCGCGGGATGTGCTTCAGATAGCCGGGTTTGCCGTCGCGCCGCCACAGCCGCACGAACACACCGAGGATGCGCGCTGCGCGCTGCGCACCGAGCACCGCGTAGCTCGCCGCGAAAGCGTCGCGATCGAATTCCGGCCGCACGGCGAGATAGCGCGCGATGAGTTCCGGCTCCAGTGCGGGCGGAACGTCGCGGCGCGGGTCCTGGATCAGCGACACCAGATCGTACGCTGCGGGGCCGCGCATCGCGTCCTGAAAATCGAGCACGCCGACACGGGCAAGGCCGTCGCGCTCCGGCAGCCACATCAGATTCGGGGAATGGTAATCGAGTTGCACGAGCCGGTCATCGTGCGCGCGGGCGAGCGGCCATACCTCGGCCCACGCTGCGGCATAGGCAGCGCGCAAGCCATCATCCGCCGCGCCGCCCTTCAATTCCGGCCAATGCCAGTCGAGCACCAGCGCGACCTCACGCGCCATGCGTTCCTCGGCATAGGGGCCGACCAGATGCTCCCCCACACGCTCCGCCATAGGCTCGGCATGGAGATGCGCGAGCACATCCGTCGCCGCGCGGTAAAGCGCCGCCTCGTCGGCGCCGGCTTCGATGGCGCGCACGAACATCGAATCGCCGAGGTCTTCGAGAAGCGCGAGGCCCTGCGCGGGCGCCGAAGCGAACACCTGCGGCACGCTGATACCCCGCGCCGCGAGGTACGTGTCGATCGCAACAAACGCCGCGCAGTTCTCGTTGGGCGGCGGCGCATCCATCAGCACGGCACGGCGGTCGCCATCGCGCACGCGGAAATAGCGGCGAAACGACGCGTCCCCGGCGAGCGGCGCAATCTCGGCGCCACCCCATCCGTTCGCGTTCAGGAAAGCGCGTGCCCCTTCGGGCATGTTCAGATCGGCCATCGCGCTTCCCAAGCGGGCGGCACGCGCGCTGTCAAGCGGCGGCTGCCTTCACCGCTATCGGTGAGCGTCAGGTGCAGCGCTTCCGGCCAGCGTGCGCCCGCGCGTTCAGGCCATTCAATGACGAGCACGCCGTCCGCCAGAATTTCGTCGAGGCCGAGTTCTTCCACCTCGTCCGGGTCTTCGAGCCGGTAGAGATCGACGTGCCACACGGGGAGGCGTACCCCCGGCACTTCATAGCTCTGCACCAGCGTGAAGGTCGGGCTCGGCACTTCGCCGACATGGCCGAGGCCGGCAAGAATCCCGCGTGCGAGCGCCGTTTTCCCCGCGCCGAGATCGCCCGACAGCAGCACGACGTCGCCGGGCACGAGGCGCGCGGCAAGGCAGCGTCCGAACGTGTCGGTCGCTGCTTCGTCCGCAAGCGCGATCACGCACGGTCCCCATGACGGCGCGGAATGTGGAGGCTGACCGTCGTGCCCTCGCCGAGGTGCGAATCGAGAATGACCCGGCCGCCGTGCAGATCGATCACATCGCGCACCAGTGACAGGCCGAGACCGACGCCCTGGCTCGCCGTGGCGTTCGAGCCCTTGCGGAAGCGATCGAACACCAGCTCCTGCTCGTCGTCCGGGATGCCGATGCCATTGTCACTGACACGGATCACGATGCTGTCCGGCAGGCTTTCGACATAGATGGCGGCGCGCCCGCCGGAGGGCGTGAAGCGGATCGCGTTGTTTACGAGATTGAACAACGCCTGCTTCAGGCGCACCGGATCGCCGTCAATGACGCCGACGTCCGCCGGAACGTTCGTCTCGAACGCAAGGCCGCGATCCTCGGCGAAACTGCGCGTCATGGTCGCCACGCTTTCGACAAGCTCGCCGACCGCGACCGCGCGAATGTCGAGCGCGAGCGCGCCCGCTTCGGTGACGGCGAGGTCCAGAATGTCGTTGATAAGAAGCTGCAGCCGGTCCGACGAGATCAGGATCGAGCGGATATAGTCTTCCTGCTTCGGGGTCAGATCGCCGACATAACCCTGCGCGAGCATTTCGGCGAAGCCGCTGATCGCGGTGAGCGGCGTGCGCAGCTCGTAGGACATGTTCTCGACGAACGCCGATTTCTGCCGGTCCGCTGCCTCCAGCGCCTCGTTCCGTTCACGCAACGCGTTCTCGATGCGCGTCGAATCGGTGATGTCGAGGAAAGTGATGAGCGCGTTGCCGTCCGGCAGCGGCACCGCCGCGTATTGGAGAACGCGCGCGGCGGTGAAATCGACACGCCCGGACTTGGCCTGACGGCCCACCGTGGACGCCTGGATGAGATCGCGCAGCAGCCCAAGATAGGCATGCTCCTCGCGCGGCAGCGCGGTGGGATCGGCAAGCTCGTCGACATGCGGCTTCGTGGCGAGGTGCGCTTCGTCGATGTTCCAGAGATCAGCGAACACGCTGTTGTAGAGCTGCACGCGGCCATCGGCTGCGAACACGGCAACGGCCTCGTGCAGGTTGTTGAGCGTCGCTTCCTGCACGCGCAGCAGCGTATCGCGCGAACTGGCGAGCCGAAGCTGTTCGGAGCGGTCCTCGAAGATCAAGAGGAGTCCGCCGTCGGGGCTCGGCTGCGCGATAACGCGGAGCACGGTCGTGTCGGGGAGAACCCACGTCTCCTCGGCATTGTCCATCTGACTGGTGAACCACGCGCGGCGCGCGCGGCGCCAGCTCGGGAAATCGCGCTGCTCGGGCAGGCGATGCTGTTCCTGCATCCGCTCGAACAGCCGGTCGAACTCGGGGCCTTCGTCGAGGAACGCAGCATCGAGGCGGAAGAGCGCCGCGAACGCGGTGTTCCAGAACACGAGCGCCCGGTCCGCGCCGAAGCGGGCGACGCCGGCAGAGAGGCGATCGAAGGTCGCCGTCTGCGCGGCAACGAAGCGTTCGAGTTCGCCGACCGCCTCGTCGCGTTCGCTGATGTCGATGGCGTAGCCCGCGACCTCACCGTTTTCGAGCGGCTTGTCGATGATCCGCATCATGCGGCGCTCGCCGCCGATGATCGCCGGTTCCTCGCGCACCTGCGGCATGCCGGTCGCAAGCGCCATGCGCGCCGCGGATTGCGGCGTCGCCGAGAGCGGATTGGAGACAAGCTCGATGCCGAGACGGACGGCTGCGGCGGGGCTTTCAGCCTCCACCGCGTCGGCATAGGCGCGGTTCACCTGAACGAGGCGCTGATCGGCACCGCGCCGCCAGATCGGAATCGGCGCCGCGTCGATGACCGCCGTTGAAGCGCCGAGCGTGGCGCGCAGCCCGTCGCGGTCCGCCTCCAACGCCTCCGTCCTGCGATACACGCCGCTCGAATCCGAAAACCACACGACGGTGCCGCGATCGCCTGCGAGTTGCGGCGGGGCGGTCTTGCCCTCTGCTGTCAGCACGCGGTCTCCGGCCGCCAAAACGGAAATGCGGAACGGCGCGCCCGATATGGCGAGCGCCTGAATCGCCGCGCCGAGCGCCGAATAGTCATCCGGGGAGAGCCCGCTTTCGCCGCTGCCGAGCAGGTCGTCGAACCGCGCCACCTTGCGATCGAGCCCCAACCATGAGCGGAGGGCGTCCGAACACGATGCCGCGCCGTCTTCTCCGACGACGAGATAGGCGCCGGGCGTGGTGGTCAGGAGTCCGCGCAGTCGGAGGCCCCATTCCTTCGCCGTTTCCGCCTGCACCCGCGCGCGCGCCGAGCGGATCACCGCCCACACGGCAAACGCCAGCCAAGCCGCGCCGATGATCGCGGTCGCCGTCACCGGCCAGCCGCGCTGCATCAGCGACACGGCGGCCGATGCCGGTGCTGCAGGCAGCATCAGCAGAAGCGCGATGAAGGCGGTAATGCGAGACGTCACGGCGGCGACCTTAGACGCAGTCGCCGCAGGTTTGAATCCCTGTTGAGCGCGTCAGTAGCGGTATTGGTCGGTCTTGAAGGGACCTGCCGCATTGACGCCGAGGTAAGAAGCCTGTTCGCCCGACAGCTTCGTCAGCTCGACACCGAGCTTTTCGAGGTGCAGCGCCGCCACCTTCTCGTCGAGATGCTTCGGCAGCACATAGACGTCGTTCTTGTATTCACCGCCGCGCGTGAACAGCTCGATCTGCGCGAGCACCTGGTTCGAAAAGCTCGCCGACATCACGAAGCTCGGGTGGCCGGTGGCGTTGCCGAGGTTGAGCAGGCGCCCCTGCGAAAGCAGCAGGATACGCTTGCCGTCGGGGAATTCGATCATGTCGACCTGCGGCTTCACCTCGGTCCATTTGAGGTTCTTGAGCGCGCCGACCTGAATCTCGTTGTCGAAGTGGCCGATGTTGCCGACGATCGCCATGTCCTTCATCGCGCGCATGTGATCGAGCGTGATGACATCCTTGTTGCCGGTCGCGGTGACGAAGATGTCGGCGATCGGCGCCGCCGTTTCCATGGTGACGACCTGAAAACCGTCCATCGCCGCCTGCAGTGCGCAGATCGGGTCGATCTCCGTGATCATGACGCGCGCGCCCGCGCCGCGCAGCGAGGCGGCCGAGCCCTTGCCGACATCGCCGTAACCGGCAACGACCGCAACCTTGCCCGCCATCATCACGTCGGTACCGCGGCGGATGCCGTCGACGAGGCTTTCCTTGCAGCCGTACTTGTTGTCGAACTTCGACTTGGTGACGCTGTCGTTCACG
>ERZ1645185.426-NODE-426-length-17792-cov-5.848227_pt1 | contig 17792 bp, 13 predicted proteins | sample MGYA00575351_ERZ1645185 | MGnify/ENA primary metagenome ERZ1645185 (study PRJEB40838, sample SAMN11284767) | freshwater sediment metagenome | isolation source: river sediment | host: Sediment | place: India: Jana village, Kanpur | collected 2015-12-17 ...
CCCGTCAACGCGCTCGGCTACAACGACGCCGGCGTGAAGCAGGCGATGCTCGAGGCGCTCGACACCGGACTCATCCACACGTCGAACCTGTTCCGCACCGAGCCGGGCGAGCGGCTGGCCGACAAGCTCGTGGCGGCGTCGTTCGCGGAGCGCGTCTTCTTCTGCAACTCGGGCGCCGAGGCGAACGAGGGGGCGTTCAAGGTAGCGCGGAAGTGGGGCAAGCTCGAGGGCGGCGCGCCGAAGCACGAGATCCTGTCGCTGCGCGGCGCGTTCCACGGCCGCCTCTTCGGCACGGTCGCGGCGACGGACCGCCCGCAGTACCGCAACGCGTTCCGCCCGCTCGCCGGCGGCATCCACATCCACGAGCGCGACATCGGCGAGCTGTCGAAGGTCATCTCGGACGAGACGACCTGCGCGGTGATCCTGGAGCCGGTGCAGGGCGAGGGGGGCGTGCGCGTGCTCGACGCGGGCTTCGTGCGCGAGCTGCGCGCGCTCACGACCGAGCGGAACGTCCTGCTGATCCTCGACGAGATCCAGTGCGGCTACGGGCGCACCGGGACGTTCTTCGCGTACGAGCAGTTCGGCATCACGCCGGATCTCCTGACCGTCGCCAAGCCGATGGCGGCTGGCCTGCCGATGGGCGCGGTGCTGATGACCAAGCGCGTGGGCGACGCGATGCAGCCGGGCGACCACGGCACGACGTTCGGCGGCGGCCCGCTGGTGGCGCACGTCGCGAGCCACGTCTTCGACCGCCTCAGCGACCCGGCGCTGCTCGCGCACGTGACGCACGAAGGCAAGTGGTTGGGCGAGCAGCTGCAGAAGGTCAAGCAGCGCTCGCCGAAGGTGCGCGCGGTACGCGGGCGCGGCTTCATGTGGGGCGTGGACGTGACCGACCCGGCGAAGGACGTGGTGGCGCGTGCGCTCGACCACGGCCTGATCATCGTGTCCGCGGGCGACCACACGCTGCGCCTGCTGCCGCCGCTCGTGATGACGCGCGAGGACCTCGCGCTCGGCCTCGAGAAGCTCGAGGCGGCGATCGGCTGAGCGCGATCGCTCCCCCGAAGCGCAGCGCCCCCGGGACCTCGTGGTCCCGGGGGCGCTTGGGCATTCAGCGGCGCCTCGTCACATCACCACGGTCGGCTTGGGCTTCGGCACGATGAGGCCGGGCACACCGGCCTTCCCGAGCAGCGCGTTGAAGCGCTCGACGTCGGTCGTCTCGAAAGTCCGCACCTCGGCACGCAGCGCGTCCCACGCCCGCTCCAGCTCCTGCAGGCGCTCGCGGATGTGCGTCGTCAGGCCCGGATTGCCCTCCACCTGGCCGAGCAGGAAGCCGAACTGGCCGTTGATGCCGTTGGCGTAGTTGATGATGTCCTGCCCGTTGCCGGCCTTGGTCGTCATCCGCGGGTCGAGCGACTCGGCCTTCGCCGTGAGCCGCTTGCCCTCGGCAGCGATCGTGTCGGCCATCGGGTCGCTGGCCGTGCGCGTGACGATGCCGCCCACCTGCGCCTTGAGGTCTCGCACGCGAAGCACGGCGTCGTGGATCTCGCCGATGCGCGCGACGAGCAGGTTCGCGATCGAGTCGCGTTCAGCGACGACGGCAGCCGGCACGGGCTCGAGGCGCGGGTCGGCTCGCACCTCGAGCGGCTGCGTGAGCACGGTGCTGCCGACGGTCAGCCGCACCTGGTACCGGCCCGGCAGCACCTTGGCCCCGCCACCGCTCGGCGCCCCGAACAGCTGGACGCCCTGCAACGTGGTCGGCGACTCGCGCCGCAGGTCCCACGTGACGCTGTTGATGCCGGCGCGCGGGGCGAGCCGCGCGGGGCCGGTGCCGGTGCGGCTGGAGTAGGTGCGGAGCACGCCGCCGCGCGCGTCGAGGAACTCGAGCGTGACGCGCGTGGCGCTGTCGGGAGCGGCCACGAGCCGGTAGTGGACGGAGGCGCCGTTCGGCGGATTGCGTCCGACGCGGTTGGCGCCGCCACCCCCGCCGAAGCCCCCGCCGCCGGCGAGCAGGATCGCGGGACGCGGGGCGAAGAGGTGCGCCGCCGCGCGCGCGACCTCGTCGCCGTGCTGCCGCAGCGGCGAGAGGTCGTCGAGGATCCAGAACGCGCGGCCCTCGGTGGAGGCGATGAGGTCGCCGTGCCGCACCTCGAGGTCCGTCACGGGCACGACCGGCATGCCGGTGAAGCGTTGCCAGCGCGCGCCCCCATCGACGGAGAACCAGGCGCCGTCGTCGGTGCCGGCGTAGAGCAGGCCGCGGCGCTCGGGGTCCTCGCGCACGACACGCACGGGCTGGTTCGCCGGCAGGCCCTCGACGTGGCGCGTCCACGTGCGGCCGAAGTCGGTGGAACGGAAGACGTGCGGCGTGGGGTCGCCGACGCGATCCTTGCGGAAGGCGACCCAGACGGTCGCCGCGTCGTGCGGCGAGACCTCGATCTCGTTCACGAGGCCGTCGCCCGCCGCGGGCGGCGTGACGTTGGTCCATGTGCTACCGCCGTCGCGCGTGAGCTGCACGAGGCCGTCGTCGGTGCCGACGTAGACCGTGCGGGCGTCGTGCCGCGACTCGTGGATGACGACGATGGTGCCGTAGACCTCGCCGCCGGCCCCCTCGTTGGTGATGGGGCCGCCGCCCCAGCCCTGCCGTGCCGGATCGTCGCGCGTGAGGTCGGGCGAGATGGGACGCCAGGTGGTGCCGCGGTCCGTGGTGCGGAAGAGCACGTTGCCGCCGTGATAGATCACGTTCGCGTCGTGCTGCGAGACGAGGATCGGCGCGGTCCAGTTGAAGCGGTAGCGCGTGCGGTCGGTGGGCTCGGTGAGGTTCATCTCCGGCCACGGCATGATGTCGCGCGTGAGGCCGGTGCGCTGGTCGAGCTCGTCGATGATGCCCTGATAGCAGCCGCCGTAGACGTAGCGCGGGTCCCTGGCGCTGACGCCGATGTTCGCGCTCTCGCAGCCGGCCCCGTCCCACCAGTCGCGCTCGCCGATCGAGCCGCCGTTGCCGCGGCTGCGGATGACGACCGACGAGTTGTCCTGCTGGCCGCTGTAGAGCTTGTACGGGAAGTCATCGTCCACCGTCACGTGGTAGAACTGCGCGGTGGGCTGGTTGTCCTGCGTGCTCCAGCTGCGGCCGCCATCGAGCGAGACCGAGGCGCCGCCGTCGTTGCCGTTGATGATCCGCCGCGGATCCGCCGGGTCGATCCACAGGGCGTGGTTGTCGCCGTGCGTGGCCTGGACCACGGTGAACGTCGCGCCGCCGTCGATGGAGCGCAGGATGGGCGCATTGAGCACCCAGACGACGTCGGCGTTGCGCGGGTCGGCGATGACCTTCATGTAGTACCACGAACGCGTCTGGATGAGGCGGTCGCCCGAGAGGCGGCGCCACGAGCGGCCGGCGTCGTCGCTGCGGTAGAGTCCGCCCTGCTCGGCCTCGACGATCGCGAAGACGCGGTCGGGGTTCGCGGGGGAGACCGCGACGCCGATCTTGCCCATCAGCGCGGGGAGGCCCTGCGTGAGGCGCGTCCAGGTGTCGCCGCCGTCGGTGGACTTCCAGAGGCCGCTGCCGGCGCCGCCGGAGCGCACGAACCAGGGCTGGCGCTGGTGGTCCCAGAAGGCGGCGTAGAGGATGCGCGGATTGGTCGGGTCCATCGAGAGATCGCTCGCGCCGCTGGTGGCGTTGACGCCCTCGAGCACGAGGTCCCACGTCCGGCCACCATCGGCCGAGCGGTAGATGCCGCGCTCGGCGGTGCCCTTCCAGCGGTCGCCCTGCGCGGCGACATAGACGAGGTCGGGGTTCGCGGGATGCACGCGCACCGCCGAGATCTGCCGCGTGGCGGCGAGGCCGACGTTGGTCCAGGTGCGCCCCTGGTCGGTGCTCTTGTAGACGCCGTCGCCGTAGGGCGACGACTGGCCGCGGATCGCGTGCTCGCCGGAGCCGACGTAGATGACGTTGGCATCGGAGGGCGCGACGGCGATGGCGCCGATCGATCCCGCGGTGAAGAAGCCGTCGGAGACGTTGCGCCAGTTGAGACCGGCGTCGTCGGTGCGCCAGAGGCCGCCGCCGGTGTACCCGGCGAAGAAGGTGAGCGGCTGGCCGGGGATCCCGGCGACGGCGACACTGCGGCCGCCGCGGGAGGGCCCGATGTTGCGCCAGCCGAGCGCGGCGTACGAAGCGAGCGTGGAGTCGGGACGTTCGGGCGAGCGCGCGGCCGCGCGCGTGGCGGGACGGCCCTGCGCGCCGACGAGGCCGGGCGCGAGCGCGAGCAGCAGGAGCGGGAGGGTGCGACGCATGGCGGAGTGGTGGAAGGGAACCCGGACGTTGGGCCGGCCTTCGGGCACCGTCAAGGCGCGCCGGCGGCGCGGCCCCTCTGGTGAAGCGGGGCGATGTGCGGCAACGTTCGCGCGACTCCCCGAACCGATTCGCTCCCGCATGGCCTCACTGACCCTTCGCGCGCGGCCGGCCCTGGCGCTCGCCTCGCTGCTTCTCGCCGCCTGCACGGCGCGCGCGCAACGTCCCGCGGCGTCCACCGCCGCCGCACCGCCGCGCCCGACGCTGGTGGTCTTCGTCACGGTGGACCAGCTCGGCAGCGACTACTTCGAGCGGTTCGGCGGCAACCTCACGGGCGGCCTGAAGCGGCTGCGCGACGAGGGGGCGCTCTGGATGCGCGGCCGCCACGACCATGCGATCGCCGAGACGGCGCCGGGGCACGCGAGCACGCTGTCGGGACGGTTCCCGGTGCGCACCGGGATCTCGAGCAACTCGCAGGGCGTGAACACGGCGGAGGCGCCGCTGATCGGGTCGGATGAGGTCGGGGCGTCGCCGTTCCGCTTCCGGGGCACGACGCTGTTCGATTGGATGCGCGCGGCCGACCCCGCGACGCGCGTGCTCTCGGTGTCGCGCAAGGACCGCGGCGCGATCCTGCCGGTGGGGCGCGCGAAGGCCGACGTCTACTGGTACGCCGGCAACGGCACGTTCACCACGTCGCGGTACTACCGCGACACGCTGCCGGCGTGGGTGGGGGCGTTCAATGCGCGGCGCGTGCCGCACTCGTACGTGGGGAAGTCGTGGGTGCCGCTGCTGCCCGACGACCGCTATGCGGAGCCGGACGTGAACCCGCTCGAGGCGGGCGGGTCGGACTACACCTTCCCGCACGTGCTGCCCGCCGACGTCGACGCGGCGACGCGGGCGTTCCGCGAGTACCCGTGGATGGACTCGCTGACGATCGCCTTCGCGCTCGAGGGGCTGCACCGGATGCAACTGGGCGCCGACCCGCGGCGCACCGACCTGCTCGCGGTCTCGCTGTCGACGACCGACGCGGTGGGGCATCGCTACGGGCCGGATTCGAAGGAGGTCCACGACCAGGTGCTGCGGCTCGACCGCTACCTCGGCGCGTTCCTCGACTCGCTGGAGGCGATCCGCGGCAAGGGTCGCGTGCTGCTCGCGCTGACGGCGGATCACGGGGTCGCGCCGTACCCGGAGTGGCGGTCGGCGTACTACGCCAACCACGACGCGCAGCGGGTGGACACGCGCGCGGCGTGGCGGGCCGCGGTGGCGGCGATGCGCGCCGCGGGCGTGGACACGGCGGCGATCGAGTTCGATGACGGCTTTCGCGTGCGCGACGCCGCGGCCTTCCGGCGGGCGGGCGTGGCGCCCGACTCGATCGCGGCGGCCTGGGTGCGCGCGCTGCAGCCGCTCAACGGCGTGCTGCGCGCTGCGTTGCTCTCGGACCTGGCGCGCGCCGACACGGTGCAGGACGACATCGCGCGGCGCTGGCTGCACATGCTGCCGCTCGACGGGCCGGTGCGCGCCGTCGTGACGCTCGAGCCGTTCGGGTACTTCCAGGGCGTGACGTACGCGACGCACGGCCAGCCGCACGACTACGACACGCAGGTCCCGGTGCTCTTCTGGGGGCCGGGCGTCGCGCGTGGCGCCCGGGCAGGCGAGGCGCGCGTGGTGGACATCGCGCCGACGCTCGCCGACCTGCTGGGCATCCGTCCGCTCGAGCCGCTCGACGGCCGGGTGCTCCCCGTCCGCCGCTGAGCGGGCCCACCCCCACCGGATCCCCATGCCGAAGCCGCCCGTCACGCTCGAGCACCGCGCCCTCGGCCGCCGGCCGACCGGCGTGAGCATCCTCGGGCTCGGCACCCGCCGCCTCGCCGCGGCGGGGCAGCAGGGGACCATCCGGCTGGTGCGCGAGGCGATCGACGGCGGCGTGGGGCTGCTCGAGGTGGCGCCCGAGTACGGCGACGGCCGCACCGAGCGGTGGATCGGCCTGGCGCTGCGCGACGGGTACCGCGAGCGGGTACAGCTGCTGTGGCAGTGCTGCGCGCACCTGCGCGACTACAAGACCGCGATGCTGCAGTTCGAGGCGACGCTCGGGCACCTCAAGACCGACCGCGTGGAGTTCTGGTCGTTCCACGAGGTGATCTACGACAACGACCCCGACTGGATCTACGACCACGGCGGGCTCGACGCGGCGCAGGAGGCGCGCGAGCAGGGGCGGGTGCGCGACATCGCGTTCCACGGCGAGAAGTCGCCGCACATCGCGCTCAAGCTGCTGGCGCGCGGCTTCGCGTGGGACGCGGTGCTGATGCCGCTCAATCCCTTCGACGCGAGCTTCCGGTCGTTCGAGAAGCAGGTGCTACCGGAAGTGGTCCGGCGCGGCGCGGCGGTGATCGGCACCAAGGCGCTGGCGGGCGGCGCGATTCCCGCGGGCAAGGTGCTCAAGGCCGAGGACGCGCTGCGCTACGCCTGGTCGCTGCCCGTGAGCTCCGTGCTCGTCGGCTGCGACACGCCGGCGGTGCTCAAGAGGACGCTCAAGGGCGCGGCGTCGTTCAAGGCGTTCCATGCGGGCGAGATGGACGCGATGCGGCAGAAGGCGCGCGTCACCGCCGGCGACGGCCGCCACGAGCGGTACAAGACGACGCAGGAGCAGGACGGCGCGGCGGGGCTCGCGGCGCACGGCTTCGCTCCCAGCGGTTGAACGGCCCCGGTCGTAGGACGACCGTGCGCACACGATCCCCCTCCCCTCACGCAGGCGCTCCCGTGCACCAACCCCGGTCCCCGTTCCCGCGCGCCGTCCTCGGCGCGCTCGCGCTCCTCGCCCCGCTCGCGACGTCCGCGGGCGCGCAGGGCCTCACCGGCTACACGCCGCAGCGCGCGGCGGCGCAGCGGGCCGCGGAGGCGGCGGCGATCCAGCGGCCCGACTCGGCGCGCATCGCGCCGCTGGCGCGCGCGCTGGCCGACCGGCCGCACATCGCGGGCACGCCCGAGCAGGCCCGCACCCGCGACCTCGTGATCGACGCGCTCAAGGCGGCGGGGATCGCCACCGAGGTGCGCGAGTACCGCGTGTGGCTGCCGCACACGGTGGAGTACGGCGTGTGGCGCATCAGCCCCGACCCGAAGGAGCTCGACCTGCGCGAGGGGCGGGTGCCCGAGGACCCGACCACCATGCAGCACGACGAGTACCCGACGGTGAACGGCTACAGCGGCACCGGCGACGTGACGGGCGAGGTCGTGTACGTGAACTACGGGCTCATCGAGGACTACGCGCAGCTCGACTCGATCGGCGTCTCAGTGAGGGGCAAGGTCGCGATCGCCCGCTACGGCCGGAGCTTCCGCGGCATCAAGGCCCGCGAGGCGGAGAAGCGCGGCGCGGTGGCGCTGTTGATGTACAGCGACCCGGCGGACGACGGCTACGTGCAGGGCGACGTCTACCCGGAGGGCCCGTTCCGCAACGCGCGCGGCGTGCAGCGCGGCAGCGTGATGAACGGGGCGGGGGACCCGAGCACGCCGGGGTATCCGTCGAGGGCCGACGCGCCGCGCATCCCGCTGGCGGAGATGCCGGTGCCGCGCATCCCGGTGCTGCCGCTGTCGTACGGCAACGCGGTGGAGCTGCTGAAGGACGTGCGCGGCGCGAGCATCCCGCGCGGCTGGCAGGGCGGACTCGCGTTCCGGTACCACGTGGGTCCGGGGCCGGTGCGCGCGCGCGTGAAGGTGTTCAGCGACTCGGCGACGCAGGCGTACAAGCCGATCTGGAACACGTTCGGCGTGATCCGCGGCACCGACTTCCCCGACGAGGTGATCGTCATCGGCGGGCACCGCGACGCCTGGAGCCCGGGGGCGGTGGACAACGTGAGCGGCACGGTGAGCGTGGTGGAGGCGGCGCGCGCGGTGGCCGAGCAGATGAAGGCGGGGTGGCGTCCGCGGCGCACCCTGCTGTTCGCGACATGGGACGCGGAGGAGTGGGGCCTCGTGGGCTCGACGGAGTACGTGGAGGACGACTCGCTGCGGCTGATGCGCGGCGGCGTGGCGTACCTCAACCAGGACGTGAGCGCGAGCGGGCCGAGCTTCGGCGGCGGCGGCACGCCGACGCTGCGCGGCGTGCTGCGCGACGTGGCGAGGCAGGTGCCCGACCCGAGCGGCGGCGGCAGCGTGTACGACGTGTGGCGCAAGCGGAGCGGCGTGCGCGACGGCGAGGAGCCGGCGATGGGCGACCCGGGCGGCGGCTCGGACTTCGCGGGCTTCTACAACCACCTCGGCATCCCGCACAGCGACTGGGGCTTCGGCGGCGGGAGCGGCATCTATCACTCGAACTACGACTCGTACACGTTCATGGAGCGGTTCGGCGACCCCGGCTACCGCTACCACGCGGCGGCGGCGCGGATCGGCACGGCGATGATGATGCGCCTCGCGAACGCCGACGTGCTGCCGTACGACTACGCGGAGTTCGCGCGCACGATGCGCCGCTACCTCGCGCCGATCGACCAGAACCTGCAGCGGAAGGGGTGGAGCGGCTCGAGCGCGCCGCTCGCGGCAGCGATCGACCGGATGGAGCGCGCGGCGTCGGCGTTCGCGTCGGCGCGGGACGCGGCGCTTGCGGCGGGGCTGCCGACGGCGCGGCAGCAGGCCACGAATCGCGAGCTGCTCAAGGTCGAGCGCGCGATGACGCGGCCCGAGGGCTTGCGTTCCCGCGCGTGGTATAGGAATCTCATATACGTCGCCGATGTCGATAACGGGTACTCGAACATGGTGTTCCCGTCGGTGAACGAGGCGATCCGCTATGGCGATGCCGCGCTGTTCGAGCGCGAGCTCGCCGACCTGGTGCGGCGCTTCGACGCGGCGACCGCGGCGCTCGACGCCGCGCGGGCCGCGGTGCAGCAGCGGTAGCAGGACCTCGGAGGCGGCCGGTGGCCGTCGCGAGGGCGGGGGTGGTTCCGGGACCACTCCCGCACCGAGGGGGCACTGCGCGGCCACGGCCGCCGGTGCCCCCTCTCTATATTCCGCCCATGCCGCTCACCAACGACGAACTGCAGCGCTACGCGCGCCACCTCGTGCTGCCGCAGGTGGGGCGCGAGGGGCAGGAGCGCCTCCGCGCGGCGTCGGTGCTCCTCGTCGGCGTCGGCGGCCTGGGATCGCCGGCCGCGCTCTACCTCGCCGCCGCCGGCGTCGGACGACTCGGCGTCCTCGACCACGACACCGTCGCGGTGCACAACCTGCAGCGGCAGGTGCTGCACGACACCGCGGCGATCGGCACGCCGAAGGTCGCGTCGGCGCGCGCGCGGATCGAGGCGCTCAACCCGCACGTGCGCGTGGACACCTGGCAGACGGCGCTCACGCGCGACAACGCGCGCGGCATCATCGCCGACCACGACCTCGTGCTCGACGGGACCGACACGTTCGCGACGCGGTACCTGGTGAACGACGCCTGCGTGCTCGAGGGGAAGCCGTACGTCCACGCGAGCGTGCACCGGTTCGAGGGGCAGCTCTCGGTGTTCGGCGCGCCGGACGGGCCGTGCTACCGCTGCGTGCATCCAGAGCCGCCGCCGGCGGGGAGCGTGCCCAACTGCGCGGAGGGGGGCGTGCTCGGCGTGCTGCCCGGCCTGCTCGGCACGCTGCAGGCGACCGAGGCGCTCAAGCTGCTGCTCGGCATCGGCGAGCCGCTCGTAGGGCGGCTGCTGGTGGTGGACGCGCTCGGCGCGCGCTTCCGCGAGGTGCGCGTGGAGCGCGACCCCGACTGCGCCTGGTGCGGCACGCGCACCGCTCGCGCGCTGCTGCCCGACTACGCCGCCTTCTGCGGCGAGGGGTCGGCGGGCGGTGCCGCGCCCGCGGCGACGCCGGACACGACGCAGGACGCGATGCAGGCGGCGACGCGCATCACGCCGCAGGTCCTGGCGATGCGGCTCGCGCGCGGCGACGCGCTCACGGTGCTCGACGTGCGCGAGCCGTGGGAGCACGCGATCGCGTCGCTCGACGCGGCCGAGCTGGTGCCGATGCAGACGATCCCCGCGCGACAGGCCGCGTGGCCGCGCGACGCCGAGTACGTCGTGCTGTGCCATCACGGGATGCGGAGCGCGATGGTGGCGGACTACCTGCGGGCGGCGGGGATCGCGCGCGTGCTCAACCTCGAGGGCGGCATCGACCGCTGGAGCCTCGAGGTGGACCCGAGCGTGCCGCGGTACTGAGGTGCCGACGGGCCTGTGGGCGCTCGCGCTCGCCGCGGTGGTGTGGGCGCAGCGGACGCTGCGCGCGCAGCGGCGGGCGCGTCGGTGGCGCGCGAGGTTCCCCGCGCATGACGACGGCATCGTGATCGGCGCGGAACCCCGCACGCTCGAAGGCTCGCCCACGCGCGCCGTGCTGCTGTTCCACGGCTACAACGACTCGCCGCAGTCGCTGCTGCCGCTCGCGGAGCGGCTGCAGGCGGCCGGGTGGACCGTGCGGCTGCCCTTGCTGCCAGGGCACGGCCGCTCGCTCGAGGCGTTCGACGCCTGGCGGCCGGACGAGCTGCTGGCGCACGCGCGCGAGGAGTATGCCGCGCTGCGCGCCCGCCACGGGACCGTGGTGGTGGGGGGGCTCTCGATGGGCGGCGCGCTGGCCTGCTGGCTCGCGGCGGAGACGGACGCGGACGGCGTCGTGCTGTTCGCGCCGATGCTCTTCGTGCCGGCGCCGATGCAGGTGGCCGTGAGCACGGCGCGGCTCTGGTCGCTCGTCACCAAGTACATCGCGGGCGGCGGCCGGCGCTCGGTGCGCGACCCGGACGCCTCGCGCCGGCTGATCTCCTACGGCTGCTCGACGCGGCGTTCGCTCGAGGCGCTCGAGTTCATGGCGAAGGGCACCGGCGTGCGCCTCGGGTTCGTGCACCAGCCGACGCTCGTGATGCAGTCGGAGGAGGACAACCGGCTGCCGCGCGCGCAGTCGACGCACGCGTTCTCCCGGCTCGGGTCGAAGGACCGGACGGTGGTGTGGACGCGCGGGGCCGGCCACGTGCTGACGGTCGACCACGGCTGGGAGCGGCTGGCCGACACGACCGCCGCGTGGCTCAACGCGCGGTGGTGAGCCGGCGCGTCTCGCCGGGCGCCATCACCCAGAGGAGACCATCGGGCCGTCGCCGTGCTCGCCAGCCGTCACGCGTGCGGCGCGGCGGTTCGTCGGCGGGCTCGTCGGTGAGGATGAAGGTGCCCCAGTGCATCGCGACCATCACCGTGGGGTGCAGCGGGTGCGCGGCGGTGAGCGCGTCGAAGGCCGCGAGCGCGTCTTCAGGATCGCAGTGCACCGGGCGCATGAACCACCGGGGCTCGTAGGCGCCGACGGGCATCAGCACCAGGTCGAGCGGCCCGAGCGCGCGGCCGATCGCCTCGAACTCGGGGTGGAGCCCGGTGTCGCCGACGAAGTAGGCGTGCCGTCCGTGCGCGGCGACGGCCCAGCCGCACCACAGCGAGCGGTCGCGGTCGAACGGCGTGCGGCCGGAGAAATGCGCGGCTGGAAGGCAGGTGAGCCGGGCATCGCCCACGGCGAGCGTCTCCCACCAGTCGCGCTCGACCACCGTGCGCACGCCGCGCGCACGGAGGCGCGCGGCCACGCCGAGGGGCGCGCACCAGGTCGCGTGGGGATGATGCACGGCGAGCCAGCGCACGGTGGCGTCGTCAAGGTGGTCGTAGTGGTCGTGCGACTGCAGCACGAGGTCGATCGGCGGGAGCGCCTCGAGCGCGAGGCCGGGCGGATGCCGGCGTCGCGGGCCGGCGAACGAGAGCGGCGAGGCGCGATCGCTCCAGACCGGGTCGGTGAGGATGTTGAGCGGCCCGAGCTGCAGGAGGAACGTGGAGTGGCCGACGGCGGTGACACGGCACTCGCCGGGGCGGGCGCGCGGATACGCGAGGTCGGGCTCCTGCCCGGCGGGCGGCGCGCCGTGCGCGACGGGGCGGCCGCGCCGCGCGCGGTCGAGCATCCAGCGGAGCAGTCCGCCGAACCCGGTGGGCGTGGAGCCGGGCCACGGGTTACGGAACCCGCCGCCCGGTCGATGGTGCGGCGGGCGCGCGGCGGCGGCGGCGGATGTAGATTGCAGGCTCACTCGACGTGCAACGAGGTCGGAGGCGATGGCGGAGATCACGTGCCAGAAGTGCGGCCAGACGAAGACGGGCTTCGAGCGCCCCCCGTTCCCGGGCGCGATCGGCGCGCGGATTCTCGAGGGGACGTGCCCGGACTGCTGGCAGCAGTGGCTGAAGCAGCAGACGATGCTGATCAACCACTATGGGTTGAACGTAATGGACCCGCAGGCGCGGCAGTTCCTGACGCGGAACATGGAGGCGTTCCTGTTCCGTGCGGGCCAGGTGGACGACGTGGACACGTCGAAGCAGGGGACGATCGCGCACTGAGCGCGTCGCGCGCCCGGACCGCGCCCGCCCGCGCGTGACCGCCGGGTTGACTTTAGTAGCAGTCTGAACCTAATTGCGGGGCTGATGCGCGGCCGTCCCAGCCCCTCCGTCGCGCGTGCCGGCCGATCGCCGGCCGCCGCCTCCCTCGACCTCGTGTGCTGCGCCGCCGCCGGTCGCCACCTCGCCGTGCTCGTCGCGGGCGGGGAGCGCGGCACGAGCGCGTTGCCGTGGGCCGCGCTCGACGTGGCCGCGCCGCTCGAGGCCGCCGCCGCGCGGCTCGCGCGCGAGCGCGTGGGGCGCGCGCCGACGTGGATGGCGCAGGTCGGCGTGGCGGGCGAGGGGCGCCGGCATCCCTCGGGCGCACCGCTCTCGGTGGGGTATGTGGCCGTGGTGCCGACCGGCACGCCAGCCCCGGCGGGGCACGCATGGGTGCCGATCGCGGAGCTCTCGGGGCTCGGTCCCCGTCAGCAGGGCCTGGTGGCGGATGCGGTGACCGCGTTGCGCGACCGCATGGACCTGGCGCCGATCGCGTTCCGGATGCTGCCGCCCACGTTCACGCTGTCGGAGCTGCAGCAGATGTACGAGCTGCTGCTGGGCCGCCGCCTCCACAAGGCGAGCTTCCGTCGCGCGCTGCAGGGCGCGTGGCTCGTGGAGCCGACCGACGAATGGCGGTCGGAGGGCCGGGGGCGTCCGGCCCAGCTCTTCCGGTACGCGCCGCGCAAGCGGCGCGGCGTGCGCCGCTCCGTCCGCTTCGAACTGCTGGGCTGACCCGCGCCCCGGTCGCGACACGACCGTGACACCATCCCCCACTTGCCGGGTACACCGAATAGTTGCAATGTGTATCTAACGGCTAAAAGGAGGGATCGTGCTGGCCTATCTGGACGCCCTGATCGCCGCGCTCTCCGTTCGCGACGCCGCCGAGGTCGCTCGGCTGCTCGCCCATCCGCTGGCCCGGATCCTCCCCGAGACGGTGCGCGACGAGGCGCTCGCGTTCACGTCGGTCGGCGCGGATCCGCTGGCGGCGCCGTTGCACACGATGCGGCTCCGCCACCAGACCGCGGAGCTGCTGCGCGAGGGACCGGTCGTGGCGGACCTTGCGCCGGAGGCATCGCGCGCTGCCGCGCGCGACGGGATCGCCGACGGACCACGCCCGACTGCGCCGCCCTCCGCGGTCGCGCCTCGCCGTCCGAGCCGGCTCGTCCAGATGGAGCTGCCGCTCTCGGCGTGATTCGTACCTGACGCGTCATTGAACGGTGCGCAGAAACGAAACGCCGCCCTCGGCACTCGGCCGAGGGCGGCGTTTCGTTCGCGGTGGATCGCGCGATCAGACCTTGGTGACGTTGGCCGCCTGCGGTCCCTTCTGACCGTCGACGATCTCGAACTCGACCTTGTCGCCCTCGGCGAGCGACTTGAAGCCGTTCGACTGGATGGCGCTGAAGTGGACGAAGACGTCAGGGCCGCCCTCGCGCTGGATGAAACCGAACCCCTTCGCGTCGTTGAACCACTTCACGGTGCCATTGATGCGGGCCATCGGGACTTGCTCCTTTCGGGACGGAAGGTGAGGGATCAGGCAGCGCCAGCGATGTACCGGGCGACGCGTCCGCAGCCGGTGCACTTGAGCGTGACGTGCGACCGCGGCGGTGGTGGAGCATTACCCGGCTCGCGCTGGATGGGTCCCGAGCACGACGGACAGCTGAGCTCGTGACCGTTCCGGTCGCTCGCGATGAGGTGGAGGGCCTGCGCGGGGTTGTACGAGTTCGGTCGTGGCTTCCGCATGCGGTCTCCGGCTGAGTCCAGGCGGCGCGCCATCCGTGGCCCGCCGCAACATGATGCAAACAAACTAATGCGGATGGCCTTAACGCGAAGCCCTGTAGGAAGTTACAGGGTGTATACCTATATACTAAAAACTCGCCATATAGCGTAAAGTGTTGTGGGTCAGCGAGTTAAAAAAGCCCGGCCTGTGGAAAAGCACAGGCCGGGTATCTCAGGCTTTTGTGTCAGCGTCGTCAGCGGGGCGGCGCGGGAGGGCATCCCTCGGTGCGCCGGGTGTCGACGACGGAGAAGATCCGCCACTGCCCGGACTGCTTCGTGAGCAGGATCGCGTCGACGCCGCAGTGCGAGAAGCGTTCGCCGGCGAAGAACCAGTAGTCGACCCAGATGCTGGCGAGGTTGCCGTCGACGTGGACGACCGGATTCGCGAGCCGCTCGTCGAGGACGAGGCCTGGCCGCGCACGGCCGATGCTCTGGATCCAGCCGTCGATCGGCGCGAACCGCACGGCGGTGTCGCCGAGGGTCTGCATCGACGCGTTGGGCACGAACGCCGCGCGCATCGCGGTGGTGTCGCGACCGCGCATGGCATCGAAGAGCCGCGTGACGACGGCGGTGGCCGCGTCGCGCTCCGCGGACTGCGCGGCGGCGGGCGTGGCGAGGACGAGCGTGGCCGCGAGGGCGACGAGCGGACGGAGCGAAGGGCGCATGGGAATCGAGGGGTGACGGGTGAGCCGGCTCATCCCGTCAGTACGGGCAAGGCGCGAATTCGTTCCTGCCACTCAGTCGGCCCGGTCTCGTGGACGTTGTGCCCCGCAGCGTCGACCGCCACGGTGACGGGCATCTCCGCCACGTCGAACTCGTAGATGGCCTCCATCCCGAGGTCCTGGAAGGCGACGACGCGCGACGAGCGGATCGCCTTGGAGACGAGGTAGGCGGCGCCGCCGACGGCCATCAGGTACGCGGCCTTGTGCTTGCGGATCGCCTCGAGGCCCGCGGGGCCGCGCTCGGCCTTGCCGATCATCGCGATGAGCCCGGTCTTCTCGAGCATCATCTCGGTGAACTTGTCCATCCGCGTGGCGGTGGTCGGGCCGGCGGGGCCCACGACCTCGTCGCGCACCGGATCGACCGGGCCGACGTAATAAATGAAGCGGTTCGACAGATCGACAGGTAGCGTCTCGCCGGCCGCCATCATGTCGGTCATCTTCTTCATGCGGGTGGCCGTCGTGGGGCCGGCGGGGCCGACGGCCTCGTCGCGCACGGGATCGACGGGCCCGACGTAGTAGATGATGCGGTTGGTGAAGTCGACGCCCGGCGGCAGCCCCTCGCCCTTGGCGAAGAGGTCGGCGATGCGCTTGTGGGCGGCATCGCGGCCGGTGAGCATCTTGCCGTTGAGCAGCAGGCGGTCGCCGGCCTTCCACGTGGCGACCTCGGCCGCGGTGAGCGTGTCGAGGTTGACGCGCTTCGCGTTGGCGTCGGGCTTCCAGGTGACGGCCGGCCAGTCGGAGAGCTTCGGGATCGGGAGTTCCGCCGCCCCGCTGCCGTCGAGGGTGAAGTGGACGTGCCGCGTGGCCGCGCAGTTGGGGATCATCGCGATCGGCTTGGACGCGGCGTGCGTCGGGTAGTCCCAGATCTTCACGTCGAGCACGGTGGACAGGCCGCCGAGGCCCTGCGCGCCGATGCCGAGTGCGTTGATCTTGTCGTGCAGCTCGATGCGGAGCTCCTCGATGCGGTCCTTCGGCCCGCGCGCCTTGAGCTGGGCCATGTCGATGTGCTCCATCAGCGACTCCTTCGCCATGAGCATGGCCTTCTCGGCGGATCCGCCGATGCCGATGCCGAGCATGCCCGGCGGGCACCAGCCCGCGCCCATCAGCGGCACGGTCTTGAGCACCCAGTCGACGATGGAGTCGCTGGGGTTGAGCATGGCGAACTTGGACTTGTTCTCGGAGCCGCCGCCCTTGGCCGCGAGCTTGACCTCGACGTGGTCGCCCGGGACGAGCTCGACGTGGACGACGGCGGGCGTGTTGTCGCGCGTGTTCTTGCGCGTGAACGCCGGGTCGGCGACGATGGACGCGCGCAGGATGTTCTCGGGCAGCAGGTAGGCGCGGCGCACGCCCTCGTCGACCATCTCCTGGATGGAGAGGGTGGCGTCCCAGCGGACGTTCATCCCGACCTTGAGGAAGACCACCACGCTGCCGGTGTCCTGGCAGATGGGGCGGTGGCCCTCGGCGCACATGCGCGAGTTGGTGAGGATCTGCGCGATGGCGTCCTTGGCGGCCGGGCTCTGCTCCTTCTCGTACGCGTCCGCGAGCGCGTGGATGTAGTCGAGCGGATGGTAGTACGAGATGTGCTGGAGGGCGTCCGCGATGGACTGGATGAAGTCCTGCTGCGTGATCGTGGTCATGCTCTCAACTTAGCGCGGCCGGGGGCCGGTGGAAGGAACGCCGCTCACTCCCACGAGTGCGCGCGGCGCCAGACGCGGCGCTCAAGGCGCCAGCTGCGCTTGGCGGAGAACTCGAGGTCCTCGGCGGGAAAGAGCTCGGCGTCGTGCACGGCCTCGTTGAAGTCGTTGCCCTTGGCCGAGGCCTGGTCGGCGAAGTGGAGGATCTCGGCCTCCAGCGTCATCGGGCGGACGGCCGCGCCGTACTCGGGGATGCCGTGGTGCGATTGGATGAAGTGGTGCAGCTCGAGCCGCTGCGCGTCGCTGATGCTGCCGGCGGGGAGCGTGCGGAGGCGCTCCTCGAGCATCAGGGAGCCGAGGACGATGTGCCCCACGAGATGGCCCGCCTGCGTGTTCTCGAAGCCGGAGAGGAGGACGGCGTAGCTCTCGACCTTGCCGATGTCGTGGAGCAGGGCGCCGGCGGTGACGAGCGGGACGTTGCCGCGCATGGTGCGCACGGACTCGCGCGCGATGTTGGCGACCTCGCAGCTGTGCAGGAGGAGGCCGCCGATGAGGGCGTGGTGGCCGCGGGTGGCGCCGGGCGCGCGCGCGAAGCGCTCGCGGAAGGCGTCGTCGGCGAAGAAGAGGTCGACGGCGCGGCGGAGCGGGCCCTTCATCTCGGCGCGCCAGGCGTCGACGCGCGCCCAGAGCTCGTCGACGCTGACGGTGATGCGGGGCAGGAACTCGTCGGCGGTGGCGGCGGCCGCGGCGACGACGCGCGGCGGCGCGGTGAGCTTGAGCTGGCGCGCGCCCTTGTAGAGCTCGATGGTGCCGATGACCTGCACGACCTGCCCGGGGCGCACGCCGTCGATGAGCGGCACGTGCTCCTTCCAGACGTTCACGGCGAGGGTGCCGCTGGCATTGCCGAGCTTGAGGACGACGAAGGGATCGCCGGCCTTGGTGGTCTTAGATCGGAAGAGCGTCGTGTAGGGAAAGAGTG
>ERZ1645185.427-NODE-427-length-17782-cov-6.503582_pt1 | contig 17782 bp, 20 predicted proteins | sample MGYA00575351_ERZ1645185 | MGnify/ENA primary metagenome ERZ1645185 (study PRJEB40838, sample SAMN11284767) | freshwater sediment metagenome | isolation source: river sediment | host: Sediment | place: India: Jana village, Kanpur | collected 2015-12-17 ...
CACGCCGGCGACGATCACTGGCACATCTGGTACGGCGATGAACGCTGTCTGCCCACCGACCATCCCGAGCGCAACAGCGTCATGGCGGAATCGGCCTGGCTCGCCGAGAGCCACATCCCGCCCGGGCAGCGCCGTCCCATTCCGGGCGAACGTGGTGCGGAAGCGGCCGCTGCCGAATACGCTGCCTGGCTGGACGGAATCCCCGCCTTCGACCTTGTCCTGCTCGGAATCGGCGAGGACGGCCATACCGCCAGTCTTTTCCCCGGACACGTGTGGAATGGTGCCGCAGTACTCGCCGTCCACGATGCCCCCAAGCCGCCGCCGGATCGCGTCAGCCTCTCGGCCGGTCGGCTGGCCGACAGCCAGGCGGTGTGGTTCGTGGTGACGGGGGCGGGGAAACGTGATGCCCTGCATCGCTGGGAAGCCGGTGAGACCTTGCCGGCGGCTTCGGTGCGCGGGCGGCTGACGACACTGTTGTGGATGGATCGGGCGGCGGCTGTTCAGACCTGATCGTTCGTTTCCGCGTCCGGCGTTTCGGTTTGCGGGCGTCGCGTATCGCGTGCAGCAGACAGCATCGCCGCCCGCGTCCCCGGCGTCTCCAGACTGATCCTTCCGAGCGCGCCGCTCCGGAAATCGGTCAGCAGCAGATTGGCGGCCTTTTCCAGATCGAGTTCGCCGCCGCGTCCCTGGCGCAGGCAGCCGCGCTTTTTCGCCACGGCTTCAACGATGCCAATCGGGTCGAGGCCGTCGAGCTTCAATTTATAGCGATCGACCAGCGCCTGCGGGTAACGCGCGAGCAATATGCCCGCCAGAAATTCGGCGACGGCTTCGTCGATGACGGCGTTCTTGCCGATGGCGTGGCAGGCGGCGAGCATGTAGCCGTCGGAATCGTGCTCGATCTTGGGCCACATGAGACCCGGCGTATCGACGAGGCTGAGGCGCGGGGTGAGGTTGATGCGCTGCTGCGATTTGGTGACGGCGGGTTCGTCGCCGACGCGGGCGACTTTCTTTTTCACCAGTGCGTTCATCAGCGTGGATTTGCCGACGTTGGGAATGCCCATGATCATGAGCCGCAGCGGCTTGAAGTTGTCGTCGCGGTGCGGCGCGAGTTTCTGCGCGAGGCCGGGCAGCTTCGCCACTTCGCCGGGTTTCTTGGCGGAGAGGGCGACAGCTTTCACGCCGGGTTGGCTTTCGAAATACGCGATCCACGCAGCGGTGGCGGCAGGGTCGGCGAGGTCGGTCTTGTTCAAAACTTTCAGGCAGGGCCGCTGCCGGTGCGCGCGCAATTCATGAATCATGGGATTGCTGCCGGCCTCGGGCACGCGGGCGTCGAGCACCTCGATCACCACGTCGATGTCGGCCAGGGTTTCCGCCGCCTTCTTGCGGGCGGCGGTCATGTGGCCGGGAAACCACTGGATGGGCATCAGCCTGCGCCGCCGCCGGAACCGATGCCATTCGCGGCGGCGAGCACCAGCGCGTCGAACGCGGCGGCGTCCATGAGGCCGCGTTCGGCGACGATCTCGCGCACCGGCCGGCCGGATTTTTCCGATTCCTTCGCCACTTCCGCCGCCGCCGCATAGCCGATCTGCGTATTCAGCAGGGTGGCGAGCGCGACGCTCTGGTGGATGAAGAAGGCGCAGCGCTCGCGGTTGACGACGATGCCCTTGAGGTTCTTCTCGGTGGCGGCATTCATTGCATTCGTCAGCCAGTCCATCGCGTCGAAGAGTGCCGAGCCGAGCGCGGGCATCATCACGTTCAGTTCCATCTGCCCGGCCTGCACCATGTAGGCTACCGCGGCGTCCTGCCCCAGCACCTGGAAGCAGACCTGGTTCAGCATCTCGAACATCACCGGGTTGACCTTGCCGGGCATGATGCTGGAGCCGGGCTGCACCGGCGGCAGCTGGATTTCGCCGAGGCCGGTGCGCGGGCCGGACGCCAGCAGGCGCAGGTCGTTGGAGATGCGCGTGAGTTCCAGCGCCAGCGCACGGATTTCGCCGGACAGCCGCGCGAGGTCGTTCATCGATTGCATTTGCGCGACGAGCTGGCCGACGCGGATAGGCTCGCCGGTGAGCGTGGCGAGTTCGGCGGCGACCTTCGCCGGGTAGTCCGGCGAGGTGTTGAGCCCCGTGCCGGCAGCCGAACCGCCCAGGCCGATTTCGGCGAGCGCCGGGCGCACGGCTTCGAGGCTGGTCGCGCAGCGATTCAGCGTCCACGCGTAGCCGGCGAATTCCTGGCCGAGCGTGGTCGGCACAGCGTCCTGCAAGTGGGTGCGGCCGGACTTGACCGTGTCCTTTTCGCGCTCGGCCAGCCGGCTGAATTCGGCGGCCATGGCGCGCACCGCAGCGGTCAGGCGCGGCAGCTTGGCCAGCACGGCGAGGCGGATCGCGGTGGGGATGGTGTCGTTGGTCGACTGCCCCATGTTGACGTCGTCGTTGGGGTTGACCGGTTTGTAGGTGCCTTTTTCGCCGCCCAGCGCGACGTTGGCGAGGTTGGCGACAACCTCGTTGGTGTTCATGTTGTGGCTGGTGCCGGCACCAGCCTGGAAGCGGTCGACCACGAATTCATCGAGGAACTCGCCGGCGAGGATGCGTTCGCAGGCGGCAACGATGGCGTCGCGCTTGGCTTCGGGCAACCAGCCCGGCTGGCAGTTGGCGCGCGCGGCGGCAAGCTTGATCTGCACGTGCGCCAGTACGAAATCCCTATCCGGACGGCGTCCGGAAATGGGAAAATTCGTCACCGCGCGGGCGGTCTGCGCGCCATACCAGGCCGCTTCGGGAACCCGGACTTCGCCGAGGGAGTCTTTCTCGATGCGCATCTCGTTCATCATGGAAAACCAATGCCTAACTTGCAAAAGAAACGATTTTATCCGATGTGGTTCGCTGCCCTGCTGATGCTTTTGGGCAGTTCCCTGAGTCTGGCCGAAGGGTTTCAGCTGACCGACACCGATGGCAAAGCCCATTCGCTGGCGGGATACAAGGGCAAGTGGGTGCTGGTGAACTACTGGGCAACCTGGTGTCCGCCGTGCCTGGAGGAAATTCCCGACCTTATCGCACTGCATGAAAACAAGAAAAACAACCTGGCCGTCATCGGGGTGGCCATCGACTACCGCAGTGCGAAACAGGTCACCGATTTTGCAGACAGCCTGCTGGTGAACTACCCCATCGTGCTCGGCACATCCAAGGTGGTGAACCAGATCGGTCCGGTGCAGGGCCTGCCCACCACCTACCTTTTCAACCCGGAAGGTAAGATGGTGGCGCAGCAGGTTGGCCCGATCACGCGCGAGGCGGTACAAAAATACATTGCCAGCCAGTCGGCCCGTCAGAAAAAATAAGTCCAGTCAGGATTCCGGGGGAATACCCATGCGTTCGTTTTTGCTCGCTGTCATCATGCTGTTCGCGCTGCCCGCCTGGGCGGAAACGCGCGATCCCGCCACGCATTTTTTCCAGCCCAAGTTCGGGGATCTGCAGGCGGATTTGCAGGAGGCGAAAAAGCAGGGCAAGAAAGGCATCTTCCTGTTTTTTGAAATGGACGACTGTCCGTTCTGCGCGCGCATGAAATCAACCATACTCAACCAGGCAGATGCGCAGGACGCCTACCGGGCAAATTTTCTGCTCTACCCCATCGATGTGAACGGCGATACCGAGCTGACGGATTTCCAGGGCAACAGCACGACAGAAAAGGCGTTTGCGTTTGCGCACCGGGTGCGCGCCACGCCGACATTGCTGTTCTTTGACCTCGACGGCAAACTCGTCGCCCGCCATACCGGCCCCACCAAGGACAAGGCCGAGTTCATGTTGCTCGGGCAGTATGTGGCGGAAGGTGCCTACGCCAGCCAGCCATTCGTCAAATACAAGCAAGGCAAATGAAGCGCGCCGGGTTGGTTGTCCCCTGGCTTGCTGCGCTGCTGGCGGCCGCATGGAGTGTGCATGCGTGGGCTGCGCCCCTCACGCTTGAAGAGGCCCTGAGTGCCGCCGCCGCGCCCCACCCGGACTGGCGCATGGCCGAAGCCGAACTGGCAGCCGCACGCGCGGATCGCGATCAGGCCGGGAGCCGCCAGGATTTTGCCCTGTATCTCGACGGGGCCTTGCGCACGGGGCGTCGTCCAGACGGCGAGTGGAAGCCAGACAATGTGGCGCGCATCGTCGCGCGCAAACCGCTGTTCGATTTTGGTCGCACCGAGGGGGCGGTGAGTGCTGCGGACCGCGAGGTGAATGCGCGCGAGGCTGTTCTCGTCAGTGTGGAAAGCCTGCGTCGCCTCGACATCATGGCGCGCTTTTTCGATGTGCTGCTGGCCGACATGCAGTACGCCGCCGACAACGAGTTCATGGCCGTGGCCTATGTGTCGCGTGACAATGCCGAGGATCGGGTGGAAGTGGGGCAGATGAGCCGGCCGGAATTTCTCAAGCTCGAGGCCGATTACCAGGACATCCGGGAACGCCGCAATGCCAGCCTGCAACGCGTGCGTGCAGCCCGGCAACGATTGGCCCACGCGCTCAATCGTCCGGGGCAGTTGCCGGTCGAACTGGCTCAGCCGGCGTTGAAAGACAACGCGCGCACCGTACCCGACTACGACACCCTGTTGCCCTGGGTGCTCGCGAACAATCCTCGCCTGCGTGCACTCGATGCGCAAATTGCTGCGGCCGATGCGCGCATTGCCTCGGTGCGTTCGGACAACCGGCCTTCGCTCGATGCCGAAGTGCTCGGGGCGGGTTACAGCCGTGAATCCACCACGCGCGACGAGATCAGCGCCGGTCTGGTCCTGACCGTGCCCCTGTATCAGGGGGCGCGGGTCGACAGTCGCGAAGCACGCGAACGCGCGCTCCGGCAGCGTCTTCAGGCCGAGCGGGAAAAGGCCCAGTTCGAACTGGCCGATACCCTGCTGGCCAGCCTGCAGGAAGTGGAATGGCTGCGCGATACCGGCCGGGCAGCGGCCGACAAACAGATCGAATACCGTGATTGGGCGCTGGAACGCGCACGTGCCGAATACGAACTCGAAATGAAAACCACACTCGGCACCAGCATGGCCGAAACGCAACTTGCGCAATTGCGGCGCAAGCAGGTGGAATATCGTCTGGCACTTGCGCTCGCGCGCATAGAAGCCCTGTCTGGCGGACGCTTGCCGCCCTCGGGAGACAAACCATGAAATTCTATTTCCTCGCCGGCCTGCTGCTGGCGGTCCCTTTGGCTACGGCCACCCACGCTGCCGACGGCGTGGAACTCTCCACGCGGGTATCAGGCGTGGTCGACACTGTGCTGGTCAAGCGTGGCCAGCAGGTCAAGAAGGGCACAGTGCTGCTGCGACTCGACGATGTTGTGCTGCGCGCGCGCGTGGACGAGGCCAGTGCCGAACTGGCGCGGGCCGAAGCCGATGCGGCGGAGGCCAGGCGTGATTTCGACCGCGCACAGGAGCTTTACACCCGTACTGTATCGTCGACCAGTGAACTCGATCTGGCGACGACCCGGCAGGCGAGGGCACAGGCGACCGTGTCGGCTGCCAGGGCACGGCTCGATATCGCCCGCAAGAATCTGGCCGATGCCGAGTTGAAAGCGCCGTTCGATGCGCGTGTGACAGCCATTCCCGGTTTGCCGGGCACGGTGGTGGCGGCAGACTGCCAGCCGCGCCCGCTGGTGGTGCTGGCCCCCCTGCGCTGAATCCCTCAGGGGCTCAGCCGAGACGCTGGGCCACGGCGGCTTCCATTTCTGCGGCCTGATGCGGCGAGGCCACGGCGGCAATCACCTTGTGGCAGAGCGGAAGTGTTTCCCTGAAACCAGCCAGATCGCTGACTTCGCTCATCTTGCGGTAGGCGGGTGACTTGGTTCCGACCAGGGCCGCCATGTATTCCAGCACATAGGTCCGGGCCGGGCCAAAATCGACGGATGCAGCGGGCGCACTCGCCGGCGGGGACGTGGCCTGCGTGGTCAGGTTGCGCAGGGTCTGCACAAATCCGCCTTGCATGAGCTCTGCCACCATGTTGTCCAGTTCGGCGCAATGGGGGAGTTTGCTGCGCAGCTCGGCGATCGAGATGCCATTCCCCACGGTGAAGAGGATATGCCGCAGTTTGGGCCTGAGCGTGTGCCCCAGATTGAAGATTTCGTCCTGTCCCTTCATCGTGCGGGACAGTTGCATGGTCAAGTCCATTTGTCGCCTCCGTTGTTGTGAACAGGTCAACCCTGTACCGGATGGCGTGCATAGCCTGTGCCTGATTTTGCTGACAGGCTGTCAGCCCAGTGTGGGCGCGGGTTGGCAGGCGTATAGGGGGAATTGTGCGGCAGGCAGGGGAATCGTCAGGGCGTCGATTTTCCGACGGCCGGACGAATTATTGCCAGCTGCGCGAGACGGACGAGGCGTCGGCCGAGCGGGTCGCCGGCTGGTAATCCCAGTGGCGTTTCCAGGCACCGACGACGAGGTTGGGATACTCGGGACGGCCCAGGCTGCCGTTGTAGCGACCCAGGGCGCGGAAGTAGTCGCCGCGTTCGATGTTGATGTAATGACGCAGGATCAGGGCACCGTAACGCAGGTTGGTGCGCAACTGGAAGAGGTTGTGGTCGGGGTTGCCGATGGTCTTGACCCAGAACGGCATGACCTGTGTGTAGCCGCGCGCACCGACCGGCGACACGGCGTATTTTCGGAATCCACTTTCGATCTGGATCAGGCCGAGCATCAGTTGCGGGTCGACCCCGGCGCGCGAAGCTTCCCAGTGCAGCGTGGTCAGGAATTCCAGGCGTTCAGCCTCGTCCGGCATGCGTTTGGCCAGGCGGCGCGACATTTCCTTCAGCCAGGCCGCTTCGTCTGCCGGATTGCTGAACGCGGTGCGCGTGACGGGCGTGTCGGCCAGGCCCCGTTGCAGGGAGGCGCGGGCGTTGGCGGACAAAGCCTCTTCGCGTTGCGCCCCGGCGCAAACCGGCTGCGCCAGCCACAGGGCGGCGAGCAGAACAGCCAGTTGCGTCGTGGTTTTCATGTCAGTTTTCCATCAATCCCGTCAAAAATGCCTGTGCGTCCGACACGGCGATTTTCTGCGCGTCGGCCCCGTTGGCACGGCGAGCCTGGTATTCGATCACGCCATCCTTCAGCCCGCGCTCGCCTATGGTCACGCGGTGCGGAATGCCGATCAGTTCGGCGTCCGCAAACATCACACCCGGTCGTTCATCGCGATCGTCCAGCAGCACATCAATGCCGGCAGCCTGCAATTCAGCATACAGCGTATCGGCGGCAGTTTTAACCGTTTCGCTCTTGCCGTAGCCAATCGCAACAATCACCAGCAAGAAGGGTGCCATGGCCTGTGGCCAGATGATGCCCTTGTCGTCGTGATTCTGTTCGATGGCCGAGGCGACGATGCGTGACACGCCTATGCCGTAGCAGCCCATTTCCATGACCCGCGCCTGCCCGGTTTCGTCAAGGTAGGTTGCGTTCATGGCCTGGGAGTATTTGCTGCCCAGCTGGAACACGTGGCCCACTTCGATGCCCTTGCACAGTTCGAGCCGGCCCTTGCCATCCGGGCTGGCATCGCCCGCCACCACGTTCCTGATATCGGCCACGAGGTCGGGTTCCTGCAGGTCGCGGCCGAAATTGACGCCAGCCAGGTGCAGTTTGGGCTTGTTCGCGCCGCAGACAAAATCGCCCATGGCCGCCACGCTGTGGTCGGCCACGAGGCGGATGCGGGAGCGGTCGATGCCGACCGGGCCGAGAAAACCCGGCGGGCAGCCGAAGGCGTCGCGGATTTCGGCTTCGCTGGCCAGGCGGAAATCGGCCATGCCGTCGAGCTTGCCGAATTTCACTTCGTTGACTTCGTGGTCGCCCCGCACGAGTGCGGCGACGAGCTGTTCGCCTGCCATGTAGACCACGCACTTGACGGTGTGGCGGATGTCGATACCGAGCAGGGCCGCCACGTCCTCGCACGAGGTCTGCTTCGGCGTGTCGACCTCGCGCATCGTTTCCGCTGCCATAGGACGCGGTGCGGCGGGCGGCAGCGCTTCGGCTTTTTCGACGTTGGCGGCGTAGCCGGAATCCGGGCAGAACGCCAGCGTGTCCTCGCCGGAATCGGCCAGCACGTGAAACTCGTGCGAGCCCGAGCCGCCAATGGCCCCGGTGTCGGCGGCAACTGCGCGGAAGGTCAGTCCCAGGCGGCTGAAGATGCGGCTGTAGGCGTCATACATGGTCTGGTAGGTGTCGACCAGACTTTCGCGGCTGCTATGGAAGGAATAGGCATCCTTCATCAGGAATTCGCGTGCACGCATCACGCCGAAGCGCGGCCGGATTTCGTCGCGGAACTTCATCTGGATCTGGTAGAAATTCAGCGGCAGCTGCCGGTAGCTCTTGATCTCGCGGCGGGCGAGGTCGGTGATGACTTCCTCGTGGGTGGGCCCGAAGCAGAAATCACGTTCGTGGCGATCCTTGATCTTGAGCATCTGCGGCCCGAACACGGCCCAGCGCCCGGATTCCTGCCACAGCTCGGCGGGTTGCACCGCCGGCATCAGGAGTTCGATGGCACCTGCACGGTTCATTTCCTCGCGCACCACGGTTTCCACCCGGCGCAGCACTCGCAGGCCCAGCGGCATCCAGGTGTAGAGGCCCGAGCCCAGGCGCTTGATGAGCCCGGCGCGCAGCATGAGCTTGTGGCTGATGAGCTCGGCCTCGCTGGGGGCTTCCTTGGTGGTGGAGAGGAAAAACTGGGTGGCGCGCATGGCGGACAATCGTGGTCGAAAACGCGCATTTTAGCGTGCGCACAGGTAATCTTTCGCCCTCGATTTCTGGGATGGAACTCACATGCGGCTGAAATTCGGCAAGCATCGCGCAACAGACGACGGCATGGAGGTGACGGAGGCACGGGGCATCCGCACCCTGCACCTGGGCAGCCGCGCGATCCAGAGCGCCATGCGCGTGTCGCGCCCGTGGGACCTGGAACTGGCCTATACCCGGGCGATGATGGGATTCGTCATGTTCAATCCCCTGCCGGAACAGGTTCTGATGATCGGACTGGGTGGCGGATCGCTCGCCAAATTCATCCGCAAGCACCGCGAGCAGACGCATGTCACGGCGGTGGAGATCGATCCCAGGGTTATCGCGGCAGCGCGCGGACAGTTCGAGCTGCCGCCGAATGACGCCACACTCGACGTGATCGAGGCGGACGGTGCCTTATATGTGCGCCAGCATCCGGCCAGTGCGGATGTGATCCTGCTCGACGGATTCGACGCCGGCAATCAGGTTGAAGCGCTGGCCACCCAGACCTTTTACGACGCCTGCCGCCGCGCCCTCAAGCCTGGCGGCATTCTGGTGGTCAATCTGTGGGGCCGTGACCGCGAATTTGCCGAGTATTTCGCTCGCCTGGCCCGTGCGTTCGACGGCGAGGTGGGCTGGCTGTCGGTGCAGGACAAGACCAATGTGATCGTTTTTGCTTTTGCCGATGCCGGCGCACCCGCGAAACTGGCCGAGGTGCAGCCCCGGCTCGTGGATCTGGCGAAGCGTTGGGGGCTCGACCTGCGTGGATTCGCGCGGGATTTCCAGTGGGCCGAAGGAATCGGTGCCTTGCTGAAGTAAGTGCAAGGGCAGTGAGTGCCGGTTGGGTCTGATCCGAAAAAATCAATCAAAACAATCAGTAATGAAGCATTCTGTCGTTCGGCGGGTTTGCATTTTGCAACGGGTGTGAAAGAATGCAAGCAACTGAATCAACCATATGGTGGCGGCCATGATCGACCGAGAAGGGTACCGCCCGAACGTAGGCATCATCCTGTGCAATGCCCACAACCAGGTTTTCTGGGGCAAGCGCGTGAACCAGCACGCCTGGCAGTTTCCCCAAGGCGGTATCAATGCCGGAGAAACGCCGGAACAGGCCATGTACCGGGAACTGGAAGAAGAAGTCGGCCTGATGCCCGAACACGTCCGCATTCTTGGGCGTACGCGTGAATGGCTGCGTTACGACGTGCCCTCGCACTGGACGCGTCGCGACAGCCGGGGCATTTATCGCGGCCAGAAGCAGATCTGGTTCCTGTTGCGCCTGACGGGCCGGGACTGTGATGTGTGCCTGCGTGCGAGCACACACCCGGAATTCGATGCCTGGCGCTGGAACGAGTACTGGATTCCCATGGAGACCGTGGTCGACTTCAAGCGTGAGGTCTATCGACTGGCGCTGGAAGAACTGGAGCGCTACCTGCACAAGGACATCCGGTTTCTGCGGCAGCGGGCGCGCAGGCTGTGCGACCGGCGCAATGCGGTTCCGGAAGCGGCTTCACCCAACAAGGCCTGAAGGAGGGCGGACGCGACATGAAAATCCGGTTGCGTCCTTCGAGTGTTCCCGCGCCGGCAGTAGTGCGCGAGCCCGGTCAGCCCCTGTGGCAGGTTGCCCCCACCCGTGACGCATCCGGTCAGCGCCTGACCGACTTCATGATGCTGATTCCGCGCTTGCGCGAGCGCCCGGCGGGGGAAATCGAGCGCGCTTCGCGCGACATCCAGGCTGTCCTGGCCTTGCACCACGACGTGGTGTTTGCGGATCTCAATCTCAAGCTCAATCTGCTCTGGGTGTCGCTGCGACCCCGTCCTGGCGCGATTGCCGAGCTGGCTGCGGCCATTCGCTTGCGCGTGCCCGAAGCGGTATTGGTCGCGCATCAGCCTTTTGTGCTCTAGTCCTGCCGGCTGGCTCCGTTATTCTTGCGGCTACGGACACGAGGAGAGCCTGCATGAAACTGAACACCACTCTTGCCACGCTATCGGCGCTCGCGCTGCTGGGCGTAACCGGGGCGATGGCCAATGGCACACAGCCGGATACGCCGTTACAGCCCGCCAGCCCGCAGCAGCAGGTCAGCCCGCCGCAAGTCGCGCCCGGCGTCCCTATGGCCCCGGTGTGGGTGCAACTGCCCGCTGCCGGGAGCTATCCGTATTTCCTGGCGACCCCCCAGCCTGTGCCCGCCTACCCGCTGCCGCAGATGACGCTGCCGTCCGGCTGGGGACCGTTTGTGATGGTCTGGGTGCCGGTGCAGGCCTTGCAGGCCGCGTCTGTCCCGCCTGTCGTCGACTACGGTCCGGTGGCGGAGACGCCTGTGGTCATGCTGCCGGAACCCGATCCCGAACCGGCACCGCAGGCGGCGGCAACCGGCGAAACGCAACCGGCCGTTGCGCTGCCCGTGCCGGCCGACATGCCGGCCGCGAGCCCGGGTCCGGATGGGGCGGCGGTGCCAGCCGTTGCGCCCGAGGCGGCGACCCCTCCGCTTGAGCAGGCTGTCGCGGAATCGGTGCAAGTGTCGGTGCCGGCAACGGATGTCGATTATGGCCCGGTCGCCCCGACCCCCGTGGTCGAACTGCCGGATTTCACGGCTCCGCCTGCAGTGGCCGCGCCTGCGCAGCCCCCTGCCACGGTCAAGAAAAAGCCTGTTGTCAGGAAAAAGCCAGTGAGCAAAGCGCCTGCTGCTGCCACGCCAGCCAGAAAACGCATGTGCTGGAACAACGGCGTGGTCGCACCCTGTCGCTGAATATCCAGCCGGCGAACAGGGGTGTTCACCGGCCTGCTTCACCCGTTTGGGGTAATACCCAAGGGGGGCGAATTGGTTGATAATGCGCGATTCCCTATAGCAATGCTGGAGCAAACATGGCTGTTTCCGAACTTCAGGTTCAGACCGCGCTGAAAGAGCTGATCGACCCCAACACGCAAAAAGACTACATCGCCACCAAATCGGCCAAGAACATCAAGATCGATGGCGGTGCCGTAACGCTGGACGTGGTACTGGGCTACCCCGCACAGAGCCAACTGGCCATCCTCAAGCAGCAGATCGAGGACAAGCTCAAGTCCATCGACGGCGTGACCGCTGCCACGGCCAACGTCAGCTACAAGATCGTTTCGCACAGCGTGCAGCGTGGCGTGAAGCTGATCCCCAACGTCAAGAACATCATCGCTGTTGCCTCGGGCAAGGGTGGTGTGGGCAAGTCCACCACGGCCGTGAACCTGGCGCTGGCGCTGGCGGCTGAAGGCGCGTCCGTCGGGATGCTGGATGCCGATATCTATGGTCCCTCGCAGCCCACCATGCTGGGCATCACCGACAAGCCCGAATCGACCGATGGCAAGAACCTCGATCCCCTGATGGGGCATGGCATTCAGGCGATGTCGATCGGTTTTCTCATCGACGTCGAGACGCCCATGGTGTGGCGCGGCCCGATGGTGACGCAGGCGCTGGAACAGCTGCTCAACAACACCAACTGGAAAGAGCTCGATTATCTGGTCGTCGACCTGCCGCCCGGCACGGGCGACATCCAGCTGACGCTCGCCCAGCGCGTGCCCGTCACCGGTGCGGTCATCGTCACCACGCCGCAGGACATTGCGCTGATCGACGCGCGCAAGGGCCTGAAGATGTTCGAAAAGGTCGGCATTCCCATTCTGGGCGTGGTCGAAAACATGAGCCTGCACATCTGCTCGAACTGCGGCCACGAAGAGCGCATCTTCGGCGAGGGCGGTGGCGAACGCATGTGCCGTGACTACAATGTGGAATTCCTCGGTGCCCTGCCGCTGGACGGCAGCATCCGCCACGACACCGACACCGGCAAGCCGTCGGTGGTGGCCGACCCGAATGGCCGCGTCACCGACATCTACAAGACCATTGCGCGTCGCGTGGCGGTGAAAATCGGTGAAACCGCAGTCGATCACTCGGCCAAGTTCCCGAATATCGTCATTTCCAACACCTGATGAGCATCAAGTCCGACCGCTGGATCCGCCGCATGGCGGAAACGCAGGGCATGATCGAGCCGTTTGAGCCCGGTCAGGTCAAATCCGTGGACGGCCGCTCCATCGTTTCGTACGGCACGTCGAGCTACGGCTACGACGTGCGCTGTGCGAACGAATTCAAGATTTTCACCAACCTCAACCACACGCTGGTTGACCCCAAGGCGTTCGATCCGGATTCGTTCGTCGAGGTTTCGGGCGCTTCCTGCATCATCCCGCCCAATTCCTTCGCGCTGGCCCGTACGGTCGAATATTTCCGCATTCCCCGCAGCGTGCTCACGATCTGCCTGGGCAAAAGCACCTATGCCCGCTGCGGCATCATCGTCAATGTGACGCCGCTGGAACCGGAATGGGAAGGCCATGTCACGCTGGAATTCTCGAATACCACGCCGTTGCCCGCGCGCATCTACGCCAACGAAGGCGTGGCGCAAATGCTGTTTCTCGAATCCGACGAGGTCTGTGAAACCTCGTACAAGGATCGCGGCGGCAAATATCAGGGACAGGTCGGCGTGACCCTGCCCAAAATTTAACGTCCAGGACGTTTGTCCGACGTAGAATCCGCGCTTTTCCCAGCCTACTCCAGGAGCCGCCATGCGCTTCCGTTTTCCCGTTGTCATCATCGACGAGGATTTCCGTTCCGAGAATGCTTCGGGGCTGGGCATCCGCACGCTAGCCGAGGCGATTGAAAAAGAAGGCATGGAAGTGCTGGGGGTGACCAACTACGGTGACCTCACATCCTTCGCACAGCAGCAGGCGCGTGCCTCGGCCTTTGTGCTGTCGATTGACGACGAGGAACTGGCGGGCTCGGCCGAGGATGCCAACACCGCCCTGGAAAAGCTGCGGGGCTTTGTGGAAGAAGTGCGTTTCCGCAATGCCGAAATCCCCATCTTCCTGCACGGCGAAACGCGCACAGCGCGCCACATCCCGAACGACATCCTGCGTGAACTCAACGGCTTCATCCACATGCTGGAAGACACGCCGGAATTCCTCGCGCGCTACATCCTGCGCGAGGCACGGGCGTATCTGGATTCGCTGGTGCCGCCCTTCTTCCGGGCGCTCACGCATTACGCCGCCGATGGTTCGTATTCCTGGCACTGCCCCGGCCACTCCGGCGGTGTCGCGTTCCTGAAATCGCCCATCGGCCAGATGTTCCACCAGTTCTTCGGCGAGAACCTGTTGCGTGCGGACGTCTGCAACGCCGTCGACGAACTCGGGCAGATTCTCGACCACACCGGTCCGGTCGCGGCGTCCGAGCGCAACGCCGCGCGCATCTTCAACAGCGACCATCTCTTCTTCGTCACCAACGGCACCTCGTCGTCGAACAAGATGGTGTGGCACGCCAACGTGGCGGCGGGCGACATCGTGGTGGTCGACCGCAACTGCCACAAGTCGATCCTGCACTCGATCATCATGTGTGGTGCGATTCCGATCTTCTTGACGCCGACGCGCAACCACTACGGCATCATCGGGCCGATCCCGATGGACGAATTCCGGCCCGAGAACATCGCCAAGAAAATCGCTGCCCATCCGTTCGCCAAGGACGCCAAGGGCGGGCCGCGCATCCTTACCATTACCCAGTCGACCTACGATGGCATCCTCTACAACGTCGACATGATCAAGGAATTGCTGGGCGATACCGTCGACACCCTGCATTTCGACGAGGCCTGGCTGCCGCACGCGACTTTCCACGATTTCTATCGCGGCATGCACGCCATCGGCAAGAATCGCCCACGTGCTGAAAACGCCCTGGTGTTCGCCACCCAGTCGACGCACAAGCTGCTGGCGGGCCTGTCGCAGGCGTCCCAGATCCTGGTGCAGGATGCCCAGACGCGCAAACTCGATTTCCACCGCTTCAACGAAGCCTACCTGATGCACATGTCGACCAGCCCGCAGTACGCGATCATCGCCTCCTGCGACATTGCGGCGGCGATGATGGAGCCGCCGGGCGGCACGGCGCTGGTCGAGGAATCGATCATCGAGGCGCTCGATTTCCGGCGCGCCATGCGCAAGGTCGACCAGGAATTCGGCGATTCGTGGTGGTTCCAGGTCTGGGGCCCCGACAGCTTCGCCGACGAAGGCATCGGCGAACGCGAGGACTGGATGCTGTCCGCCAACGACCGCTGGCACGAATTCGGCAACATCGCGCCGGGCTTCAACATGCTCGACCCGATCAAGGCCACGGTCATCACGCCCGGCCTGGATGTGGACGGCGCGTTTGCCGACTGGGGGATTCCGGCCGCCATCGTCACCAAGTATCTGGCCGAACATGGCGTCATCGTCGAGAAGACCGGCCTGTACTCGTTCTTCATCATGTTCACCATCGGCATCACCAAGGGCCGCTGGAACACCCTGGTCACCGCCCTGCAGCAATTCAAGTCGGACTACGACGAGAACCAGCCGCTGTGGCGCGTGCTGCCGGAATTCATCGAGAAGTATCCGCGCTACGAAAAGACCGGCCTCAAAGACCTGTGCGACCAGATCCACACCATCTACAAGGCCAACGACGTGGCGCGTCTGACCACCGAGATGTACCTGTCGGAAATGGCACCCGCGATGAAGCCGGCCGACGCTTTCGCCAAGATGGCGCATCGCGAGATCGAACGTGTGGAAATCGACCAGCTCGAAGGCCGCATCACGGCGATGCTGGTGACCCCCTACCCGCCGGGTATTCCCCTGCTGATTCCGGGCGAGCGCTTCAACGCCACCATCGTGCGCTACCTCCAGTTCACCCGCTCGTTCAACGAAAAATTCCCGGGCTTCGAGACCGACGTGCATGGCCTCGTCGAGAACGCCGAGGATGGCAAGTACTACGTCGACTGCGTGACCCAGGTCGTTCCCTGACACAGGATTGATTTTTCAGGGAAAACGCGTATGATTCGCGCTCCCCGGTCTGCCGGGGCGTTTTTTATTGATTGAAGCTTGGCTATTCAACCCTTGCTCCACCGCACCGCAGCGGGGGGCTCACCCGAAAGGAACATGATGCGGCATTACGAAATCGTATTTATCGTCCATCCCGATCAGAGCGAGCAGGTGCCCGCAATGATCGAGCGATACAAGGCGAACATCACCACCCGCGGCGGCACCATCCACCGCCTGGAAGACTGGGGCCGCCGCCAGATGGCCTACCCGATCCAGAAGGTGCACAAGGCCCACTACGTGCTGATGAACATCGAGTGCGACCAGGAAACCCTGGAAGAACTCGAACATGGCTTCAAGTTCAACGACGCTGTGTTGCGCCACCTGACCATCAAGCGCGACGACGCGGTCACCACTGCCTCGCCGATGATGAAGGAAGAGAAATCGCGCGACATGCTCGATAGCGCCAAGCCCGAAGCTGCTGCAGAAGCACCGGCCGAGGCCTGAGCGTACGAGTGGTTGAGAGCGTGTCGAACTGAACAGGCTGCGCATCAGCGGCGTCCTCATCCAGGTTGATCCCCTGCGTTACAGCCCGGCCGGTGTGCCGATTGCAGAAGCGGTGATACAGCATCGCGGCAGTCAGGACATCGCAGGGCAGGCCCGGCAGATGGAATGCGAGTTGACGGTACAGGCGAGCGGACCGCTCGCTACCCAACTGGCCCAGTTGCCAAGCGGTGTGCAGGTAGGACTGGAAGGCGCGTTGAACCGGCGCAGCGTGAACAGCCGGCAACTGATCCTGATAGTGAATCGAATCGAAAAGGAATGAATCATGGCCCGTCCCATGGGTGGTAAATCCGGCGGCAAGTTCGCCAACAAGCGCCGCGACAGCGGCAATCGCGGTCTCTTCAAGCGCCGCAAGTTCTGCCGCTTCACGGCTGAAAAGGTCGCCGAGGTGGATTACAAGGATGTCGACGTGCTGAAGGAATTCATCAGCGAAAACGGCCGCATCATCCCCGCCCGCATCACCGGCACCAAGGCGCACTACCAGCGCCAGCTGGGCACCGCGATCAAGCGTGCGCGCTTCCTGGCGCTCATGCCGTACACCGACCTGCATTGAGGAGACGACCATGCAAGTGATTCTGATGGATAAAGTCGTCAACCTGGGCAACCTGGGCGACGTAGTGAAAGTGAAGGACGGCTACGCCCGCAACTTTCTCATTCCCACCGGCCGAGCACGCCGTGCCACGCAAGCCAACATGGATGCCTTCGCAGCCCAGAAGGCCGAACTCGAGCGCATCGCTGCCGAGAAACTGGCTGATGCCCAGCGCCGTGGCGAAAAACTCGAAGGCGTGAGCGTCAAAATCACCCAGAAGGCTGGCGTTGACGGTCGCCTGTTCGGCTCGGTCACCAATGCCGACATCGCTGACGCACTCAAGGCCCAGGGCCATGACGTGGCGAAAGCCGATGTGCGCCTGCCCGACGGCCCGTTCAAGGCTTCGGGTGAATACGCCGTGGTGCTTGGTTTGCATCACGACGTGACCGCCAACATCACGGTGACGGTGGTCGGCGAGCAGTAAGCTGCATGCTGCTTCCAGAAAAGGAGCCTTCGGGCTCCTTTTTTATTGCGGCCTTATTCCTTTTCACCCACCGTTTATCCACAGATTGTCCCTTGGTCGAGGGAGGGGGGAAGACTAGAATCCCCCGATGGCAGCCATCCACCCCCTGAACGCGTCGGGCGACTCGTACCCACTCGACCCCCAGCTCGCGCACATGCGCCTGCCGCCCCATTCACTTGAAGCGGAGCAGGCCGTGCTGGGTGGCTTGCTGCTCGACAACGGCGCGTGGGACCGCATCGGCGACGTCGTGTCCGAGAGCGATCTGTATCGCCAGGATCACCGGCAGATTCTCCGCGCCATCATCCGCCAGATTGCCGATAACCGTCCGGCAGACGCGGTGACCGTGGCCGAAGCGCTGCAAAGCCTGGGTGAACTGGAAAACGTGGGGGGGCTGGCTTACATCGTCGCGCTTGCCAGCAACACGCCGTCGGCGGCCAACATTCGCCGATACGCGGAAATCGTGCGCGAGCGGGCCGTCATGCGCCGACTGGCCGAAGTGGCAACCGGTATTGCCGATAGCGCCTATTCGCCAGCAGGCCGGCCGGCCTCGCAATTGCTGGATGAAGCCGAAGCCAAGATTTTCGAGATTGCCGAATCCGGCAGCCGGGG
>ERZ1645185.428-NODE-428-length-17779-cov-5.894324_pt1 | contig 17779 bp, 18 predicted proteins | sample MGYA00575351_ERZ1645185 | MGnify/ENA primary metagenome ERZ1645185 (study PRJEB40838, sample SAMN11284767) | freshwater sediment metagenome | isolation source: river sediment | host: Sediment | place: India: Jana village, Kanpur | collected 2015-12-17 ...
GCCCCCCCTTTTAACTGAAGCCTGAGAATCGCCATGTCCGCCACTCCCCATTTCCCGATCTACATGGACTATGGCGCCACGACACCTTGCGATCCCCGGGTTGTGGACGTCATGGTGCCGTGGCTGCGCGAGCATTTTGGCAATCCCGCCTCTCGCAGCCACGCCTGGGGCTGGGAGGCCGAGGCTGCGGTTGAAAAAGCGCGCGAACAGGTCGCGGAACTGATCGGAGCCGATCCGCGCGAGATCGTCTGGACCAGTGGCGCCACCGAGTCGAACAACCTGGCCCTCAAGGGTGCTGCGCATTTCTACCATGGCAAGGGGCGCCATCTGGTCACCGTGAAGACCGAGCACAAGGCCGTGCTGGACACCATGCGGGAGTTGGAACGCCAGGGGTTCGAGGTAACGTATCTGGATGTCCTTGACGATGGATTGCTGGACCTGGATCTGCTGAAAGGGGCTGTCCGGCCGGACACCATTCTGGTCAGCGTGATGGCTGTCAACAACGAAATCGGGGTGATTCAGGACATCCAGGCCATCGGCAGCCTGTGCAGAGAAAAGGGCATCATTTTCCACGTCGATGCGGCCCAGGCCACAGGCAAGATCGATATCGACCTCAAGACGCTGCCGGTCGACCTGATGAGCCTGGCCTCGCACAAGACCTACGGGCCCAAGGGTATCGGTGCGTTGTACGTCCGGCGCAAGCCGCGGGTGCGGCTTGAGGCCCAGATGCATGGCGGGGGGCATGAACGCGGCATGCGCTCGGGCACACTGCCGACGCATCAATGCGTGGGCATGGGGGAGGCGTTCCGGCTGGCGCGTCTGGAAATGGCCCAGGACAACGCCAAGGCAAGAGCGCTGCACGATCGTCTGCTCAAGGGTCTGGCCGACGTGGAGCAGGTGTTCCTGAACGGCCACCCCACGCAGCGCGTGCCCCAGAATATCAACATGAGCTTCAATTTTGTGGAAGGCGAGTCGTTGATCATGGGCATCAAAGGGCTGGCGGTATCGTCCGGCTCAGCCTGCACCTCGGCCAGTCTGGAGCCCAGCTACGTCTTGCGGGCGCTGGGTCGCAGCGATGAACTGGCGCACAGCAGTCTGCGCATGACCATTGGGCGCTGGACCACCGAGCAGGACATCGACTTCGCCATCGAAACCATCCGCGCCAACGTCGCCAGACTCCGCGAACTGAGCCCCCTGTGGGAGATGTATCAGGATGGGGTCGATCTTTCAACCATTCAATGGACCGCCCATTGACAGACTACACAAGGTAAGCGCCATGGCCTATTCAGAAAAAGTCGTCGAGCACTATGAAAACCCCCGCAACGTGGGTTCCTTCGACAAGGGCGACGAGTCCGTCGGCACCGGCATGGTCGGCGCGCCGGCCTGCGGCGACGTGATGAAGCTGCAGATCAAGGTCAACCCGGCCACCGGCGTGATCGAGGACGCGCGCTTCAAGACCTATGGCTGCGGCTCGGCAATCGCCTCCAGCTCGCTGGTCACCGAATGGGTGAAGGGCAAGACGCTGGATGAGGCGGCTGCCCTGAAGAACAGCCAGATCGCCGAGGAGCTTGCGCTGCCACCGGTGAAGATTCATTGTTCCATCCTGGCCGAAGACGCGATCAAGGCCGCTGTGGACGACTACAAGAAAAAGCACGCCCATTGAGGCGCCAGACCGATGGCCGTGACTCTGACCGAAGCCGCCGCGCGGCATGTGAACCGTTACCTGGCAAAGCGCGGCAAAGGCTTGGGCGTTCGCCTCGGGGTGAAAACCACCGGTTGCTCCGGTCTTGCGTACAAGCTGGAGTACGTCGATGAGGCCGCGCCTGAAGACCTGGTGTTCGAAGGGCACGGCGTGAAGGTGCTGATCGACCCCAAGAGCCTGGCCTATATCGACGGGACGGAACTGGATTTTGTGCGCGAGGGCCTCAACGAGGGATTCCGCTTCAACAATCCGAACGAACGCGACCGATGCGGCTGCGGTGAAAGCTTCCGGGTCTGAGGTCGCCGCCTTCGTGGACCCACAACCCGCCGGGTGACCGGAGGGTTTTGCCCCGCAATGAATCTGCAGTCTGATGATTTTGAACTGTTCGGCGTACCGCGCCGGTTCGCGCAGGACCCGGCGGTGCTGGATGCGCGTTGGAAGGAACTCCAGCGTGAAGCCCATCCCGACCGTTTCTCAGCTCAGGGCACCGCGGCCCAACGGGTTGCGATGCAATGGTCGGTGCGCATCAACGAGGCCTACAACCGTTTGCGTGATCCCCTGCGGCGGGCGGCCTACCTGTGCGAACTGGCCGGCGCGTCGATCAACGCACACAGCAATACCTCCATGCCCGGCGCCTTTCTGATGCAACAGATGCAATGGCGTGAAGCCCTGGAAGAGGCTGCGGATGCCGAAACTCTGGAAGCGCTGGCTGACCGCGTGGCTCAAAGCCGACGTGAAACGCTCGCAGCCTGTGGCCAGGCCATCGATTCAGCCCACGATTTTCCCCTTGCCGTCGAACAGGTGCGGTCGCTGATGTTCATCGAGCGGTTTGCCGCCGAAGTGGACGCGCGAATCGACGCTGCCCATGAAGGGGCAGAGGGCCAGGGCAGGGGACAATAGGCACCTGAACGTCCGCCACCTTGGCGATCACCATCATTCCAACGGGCCTGTCCCACTTTCTCTGCACGCATGGCGCTTCTCCAGATTTCCGAACCCGGGCAGGCGCCCGATCCTCACCAGCGACGGGTGGCCGTTGGCATTGACCTCGGCACCACGCATTCGCTGGTCGCCGCCGTCCGCCACGGGGTCGTCGAATGCCTGCCCGACAGCCAGGGACAGGTGATCCTGCCCTCGGTGGTTCGGTATCTCGCAGGGGGAGGTCGCCAGATCGGCAGCGAGGCGCTGGCGGCGGGCGTTTCGGATCCCGAGAACACCATCGCATCGGTCAAACGGTTCATGGGCCGCGGACTGGCCGATGTGACGGGGCGAAACAAGCTTCCCTACCGCTTCGTCGAGCAAGGCGAAGGCATGCTCACCTTGCACACCGCACATGGCGTCAAATCGCCCGTCGAGATCAGCGCTGAAATCCTGGCCACCTTGCGCCAGCGGGCCGAGGACACCTTCAATGAGGATCTCTACGGTGCAGTGATCACCGTGCCTGCCTACTTTGACGACGCCCAACGGCAGGCCACCAAGGATGCGGCCCAACTGGCCGGTATTCAGGTTTTGCGTCTGATCAACGAGCCCACGGCGGCTGCCATTGCCTACGGCCTGGACAACGCCAGCGAGGGCATTTATGCCGTGTTTGATCTGGGCGGTGGCACCTTTGACATCTCGATCCTGCGCTTGGCTCGCGGTGTGTTCGAGGTGATCGCGACCGGGGGTGATTCCGCGCTTGGCGGCGACGACTACGATCAGGCGCTGGCTGACTGGCTGCTCGCGCAATCCGGCCTTCGCATCGAAGGGCCAGGCGACAAGGCACAGCTGAAAGCATGGGCTCGCCGGACCAAGGAAGCCTTGTCTGCTACCGATTCAGTAGCTGTCGATGGCCATTTGACGCTGGGAAGAATTCAAATTAATGTCAAAAGGGAGGACTTTGAAGCCGTCTCGGCAGCCCTGACGGCTCGCGCGATGAGCGCCGTTCGCAAGACACTTCGGGATGCAAAACTTGACCGTTCCGAGGTTCAAGGGGTGGTGATGGTGGGTGGGTCGACCCGCATGCCCCAGATTCAACGCGCCGTGGCGGAGTTCTTCGGCAAGGCGCCTTTGAACAACCTGAACCCTGACGAAGTGGTTGCGATCGGTGCCGCGATCCAGGCCAACCAGCTTGCCGGCAACGACCCGGCCGGCGACCTGCTGTTGCTGGACGTGATCCCGTTGTCGCTGGGCATCGAGACCATGGGCGGCCTGGTCGAACGCATCGTGCCGCGCAACCAGACCATCCCCACGGCGATGGCGCAGGATTTCACCACCTACAAAGACGGGCAGACCGCATTGGCGCTGCATGTGGTCCAGGGCGAGCGCGACCTTGTGACCGATTGCCGCAGCCTGGCCCGATTCGAATTGCGTGGCATTCCGCCCATGGCTGCGGGCGCCGCCCGCATCCGCGTGACGTTCACGGTGGATGCGGACGGGTTGCTCAACGTGAGCGCACGCGAGACGGGCAGCGGTGTGGAGGCGCGCATCGACGTCAAGCCGTCGTACGGCCTGAGCGATGCCCAGATCGCTGCGATGTTGCAGGAGAGTTTCACCACGGCCGAATCCGACATCAAGGCGCGCGCCTTGGCGGAAGCCCGCGTCGACGCCGACCGAATGCTGTTGGCCACCCAAAGTGCGCTGGACGCAGACAGTGCCCTGCTGGATGCCGGACAGCTGCGTGAAATCGACAGCCTGATGCACGCCTTGCGGACGGTGGTGGCCGAGAGTCAGGATGCCGGCGAGGTGGAAGCGGCGACCGAGGCGCTCGCCAAGGGAACCGAAGCCTTCGCCGCCGAGCGCATGAACCACAGCATCCAGCAGGCCCTGGCCGGTCGTAGCGTGGAAAGCCTATGAGAGATCTGCCATGCCCGTGATCAAGATTCTTCCCCATCCGGAATACTGCCCTCAGGGCGCCGAGGTTTCGGCGCCGGCCGGCACCTCCATCTGCGAGGCCTTGCTGGATCATCACATCAACATCGAGCACGCCTGCGACATGAGCTGCGCCTGCACGACCTGCCACGTCATCGTGCGTGAAGGTTTCAACAGCCTGAACGAACTCGACGAGAACGAAGAAGACATGCTCGATCGGGCCTGGGGACTGGAACCCAACTCCCGCCTGTCGTGTCAGGCCTACCTGGCTCAGCAGGACATCACCGTCGAGATCCCGAAATACTCGATCAACCACGCCAAAGAGAACCACTGATGACCCGGCAGATTGTTCTGGATACCGAAACCACCGGACTGTCTGCGGAGGGCGGCGATCGAATCATCGAGATTGGCTGTGTGGAACTCCTGAACCGCAGGCTCACGGGCAACAACCTGCATTTCTATGTCAATCCGGAGCGCGACAGCCATGAGGACGCGCTCAAGGTGCACGGCATCAGCAACGAATTTCTGCGCGACAAGCCCCGGTTTGCGGATATTGCCGAAGACATACTCAAGTTTGTGCAAGGCGCCGAGATCATCATCCACAACGCGGCGTTCGATGTTGGGTTTCTGAACAAGGAATTGGAGTTGCTGGGTCGACCACCGTTTGCGAGTTTCGTCGAAACGGTGACCGATACGCTGGCGATGGCGAAGGCGATGTTTCCCGGCAAGCGCAACAGCCTGAACGCGTTGTGTGATCGACTGGGGGTTGACAATTCCGGTCGCACCCTCCATGGCGCTTTGCTGGATGCCGAACTTCTGGCCGATGTCTACATCAACCTCACGCGGGGGCAGGATGCGCTACTCATCGATCTCGGACCGGTCGAAGGCGAACGCAGTGGCGTCGTGCACCTGGACCTGACCCAGTTCAGCCTCCCGGTTCTGGTGCCGAACGAGGCAGAACTGGCCGCCCACGAAGAGGTGCTGACGCAGCTTGACAAGGCCTGCGGCAACAAGACACTCTGGAGGCGGGAGGCAGAAGATCGTGCCAAGTCTGTGGCATAATCCAAGGCTTTCCAGCAGCAAGAAATTGTTCGGAATCGGGTGATTAGCTCAGCGGTAGAGCACTGCCTTCACACGGCAGGGGTCGCAGGTTCAAACCCTGCATCACCCACCAGATAAATCAATGACTTACGGCACTTTCGGGTGCCGTTTTTGTTGGTGCTCGGCAAAGCATTCGATTTGCCTAAGATCGATTGAGGCGTATCGGTTCCCGTGTTCGCAGACACCGCAGATGCGGTAGGGGCATGGCCTCATCGGTCAATACCTGAACTGAGCTCCTGAGTTTCCCCGCCTCACCGCTGATTTGGTCGAAGTGCGGTGCTAAACTGCCCTGCTCCGGCGCAAGAGACGAAGTGCCACCGATGTCCGGACGAGAAATGGTACATACAGGCATTCGTTTGGAAAAGATCATGGCCAATGTGGTTGTTCAATTCTGAAGTGAAGGAGACGAAATGAAATATGTATCTATCGCGATCATCATTGTTGCCTTGGCATTGATCATGCTGTTCAAGGTTCAGAACTTGACCGGTGTCACCATCACCTTGCTTGGTATGAGCATCAACATGCCCGTATCCGTGTTGGTGTTTGGGGTGTATTTGTTGGGCATGTTCACGGGTGGCGCTCTGTGGTCATTGTTGCGCAACTCCTTTCGCTCTGCGACGGGCGGCGGGTCCTGAGTTCGCATGATGGCTGCACGTGTGCCATCGCTCTGCAATTGATTGATTCGAGAGTTTTACAACGGAGAAAAACGCAATGAGTAATTTCTGGGATATTGTTCTTTTGATTTTGTCCACCTTTGTTTTTGTTGCCTACCTTTTGGTTGCATTTCAGATCATCTCCGATTTGTTTCGTAATCAGAAAATGGGCGGGGGAACCAAGGCACTTTGGATCATCGGATTGATATTTATTCCGATGTTGACCGCACTGATTTACATCGTTGCACACGGCAGCGGAATGGCCAAACGACAGCAGGATGCGATCGAGAGAGCCAAGTCGGACACTGAGGCCTACATCCGACAGGTTGCAGGGAAGTCGCCGGCAGAAGAGATTTCTGCAGCGAAGACGCTGCTCGACGCGGGAACAATCGATGCGGAAGAGTTCGCCCGGATCAAGGCCAAGGCCTTGGGTTGATTCGATCGCCTGTTCTGACTTGCCTTGGAACTGGCCACCACAGCTGTCGCGGCGACATCTCATACTGAGCCCGCAGTCCTCCGAAGGTGATCACGGCCAGCCCGTTTCTTGGCTCAGACCGGCCATGTGGCATTCCGACGGATGTTGCCGATTGACTCGCTCGACGGACTCTACTTTTTTGTATGACGATGCACTTCTTGGGATCTGAGTTGTCGATTTGGCTCCGAGGCCTGTGTCTGGCTGGGCTGGGTTTGATTCTGGCCGGCTGTGGGTCTTTGCCGAGGAACGCGGTTCCAGCTGACGTGGTTGCGCAGGTGGTCATTCCCCGAATGCCCGACGTTCGCGCGGTTGCGGGTCAGCCCAGCCCGTTCATGGAACGCGACCTTATCGATTCGTTTGCGCAGGAGGTCGAGGGGGACTTTCCAGTCGGAAAGGATGGCCGGATTCACTATGCACATCTGGCACTGTCCGGCGGTGGCGCCAGCGGTGCCTTTGGCGCAGGGTTTCTTAACGGATGGACCAGCCGCGGAGATCGGCCGCCCTTCAAGATCGTGACGGGTGTATCGACCGGCGCCCTGATGGCTCCATTCGCCTTCCTCGGCCCGGCGTTCGACGACGCCTTGCGCGAGTTCTACACCACGACCCGAACCGGCGACATCTTTGTTCTGGGCTCCATCCTTCGACAGTTGCTGGTGGGGGAGGCAATAGCCGACACCGGGCCTTTGATGGCATTGATCGAGCGTCACGTGGATGCCAGTCTTGTAGGCCAAGTGGCGCTGGCACACGACCGTGGGCGCCGCCTGTACATCGGGACCACGGACCTGGACACCCGCCGGTTCGTTGTATGGAACATGGGGCTGATCGCGAAAAGTGGACGTCCGGAGGCCTTGGACCTTTTCCGCAAGGTCATGCTGGCTTCCGCTTCGATCCCGGTCGCTTTTCCACCGGTTTTTTTCGAAGTCGAAGTCCAAGGCCGGCGTTTTGATGAAATGCATGTCGACGGGGGTGTCGGTGCGCGGGTGTTTTTCAACGAGGGTTTGTTCACATCTGCAATCATTCGCACCCGCGGTGGCCGCGGGGAGGCCAGTGAAGACATCTTCGTCATCCACAATGGACAGTTGGTTTCTACCCCCGAGCCGGTTCGCCGCTCCATTCCTGCCATATCGGCACGGGTCATCGATGTCACCGGGCGCACAGCCGTCATGGGCGACCTGTTTCGAATTTACGGCGATGCAGCCCGTGAACACGCCAGTTTTCGCTGGGTGACGATTCCGGACACCGTGACCATGGAGCGGGAAGAGGTGTTCGACCCGGTCACCATGGGCAAACTCTACAAAATCGGCTACCGGATGGGCGCGGGCGGTGAATCGTGGGCGAGACTTCCGCCGGGGAGAAAGACCGGGTTGATGAAGTAGGTGTCGTCGCGATGTCTGGGCTTTGGGGGATTCGGTGTCGTCGTCCGATCGTTCCTTCGAATCTGACCCGGCCGGGAATCACCCCTGACGCCTCCTGCAGAAGGTATTTTTTAAAATGTGGGAACAATGAAAGAACAAACATACCTTAACGGGGCGCTGCGGCTGCGCCGCCTGCTGCTTGCCGTCGGCGGCTTGAGTGTGGCAGCTGCTCAGGCGCAACCTGGCGCCGTGGGACAGTGCCGGTCGATTTCTGCGGACCTGGAACGGCTTGCTTGCTACGACAGGATTGCGGTGAGCAGCGGGGAAGCTGGTAAGGAATCCCTTGTGTCGGGCCCGGCGGTTCCCGTCCCGTCCCCGATCGCGCCGCCCGAAGCTGTCGCAGGCACCACTGCGGTGGCTGGATCAGGCATCCGGAAGTCCTCCATGTTTGACAAAGCCTGGGGCTTCGAGCCGAACGTCGAAAAATACACCGTCGGTTTCTACAGACCCAATTACCTGCTATTCGGACGCTATACCGACAACGTCAACAAGGCGCCCTACCTTCCGCTTTTCGAGGCTGCCGGTAAGCCGGCGGACGGTTTGGACAGTACCGAGGCGGAGTTCCAGCTGTCGTTCAAAGGGCGTTTCTGGGCTACGGATGATCGACGGTTCGGCCTCTGGGCAGCCTACACGCAAAAGAGCCAATGGCAGGTGTACAACGGCGATCTGTCCCGCCCGTTCCGGGAAACCAATTACATGCCCGAGGTGTTTGCGAGCTACGGGCCCGACGTGGACCTTGGCGGCGGCTTCCGCTGGAAGCTGCTGAACGCCGGCTTCAATCATCAGTCGAATGGACGCACTGACATTCTGTCCCGAAGCTGGAACAGGCTTTTCGCGGAAGTGGGCATCGAGCGCGACGATCTTGCCCTGTCAGCCACGCTCTGGTACCGCTTGAAGGAAGACAAAGCTGATGACGATAACCCGGACATCACGAACTATTACGGCCATGGCAAGATTTCAGCCCTCTACCGCTGGCGCGGAAACAGCCTTGCCGCGGAAGCGCGTGGCAACCTGTCCACGGGCAAAGGAGCGGTCAAGGTCGGCTGGTTCTCGCCACCACTGCTCGGGCCGTTCCGGGGCTATGTGCAGGTCTTCTCCGGTTATGGCGAAACCATGATCGACTACAACTGGAAGCAGACCACTGTCGGTATTGGCATTGCCTTGAACGATGGGCTCTGACGGCCCGACGCCGCGACCGTTTGGAACGGAGCGGACGCCAGCCTTGCTCGGGTAGCGGCGGGGAATCAAGGGGTGCGGGCGGCGGCGATCCCGATCGGCTTTGGCGTGATCGAACCTGCCAGGTCGACCCACCCGCCGCCCATCGCCTGGTAGACGTTTACCAGCTGTGCATATTGGCTCGCCTGCAGACCGACCGAGGCGATCTCTGCGGCGAAGAGTTCGTTCTCCGCCACCAGAACCTCCAGGTACCCCGTCACGCCCTTGTCAAAGCGCAGCTTCGCCAGCCGCGCAAACTCCCGCAGCGATTCAACCCGCTCCCGTTGTACCTTGTATTCTTCAAGTTTCTTGCTTGAACCACTCAAGGCGTCGTTGGTTTCCCGGAACGCGTTGAGGACAGTCTGTCGATAGAACGCCAAGGCCTGCCGCTCGGCCGCTTCAGCCGAGAACACCTGCCCCTCGATGGCGCCGAATGTGAAGATCGGACCCGTGAGGCTGGCGCCTATGAAACCGGCCGAGGCAGGTCCGGTCAACAAACTGCCGAAGACCGAGCTTGTGCTTGCGATCGCAGCGTTGAGCGACAGATTCGGGTAGTACAAAGCGCGAGCGGCACCGATGTTGGCATTCGCCGCAATCAGGTTCTGTTCGGCCTGAAGAATATCGGGCCTGCGTTGGAGCAGGGTGGCCGGCAGGTCGTCCGGAATCAGGGGGGCGACCAATTGGTCAATGGTCTTGCCACGCGGGATCGGCCCGGGGTTTCGGCCCAGCAGGATGGAAATCAGGTTCTCCTGCGCCGCAATGGCCTGTTCGAAGGCGGGGATCGCCGCGAGAGCCTGCTGAACCTGCGACCGGACCTGCATGACATCCGTCTTGGAAACGATCCCCGCCTTGAATCTGAGGTCAAACAGCCGTAGCGTTCGACTCAGGTTGCGCTCAGTGGCCCTGGCGATTTCCAGTTGACGATCCAGAGAGCGAAGAACGATGTAACTGGTGGCTACGCCAGACACCAGGGAAAGCACCACGCCGCGTTGGCCTTGCTCGCTGGCGTAGACCTGGGCCTGCGCCGCCTCGCTCAGACGACGCACGCGCCCGAACAGGTCCAGTTGCCAGGATGCCCCCATGGACACCTGGTACAGAGAGAAGTACGGATTTGCGCCCGGCGGCAGCGGCGGCATGCCAACGGCGCTGGCACGTGTCCGGGTTGCGTCTGCGCCGTATCCGATCTGTGGGTATAGCTGCGAACCGGTCGCGGTCAGCGCCCCGATGAACTGGTCAACGCGGGCTGCTGCCATCCGCAAGTCCTGATTGTCTTTGAGCGCGGTTTCCACCAACTCGTTCAGGACGGGGTCACCGAATTGCTCCCACCATTTGACGTTGGCCACCCCGGCTGCCTTGGCGTAGTCGATGCGCCAGGCCGCGGGCGTCTCCACTTCCGGGCGGACGTAGTTCGGCCCGACCATGCAACCTGCCAGGCCAGCGCTCAGCAGCGCCGCAACCAATTTGAACTTCATGCGGTTTCCCTCCAGCGATACGTTGTCATCGCGATTCGTAAAGGCGGTCGGGGCCTGGCGGACCAGCGATTGCCTCATTTTGATTGTATTTTTCCGGCTGAAGGTCCGATCGTCGTTGTCCGGTACGCTCATACGGTCGTTCCTACGCGCATCAATCCGACGAACGCGGCGGTCAGCAGGATCAGCAGCAAGGTGGCACTGCTCCAGCGGCGCACCCATCTGTCGAATTGCTCCAGGATTGCACCGGGCACCATCGTGAGTCTGCGCAATGGGGACTCTGGTGGCTCGGACAGCAAAGAAAAGCGCGCCAAACCCAATGTCAACACGGCGCCGCCGAGCAGTACTGCCAACGTGGTTCCCAACTCATCAGGTGCGATCGGGTTCTTGATCAGGTCGGTGTTTTCCATGCCAATCGCAACGAAGGCGATCACGAGGGAGCTAACGGCCAATGCCAGTGCCGCCCATTGCGACAGGTTCGAAACCGGCTTGACCTCGGACAAGGGAGCTACCGGCTGGCGCAATGCGCTGCCGACCACCAGAACCAGATAGCCAGCGGTAAACGTCGCCCCACCTTGCAAAACAGCGGTCCACCACCATTGACCGGATTGTTCGGCGGCCTCAAGCAGGATTTTCTTGGACAGATAGGCCCCGGAAGGCACCACACCCATCAGCGCGAGTCCTGATATTGCAAATGCCAGAATCGTGATCGGGAGCGCTCGTGCTGCGCCGGCCAGATCGACAAGGCGATCATGGCCCAATCCGGCATAGACCAGGCCCGCCGCCATGAACATTCCGGCCTTGGCCGTGGCATGCGAGATGGCCTGGAGAATGCCAGCATGCATGGCGGGTCCATGGATGAGCTTCCCACCTTCGAACGCCAGCGGGAATAACAGGAACAGGTAGCCGATCTGCGCCACGGTCGAGTAGGCCACCAGGAGTTTCAGCCGTTCCTGGCGGAGTGCGACAACGCTGCCGACCACTATTGCGCTGGCGCCCAGGCCCGCCAGAAGCTGTGCCGCCGGTAGCGTCACCACACCGGGCATGACGTCAAACCACAAGCGCAGGATCAGGAACCATGAACCTTTGATGACCAGCGCAGACAGGACGGCGCTGGCCGCTGCGGGGGCTCCTCCATGAGCCGGCGGAAGCCAGAGATGCAGCGGGAACAGGGCCGTCTTTGCCAAGAGCCCGGCGGTCATCAACGCAAGCGCAATCCTGGCCATCGAGTCTGGTCTCACGGCGGACGCCAGCAAGGGAATATCCAGCGTGCCGTAACCCCCGTACAGCATCACCGCGCCCAGAAGGTACAACACCGACCCGAAAAGCGCGAACAGCATGTAGCGCAGGGCCGCGCGCAAAGTTTCGCTGGTTCCGGCGAGGCACACCAAAGGCACGCCTGCAAAAGTCAGAAGTTCCAGCGCCACATAGAGCGTGAAAAGGTCGCCACTGACGAACACCAGATTCAAAGCGCCCCAGATCGCCAGCAGCAACAGCCAGTAGGCGAAGGAACTGCGCGCTTCCTGCGTCCCGGGCTTCAGCGCAAAGTCGGCGCGCGCGAACAGGCCGATGGCACAGACGATGGCTGCCACCGCCACCAGCATGGCCACGGCAGCCCCGTCGGCCCGCAAAGCGATGCCGAGCGGAGGCGCCCAGTTCCCGAGAAGATACACGAACGACGTCTTGGCGTCGGCCCAGCGGGCGGCGATGACAAGCGTCAGGAAGAGGCCCAATGGCATCGTCCCCAAAGCGACGCGGTACAGCCAGCGCCCGCCAAGCAGCAGGCCTACCAGCATGCCGACAAATGGCAGCAGCACGATGGCAGCGAGCAGCGAGCCGCCTGCGGTGGCTGTCCATGCATCCGCCGTCATTGGTCGCGCCTGTCGGGGCAAGGTGCCGGTTCGGACAACGAAGCCGTGCCAGACACTTCAATCAACCGGACCAGCAACGCCACTGTCACTGCCGTCGCGGCAAACGCAACGACGATGGCCGTGATCAGCAATGCCTGCGGAACCGGATCGGCCGCAAGTCCCGCGCTGGCGCCGCGTTTGGCCAGGGCGCCAAAGAGTACAAAGACGCCTGATCCCATGATGTTGAAGGCAATGAGCTTTCGCAATGGATGCGGTTGTGCGATCAGCCCGTAAATGCCGATCCCGATCAGCGCACAGGCCGCGAGAGCGAACAGGGTTTCGATTGTCATTGCACCGCTTTCCGACTTGGAGGCCCGTTCATCAGCAGCGCCAGCACCAGAACGAGGGTTGGCAGCAGTGCAATTTCGATGAGCAGGATCAGCGGCTTGGACCATCCATCCGGGTAGGCCAGAAAGGCGCCCGCTGTCCACAGTCCAAACACGCCAACCGCGATGAATACCAGCGGTCCCACGACAATGCCTGCCCGAAGGCTGCTGCGATCGGTGCGAGGTGTATCGGCCAGCGCCGCCATCTGGACCAGCATCCACATCGCGGCCAGGATCGTGGCGCTCTGGAACTTTCCACCCGGATGGTCGGCACCGGCCCAGAACAGATAGATGCCAATGACAATGCCCAGCGGAGGCAATAGCCGTGCCAGGTAGGCCAGAATGCCATCGGGGTCGGCGTTGTATCGTGTTCCAGGACGGCCGCCCCACGCGTGGTCGGGCGCGAACGACCACACGCCGATCAAGGCAATGACAAGCACGATGGCTTCCAGCAAGGTGTCGAGCGCTCGGAAGGCCAGCAGCACGCCGGTGATCGGATTGCCCACACCGGTTGCGGGCAGCGCGGGCACGACCAAGGGAGCCAGTGTTGGCGGCTGCTCGGGCAGTATTGTCACGGCGGTCATCAGCGCCGCGGTGACAGCCACTGCCAGAATCGCGGCGCTGACGCGCGTTCCGGTGCTGGCGTGTTCAGAAGGTATGTCCGCCTCGGTGCGGCGCAGGCGACCGACCGCGCCCAGCAGCAAGGCGCCAGTCAGGCCGCCGCCAATGGCCGCTTCCGTCAACGCGACATCAATGCCGGCCAGCCGCACCCAGACCAAGGCCAGCAAGAGCCCGTAGACCACGAACGCCGCCACAGCCAGGAATGCATCGCGGGCAACAACAGACCATACCGCCAGCCACAACAGCAGAGCGACGACCACAACGCTCACGATCGGGGCGATCATTGCGGCTCCTGTCTACGAACCGAGCGTGCGATCAACTGCGACACCGCAGCGCTGGAGAGCATCACCAGAAACCACACCAGCATCAGTTTGGCGGCGGGCAACAACCCGCTCATTTGCGGCAGCAAGCCGACGACAACCAGTGCCAGCCCCAGGTTGTCGGCTTTGGTCAGCGCGTGCAAGCGGGTATAGGCATCGGGAAAGCGCAGCAAACCGACCGTACCGGCGAGGTAAAAGAATGCCCCCCCGCTGATGGCCACAACGCTGAAAACGTCGAGAAGGGTGCTCACGGTGCGTCCTCTGCCTCGGCGGCAGGTTGGTCCTGTCGCATCGCGAATTTGACAAAGGCGATTGACGCGAAAGCGCTCAACAATGCCAATGTCAGCGCCACGTCGACCACTGATCCTTCACCGGTGGCCGTGCCAACCAGCAACAGGGCACCGATGGCGCCCGTACCAAGCAGCTGTGCGGCCATCATGCGCTCTGCCCGGCCTGGACCACGTGCCACGCGCACAAGGCCTAGCGCGACCATCAGCACCACAAAGGCCGCTGCCGACAGCAGGAAGTCAGCCATGATGCCCCCGCTCTTGAAGTGCTGGTGCATACGCCCGCTCTTCCGCCGCCAGTTGTTCTTGCACCGGCTGGCCGGCATCAAGGCAGTGGAATTCGATGTGGTCGCGACCTTCGTCACTGGCCACCGAGCCGGGCGTCAGACTGGCGATCAGTTCGAATGCACTGCGCGCCGAACCGGGCGGCAGCTGGGTGGGGTACCGGACGAAGCCCGGATTCAGATTCAGACGCGGCGCAAATGCCCGCCGCGCGACGTCCAGACCCGCCACCAGCGACTGCCACAGAAATCGGGGCAGCAACAACATCAGCGCCCAGAGGCGCACCCGCCCTTTGGTTGGCGACAGCAATTTCAGACTGACCCAGGCTGCAATGGCGCTGGCCATCACGCCGACGACGAGGTGGGACGGCGTGGTGCTTTGGTCGACGACGATCCAGACTCCGAAGTACAACAGGGCACGTCCAATCAGTGTGCGTCGGTCGTTGGCCGAGATCATGGCTGGCTGCAAAGTCAGGTTGACGCGGGGTCAGGAACTGACGCTGAAGTCACCGCGGCGTCCTCTTTGGCGAAGACCGCCATGTAAAGGGTCGGCAGGAAGACCAACGTCAGCAGCGTCGCCACCATCAGGCCACCCATGATCGCAAAGGCCATCGGCCCCCAGAACACGGTGGGCGCGATCGGGATCAGGCCGAGTACGGTGGACATCGCGGCCAACATCATCGGCCGCAGCCGGTTGGTCGCCGAATTCAGCACGGCGTCACGCACCGTCAGCCCTGCGGCACGTTCCTCCTCGATCGAGACGATCAGGATCACGGCATTCTTGGCAATCATGCCGATCAGCGCCAGGATGCCGAGGATGGCCACGAATCCCAGTGGCCGGTTGAATACGAGCAAGGTCAAGACCACCCCGATCAGCCCCAGCGGCAGGATTGCGACCACCATGACCAGACGGCGGAAGCTGACCAGCATGACCATCATTGCCAGCAGCATCAGCACGATCATCACCGGGACAACCGCAAACACGGAAGCCTGTGACGACTGGCTTTCTTCATACAGGCCGCCGGTCTCGACCTTGTAGCCTTTGGGCAGCTTGGCGCCAAACTCGGCGATCTTCGGCCTCAATTCGGCCACCACGCTGTCGGGCATCACACCGGGCAACACGTCCGCGCGCACCGTGAGCGTCGGAACGCGATCCCGGCGCCACACCAGGGGAAACTCCTGGTCTTCGACGAAGGTGGCGAACTGTTTCAGCGGAACCATGCGTCCGCTGGGGGTGGGAACCTGGAGCGAGGACAGGGTCTGGAACGACGCGCGCTCGGTATCGGTGGCGCGCGCGACGACGTTGACGAGATAGATGTCGTCACGCACCTGGGTGACCACCGTGCCGCTGACCGCCGCGTGCAGGACACCCGCCAAGGCCGCGGAGCTGATCCCCAACTGCCTGGCCTGATCCTGGTTCACTTTCACGCGCAGCTGACGGGCAGGCTCCATCCAGTCGAAATGCACCTGGCGTGCGCGCGAATCGCTGCCGATCACCTGGGCCAGTTCCTGAGCCAGTCGGCGAACCTGGTCCTTGTCGGGGCCGGTCACGCGGTATTGCAAGGGCCAGCCCACCGGCGGACCGAGTTCCAGCGGTGATACGCGCGCAACCACTTCGGGGAACTGGTCGGACAACACCTGCTCCAGCTTGACCTGGAGGCGTTCACGCGCCTCCAGGTCCTTGGCGACGATGACAAACTGGCCGAAGAAGGGGTTGGCCAGCTGTACGTTCAGTGTCAGGATGAAGCGGATCGCGCCACGACCCACATAGCTGCTGAAGTGGTCCACGTCGGGGTCTTTCTTCAGCACCTCCTCCAGCCGCTTGACTTGCTGTTCGGTCGCGAAGATCGAAGCATTCTGGCGCAAGGTCAGATCGACGGTGAGCTCCGGCCGGTCACTCGCCGGGAAGAACTGGCGTGGCACGTAGCTGGACAGGAAGAGCGCCACAACAAAGGCGCCCAGGGTCAGTCCGATGGTCATCCACTTCATCCGGATGGCGCCGCGGACAAAAGCGCTGTACAGAGTCAACAGTCTGCCAGGCTTGACCTCGACCTGTTGCTGTTTTGGCGCCTTGAGCACCGCCTTGCCGATCAAAGGCGCGAACAGTACCGCCACCAGCCAGCTGACGATGAGCGATATGGCCACCACGGAGAAGATCGAGAAGGTGTATTCACCCGCCGAACTTCTTGCGAAGCCGATAGGCACGAAGCTCGCAATCGTGACCAGCGTGCCGATCAGCATCGGAGCAGCCAACGTGCGATAGGCAAAGGTCGCGGCCTCATCGGGGCTGTCGCCAGCGCCCAACCGGCGCAGCATGGCGTCCACCGTAGTCATCGCGTCATCGACGAGCATCCCCAGCGCGATGATCAGCGCACCAAGCGAGATGCGGTGCAGGTCGATGTTGGCGACGTTCATCACCGCGAACACGATCGCCATCGTAAGCGGGATGGCGAGCGCCACCACCGCGCCGGGCCGCATGCCCAGACTGACAAAGCTGCACAGCAGGATGATGACAATGGCCTGCCACAATGAAGTCATGAAGTCGCTGATGGCCAGGTCCACCGTCACCGCCTGGTCCGCAACCAGCGTGGGCTCGATGCCCACGGGCAGGCTGGCCTTGATATCGGCCATTTCCCGGCGCACGTTGTCGCCCAGGGCGAGGATGTCGCCGGCGTCACGCATCGCGATGGCCAGCCCGATGGCGGGCTTCCCGTTGACACGGAACATCGGTTGGGGTGGGTCGGAAAAGCCCCGGCGCACGGTTGCGATGTCGCCCAGGCGGAAGATTCGGTCGCCCGCCACGATGTTGACCGCCTCGATGTCGCGCTCGGAATCGAAGGCTCCCGACACGCGCAGGAACACACGTTCCTGCTCACCCTGGATCGTGCCGGCCGGGCGAACCAGGTTCTGCGACTGGAGGGTTGAAATGATCTGGTTGAGGTTCAATCGCAAGCCAGCCAGTCGCTCCGTCGAGAATTCGACGTAGATCTGTTCGTCCTGTGCACCCAGGACCTCGATCTTCGACACATCCGGCACATGAAGCAGTCGCGAACGTGCCGATTCCACGTAGTCACGCAGCTCACGGAAGCTGAACCCGTCTGAGGTGAACGCGTAGATGATGCCGAAGGTGTCACCGAAATCGTCGTTGAAGAAGGGG
>ERZ1645185.429-NODE-429-length-17760-cov-7.215702_pt1 | contig 17760 bp, 15 predicted proteins | sample MGYA00575351_ERZ1645185 | MGnify/ENA primary metagenome ERZ1645185 (study PRJEB40838, sample SAMN11284767) | freshwater sediment metagenome | isolation source: river sediment | host: Sediment | place: India: Jana village, Kanpur | collected 2015-12-17 ...
CGGCGCAGAGCGACAGCCTACCTCTGACTGCCGCCAATCTTTGCAACAGAGCCCAAATTTGCTATTCGCTGCTCTTCCGGGTCGCGCAGGGTGATGTGTTCGGACCGGACCAGCCCGTTATCCTTCAACTGCTCGACGTGCCGCAGGCGATGGACGCAGTACGCGGCGTGGTCATGGAACTGGAGGATTGCGCGTTCCCGCTGCTGGCAGATGTGATCATTACTGATGATCCGATGGTGGCTTTCAAGGACATCGATGCGGCCATGCTGGTCGGGTCTCGTCCCCGCTCGAAGGGCATGGAGCGCCGTGATTTGCTCGCTGCCAACGCAGCGATCTTCAAGACGCAGGGCGCAGCGCTGGACGCAGTGGCCAAACGCGACGCCAAGATCCTGGTCGTCGGTAATCCCGCCAACACAAATGCCTGGATCATTGCGCAAAGCGCACCGGGTTTCCCTGCCGAAAACATCACGTCGATGATCCGCCTCGATCACAACCGCGCGCAGGGACAGCTTGCGGCCAAAGCGGGTGTCGGTGTCGATGCGATTACAAAGCTCGTCGTCTGGGGAAACCATTCGCCGACGATGTTTGCCGACTGGGGAAATGCCGAACTCGATGGCCAAAAGCTCGCCGACCGTATTGGAGACGAGGCTTGGTACCGCGAAACGTTGATCCCCACCGTTGCGCAGCGCGGAACCGCGATCATCGAAGCACGGGATGCGTCCTCGGCCGCGTCGGCAGCAAATGCGGCGATCGATCATCTACGCGACTGGGTGCACGGCGCAGGCGACAATTGGGTGTCGATGGGCGTGGTGTCAGATGGCTCCTACGGTATCCCGCAAGGGCTGGTGTGCGGCGTGCCGGTGCACTGCAAAAGCGGTGGGTATGCGCGTATCGAAGGACTGATCCTCGATCCATTCCAGCGAACGATGCTCGATCGCACGATTGCCGAACTGGTCGAAGAACGTGAGGCGGTTATCGACATTCTGAAATGACCGATCGGTATATCTGATTGGAATGACCGTAATCTTTGGTTGGTGCGATTGATCTCCTTTCCCTATCATTGGGGCAAGGAGATCGGGCATGACCCTGGAACAACTCAGGATTTTCGTCGGTGTCGCTGAGCGCGAGCACATGACGCGCGCGGCCGAAGCGCTCAATGTGACGCAGTCAGCCGCAAGCGCTGCCATCGCCGCGCTGGAAGCCCGGCACGGCGTGCCGCTGTTCCACCGGGTCGGCCGTGGGATCGAACTGTCCGAAGCGGGCCGCATGTTTCTGGTCGACGCACGCGCAGTGCTTGGCCGTGCCGCCAGCGCGGAACTTGCACTGGCCGAATATGCAGGACTGGAGCGCGGCACTCTGCGGCTAGTCGCAAGCCAGACGATCGCGGGCTATTGGCTGCCCCGCCAGCTGGCCGCGTTCCATGCGCGCTACCCCGCGATCTCAATCGAACTGGCGATCGACAACACCGAGGGGGCCGCGGCGCGCGTGCTCGACGGTGCGGTCGAGCTCGGCTTCGTCGAGGGTGTGATCGACGAGCCCGCGCTCGCGCATTGGACGGTCGCGAACGACCGCATGGTGCTGGTAAGCGACCGCGCAGCCGACACGATCGACGAGGACTGGATCCGCGCCGCACGCTGGATCGTCCGCGAGCAGGGATCGGGCACGCGCTCGTCGTTCGAGGAGGTGCTGCGCCAGCGCGGCGTCGATCCGTCGGACCTCACCGTGGCGCTGATGCTACCATCGAACGAGGCGGTACGTAGCGCGGTCGAGGCCGGGGCGGGCGTCGCGGTGCTGTCGCAGCATGTCGTCGCACCTGCAATCGCGGCCGGCACGTTGCACGATCTGCCGCTCGGTCTGCCGCGGCGTCCGTTCTACGCGCTGCGCCATAAAGAGCGGTATCGAACGCGGGCGGCCGATGCGCTGACCGATCTCATCAAGGAGACTGGCAAGTGACCGCCGATCTGAAACCCGTTCTCGATGGCCTGAAGCCCCTCAGCCGGCTCGACTCCCCGCGCGAGATGATCCGGCAGTTCACCCCCAACTGGTTCGCCGCTACGATGGGCACCGGCATTCTCGCGCTCGCCTTGCCGCAGGTGCCGGGCGTCGGCGCATCGCTGCACCCGGTCGGCGAGGCGCTGTGGTACTTCAACATCGCGCTCTTCACGCTGTTCGCCGGGCTCTACACCGCGCGCTGGACGATGTTCGGACACGAGGCGCGGCGGATCTTCGGGCACAACACCGTGTCGATGTTCATCGGCACGATCCCGATGGGGCTGGCGACGATCATCAACGGGTTCCTGGCGTTCGGCCTGCCGCGGTTCGGCGCTGGCGTGATCCCGATCGCCGAGACATTGTGGTGGATCGACGTCGCGATGTCGCTCGCCTGCGGTGTAGCGATCCCCTACCTCATGTTTACTCGGCACGAACATTCGCTCGACGGCATGACCGCGGTGTGGCTGCTGCCGGTGGTCGCGGCGGAGGTCGCAGGTGCGAGCGGCGGCCTGCTCGCCCCGCATCTGGCGGACGCGCATCACCAGTTCGTCGTGCTCGCAACGTCGTATGTGCTCTGGGCTTATTCAGTGCCGGTCGCGTTCGGCATCCTCGCGATCCTGATCCTGCGGATGGCACTGCACAAGCTGCCGCACGAGAGCATGGCCGCCTCGATCTGGCTCGCGCTCGGTCCGATTGGCACCGGCGCGCTTGGGATGCTGGTGCTCGGCAGCAACGCGCCCGCGATCCTCGCCGCCAACGGCCTGGGGCAGATCGGCGCGGTAGCGCAGGGGATTGGCACGATTGCCGGGCTGCTGCTCTGGGGTTTCGGTCTGTGGTGGCTGGCGCTCGCGACGCTGATCACGATCCGCTACTGGCGCGCGGGCATTCCGTTCAACCTCGGCTGGTGGGGCTATACCTTCCCGCTTGGCGTCTCCACGGTCGCCACCTTCAAGCTCGGCACGACGCTTCAGCTCGGCTTTTTCGGGATCGTCGGCACTGTCCTCACAGTGGCGCTCGCAGCAATGTGGCTGCTGGTCGGCGCCAAGACGGTCGCGGGCGGCTGGCGCGGCAACCTGTTCGTGTCGCCCTGCATTGCCCAAGCCAATTGATGGGCCAAACCGATCGTCCTGCCGGATCGAACCGGCGAATCTGATCGACCCGTACCGGGCAGACCGGCGGACGGGTCGCGCATACAGAACATGACAGAAACGGGAGAATGTTGGTGGACAGCCTGGATATGAAACTGGCGCAGGCGACGAACCGCCGTCGCTTTCTCGCAGAGGCCGCGATCGGCAGCGGCGCGCTGATCGCCGCACCCGCGCTGGCGCAGAGCATGGTCGATCTGCACCTGCCGGGCGGTCCGTCGGAACGGCCGATGACCAGTGCGTTCCCCGGCAAGGGCAACATGATCCTCCAGCGTATCCACCCGCCTTTGCTGGAAACGCCGATGAGCGTGTTCAATGGCGACGTCTTCACGCCAAACGACCAGTTCTTCGTCCGCTGGCACTGGGCTGACATTCCGACCGCGATCGATGTCGAGGCGTTCCGGATCAAGGTGCACGGCGCGGTCACGCGGCCGCTGTCGATCTCGCTCGCGCAACTGCTGAAGTTGCCACGCGTCGAGCTGGCGGCGATCAACCAATGCTCGGGCAATTCGCGGGCGTTGTTCCAGCCTCCGGTGGCGGGTGCGCAGTGGCGTCACGGGGCGATGGGCAACGCCAAATGGCTCGGCGTTCGCTTACGCGACGTGCTCGACATCGCCGGCGTGAAGCCGGGCGCGGTCGCGGTACGGTTCGGTGCGCTCGACCAGCCGGTGGTCGCGGGTGGACCGGATTTCGCCAAGTCGCTGTCGATCGACCACGCACGCGACGGCGAAGTGATGCTCGCCTTCGGGATGAACGGCGAACAGATGCCGCTCCTCAACGGCTTCCCGGTCCGGCTGATCGTACCCGGCTGGTATTCGACCTATTGGGTCAAGATGCTGAACGACATCGAGGTGCTCGCCGCACCCGACGACGGTTACTGGATGGCCAAGGCGTACAAGATCCCTGACACTCCAGGCGCGAACGTGCGGCCTGGCCAGAAGGATTTCCCGGCCGTGCCCATCAACAAGATGATCCCGCGCAGCTGGGTCACGAGCCTCGACGAAGGGCAGGCAATCGCGTTCGACCGGTCAATCCCGCTGGGCGGCATTGCGATGGGGGGCGATTGCGGCGTCGCCAAGGTCGATGTGTCGACCGACAACGGCAAGACCTGGTACAAGACAGTGCTCGGCCCCGATCACGGCAAATACAGTTTCCGCCGCTGGGACGCGCAGGTGCCGCTCACGCATGCGGGCCCGACCAGGCTGATGTCGCGCTGCTGGAACACCGCCGGCATCGCGCAGCCGATGACGCCGATCTGGAACCCGGGCGGTTTCATGCGCGGCAACATCGAAACCACCAACATCGTCGTCGGCTGAGGAGCAACGCCTGTGAAAACGCCTTCCATCGGCACGCTGTCGTTCGGGTTCGTCGGCGCGACCGTCGTTCTGCTGCTTGCGATCGGTTCCCCGAACAGCCGTGTCGCCCCGCCGCCTGCGGCCCCGACTGCACCACCGCCGCCAAGCGTCTCGGCGCGCGGCTTTTCGCTGGCGTCCACCTCGGTCGATCTTCCGACCGACGAAGGTCAATATCCCGCCGGCCCGCATGCCGATGTCATCAATGCCAACTGCACGTCGTGTCATTCGGCGAGCATGGCGCTGAACCAGCCACCACTCTCTGGCGACCAGTGGACCGCGGAGGTCACCAAGATGCGCGAGGTCTACAAGGCACCCGTCGCCGCAGCCGACGTACCGGCGATCGTCGCCTATCTGACTGCCATGAGCACGAAGCAGCCGGGCGCCGCGAAGGGCAAGGCACAGGACCCCGATCCGAAGGCTGCGCCCGACGTATCTGGAGGATCAGGTTAAGCCATCAACTCACGACACGCGGTTTTGCGCGCGAAGTGCTGTGCGGCGTGTACGTGTCTCGCGCAGTGTCGCATCGGGCGCCAGACCGTCTGCCGGCACCTTGGGTATCGCAACGCGCTGCGACAGGTAGATGCCGTTGTGGCCCGAGCAGAGATAGGCCACGAAACAGGCGACGGCGATCGGCACCGCATAGGCGGCGCCGAACAGTTCGATTCCCATGAAGGTGCAGGCGAGCGGGGTATTGGCGGCCCCGGCAAACACCGCGACAAAGCCGATCGCGGCGAACAGGCCCGTCGGCACGCCCAAGAAAGGCGCCAGCGCGTTACCGAGCGCTGCGCCGATGAAGAACAACGGCGTGACTTCACCGCCTTTGAAACCCGCGCCGAGCGTGACGACGGTAAACAGCAGCTTGATCGCCCAACTCCACGGATGCGTGTCCGGTCCGAAGAAGCTGGCGATGGTAAGGCTGTCGGGCCCCGCTGCCAGGACACCCAGGCCCAGATAGTCGCGCGTGCCGAATAGGAAGACGAGCGCGATAACGACGGCCCCGCCGATCACTGGACGTAGTGGACCATAGGGAACGATCCGCTTGAGCCATCCCCCGACCACGTGGTTGGCTTCGGCGAAGGCCAGACCGACCAGTCCGAATATGATCCCCGCAACACCTGCCTTCGTCACGAGCAGCGCATCGACGGGTATCAACGCACCGATCGGGTAGACACCGTGATGGATACCCCAGGCGAGGCACGTCCAATCGCCGACCAGCGCTGCAACAAGGCAAGGCACCAGCGCGGAATATTCAACGCGGCCGATCGCCAGCACTTCGAGCGCGAAGACCGCTCCTGCGATCGGCGTGCCGAAGACCGCGCCGAACCCGGCTGCGATCCCCGTCTTCAACAGGATGCGCGTGCCGCCCGCATCGAGGTGGAGCGCGCGGCCGGATAGACGTGCGGCCTCACCCCTCGAACGGCATCGCACGTGGTTTTTTTGGATTTTGATGGCTTGCCCTTGGGCGCGGCCAACCGCGCCCAAGGGGATCAGAATGGGTACGGCTGGCCGGCCGGTTCGATCGTGACCCATTTGAGCTCGGTAAACTCGTCAACGACAGCGCGGCCATCGAACCGGCCATAACCGCTGTTCTTCATGCCTCCGTAAGGCGCCTGCGGCTCGTTCTGGACGGTTGCGCCGTTGATGTGGACGCTGCCCGAATCGATACGACGAGCGACATCCAGCGCGCGGGTAACATCTTGCCCGAACACCGCTGCGGACAGACCATATGCCGTGTCGTTCGCAACCCTCACCGCCTCCTCGACGCCTTTCACGCGTACGATCGTGGTGACCGGACCGAACGTCTCCTCGTCATAGATTTCCATCTGGGACGTCACATGATCGACGATCGTGGCGGGCATGGTCGCTCCGTCGGCATAGCCGCCTGCGATAATCTTCGCGCCCTTCGCAAGAGCGTCCTCGACGAGACTATTGATCCTTTGGCCCGAAGCCCGCCCAATCATCGGTCCAACGACACATCCCGGACCGGCCGCAGGATCACCGGCCGGAAGGGCGGCTGCGCGTTCGGCGAAGCGCGTAGTAAATTGATCGGCGACACTCTCATCGACTACGAAGCGTTCCGTCGACATGCAGATTTGCCCTTGGTACAGGAAGCTGCCGAAGATCGCCGCATTCACGGCGCCCTCGATATCCGCGTCGTCCAGGACGACGAAGGGAGCCTTGCCGCCCAATTCAAGAAGGCACCGCTTCAGATGGGTCGCAGACTTCTGCGCGATGATGCGTCCCACCCGCGTAGAGCCTGTGAAGTTTATGCGGCGGATGGCAGGATGCGCGATCAGGGTGTCGATTACGTCGGCCGCATCTTCAGGAGCGTTGGTCACGAAATTCAGGACACCGCTGGGGAAGCCGGCCTCGTAGAAGGCCTGAGCCAGCAGCGCGTGGGTCCTGGGACTAGCCTCCGATGCACGGAATACCACGCAGTTGCCGCACATGAGCGGATAGGCGATCGCTCGGGCCGCCAGGATGACGGGGCCGTTCCATGGAACGATGCTCAGCACCACGCCCACCGGCTGTCGCAACGTCATGGACAATGTGCCCGGCTTGTCGGTCGGGATTGTCTCGCCCTGGATCTGGGTGACGAGGCTCGCGGCCTCGCGGATCAGGTTGGCGGACGCCATCACATTGAAACTGGCCCAAAGTTCGGACGCGCCGATCTCCTGCGCCATGACCGGTACGAAATCAGGGACCATAGCCTCGAGGATATCCGCCGCTTTGAGCAGGAGCCTTCGGCGTTCTGTGGGCCCGGTGTGTGACCAGGCCCCGAATGCGGCCTGCGAGGAATCAGCTGCACGGCTGGCATCAGCAACGCTTGCCGCAGCAGCTGTCGTGACAATCTCGTCAGTTAATGCATTGCGCCGCTCGAACGTGCGCCCGCCTTCCGCGTTCGCCGCGACATTGCCGATCACCAATTGGGTTTCCATATTTACCTCCGTTGCGAATTTCGCCGGCTCAGGCCTTAGGCGAGATGATTTCGGCCATGCGTTCGCCGATGAGCACGCATGTCGCCATGGTTGCGACGCCAGGAATGCGCGGCATGATGGAGGCGTCGGCAACGCGCAGGCCCGTCAAACCGTTTACGCGCAACTTAGGATCGACGACGGCATTGCCGTCCTTGCCCATCCGGCATGTCCCGACCTCATGAAAATAGGTGGTCGCACCGTCCTTGATGAAATTGGCCATATCGTTTCGCTCGAGCTTGCGCCCCGGGACCACTTCTCGCTTCGCGAAAGGCTTGAGCGCGGCAGAATTACCCAGATCACGAGCAAGTTCGATGCCGGCGGCAAGCGCCTCGACATCATCGGGATGCGACAGGAAATTCGCGTCGAGGAGCGGACGGTCGGCAGCGTTGGACGAGCGCAGGCGCATCTTGCCCCGGCTTTTAGGCGCGACGAGGCCGGCGCATAGCGCCCAGGATGTGGGCGGCGGGGCGTAATTCTTCGCTATGACCTCACTCGCGTAGGGGAGTTCGATCTGAACGATGTTGATGTCTGGCCGGTCGAGATCGGACCGGGACTTCCAGAAGCCGGCCACTTCCGCGCCGCTATTGCGTAGCTCGAAGGCATTCGGAGCTTCCCACAGGCAGCCGCCATGCAGAATGTGATCCTGGAAGTGAGCGCCGACATCTGGCGAATGCACGACCGATTTGATGCCGACGGCAGCCAGTTCCCTCTCATCGCCTATGCCGCTCAGCATCAGCAGTTTCGCCGAGTTGATCCCTCCGGCGCACAGGATTGTTTCCTCACGCGCCAGAACCTTGCGCGGTCCCGATGGCGTCGCAATCTCGACGCCGATAGCGCGACCGTTCTGGACAATCACCCGGTCGACATGGGTGGCTGTAAGCAGGGTGACATTGGGTTTGCTCAGCACCGGGTACAGATAGGCCTTGGCCATGTTGTTGCGCTGGCCGTTCTTGATGATCTGATTCATCATGGCAAAGCCGCCGGCACTTTCTTCGCGAGCGCCATTCTGATCGGGGAAGATGGTAAAGCCCCTGGCCCGCGCTGCTTCGAGAACCGCAGGGGCCATTGCCAGCGGAGACGCAGCCGGCTGGCACCATACCGGCCCCCCCTTGCCACGGTATCTTGCATCTTCGCCACCCTGCCAGTTCTCAATCTTCCTGTAGAGCGAGAGGCCATGTTCGTAGCCCCAGTCCTCATCCCCAGTAACTTCGGCCCAGTGATCAAGATCCTGCTTGAAAGGCCGGGCCCAGATCGTCGCGTTGATGCTGGTGCCGCCACCGACCACCTTGCCCATATGCTCGGCGATGGCCCGATTGTTTACATGCGGGGTAGGAATGGCGACGTCACCCCAGTCGCGCTCCGTTCCCAGGTTGGTGAACCAGACGCGCGGATCGGCTACCGACGGGGCCGTATCCCATCCCCCGGCCTCTATTATCAGTATCTTTGCCGTCGAGGAGGAAGCCAAACGGCCCGCAAGAGCGCATCCTGCAGCGCCAGTGCCGACGATGATATAGTCGTAAGCAGCAGCAATCTGACGGCCCCTCGCATCCTGGTTAGCCCGAATGGCCTCTAGCTCGTCGGCAAGGGCAGGAATGGCGATGCCGGCAAGTCCGGCCGCGGCGGCCATTCGTATAAAGGCGCGGCGACCGATCCTTCCCGAGAGATAGGTCTGTTCGGCGGCTTCCAGTGCACAGGGCAGCATTTGCGCCCGCAGCGGACCGATCCTGGTCAATCATGGTGTTACTCCTCCCCTAGAGCCCGCGCCACGTTGAGCGACGGGCACGATTTCTCGTTCGCACAGACGCACGTTGCCGTTCGTTAACCAATTTGGAATTTCAGACATGGACGCATTTGCGTCCCCACCCCTCCGATCAAGGTCAGACTGGTGCCTGATCCTATAAAAAAATTATGCCGAGTCTTTCACAATGTCAAATGGATTTGATAATGATGAAGCTAGAGGGTCAGCGTTTTATAATGTCGAATTGATTTCCTATTGCGGAACAGTGTGGCTTGGGCGTATGATTGGCCGGAGAGATGTCAACTCGAGAGGATCGTCATGAACGAGGTCGAAGCACCGCTACGCGGTGAAAGCATCCAGACGCCCTGGACCCAGGAGGGGTCAAGCCGCATCCCGGCGGCCGTCTATACGGATCGCGATATCTATGAGCGCGAGCTGTCACGCATATTTTACGGTCGTCACTGGAGCTACGTGGGACTTGAGGTAGAGGTTCCCGAACCCGGCTGCTTCAAGCGCACGTCGATCGGCGAGCGATCCGTTATCATGATCCGGAATCGAAAGGGCGAGGTGAACGTCTTGGAAAATCGCTGCGCGCACCGCGCGATGCGATTCTGCCAGGAACGGACCGGCAAGGTTAAGACGCTTGTCTGCCCCTATCATCAGTGGAACTACAATTATGACGGGAAGCTTCTGGGAGTTCCCTTCAAGAATGGCGTGAAGGGCCAGGGCGGCATGCCCGAGGACTTTGCCCTGGAGGATCATGGCCTTAACAAGCTGGCGGTTTCCGTGAGGAACGGCGTGGTGTTCGCCAGTTTCGATCATGATGTGGAATCGTTCGAGGACTATCTTGGCCCGGACATCCTGCGCTATTTCGATCGCACCTTCGACGGCCGCAAGCTGGTGCTCCATGGTTATTCGCGGCAGCGCATTCCGGGCAACTGGAAGCTGATGATGGAGAATATCAAGGACCCGTACCATCCGGGCCTTCTCCATACCTGGTTCGTAACCTTTGGCCTCTGGCGTGCGGACAACAAGTCCGAACTATGGATGGACGACAAGGGGCGGCACGCCGCGATGGTGTCTCGCCGCAGCGAGACCGTCGACAAGGATGTCACCCAAGGGGTGACCAGCTTCCGCGAGAATATGAAGCTCAACGACATGCGCCTGCTTGATATCGTTCATGAGCCGTGGTGGGGCAGCCCTACTGTGTGCATGACCACGCTCTTTCCAAGCGTGATCCTTCAGCAGCAGGTGAATTCGCTTTCGACCCGGCAGATCATTCCGGTTGGCCCTGACAAGTTCGACTTCGTCTGGACCCACTTCGGTTTCGAGGACGACGACGAGGCCATGGTGGAGCGCCGCATGCGTCAGGCCAACCTCTTTGGCCCTGCCGGCTTCGTCTCGGCTGACGACGGCGAAGTCATCGAATTCAGCCAGGAGGGTTTCGAGCAGGACGGCGACTTCAGCACCATGTGCGAACTGGGTGGGCGCGATGTTGAAAACACCGACCATATGGTCACGGAAACGCTGATCCGGGGCATGTATCGTTACTGGCGGGAGGTGATGGAACTGTGATCACAGATACGAACCTTCGCCTCGAAGTCATCGACCTATTCGCGCGGTACGTCGCCTGTCTCGACAGCGGCAACTACGACGCCTGGCCTGACTTCTTCACCCAGGACTGCCATTATCGCGTCGTGCCGCGCGAGAACTATGATGCAGGACTGCCTCTTAGCACTCTTAGTCTGCATGGTGTACCAATGCTGCGCGATCGCCTCTATGGTGTCGAAAGCACATTGTTCCACGCGCCCTACTATCAGCGGCACATCATAGGCCCCACCCTCATCAAGGAGCAGGGGGACGACGGACTTTTGACTGAAACCAATTATCTGGTCGTGCGGACCAAACGCGATATGCCCAGCGAGATCTTCAATACCGGGCGCTATGTCGATCGCATCGTCATCACCCCGCAAGGCCTGCGCTTCGCGGAAAAGGCGTGTGTCTTCGACAGCGAGCTCATCCCCAATTCGCTCATCTATCCCATCTAAACCACCTGGCGCCGGTACGAGCCGGCGCCATTGGCACAGCCCGAAAGAGATAAACGGATGCCCCAGCTGACAGTGATCAATCGCGCCGGAGAGGAAGCGACAGTCGATGGTGAAGTCGGTTTGTCGGTAATGGAGATTATCAGGGACGCGGGTTTTGACGAGCTGCTTGCCATGTGTGGCGGCTGCTTGTCTTGCGCCACCTGCCATGTCTACGTCGATGGCGATAGCGCCGCCGCCTTGCCTGACGTCGGAGAGGATGAGGACGACCTGCTGGCATCCTCCGACCACCGGCAGGAAAATTCCCGTCTCTCCTGTCAAATCCCTTTCACGGAAGATCTTTCCGGCTTGAGGGTCAGAATCGCGCCCGAGGAGTAATCGCACGCCGCGCTCCAAAGCGACCTGCACACGATTTGCATTTGGCGATTTTCCCCCGCAAAGCTCTCCCAGGTCCATTCCGGGAGTTGATATGACGATCGTTGAAGAAGAGAGCGCACCCAAGCGTCGAGCCGGCATCCAGTCCGTGGAGATCGGCCTCAACGTGCTCGACGCCCTGGCCGGGCTGGGCAAGCCCTCTGCGCTCTCTGCCATCGTGCACAGATGCGGCCTTTCTCCTTCGCAAACGCATCGTTATCTGGTCAGCCTGATCGTGGCGGGTATGGCGCGGCAGGACGCGGCCGGAAACTACGATCTTGGTCCGGCGGCCCTTCGTCTTGGGCTTGGAGCATTGGCCCGAACGGACGTGTTCCAGGCTGCCGACACAGCTATCGCTGCATTTGTTGAGGAATCCGGCCGTACCGTGCAGATGGCCGCGCTTGGTCCTCACGGCCCTACCGTCGTTCGGTGGCATGTGGGTTCGCCGCCAGTCGTCACGTCGCTCAGTGTAGGCTCGATGTTGCCGCTGCTGCGGTCGGCAACGGGCCACGTCTTCCTTGCCTTTCTCTCCGAGCGTGAGACCCGCGACCTCGTCACCAAGGAACTCGCGGCAGACAAAGGCCTCAAGCCCGTTGACGTTGAAGCATTGCGCAAGCGCGTGCGCGCCGCAGGCGAATCAAGCGTAGACGGTACGGTTATCCCAGGCCTGCGGGCCACCGCCTTCCCAATTTTTGACCTGCAATCCCGGCCGATACTGTCGGCCACCATGCTCTCGAGCGAAAGTTTCGAAGCGAGCCGTGACAGGCTGGCGGCGGATAGGTTGCGCGATGTCTGCCTGGCAATCAGCGCCCAGATCGGCGGCAAGCCACCGGCAGACTGACTTTACGCTTCGACATTATGCAAACCATTTGACATTGAGAAATGACAGGGGCAGGGTGACTGCGGCCGACAGGAGATCGGCGGCATGTGGAGAGGCCCTGCGAGAATCGTAGCCGCCATCCGGCCAGCTCCTTTCGGTTGGGCCTTCAGGGCCGATAATTCGCCAGGTGCGGTCATCGCGCCTCGGCAGTCAACCGGAGGCAAGATGACAAAGCCGCTGCCAAACGACCAGCACGCCCAGCTGGAAGCCCTCTATGCCGAGATGGCCCCACAGAGCCTCACCCCATTGTGGGAAGTGCTGAGCGCCCTTGTTCTCACACAACCGGACAGTCCGGCCCGCGTCCACAAATGGAGCTACGACCAAGCGCGCAGCTATCTCATGCGCGCGGGCGATCTCATCTCGGCCGAACAGGCCGAGCGGAGGGTTCTGATCCTGGAGAATCCCGGTCTGACAGGGCTTTCCGCGGTCACCCCCAGTCTTTATGCGGGGCTGCAGCTCATCCTTCCCGGCGAGGTCGCACCTTGCCATCGGCACAGCCAGTGCGCCCTGCGGTTCGTGATCGAGGGCGAAGGCGCCTACACCGCAGTCGATGGCGAAAAGGCGGTCATGCGCCCGTTTGATCTCGTTCTGACGCCGGGCGGGCAATGGCATGATCATGGCAACTTCACCGACAAACCGATGATATGGCTCGATGGGCTCGATATTCCGACGGTCCGTCACTTCGATGCAAGCTTCGCAGAGAAGCTGCCGGAGGCGATGCACCCGGAAACCGTGAAGCCCGGAGATACCCTCGCTCGATACGGCCACAATATGCGGCCGATGCGCGGCGGCGTTGCGGATCGTCGTCCCTCCCACCAACCCCTCTTTCACTATCCCTATTCCGATTGGCGCCCCGCGCTCACTGCCATGGCGGCCAGCGCGGAAATCGATCCGCATCTGGGCCATGCGCTCGAGTTCCTGAACCCTGCCGATGGCGGCCCGATCATGCCCACCATTTCGGCACATGTAAGGCTGATACCACAAGGCTACGCTACCCTTCCCCGCCGCTCGACCGATGGCACGACTTTTGTCGTTGTCGAGGGCGAAGGGGAGGCCCGTGTCGATGGAGAAAGCCTCGCGCTCAAGCCACGCGACATTTTCGTCGTTCCCTCTTGGAAGGCACTGGAAATCTCCGCGCAAAACGAACTCATTTTGTTCGGTTTCTCGGACAAGGCTTCCCAGCAGAAACTCAACCTCTACAAGGAGCAACTCTCGTGACACTGTTTGAAGTGCTTCCCGCAACGCTTGCAAAAACCACCGGCGGCGACGACTTTCCGGTACGCCGGGTCTTCTGCGTCGGGCGAAACTACGCCGCGCACGCCCGCGAAATGGGCCGCGACCCGGATCGGGAACCTCCGTTCTTCTTCACCAAATGGGCCGAGACTGTCGTACCGAGCGGCTCCACCATTGCCTATCCGAGTGCGACGTCCGACTTTCATTATGAAGCGGAGCTGGTGGTTGCGATGGGGCAGGCCGGCAGGGACATCCCGGTCGAAAAGGCGCTCGACCATGTCTACGGCTATGCAACCGGCCTCGATATGACCCGCCGCGATCTCCAGCTGGCCGCCCGCGCGCAGGGCCGCCCCTGGGATACCGGCAAGAACGTAGAGCAATCCTCGCCACTGGGCCTCATCCACCCCGTGTCCGAGGTGGGTCATCTCGACAAGGGGGCAATCCGCCTCACCGTGAACGGTGAAGTGAAGCAGGATGCGGATCTGACCGAACTGATCTGGCCCGTCGCCGACGTCATCGCGTTCCTCAGCACGCTCTATCGTATCGAGCCGGGCGATCTCATCTACACTGGCACGCCCGCTGGCGTTGGAGCTGTGGTCGAGGGCGACGTGGTGACCGTCACGATCGAGGGTCTCGAACCCACCGAAGTCACCATCGGCCCAAAAGCCGCCGACTGATTTTTCATCAGCCCAGAAGGCGGCGCTAAGAGCGCTAATCCGAGGAGGGTAGTTATGGCAGTTCTAACAGCGGAGGCCGGATCGGCCTCCGCGATCGATGCCGCATGCTTTGGTCCCTATCAGTTCAGGATCGCTGCGCTATGTGCACTTATCGCAAGCCTCGACGGCTTTGACACGCAGGCGATAGCCTATGTCGCGCCGACAATCGCCGAAGCATGGAAGCTCGACAAGGCCGCTTTTGGCCCCATTTTCGGTGTCGGGCTGCTCGGCCTGACGATCGGCGCGTTCCTTCTCAGTCCCGTCGCCGACAGGATCGGTCGCAAACTGGTCATCATTTTGTGCACGGCGATATTCGCGCTCTTCGCCCTCCTTACCGCTGGCGCAACGAGCATGGATCAGCTGCTGCTCTATCGTCTCCTGACCGGCATCGGGCTGGGAGGGGCGATGCCCAATCTTATCGCCATAACCAGCGAATATGCGCCTGCCCGCCTCAAGGCGACTCTGGTGACGGTGATGTTCTGCGGATTTCCGCTGGGCTCGACGATCGGAGGCATTGTCAGCGCACCGCTTATCGCGCGTTTCGGATGGGAAGCGGTGTTCCTTCTAGGTGGCATCCTGCCGCTGCTACTCATCCCGCTCCTTTGGATCGCCCTACCCGAGTCGGCGCGTTTCCTGGCCGCTAGACCCGACCCCGAAAGGCGGCTCACCCCCATTTTGAAGCGGATCGATCCTTCGATCATCCCCGCGCATTTCATCGAAGAGGTGCGAAGCGAGGCAGGCGGAGGCCCGATCGGCAAGTTCCCAGTCGCAGAACTTTTCCGCGGCGGTCGCGCGCAGACCACGGCGCTGCTCTGGATCGCCTTCTTCATGAACCTTCTCGTCATGTATTTTCTGGTCAACTGGTTGCCCTCTCTCCTGCGCAGTCTCGGGCTATCATTGGAGATCGCCATCGCATCGACGGCTATCCTCAATCTGGGAGGCGTGTTTGGCGCGATCGTCCTGGGACGGTTGATCGACAAGCGGGAGCCGGCCATCGTGTTGGGGCTGGCCTACCTGGCCTCGGCGGCATTCATCTTCATCATCTCCCATGCAGGGGCAAATGTTGTTCTCCTGCTGGCTGGCGCCGCCGCGGCAGGGTTCGGAATTGTCGGCGGGCAGATCGGACTCAATGCGGTCGCGGCGTCTGTATATCCCAACGCCATTCGCTCGACTGGTGTCGGTTGGGCCCTGGGCGTCGGTCGCATCGGGTCGATCCTGGGCCCGGTGGCTGGTGGCGCCCTTCTGGGCCTGGGCTGGTCGAGCCAGCACCTGCTCCTCATTGCCATCGTGCCAGCGCTGCTCGCGTCCGCCGCCGTCTTCCTCCTGCGCAAAGTCAGATAGAAAGGACTTGCCTTGCTCCTCCATGGATATTTTCGTTCGACCGCGTCCTACCGGGTCCGCATCGCACTCAACCTCAAAGGCGTCAGCTACGAGGACGCCTTCCATCATCTGCGTCGCGGCGAACAGAATGCGCCAGAGTATCTCAAGCTCAATCCGCAAGGGCTGCTTCCGACGTTGGAGATAGGCGATGCCGTGCTGACCCAGTCGCTAGCCATTTGCGAGTATCTAGAGGACAAATATCCAGAACCCGCGATTCTTCCTGCCGATCTGATGGAGCGGGCGCATGTTCGGGCATTCGCCCAAGTGATCGCCTGCGACATCCATCCGGTGCAGAACCTCAAGATCCTGGCTCGACTGCGAGCGCTGGGTATCGCTGATGATGATGTCAACGCCTGGGCACGTACGGCCATCGAAGAGGGCCTTGCCGCGTGCGACGCGCTGATTGCCGGCACCGACACACCGTTTTGCTTCGGCCAGGCTCCCTCGCTCGCGGACATCTGCCTCGTTCCCCAGCTCGTAAACGCGCGCCGCTTCGGCGTCGACCTTAAGTGGGAGCGGCTTCTCGCCATCGAAGCGCGGTGCCTTGCGCTGGAGAGTTTCGCCAAGGCTTCACCCGACCGGCAGCCCGACGCCGAATAGGCTTACCCCTCCGGAGCGGCGAAGAAGAGCATCAGCTGCCGCCGCTCTGGTCATCTTCAGGAGAGGATAGAAGATGTCGAAGCGTGCTTCCGCGCGTGCCATTCACGCAGGTCTGATCGTTATGACCGCATCGATTACGTCGTTTGCCGCGCCAGCTCTTGGGCAAATACTGGCGCCGACTGCCGCGCGACAATCAGGATGAGAGAGCAGCGTCAATCAAGATGAGAATCGCCACCTGCTGATGCGGCGTAGGGCGTAGCCCGGAGCCGGATCAGCAGGTGGCGATGTCGCCCTTTCCGGGGCGTTTCTGATGGTTGCGGCCGGTCAGGTATTCAAAGGCATAACTTCGCGAGAGGGGATGTCGTTCATGCCGGGCCGCCACGTCAACGATCATCAGATGAGGCTCTACATGAAGCTCCGACATACCCATGCCGTTCCGATCGCCGCCGCCAAGGCCAGTATCAGCACGGCGACCGCATATCGCATCGAGGGAGATCCTCGGCTTCCCTCGCAAAGGCAGGTCCAGCGAGAGCGGCGACGCCCGGACCCGTTAGCCGGGATCTTCGACGAGGATGTGGTCCCCATGCTCCAGGCTGCGCCTGGTTTGCGGTCAGTGGCAATTTTCGAGGAGATATGTCGCCGTCACCCTGAGCTTGATGGGCGCATTCGGCGCACATTGGAGCGAAGGATCCGAACATGGCGGGCGATCCATGGTCCCGAGCAGGAAGTGATCTTCCGGCAGGTGCATGAGCCGGGACGGCTTGGCCTCTCGGACTTCACCGAGATGAACGATGAGCACGTAACGATCGTCGGCGTGCCGCTCGATCATCGCCTCTACCATTTTCGGCTGATATGGTCGGGCTTCGAACACGTCCATGTCATTCTGGGCGGCGAGAGCTATGTCGCGCTTGCAGAAGGGTTGCAAAACGCCCTGTGGGCCGTCGGCGGTGCCCCGGTTGAGCATCGCAGCGATAGCCTGTCGGCCGCGTTTCGCAACCTGGACGCTGATGCCCGGCAAGATCTGACGCTGCGATATGACGCGCTGTGCGAACATTATGGCATGACGCCGACGCGCAACAACCGCGGCGTTGCCCATGAGAATGGCGGGATCGAGAGCCCGCACGGGCATTTGAAGGCAGCAATAAAGGACGCGCTGCTGATGCGTGGTTCGCGAGACTTCGATGATCTGGCGAGTTACCGGCACTTCATCGACGAAGTCGTCAGCCGCAAGGGCTCTGTTGCAAAAATCGTGAAGCTTGAGCATGCTTGGCGGAGATTGGACGG
>ERZ1645185.430-NODE-430-length-17752-cov-5.394756_pt1 | contig 17752 bp, 12 predicted proteins | sample MGYA00575351_ERZ1645185 | MGnify/ENA primary metagenome ERZ1645185 (study PRJEB40838, sample SAMN11284767) | freshwater sediment metagenome | isolation source: river sediment | host: Sediment | place: India: Jana village, Kanpur | collected 2015-12-17 ...
CGGCGAGGATGAAGCCGAACGCCGCCCAGCCGCCCGACGCGATGGCGCGCTCGAACATCGCGCGCGCCGACGCCGTGTCGCCGCGGACGAGGTGCCAGTTGCCCAGGCCGTAGGCGAGCGTGGCGACGGTCGACTCGTCGTCGCCGGCGCGGAGGAGCTCGCCGGGCGCGACGCTGCCGCGATAGAGCGCGAGGCGGCGCGCATAGCCGTAGTTCGGATCGACCGGGAGGGAGTCGGGACGCTGCGCGAGCATCGCCTGCGCCTCGTCCTCGCGCCCGGCGCGCGCGAGCGACATCCAGCGCCAGTCGGTGGAGCCGGCGAGCTCGCCGGGGTTGGGCGCGACGGGTTGCGCGCGGCGGAAGAGCTCGGCAGCCTCATCGAACTCGCCGCGCAAGTAGCGGATGATGCCGAGGTGGAAGAGGATGCCGTAGTTGGCGGGGTCGAGCGCGAGGCCGCGTTCGAGGTCGGCGCGGGCCAGGTCGAACTCGCGCAACGAAAGGTGGCGATGCCCGCGCCAGCGGTAGAGCATCGCGTTGGACGGCGCGATCGCGAGGCCGCGCGTGAAGGTGGCCACGGCAGCGCGGAACTGCAGCGCACCCGACTGGGCGACGCCCAGGGCGATGAGCCGGTCGACGTCGCGCGGGTCGCGGTCGACGGCGGCCTGCGCACGTGCGATGGGACCGGTGTCCGGACGCGAGCGATAGTCGACGCCTGCGGGGGAGCGATACTCGACCGACTGCGCGGCGAGCGGCGCGGCGAGGGCGACCGGGACGACGACGGCGAGGAGGCGATGGAGCAGCGGGCGCATGGCAGCCTTCCGGGAGCGCGGTGGATCGGAGCGGGGCCTCTGGTCGCTCGGAATATGCCCGCGTGACGCCCTCGCGGCACGCACCGTCCTCTCACACAGCTGGCGCCCATCGTGCCGGCCCATCCCGCGACGGAGCGCCGCTCGCCGTGAACATCCCGCTCAGCGCAGTGCGCGAGTTCGCCCCCATCGTCCTCCTGCTCGGCGTGGTGGTGTGGGGCCTGTGGACTGCGCGACGGCGCCTGCGGCCCTGGCATCTGTGGCTGCCCGTGTCCACCGCGGTGGTGAGCGTGCCGATGACGACCTGGCTCCTCGCCGGCGCGCGGTCGGGCCAGTTCACGGGATGGGGTGGCTTGGGTCTCGTCCTGCTGCTGCTGCCCGCGGTCTTCGTGGCCGCGCTCAGCGTCACGGCGCTGCTGACGCTCGCGGTGCTGCTGCCGCGCTACGGATTCGACACGCGGCCGGCGGAGGAGCGGAAGGCGGAACGGGCGGCCGAGCGCGCGGAGCGGAACAGTCCCGAGGGGCGCCGGACGCGCGCGGTGCGCGAACTCAAGGTCACGGCCGTGATGTTGCTCATCGCCCTGCTGATCCTCAAGTTCGGTACGTTCCGTCCCTGACCGCCCGTCACGCCGACGGGCCATCCCTCTCGCCGCCTGCCGATGACGCGCCGCGCCGTCCCGATGCTGCACGTGCCCGACGTCGCCGCGACGGCACGGTGGTACGAATCGATCGGCTTCTCCGTCGACCGCACGCACGAGGCCTGCGGCGAGACGCTCTGGGCGCACCTCAGCTTCGGCGAGAGCGCCCTGATGCTCAGCGCCGGCGGCAGGCCGAGCGACGCGCACCGCCGCGAGGTGGACCTCTGCATCCACGTCGATGACGTCGAGGCGGCCTTCGCGGCGGTGGCGCCGCTCGCCGAGCTCGTGGAGCCCCTGCACGACACCGAGTACGGCATGCGCGAGTTCATCGTCCGGGACTGCAACCGGTTCTGGATGACGTTCGGCCAGCCGATCCCCGTGATCCGCCGCGCCACGCCCGCCGATGCCGCGGCGCTGGCCGAACTCGCCGCGCGCACCTTTCGCGAGACGTTCGGCGCGGACAACCGGCCGGAGGACCTCGCGATGCACCTCGCGACGGCGTACGGCCCCGAGCAGCAGGGCCGCGAGCTCGAGGACGCCGCGATCGCGACGCTCGTCGCGGAGCAGGAGGGCGCGCTGGTCGCGTTCGCGCAGTTGCGGCGCGGCCACACGCCGGACTGCGTGACCGGACCGTCACCGATCGAACTGTGGCGGTTCTACGTCGCGGCGGCGTGGCACGGGCGCGGCCTCGCGCAGCGGCTGATGGCGCGTGTGTTCGATGCCGCACGCGACGGAGGGGCCGCGACGCTGTGGCTCGGCGTGTGGGAGCGCAACCCGAGGGCGATCGCGTACTACCGCAAGGAAGGGTTCACGGACGTGGGGTCGCACACCTTCGTGGTCGGGACGGACGCGCAGGTGGATCGCATCCTGACGCGTCCGGTGGGCGGCGAGGCCCAGGGCCGTTGACCGTGCGGGCGTGCATCGGGCCGCCTCAGTAGAGGCCGTCGGCGCGACAGCATCCCTGCCCGCAGCCGAACCAGATCCCGTCGTCGAGCGACATCCAGCGGAACCTGGCGGTGGGCGGGACGGCGGCGTCGACGTGTGGGTGGCGGAGGACGTTGGTCCAACGACGCTCCCCGAGCGCGTTCTTCACGATCACCGCGTAGTGCGGCGGCCCCGGAATCGCGACGAGGGAGATCTCGTTCACGCCGCTCGCCAGGCCCCAGTCGGCGTATCGCGTCCCCTCCAGACGGTCGTGGAGCACGAGATAGGCGAAGCGCTGCGGCGGTCCGCCGATGACCGGCGTCGGGGCATACGCGGCACTCACCGGGAACAGCGTCGCGCGCACGGTGCCCGGGATCGCATCGCCATTCGCGTCGAAGTTCGCGAGCACCTGCTCGTCGTGCCACCCGGGGACCTCGGCGAGCGCCCGCGGCACACCGAGCGCAGGCATCGTCGTCGCGCCCAGTCGCGTGGGCGTGAAGGCCGGCAGGGCGGATCCGGTCTGGCTGGGCCCGATCGTGCACCATCCCGCCAAGCACTTCACGCCGAGCAGGGGCTCGCCGCCCTGGTCGAACTCGAACCGGGCGGCCGGCGGGATGTCCGTGAAGGCGAACGCTCCGGCGTAGTCCGTGCGGGAGACGGCGAGCGCCGTCTCGTCGTTCGACTCGGCGCAGCCCCAGTCGACGCCGTCATCGTCGAGCGCCTGCCCCCGCGTGACGCGCGCCGCCCACGCACCGCCGCCGCTCGACCTGAGCCAGACACAGTTCAGGCCCGCGTCGAGGCCCAATCGGTTGTACCGGACGTACTGCCCATTGCCCTCGAAGGACTTGGAGGTGTCGACGTACACAACCGCGGCCAGAATCCCCCGCGACCCGTGCTCCACGACCTGTGCCTCCGCGCGGAACCCGTCGAGGTTGGGCGACGCGAAGATCGCCACGCGCGGCCCGAAGCGCGTGCCCCCTCGCAGCGCGAACCGCTGCTCGTCGTTGTACTCCGGAATCGCCGTGCGCAGCCCCACCAGCCGGATCATCTCGGTTCGGATCGCGACCTGGTCGCCCACCCGCTCGATGCAGTCGCGCGCGTGGGCCGAGTCGCGATGCGAGAGGATCCGGCGGATCAGGCCGTGCCCCCATGGCTGCAGCCGCACCGAGTCGACCGTCTGCTGCAGGCAGTCCGCGATCGCCAGCGGCGGCACCGACACCAGGTCCCGCGCCTCCACCGGCATCCCGAGCCAGCCGGCGACGCGCTGCGGCTGCACCGCCGCGCCCAGCACGAGCACACTGCACGCGACCACCAGCGTCGCCACGCCTCCTCGCCTCCACCGTCCCATCGTGACCTCCGGCTATGGGGTGACTGCCCTGCCGACGGGCTGCTGCAGGACGGCGATCGCCGCCTGCCATCGCCGAGCCGTCGGCTGGTCGTTCGCGGCGATCGCGAGTTGCGCACGGAGGGCGGCGGCGCGCACGAGTCCGCCGACGTTGCCCGGCTCGCGGAGCACGAAGGGATCGGCGGTGCGCAGGCGCCGCAGCACCGCGTCGAGCAGCGCGGTCGCGCGCGCGGTGTCCCCCTGCTCGACGTAGAGGCGCGCGGCGACGAACGAGAGGTCGGGGCTCGCGTCGGCACCCTTGGCCTCCCAGCGGCCGAGGGCCTGCCGCAGCTGCGCCGTGTCGCGGCCGAGCACGGCCCGCACGCCGTGGAGCAGCGGGTCGTCCACGTCGCGCGCGAGTCGCGCGACGACGTCCGGCTGCCACCGGAGGGCCATCAGCGCCGGGCGCAGCACGAGCAGCGCGAGCAGCTCGCCCCGCTGCCTGGCGTCCCGCATCGCCGGCTCGTCCTCGAGGTTCTCGAGGAGGGCCTGCACGCGGCGCTCGTCGGAGAGCGGGTCGCAGCGCATCACCGCGCGCGAGAGCACCTCGCGCGACTCGACGGTCCGCCCCTCGGGGATGTCGATGACGTTCTCGCCCGACCGACCGCTCGCGAGTCGCACGGCCGCGTCGCACCGCCCGCGCAACACGGCGAGCGCCTCGACCGCCTCCGTGGGCGCGAGGCGCCCCGCGAGCGTCTCGGCGATCAAGGAGTCCGCGAGCACGCGCACGCGCTGCAGCAACGCAGGGTCGTCGGGGAGGCCGAACCGCAGCGCGAGGCGCGCCTCGAGGGTCGCGAGCCGTCCCTGCGCGCCGGCCGCTCCGTCCTCGGCCGCGATGCGCCGCGCGAGTCGCACGGTGTCCAGCGCGGCCGGCATGCCCCCGAGCTCCATCGCGATCGCCACCGCCTCCTTCGCCTCGATGCTCCGGGGGAAGACGGTGGACCAGTCCTGCGCCTGCGCACGGAAGGACGCGCGCTGACGCGCGATCGCCTCGCCGAACCGCGGAGGCACCGCGAACGCGCCGCTCGCCGCGAGCGTCGCGAGCGTCACGGGTACGAGCAGGAGCGAGTCGCCAACGATGCCGAGGCGCGCGGCGAAGCGCTCCCCGGTCGCGGTCACGCCGATGCGCAGCTCGGTCTCGCGCAGCATGTAGATGCCCGCGACGTTGAATCCCTCGTGCTCGATGCCGCGGTGGATCGTGGGGAGCAGATGCAGCGCGCGCTCCATCGCGCGCTGCGCGGCCGCGTGGCTGGCGCGGAACCGCCAGCCGCTCGGCGCCGCGGCGTCCTTCACGACGAGGTTGTCGAGCCGCTGGCACTGCGCGAGGCCGTACCAGCCGGCGAAGTCGGTGGAGTCCTGCCGGACGAAGTCGCCGTAGGCGCTGCAGGCCTCGGGGTAGCGCTTCTCGCCGAGGAGCGCGAGCGCGGCGGCGAGCCGCGCCTCGCGCGACGGGAGCCCCTCGGCGGCCGCGGCGGCGCGCGTGGCGAGCGGGGCCCACTGGCTCGCGGGCGCGCGCGACCAGGCACGCACCTGCGCGAGCAGGTAGAGGATGCCCGCGTCGTCCGGCTCGAGCACCTGCGCCTGCACGAGGAACGAGTCGGCGCGCGCAAGGTCCCAGGAGCGCAGAGCCTCCTCGCCGCGGATCATCGCGGCGCGCGCCGCGATCGAGCGGCCGAGCGGGCCGGCGGAGTCGGTGGGCGGCACGGCGTCGGTGCGCAGCAGCAGCCGCAGCGCGAGGAGCTGCCAGGCGCGCTCGGCGCGGGCCGGGTCGTCCGGGATCTCCAGCTCGGTCTCGAACAGCGTCGCGCGCCGGTAGGGGTCGCGCAGCGCCAGGAACGCGCGCACGCGTCCGCCGGTGCTCACGAGCCGCCCGTGCACGTGGCGCCCCGCGCCGAACTCGCGCGCGATGCGGTCGTGCTGTCGGACCGACCGTGGCGCGGGGTCCTGCGCGAGCCGGTCGGCGATGGCGATCGAGGGCACGACGGCGATCTCCTCCACCCGCTCGAAGCCCTCGCGCAGCATGCGGCCGTTCCCGAGCGCGTCGGCCTCGCCGTCGGCGACGAGCGGGAAGAGCGCGAAGCGCATCGTGTCGGCAGCGACCGCTGCCGTCGCACTGGCACCGGCGCCGCTGGACTTCACCCACGCCGCGGCCACGACGATGAGCGCGAGCGCGGCACCGAGCAGTGCGCGGCGATGCACCGGCGGCGGGACGGGTGCTGGGCGCGGCTCCGGCGTCGGCGCCGGCACGACCACCGGAGGCGGCACGGGCACGACCGGCCCCGCCTCCGGCGTCCGGCGCCGTCGATCGACCAGCCCCAACGCCTCGTCAACCTCCGCCGCGCTCGCGAACCGCTCCGCGGGTCGCTTGGCGTGGCACTTCGCGATCACGCCGAGCATGCTCTCCGGCACGTCGCGCACGTAGGCCCGCAGGTCGCGCGGCTCGCCGGCGATCACCTGCGCGAGCACGGCGTCGGCGGTCGCCGCGTGGAAGGCGGGCACGCCGGCGAGACACTCGTACAGCACGGAGCCGAGGGAGAAGAGGTCGCTGCGGCCGTCGTACGTGCGCTCGCCGCTCGCCTGCTCCGGGCTCATGTACGGCAGCGTGCCGCGCACGAGCAGGCGCGAGAAGGTCGTCTCGTCCACCGACGCCTCGATGGCCTGCAGGATCCCCAGGTCGCCGAGGTACGCCTGCCCCTCGGAGAAGAGGATGTTCTCGGGCTTCACGTCGCGGTGCACGAAGCCCTGCGCATGCAGGTACGCGAGCGCCTCGGCGACCTCCCGGCCCAGGCGCAGCGTCGCCTCGAGGCTGAGCTGCTTCTCGTCGAGCAGGCGCTGGCGCAGCGTGCCGCCCGGCATGCAGGGCTGCACCATGAAGAGCGTCTCGCCGGTCTCGCCCGCGTCGAGCAGCGGCACGAGGCGATCGTGATGCAGCTGGGCGTGGCGTTTCGCCTCGCGCGCGAACTGCGCGCGCCCCGTCCCCTCGGCCAGCTCGGGGTGGAGCATCTTCACCGCGACGTGATCGCCGGTGTCGCCGTCGCGCGCCAGCCAGACCGTGGCCGTGGCCCCGCGCCCGAGCTCGCGCTCGAGCGTGTAGCGGTCCGCCACGATGCTGCCTGCGGTCACGGGCACCGGGCCTCCCCGGCTGGGCGACGCTGCGAATGTACGGCGCCCCTGTGGGGTCCGCCACACGGTGCGCGACAGGACGGGGCGCCCTTCCGGGTCGCCCCGCCCTGGCCCTGCCCCCGACACCTGCCCCTTCACGATCACTCGTGATCCAGGTGCCGGGTCACCGACTGGCGCATCGCGTCCGGGATGGCTGGCGACGCGAGCATCTTGCGGATGCGCGGCTGCAGGTCGCGCACCTTGGTGCGCTTGCCCTCCTGGCCGTACAGCACCGTGGCGTCGAGCAGCGCCTGCAGCTCGGTCACGGGGTCGTGCGCCTCACAGGCGGCGTCGGCGAGCTCCTCGAGCACGCCGGCGGCCGCGACCTCGTTGCCGAGGCCGAACTCGACGTTGGCGAGCCGGCGCAGCGTGACCGTGGGGTTTGCACCGGCGCGCACCTGCAGGTCGCGCGTGGTGCGCAGGAGCCGGCGCGCGTCGGCATAGCGTCCGACGACGACCATCGCGTCGGACTCGTCGAGCCAGCGCGCGATGGTGCGCGCCTCGTCCGCGGTGAGCGGACCGCGGCCGGCGGCGAGCGGGTCGCGCGGATCGGGGCCGGCGGCGTCGGCGCGCACGATGCGCGTCTGGCCGTCCGCGGTGCCAAGGGCCGCGAGCAGCGCGAGCGCCGCGAGGAGGGAGCGAGAGATGGCACGCATGGGGATCTCCGGTCGGAGGGTCGGCGGCATCGGCCGCCACGTTTGCTGCGGTCTTCGCGGAGGAGCATATTCGGCCCTGCTGACGGCCCGATGAGCGAGGTCTGACCTGGCCCTGATCCGGCCCTGACCCCGCGCGATCCCCTGCAGGAGCCCGCCGATGCCGCTGCACCTGAGCCTGCTGGGCGCGAGCGAACTGCGCGGCGAGGACGGCGCGCCGATCGATGCCGTGCTCTCGCAGCCCAAGCGCCTCGCCCTGCTCGCGTTCCTCGCGGTCGACCGTCCCGTGCGCCTGCACCGCCGCGACTCGCTGCTCCTGCTGCTGTGGCCCGAGTCGGACGAGTCGCACGCGCGCGGTGCGCTGAGCCAGGCGCTCACCTTCCTGCGACGGTCGCTCGGCGACGGCGTCATCGTGACGCGCGGCCTCGAGGAGGTCGGCGTCGAGCCGGCGCGGATCGGGACCGACGTCGAGGCGTTCACCCGCGAGGCGGAGGCGGGATCGCACGGCGCGGCGCTGGCGCGCTACCGCGGCGACCTGCTCGCCGGACTGCACGTGTCCGGCTGCCACGAGTTCGACGACTGGATGTCGGCCGAGCGCGAGCGGCTGCGCGCCATCGCGGTGCGGAGCGCGCGCAAGGCGGCAGAGTCCGCGCTCTCCGCGCGCGACGGCAGCACGGCGCTCCTCTCGGCGCAGCACGGGCTCCTGCTCGCCCCGCTCGACGAGTCGCTGCTGGAACAGGTGATGCTCGCGCACGACCTCGCGGGGCGGCCGGCCGTCGCGTTGCACGAGTACGAGGAGTTCCGGCGCCGCCTGCGGACGGAGGTGGGCGTGGAGCCGAGCGCGCGGCTGCAGGCGCTCGCGGCCCGCCTGCGCGGCGCGGGAGGCTGAGCGCCGCCGCATTCGGACCTGTCCAGCTTCTCCGCCAGGCCTCGGTGCCGGCAGTGCACGCGCGCGGCGCACGCGACTATCGTCCGTGCGCCGCGCGCGTGTCCGGCCCCGGATGCGCGGCGGTCCTGACGACCGCACCGGAGACCGTGATGCACCGCTGCCGCCCCCTCGCGTCCGCCCTGTCCTCCCTGTTCGCCCTCCTCACGCTCGCCGCGTGCAGCGGCGGCCCGACCGAGCCGGGCACGCCCGTCGGGCGCGTCGACATCGTCTCCGGCGTGCCGGCCGGCGACGTGCTCCTCGTCGGCGCGACCGCGCAGCTCTCGGCGGTCGCGCGCGATGCGCAGGGCGCCCCGATGAGCCGCCGCCTCACGTGGCGCTCCACCGACGCCGCCATCGCGACCGTCTCCTCCACGGGGCTCGTGACCGCGGTGAGCACGGGCGTCGTGGGGATCACGGCGGAGGCCGGCGGGCAGTCGGGCGTCGTCGGCATCGCGGTGCGCGTGCCGGTCACGGTGCCGGCCGCCTCCGCGACGGCGCCCGTCACCACGTCGCTGCTCAACGACTCGCTCGCGCTCACCGTGTCTCCCGGCGCCGCGCCGACCGCGCTCACCATCGGGCGCGCGGCGATCGTCACCAACGACGCGCGCATCCTCACGGCGACGGCCTTCGCGATCGGCCCCGACGGCCTGCGCTTCGACGCGCCCGTGCACGTCGAGCGGCGACTGAACCTCGCGACGGTCCCCGTCGCGAAGCGCGCCGGGCTGCGGCTCTTCCGCGCCACCCCGGACGCGTCGCTCGAGCCGTTGCCCTCGAGCGTCGTCGACCTCGCGCGCGGCGTGATCGGCGCGACGCTCACGATGACCGGCACGCACGTCGTCGTCGCGCCCGGCGACCCCGCGGTCCTGCTCGACGCGGAGGGCACGTCGCGCCGCGTCCCGGTGGGGACCGCCGTGCCGGGCATCGGCGTCGTCGCGCGCGACGCCGCGGGGAACCCGGTGCCTGGCGCGAGCATCGAGTTCAGCGTCGAGGGCGCCAACGGGACGATCGTCGGCGACACGAGCGCGCTCACCGGCTTCGACGGCCGCGCGGACCTGCCGGGCCAGTGGATCGCCGGGCCGGCGAAGAACACGACCTACTTCCTGCGCGCGCGCCTCCTCGGCGCGCCGCTGAGCGTGCTCTTCTCGTCGACGGTGTTCACGCCGGCCGTGGCAGTGCGCATCGGCGGCGCGCCGACGGAGGGCCTCTCGGGCGTGCGGCTCGACGGCGCGATCCCCGTGGAGCTCGTGGGGGCCGACGGCGACCGCGCCGAGGCGACGCAGCCGGTGACGCTCTCGCTGCTCGGCGACGGCGGCACGCTGTCGGGCACGACGGAGGAGATGGCGGTGCTCGGCGGCGCGATCTTCCAGGGCCAGGCCATCAGCGGCCCCGGCACCTACCGCTTCGTCGTCTCGTCGGCCGGCCTCCGCCCCGATACGTCGGAGCCGGTGGTGATCACGCAGCAGGTCGCGTGGATGGAGGTGCGCACGCAGCCCGCGGGCGCGGCCTCGGGCGTGCCGTTCACGACGCAGCCGGTGGTCGCGCTGCTCGACCACGCGCGGCTCCCGGTGCGCTCGAGCGGCGCGGCGGTCGTCGCGTCGCTGCTCGGCACCGGGACGCTGCTCGGCACGCGCACCGTCACGGCGGTGGACGGCATCGCGACGTTCACCGACCTCGCCATCGAGGGCACGGGGACGACGCAGCTGAACTTCTCGGCGGCCGGCCCGGTGAACACGCTGTCGGACGCGATCACCGTGGGCCCCGCGCCCGCCGGCGCGCGGATCCTCGTCGGCTACGAGCTCGTGCGCGACGTGCAGCCCAACCAGGAGTTCGGCGTGCCGATCCGCGTGGACCTCTCGAACCGCGGCACGGCGGACGTCCGCACGATCGACGTGACGCTCACGTGGGACCCGACGCGGTTCGCCTACGTGAACCACGCCAGCGGCGACTGGCTCGACGGCGCGGGCGGCAATTCCACGGTCACCGTGGACGACTCGCAGGTCGCGTCGGGCATCATCCGCTTCACGGGATCGACCCCGGCCGGCACCGTGGCGAGCTTCATCCTCGGGCAGTCGGTGCTGCGAGTCCTCCCCGTGGCGACGCCGTCGACGTCGATCGGCGCCACGGTCAACGCGGCCACGAACGGGGCGGGCCAGCCCGTGAGCATCGCCGTGCTGCCGATGACGCTGTCGATCTGGGTGCCGTAGCGCCGCATCGGGTTCAAGCGGCCCCGGGGCACGGCCGACACTGCAGGGGGTCACCCCACCAGCGTCGCCGTGCCCTACATCTATCCCCGCCTGCAACAGATCATCAGCCGCGGCGACGACCTGCCGACGCTGCCGGGCATCGTGCTGCAGCTGCACCGGGTCCTCGACGACCCGGGCGCGGGGGCGGCGCGCGTCGCGCGGCTGATCGAGCAGGACCCGGCGCTGACGACGCGCCTGCTGCGCATCGCCAACTCGGCGACGTTCGGCGCCGCGGGCGCGCCGATCTCGTCGGTGCAGGCGGCCGTGAAGCGGATGGGGCTCAACCAGGTCCGCTCGGTCTGCCTCGTGATGGCCGTCGTGAAGGCGTTCGGCCGTCGGCGCGCGCATTTCGACCACGAGGCGTTCTGGGCGCACTGCGCGACGGTCGCCTCGCTCGCGAGCCGGCTGTGGGCGCGCGTGGGCGACTCGCGCGCGATCACGCCCGAGGACGCGTACATCGTCGGCCTGCTGCACGACGTGGGACTGCTCGTGCTCGACCAGTACTTCCCCGACGAGTTCGCCGCGCTGCTCGAGACGCGCGAGGACCCCGACGCGCCGATCGGGGCGCTCGAGGAGGAGCACCTCGGCATCGACCACGGCGCGGTCGCGAGCCTGCTCATCGAGCGCTGGTCGCTGCCCTCGTTCGTCGCGGAGGCGGTGTTCCACCACAACCAGCCGGCCGAGGCGCCGCCCGAGGTCGCGCGCCTCGCGATGGTGCTCGCGGCCGCCGAGGCGATGTGCTGGCAGCTCGACCTCGGCCTGCCGCTCGAGGGACGCCCGCCGCAGCCGGCCGCCGTGCTGCTGCGCGCGATGGGCGTGCCGGCGCCGGAGGTGCGCGGAATGATCGAGTGGACGGACGAGGCGCACGCGTTCGCGACGGCGTGCGTGGCGTGAGTCCGGCCCGAGTGTCACGAAGTTCGACATCAGGACTCAACTCGGACCCCAATCGGCCGATACCAATGCACAGGGATTGAACACCCCGCCGAGCCGGGCGGTCCATCGCGCCCGGCACTTCCATTGGTCTCCCGACTCCCGCTCGCCATGCCGCTCCCCATCGGCCGCCTCTTCGCGGTCGCGATCCTCGCGCCCGCCACGCTCCTCGCCCAGGCGAGCGCCCCCGCGCGGCCCGACTTCAAGTCGCTCCGGTTCGACGAATCCTGGTCCGCGGCGCAGCGCTCGCCGAAGCTCGATGATGCGATCAAGGCGATCCCGCTCGCGCCGCAGCTCTCGCTCACGCTCGGCGGGCAGGCGCGGTGGCGTGACGAGTTCGTGAGCGCCTTCCAGTTGGCCGATCGCAGCGACACGTACGGGCAGTCACGCGTGCAGGTGCACGCCGACCTGCAGGCGGGCGACCGCAAGGGCTTCAACGGCCGCGTCTTCGCCGAGCTGCGCGACGCGCAGTCGTACGGTCGCGACCTGCCGGGCGGCGCGCGCGTCTCCGACGCCGACCGCACCGACGCGCAGAACCTGTTCGTCGACCTCGGCTACCAGCGCTCGTTCGTGCGCGCGGGACGCCAGGAGGTGGTGACGGGCCGCGAGCGGCTGATCGGCGTGCCCGACTGGTCCAACACGCGCCGCGGCTTCGAGGGCGTGCGCGCGGTGCTCGTGCGCGGCCCGTTCGCGATCGACGCGATCGACGCGCGGCCGGTGGTCGTGCGCATCGACGCGGCCAACCGCTCCGACACGAGCACGCGCCTCGTCGGCGCGGGCGTCGGCAGCGCGCCCGGCGCGAAGGCGCTCGCGCGCGGCCTCCCGGCCACCTGGCAGGTCTACCGCTACGAGCAGCACATCGCCGCGGCGAGCGTGACGCACCGCATCACCACCGGCGGCCGCGCGCTCTGGTCGCTGCCCGCCGCCTCGGCCACGGCCCCCGTGCTCAGCGTGGAGCTGGAGGGGGCCGTGCAGCGCGGCCGCTCCGGCGTGCGCGCGCTCGAGGCATGGTTCGCGGTCGCCGAGGTGCAGGCGCAGTGGCGGGCCGTGCGCGGCGCGCCGTCGCTCGCGCTCGGCACCGACCTCGCGAGCGGCGACGCCAACGGCGCCGACTCCGTCGCGACCGCCTTCAACATGCTCTACACCGCGGCCCACGCGCACGGCGGCTACGCCGACGTGATCGGCCGCGCCAACGCGCGCGAGACGCGCCTCGTCGGCACCTGGTCGCCCTGGGGGCCGCTCTCGGCGCGCGCCGCCTGGCACCGCTTCGACCGCCTCACGCTGGCCGACGGCGCCTACACCAAGCAGAACACGGTGCTCCGCGCCGCCAGCGGCTCCACCGCGCGGCACGTCGCGGACGAGTTCGACCTCACGCTGCAGTACAGCGCCACGCGCCACCTGCGGGTGATCGCGGGCCACGCCTGGGTGCTCCCTGGCGCCTTCCTCGAGCAGACCCCCGGCGGCGCGCTCGCCGAGCGCTGGGCGTTCATCGGCACCACGCTGACCTTCTGATCGTCCTTCCCTCCCCACGACCCGCAGTCCAATGATCCGTCAACATCCCGTCCGCGTGCGCCTCATCGCGGGCTTCGGCCTCCTGCTGGCCCTGATGCTCACCATCGGCGCGGTCGCCGCGCTGCGCATGAGCGCGCTCCGCGAGACGGTGCGCGTGGCGACCGTCGAAGTCTTCGCCAAGGTCAACGCCGCCAACCGGCTCATCGATGCCGTGAACCTGGGCGCGCGCCACAAGCTCACGCTCTTCTCGGCCACCTCGCCCAAGCTCATCGAGGAGTCGACGCAGGGCGTGGCCACCGCGCGCGTGGCGATCAACGCGGCCTACGCGGGCCTCGACTCGCTGCTGGGCGACAGCACCGACGCCGACCCGCGCGAGAAGGCGCAGCTCGCCGAAGTGAAGCGGCTCCGCAAGGTGCACGTCGCCGCCTTCGACTCGGCCGCGGCCATCCGCAAGCTGGGCGAGATCGAGCGCGCCGACCACATGCTGCAGGACGAGGTGCTGCCGAGCCTCACCGCGTACGTCGACGGGATCAATGCGCTCATCGCGCTGGAGGACGAGTATCTTCACGCAGAGGGCGCACGCGCCGAGGCCGCCACCGCGAGCGGGATGCGCCTCATCCTCGCGCTGCTGCTGGTCGCGGTCGTCGCCGGCATCGTCGTGGCGCGGGCGATCATCGCGAGCATCACGAAGCCGCTCCATGAGCTCACCGTCGCCGCCGGCCGCCTGGCCGCGGGCGACTGCGACGTCGACCTGCGCGTGGGCGACGCCCGCGACGAGGCGGCGGCGCTGGCGCAGGCCATGGCGCGCATGGCCGACGCCGACCGCGCCCTCGCGGAGACGGCGCACCGGCTGGCGCAGGGCGACATCGACGCCGCGGTGACGGTGCGTGGCGAGCAGGACGTGCTGGGCAAGGCGATGACGGTGCTGCGCCGCACGCTGGGCGAGCTGCAGGAGGTCACCGCAGCGCTCACCGCCGCCGCGCGCGACGGGCGGCTCGACGAGCGCGCGCCGGAGCAGCGCTTCGCCGGTTCGTTCCGCGAGCTGGTCCGCGGCCTCAACGCCACGCTCGACGCGCTGCTCGAGCCGGTGGGCGCCGCGCGCGAGACGCTCGGCCGCCTCGCGGCGCGCGACCTCTCGGCGCGCATGCCCGAGTCGTTCGCCGGCGACCACGCCGCGCTCGCGCGCGCGCTCAACACCGCGGCCGACGCGCTCGACCACACCCTCGGCGAGGTCTCGTCGGCGGCGCAGCAGGTGAACGCGGCCTCCTCGCAGATCGCCGAGGGGAGCCAGCAGCTCGCGCGCGGCGCCTCGGAGCAGACGGGCGCGCTCGAGCTGGTGGGCGAGACGCTCGGCACGCTCGGCGCGACGACGCGGCAGAACGCCGCGAGCACCGAGGAGGTGAACGGCCTCATCGTGCAGGCGCAGGAGAGCACGCAGGCGGGCGTGGGCACGATGCGCCAGCTCTCCGAGGCGGTGGAGCGCATCAAGCGCACCAGCGACTCGACGGCACGCATCGTCAAGACGATCGACGAGCTCGCGTTCCAGTCGAACCTGCTCGCGCTCAACGCGGCGGTGGAGGCCGCGCGCGCCGGCGACGCCGGCCGCGGCTTCGCCGTCGTCGCCGAGGAGGTGCGCAACCTCGCGCTGCGCAGCGCCGAGGCCGCCCGGCAGACCGCCGTGCTCATCGACGAGGCGGTGCAGAGCGCCTCGAGCGGCGTCGCGCTCAACACGGCGGCGCTCGCGCAGCTCGACGAGATCGACGGGCGCGTGCAGCGCGTCGGCACCGTGATCGCGGGCATCGCGCGCACGAGCGTGGAGCAGCGCGAGGGGATCGCGCGCATCGAGGAGGCGATGGAGCGGATGCGCGGCACGACGCACGGCGTCGCGGCGAGCGCCGAGGAATCGGCGAGCGCGGCGGAGGAGCTGGCCGGGCAATCGACGATGCTGGCCTCGATGGTCGGCGAGTTCGAGCTGTCGTCGGGCGACCGGGCCCGCAGCCACGCGCCGGGCGGCCAGCGCGACGGCCTGCCGCCCTCGCTCAGTCGGGGTCGGGGAGCGCGCGGGCGCTCGGCGATGACGGAGCGCTGAGGCGTCCCCCGCCCGCGAAGCGGGCGAGCTGGAGCGTGCCGGCGGCGGCCGCGGTGCTGAGGACGGTGGAGACACCGATCACGGCCGCGGCCGCCGTCCACGTTCCTGGCGGTCCCGCCGCGGCGGAGACGAACGCGACCGTGACGCCGCCGCCGAGCAGGCCGCCCAGCGTGCCGAGCAGCGTGAAGCGCGGCAGCGAGAGCTCCTCGAAGCGCCGCCGGCCGTCCGCGAGGCGCAGCACGAGCCCGAACGTCGTGCCCGCGATGAAGCCGGGGATCGCGAGCACGAACGGCCAGATGTCGACGAGGCCGACGATCGGCGCGTCGGGCGCGATGTTGCCCACGAGCTCGATGAGGCCGCCCACGCCCGCGCCCCAGGCGATCGCCCAGGTGAGTCCCATCTTGAGCGCGCCGCGCACGCCCTGCCACCATCGCCGCATCGTCCCCTCGCCTGCGCCCCGGGGGCGCGGTCCGTTTCCACTCTGTGGCGTAAAGTAGCCGCGTGCCCGGGTCCCCGCCACGCGGGGCCCGGGCGCGGTACCTTTGCGGCGGTTCGACCCGTTCGACGCGACCGGCATGCCGGTCGACGCCCCCGCACCCCGCCACGCCCGAGGGTCTCCGCGTGTCAGTCCACGTCATGCTGTCCCGTGCCGTCACGCGCGGCGCGCTCTTCGCCTGCGCCGCCGCCGTCCCCGCCCTCCTCGCCGCGCAGCAGGTCGTCGGTGCGCGCGACAGCCTCGCGCTCCGCGCCGACAGCGTCTTCCGTCGCTTCGACCGTTCCGACGCGCCAGGCTGCGTGCTCGGCGTCTATCAGGACGGCCGCGTCCGGTACGCGCGCGGCTACGGGATGGCGAGCCTCGAGCTCGGCATCGCGCTCTCGCCGCGCTCGGTGCTCGACGTCGGCTCGATCTCCAAGCAGTTCACCGCGATGGCGATCCTGCTGCTGGAACGGGAGGGCAAGCTCCGGCTCGACGATCCCATCCGCACCCTCTTCCCCGAGATGCCGGCCTACGCCGACGGCGTGACGTGGCGGCGCGCGCTGAGCCAGACGAGCGGCCTGCGCGACCTGTGGACCCTGTGGGGCCAGACGGGCCGCACCTTCGCGGGCGACACGATCGACGCGCTGCGCGTCATCACGCGCTCGGCCGAGACCAACTACGCGCCGGGCGAACGGTACCTCTACACCAACTCGGGGTGGATCCTCGCCGCGCAGGCGGTCTACCGGCTCACCGGCCGGACGCTCGCCGACTTCGCCGAGGAGCGGATCTTCGCGCCGCTCGGGATGCGCGACACGCGCTTCCTCGTCGACGCGTCGGCGGTGATCCCCGGGCTCGCGACGGCGTACGCGCCGCGCCCCGGCGGCGGCTTCCGCGTGGCGCGCAACACGTACGATGGCGCGATCATGGGCGCGGGCGGCGTGCACACCACGGTGGAGGACTTCGGCCGCTGGCTCGACAACTACGACAAGCTGCTCGTCGGCGACGCGGCGATCGTGCGCACGATGACGACGCCCACGGCGCTCACCGACGGCTCGCCGGCGCGCGCGGGATTCACGCAGGCGTACGCGGTGGGGCTCAACGCGGGCACGCTGCGCGGGCTCGACGTGATCTCGCACGGCGGCAGCTGGGCCGGGTACCGCGGCCACTTCCTGCGCTTCCCCGCGCAGCGGTTCGCGGTCGCGACCTTCTGCAACCTGTCCACGAGCGGCCCCGACAGCCTCGCGCGGCAGGTGGCGGGCATCTACCTCGGCGACCGCATGACGCCGGACACCGCGGCGGCGTGGGCCGCCGCGCTCGACGCGGCCCCCGCGGCGGGCGCGAGCGCGGCCGAGCTCCGCGCGCTCACCGGCACCTGGCGGCACGTGGCGCGCGGCGAGGTGCGGCGGCTGCGGCTCGCGGGCGACACGCTCGTGGTGCTCGGCGGCGCGCGCGACCGCGTGGTGCCGCTCGGCGGCGGCCGCTACCGTGCGGGCCGCGGCACCGAGCTGCGCTTCGACGGTCCCGCCGGCGCGCCGACGCTGATGCGCGTGCGCACCGCCGGCGACACGGCCACCTTCGCCCGCGCCGACACGGTGGCGCTCACGGCGCAGGCGCTCGCCGAGTACGCGGGGGCGTACCGCAACGACGAGATCGAGACGGTGCACGAGTGGAAGGTCGAGCAGGGCGCGCTCGCGGTGTACGCGGCGGGGCGGCGACTGGGCGTGCTCGAGGCGGCCTACCGGGACGGTTTCGTGCGCGGCGGCGCGGTGATCGACGTGACGCGCGACGCGCGCGGGCGGATCACGGGCTTCGTGCTGCAGTCGGGGCGCGTGCGGAACCTGCGGTTCACCCGGGTGAAGTGACACAGCCCGCCCGGTCGTCCCGGGCGGGCTGCGTGGGTCGTGCGCGACGGGGCGCGTCCTGGCGGACGCGCCCCGTCGACGTTCACATCGCGATCTTGCCCTGCTGCTGGCGGATCTTCTCCAGGTACTTCTTGAAGAAGTGCT
>ERZ1645185.431-NODE-431-length-17695-cov-4.232370_pt1 | contig 17695 bp, 19 predicted proteins | sample MGYA00575351_ERZ1645185 | MGnify/ENA primary metagenome ERZ1645185 (study PRJEB40838, sample SAMN11284767) | freshwater sediment metagenome | isolation source: river sediment | host: Sediment | place: India: Jana village, Kanpur | collected 2015-12-17 ...
GCCTGCCCTTGCCTGAACAGTTGTTTCAGCGCATGAGAGGTTGCCGCTTTATGACAAAGCTTGATATGCGCAGCGGCTTCTTTGCTGTGGCATTGGCCTATATCCTCAACGAGATCCTCGGCGGCAGCCGGTTTTCCGCCCGGCTGATGACCGAAGTGCGAGAGAAACGCGGCCTGACCTACGGCATCGGCACCTACCTGATGCCGATGGCCTACGGCGAGGCGCTGATGGGACAGCTGGCGACGGCGAATGCCACGACCGGGCAGGCCATCGACCTCATCCGGCAGGAATGGGCGCGCATGGCGAAGGACGGCGTCTCGGCCGAGGAACTGGCGGCGACGAAGACCTATCTGACCGGCTCCTATCCCCTGCGCTTCGACGGAAACGGCCAGATCGCGGAGATCCTGGTGGGCATGCAGATGGACGGGCTATCTCCGGACTACATCACGACCCGGAACGCAAAGATCGAGGCCGTGACACAGGATGACATCAGGCGGGTGGCGGCCCGGCTGCTGACGCCGGATGCGCTGCAATTTGTCGTGGTGGGGCGGCCGGAGGGGGTCAAATCGACGGATTGACCCTGGTGCGAACGCGGATCAACTGCGTGCAGCAATCGTCGTCACGCCGCAGTGTTCCCGCATTGATCCACGAACTCAACCAGTTCGTCGATGATCGGGGCGAAAAAGGCCGGATCGATCGCGTGGCCCATCTTGGGGATGAACCGCAAACGGGCACTCGGGATATGAGCGGCGGACCAGTCGGCATGGTCTGGCGGAAAGATCGGGTCAGCCATTCCGTGAAGGATCAGCGCCGGCACCCGGATCGCGGCAAGATCGTCCGCGGTCAACGGCGGGGTCGCCATCTGCGCCTTGCGATGGTTGCTGCTGTTCGCCATGCGAGCTGACAGGCGATCCGACCGCAGCCGGGAAATGGCGGCAACCTCCCGGCCAAGCGCCTGCCAGGTATCCTCGTCGAACGGGGAGTCCGGACCTTTTGCGAGGCGGAAGTTCTCGACGAACTGGCGGGCCGTTTCCCCTTCCGTCTGCGGTGCGTCAGCATTCAGGGCGATCACGGCGGCCACATAGTCTGGCGCGGGTCGGGACAGGGCGCCGGGTTGCGGAGCCTGACCAGAGAAGGCCGCGTTCTTTGGTCCGAGGTCCACAGAAGACATGAGCATTGTGAGGCTAGAAACCCTTTCGGAATGGTCGCGCGCAATCAGACAGGCAAGCACGCCGCCCTGCGACATGCCCACCACATGCGCCTTCGCGACAACAAGGCCATCCAGAACCGTGATGGCATCGCGCGACAGGTCGGTCAGGTCGTAGGGCGCGGCGTCGTAGTCGATATAGCTTGAAAGGCCCGTATCGCGCTGGTCGAAGCGGATGACATGAAAGCCACGCCCCGCCAGACGGGAACAGAAGGCATCTGGCCAGAGAAGTCCGGGCGCGCTGTTTCCCATGACAAGCAGGATCGACAGGTCGTCTGGATCGCCGAAGGTTTCGACATGGATCGACAGGCCATTCGCCTGAATCATGAAGGATTGGGACATGGAAGACTCATCCGGCTAATTTATCATCGATAAATTCCTTTATCGGTGATAAGTCAAGTAGGGGATCTCGAGGGGACAAGGAATGAAGGTCGACCGGCAGAGGGCGGTAGCCGAGGCGCTGGCATTGTTGGATGAAGGCGGTCTTGACGAGTTGAGCACACGAAAGCTGGCTCAACGGCTGGGGGTGCAACAACCCGCCCTTTACTGGCATTTCCGCGACAAGCAGGCGCTGCTCGACGCGATGAACGCCGAACTGCAGCGGCGCGCCCATGGCCGGCGCATCCCCCTGCCGGGCGAGGATTGGCGGGCCTATCTGACGACCTACGCCACCGGTTTTCGCACCGCTTTGCTAAGCGTGCGGGATGGTGCGCGGGTCCATGCCGGATCACATGCGGAAGCGCCTGACCTGCCGGTGGCCGAAGCGCAGCTGACGCTTTTGACAGAGACCGGTTTCAGCGCCGAGGAAGCGCTGAATGGATTGGTCGCCCTTTCCCGATATGTGGTCGGCTCCTCGCTGGAGGAGCAGGCGGAACAGTTGAGGCCTCCCCGGCTCGATGGGATCGAAGCCGGGGATTTCCCGTTGCTGTCCAGGGTGGCGGCAGCATACGGCCGGTCGGACGGCGAAGCGCGGTTCCGCTTTGGATTGAACCTGTTTCTCGACGGGATGGCGGCGCACCTGACGGGTCACGAACCCTCTCGATAACTCGGCTGTTGGCCGCTTCCACAAGCGATGCCGCCGTACGAAGACCAGGTTCCTTGGTCGGGTGATCCGGAGGTCGGCGGCGCAGTTCTTTCCAATGGCGGAATCGCCTGGCCGCTGCTACTTTTGGTGGCATGACCATCGACACCCCCAATATCGTGACCGGACGGCCGGTAATCCGGCAGCTTGATGAAGCAGCGATCAACCGGATCGCGGCCGGCGAGGTGGTGGAACGGCCGGCCTCGGCGGTGAAGGAACTGGTCGAGAATGCGCTGGATGCGGGCGCCCGTCGGATCACGGTCGATTATGCCGATGGCGGCAAGACGCTGATCCGGGTGGCTGATGATGGCTGCGGAATGACGGCCGACGACCTGCCGCTGGCGCTGTCGCGTCACGCAACTTCGAAGATCGACGGGTCAGACCTTCTGGACATCACCAGCTTCGGCTTCCGGGGCGAGGCGCTGCCCTCGCTCGGGGCGGTCGGGCGGCTGACGATTACATCACGGGCCGAGGGCGAGGCGGGGGCGAGCGTCGGAGTTTCGGGCGGGCGGATGGAGCCGGTCCGGCCGGCGGCGCTGAACCGGGGGACCGTCGTGGAGTTGCGCGACCTGTTCTTTGCCACGCCCGCGCGGCTGAAATTCCTGCGCAGCGACCGGGCCGAGGCGCAGGCGATCGGCGAGGTGGTGCGGCGGCTGGCCTTGGCCGAGCCGATGGTGGGCTTCACCCTGCGCGATGTGTCGGGCGGCGGCGAGGGCCGGGTGATGTTCCGTGCCGATCCCGAGGCGGGCGACCTGTTCGACGCGCTGCACCGGCGGGTGGCGGTCGTGGTGGGCGCAGATTTCGCCGCCAATGCCCTGCCGATCGACTTGGAGCAGGAGGGGATGCGGCTGACTGGATATGCGGCGCTGCCGACCTATTCGCGCGGCTCGTCGGTGGCGCAATACCTGTTCGTCAACGGGCGGCCGGTGCAGGACCGGATGCTGCTGGGCGCGCTACGGGCGGCCTATATGGACGTGCTGAGCCGCGACCGGCATCCGGCGGCGGTGCTGACGCTCAGCGTCGATCCGCAGCGGGTGGATGTGAACGTGCATCCGGCCAAGGCCGAGGTGCGGTTCCGCGAACCGGCGCTGGCGCGGGGGCTGATCGTCGGCGGGCTCCGGCAGGCGCTGAGCGGGGCGGGGCACCGGGCGTCGTCAACTGTTGGGGCGGCAACGCTGGCGTCGTTCAGGCCGGAAGAGGTTGCTGGCCCGAGGATCTACCAGATGGACCGGCCGTCGGGTGCCGTGCTGAGCCGAGCCGCGGTCTGGCAGGCGCCGCTACTGCAGCCGGGCTTTGCCGAGGCGCCCTCAGCACGCGTGGAACCCGCCCCGCAGGAACCGGCGCTGGAGGCGCGGCCCTTGGGTGCGGCGCGGGCGCAGGTGCATGAAAATTACATCATCGCCCAGACGGCGACCGGCGTGGTGATCGTCGACCAGCACGCGGCGCATGAGCGGCTGGTCTATGAGCGGCTGAAGCGGCAGATGGCCGAAACCGGGATTGCGTCGCAGGCGCTGCTGATCCCGGAGATCGTGGACCTGTCTGCCAACGATGCGGCGCGGCTGCTGGAGCTGGCACCGGAGCTGGAGCGGCTAGGGCTGGTGATCGAGCCCTTCGGCGGGACGGCGGTAGCGGTGCGAGAGACACCGGCGATCCTTGGCCGGGTCGATGCGGCGGCGCTTTTGCGCGACATGCTGGACGAGCTGGCCGACCTGGGCGACTCGGCCCTGCTGCGCGGCAGGATCGACGCGGTGCTGAGCCGGATGGCCTGCCACGGCTCGGTACGGTCGGGGCGGCAGATGCGGGCCGAGGAGATGAATGCGCTTCTGCGCGAGATGGAGGCGACGCCGCTGTCGGGCCAGTGCAACCACGGGCGGCCGACCTATGTGGAACTGAAGCTGGCCGATATCGAGCGGCTGTTCGGACGGACATGAATACCCTGCCGTTTCAACTCCCAGAAGGCGTCGAACCCTGGATGATTTACACCGGGGTGGCTGGGCTTGTGCTCCTTCTGCTGATCCTGACGCTGCGCGCTGCGGGGCGGTCGGCCCGGATGACAGAGCCGATGCTGCGGGAGCTTGGATGGCTCGGCCAGCGGGTGCAGTCGCTGTCGGATGGGCAGGAGCGGCTGTCGGGCGGGCTGAGCCATGTGTCCGAGGCACAGGCGCAAAGCCAGACGGCGATGCTGCAGCTGATGGAGCGACGGCTGGCCGAGGTGCAGGCCGCCATGGGCGAAAGCCTGTCGGGAAGTGCCACGCGCACGGCGCGCGGCCTTGGCGAGTTGCAGCAGCGGCTGGAGATGATCGACCGGGCGCAGGCCAAGATCGAGAAGCTTTCGGGCGAGGTGCTGACGCTGCAGGACATCCTGTCGAACAAGCAGACGCGCGGCGCCTTCGGCGAGATCCAGCTGCACGACATCGTGCAGAAGGCCCTGCCGCCGGGCAGTTTCACCATGCAGGCGACGCTGTCGAACGGGAAACGGGCCGACTGCCTGATCCACCTGCCGAACCCGCCGGGGCCGATCGTGATCGACTCCAAGTTCCCGCTGGAGGCCTACGAGGCGCTGCGGCGGGCCGATAGCCAGCAGGCGCTGGCCGAGGCAGGGCGGGCGCTCAGGACGGCGGTGCGGCATCACCTGAAGGCGATTGCCGAGAAGTATATCCTCGAGGGCGAGACGGCTGACGGGGCGATGATGTTCCTGCCCTCGGAAGCGGTCTATGCCGAGTTGCATGCGAACTTCCCGGAGGTGGTGCGCGAGGGGTTCGGCCTGCGGGTCTGGATCGTCTCGCCCACCACCTGCATGGCGACGCTGAACACGATGCGGGCGATCCTGAAGGACGCGCGGATGCGCGAGCAGGCCGGCGCGATCCGAAAGGAACTGGCGCTGCTGCATCAGGACGTGGAGCGGTTGGGCGACCGGGTGCAGAACCTCGACCGGCATTTCGGGCAGGCGGCCAAGGATATCGAGGAGATCAAGATTTCCTCTGACAAGGCCGGGCGGCGCGCGCGGCGGCTTGATGCCTTCGACTTCGACGAAATCGCGCCAGAGGCGGCGAACCTGATCCCCCGGGACGCGGCCGAATGAGGCACCTGACCCCGGCCGACTACCAGCGGATGCCCTGGGCTAACGGGCGCGGCGAAACCATCGAAATGCTGAAAGAGGTCGATGCCGAGGGGCATCTGATCTGGCGGCTGTCGGTGGCGACGGTCAGCGAGGACGGACCGTTCTCGCTGTTTCCCGGCATCGAACGGGTGCTTACGGTGATCGAAGGTCCGGGCTTCGACCTTGCTGGTGATGGGATTGCGCTGACCTGCGGGCCGTTGGTGCCAGTGGCCTTTCCGGGCGATGCGCCGGTCAGGGCGGACCGGACGAAAGGCGCGGTATCGCGCGACCTGAACGTGATGACGGCGCGACGGCTGCCCCGGCCGGAAGTGGCGGTGATCCGTGGCGCGGCTGCGCTGACTGCGGGCGGAACGCTCTGCCTTTACGCGCTGGCACCTTCCGTGGTGGCAGGCGCCTATGTCGCCGCCGGCGATCTGGTGGTGACGGAAGAGGCGGCGAGTGTGTCGGGGTTGGTCGTATCCGCGCGCCTGTTCCGCGGGGATTAGGCCTCAGGCCGGGGTGCGGCGCAGACCCACAGTTGCCGACAGGGCGAAGGCGAGCGCAGCGCAGACCACGATCGAAGGCCCGGCCGGCGTATCCTGCCAAAGCGACAGCGCGAGCCCCCCGATGGAAGCGACAGCGCCAATGACCGAGGCGAGAACCGCCATCGCCTCGGGCGAGCGCGCAACGCCCCGCGCCGCCGCCGCCGGGATGATGAGCATCGCCGCGATCAGCAGAGCGCCAACGACCTTGAGCGCCACCGCCACCACGACCGCCAGCGCCAGCGTCAGGATCAGCCGTTCGCGGCGCGGGTCGATGCCGGCGGAAAAGGCCAGGTCCTCGTTCAGCGTCGCCGTCAGCAGCCGCGACCAGCGCCAGGCGAGCACCGCCAGCACCAGTGCAGCGCCGCCCCAGATGAAGGCAAGGTCGGTCTTCGAAACGGCAAGGATGTCGCCGAACAGATAGGCCGACAGGTCGGTCCTGACGCCGTGGACGAAGCTGATCGCGACAAGGCCGAAGGCCAGCGCCGAATGCGCCAGCGTGCCAAGTGTCGTGTCCATCGCCCAGCCCTTGCCCGCCAGCACCGAGACGGTCACCGCCATCGCCAGCGCAACGACCAGAGTGCCCAGACCGACCGGCAGGTTAGTCGCCAGCGCCAGCGCCACGCCAAGGATCGCCGCATGGGCGGTCGCATCGCCAAAATAGGCCATGCGTCGCCAGACCACGAACGACCCGAGCGGCCCGGTCGCCAGCGCCAGCCCGATCCCGGCCAGCGCCGCCCGCATCAGGAAATCGTCAAGCATCGCTGGAGGCCTTCTTCGGGTGGATATGATGGTGGTGGGGCTCGTGCGAATGGTCATGACCGTGGTCATGAGTATGCTCGTGGTCATGCACATGCTGGTAGAGCGCCAGCGCCCCATGTGTGCCCAGCCCGAACAGAGCCCGGTATTCCGGTGCGTTCGACACGACATGCGGGGTGCCTTCGCAGCAGATATGGCCGTTCAGGCAGATCACCCGGTCCGAGGCCGCCATCACCACATGCAGGTCGTGGCTGACCATCAGCACCGCTGCGCCCGTTTCCTTCCGTGCCTCCTCGATCAGGCGGTAGAACCCGGCCTCGCCCGGCTGGTCGAGTCCCTGCGTCGGCTCGTCAAGGAGAAGGATCTCGGGCTCGGTCAGCAGGGCACGGGCCAGAAGGACGCGCTGCAACTGCCCGCCCGACAGGTCGGTCAGCATCCGCTCGCCCGCCTCGGGCACGCCCACCCGCTTCAGCGCCTTCGCGATCGCCTCGGGGCGCTGGCGCTGTGGCAGCGACAGGAATCGCCGCGCCGTCATCGGCAGGGACCGGTCGATCTGCAACCGCTGCGGAACATAGCCGATACGAAGCCCCGACTTGCGCGCAACCTCGCCCGCCGCGACCGGGACGATACCGAGAAGTGCGCGCAGCAGCGTCGACTTGCCCGATCCGTTCGGGCCGACGATGGTCACGATCTCGCCCGGGTCGACCTTGAGCGAGACATCGTGCAGGACCTCGGTCTCGCCGAAGCGGACACAGACATGGGACGCGGAGAGAAGGTTCATTCCGGCACCGTCTGGCAGGCGGGGCACAGACCGAGCGCCTCGATGTTGCTGCGTTCGATCGCGAAGCCGAGCGCGGCCGCCGCCGCGTCCAGCGCGGCGCGGACGCTTTCGGCCGGGGCTTCGGCGACGGTGTCGCAGCTTCGACAGATCAGGAAGGCGGGGGCATGCGCCTCGCCCGGATGCATGCAGGCGGTGAAGGCGTTCAGACGCCGCACGCGATGGGCCAGCCCGTTGTCGACAAGGAAGTCGAGCGCCCGATAGGCAACCGGCGGCTGGTGGCCGAACCCCTCGGCCGCCAACCGCTGCAGCATGTCATAGGCCCCGATGGCGCGGTGCGATTCCAGCAGGATCTCCAGCGCCCTGCGCCGTACCGGGGTAAGCCGCACCCCGCGTTCAGCCGCCAGCGCCTCGGCCCGCGCCATGACGTCACCAGCGCAATGGGCATGATCATGCTCGGCGAAAGCCTGCGTATCGTGGGGGTCCGGCATGGAGGCCTCTTGACGTGTTACGATATAACATATGATAAGCGCTCCGAACCGAGTCCAGAGGATTTCCGATGCGTTATATCATATCCGCCTTGCTCGCCAGCGCGCTGGCGACGGCCGCCTCTGCCGAGGTGCCGCGAGTCGTGACCGACATTCCCCCGGTGCAGTCGCTGGTCGAAATGGTGATGGGCGATCTGGGCGAGCCGGTGATGCTTCTGGACAAGGGGGCCAATGCCCATGATTTCCAGCTGAAACCGAGTCAGGTCGGGGCGCTTGCCGATGCGCAGCTTGTCGTCTGGATCGGGCCCGAGATGACCCCGTGGCTGGACCGCGCGCTGGAGGGAACGTCGGGCGGGGCGGCGCAGCTTGTCCTTCTCGATCAGCCCGGCACACATACCCGCAGCTTCGTCGACATGGATGACGATCACGGCGATGCGGATACCGTCGATGAGGACGGGCATCAGCACACCGGGCGCGACCCCCACGCCTGGCTTGACCCTTCGAACGCGGAACTCTGGCTGGGGCGGATCGCCGGCCAGCTTGCCGTTCTCGACCCGGAGAACGCAGCGACCTACAGCGCAAATGCGAACGCATCCGCGCAGAAGATCGCCGAGCTTGACGCAAGGCTGAAACAGGAGCTGGCCCCGATCGCCGGGAAACCCTTCGTCGTCTTCCACGACGCCTATGGCTACTTAGCCAAACATTACGCGCTCACGCTCACAGGAACGATCGCCGCCGGCGACGCCGCGCCGCCCGGGGTGGCCCACCTGCGCGCCATTCAGGCCAGCATCGGCGCGGCCAAGGGACTGTGCCTGTTCCCCGAGGTGCGGCACGATCCCAAGCTGATCGAGACGATGGCCGCCGACACCGGCGCAAGGCAGGGCGGTCCCCTCGACCCGGAAGGCGCAGGGGGCGAGGTCACGGCCGAGACCTATCCTGCGATCCTGACCGGAATGGCTGCGACATTGACCGCCTGCCTGGCCACGCCCTAAGCGGCGCGGCTTGACCCGGCATCGGCTTTCGGGTCAGCCTCCGCCCAATTTGGGGGGACTTCGATGCCAGTGGAACTACGCGACTTCGGCCATGCCACGAATGGACGGAAGGTTCAGGCGATCCGGCTGGCCTCTGACGGGATGACGGCGACGATCCTGACCCGCGGCGCCGTCCTGCAGGATGTGCGGCTGGCCGGGATTGCCCATTCGCTGACCCTTGGCGCGGATCTTCTGGAACCCTACGAGGGGCCGATGGGCTATTTCGGCGCCATCGTCGGCCCCGTTGCCAACCGGATTGCAGGCGCCAGCGCCGCTATCGGCAGCCGGACCTGCCATTTCCCTGCCAATGAGGGTCCGACCCTGCTGCATTCGGGGACAAGGGGGCTGCATGCCCGCCACTGGGCAATCGACGCCGTGACGGATGATGCGGTCACGCTGCGCATCGTGCTGGAAGACGACGATGACGGCTTTCCGGGGCGCAGGGACATCCGGGCGATGTTCCGGGTCGAGGGGACGGCGCTGCACCTGACGCTGTCCGCAACGACTGACGCGCTGACCCTGATGAACCTGGCCAACCACAGCTACTGGAACCTCGATGGCACGCCGACAACCGCCGGGCACCGCCTGAGGATCGCCGCCGACCGTTACCTGCCGGTGACGCCCGCGTTGATCCCGACGGGCGAACATCGTGCCGTGTCCGGGGCTTTTGATCTGCGGCAGGGCCGTACGCTCGATCTGACCGAAGGCTACGACCACAACTTCATCCTGTCCGACCGGCCCCGCGCGCTGACCGAGGTTGCCGAACTCACCGGTCGGTCCGGCATCTCCCTGCGACTGGCCACGACCGAGCCGGGATTGCAGGTTTATGGCGGGCAAGGCCTGGCGACCGCACCCTGGCCCGGCCACCGGGGAGAACCCTGCGGCGCCTTTGCCGGGATCGCGATGGAGCCGCAGCGCTGGCCCGACGCGCCGCATCATCCGGCCTTCCCGACGATCCTGCTCTCGCCAGGCGAGACCTATCGGCAGGAAACCCGCTGGAGCTTCAGTGCCTGAATTCGGCGCAGCGATGGTCAGCCGTCGATGCCCGCACCCGCTTCCGCCGCCTGGAACCAGCGCCGGATCGCCTCGCGCTCGGTCGGTTCGATGTAGCTGACATTGGCGGGCGGCATGGCATGGGTCAGCCCCGCCTGCACGTAGATCCGCCGCGCCTCATGCGCGATCTCGGCGGGCGTTTCCAGCACCACGTCCTTCGGCGGCCAGTGGATGCCGTCCCAGCCAGGCTCGGCCGCGTGGCACATCGAGCAGCGACCCTGCACGATGCTCGTCACCTCGTCAAAACCGGGAGCAGAGGCATAGCGCAGAGCTTCGCCTTGCAACTGCGCCTCCTCGGGCGCGTGCCGCATCGGCGCGGTCGACAGCCAGGCGCAAAGGATCATCAGAAGCGCGGTCACCGCCCAGGTCCACCATGGCGTGCCCTTGCCTGCATGCATGGTGTTGAAGAAATGCCGGATCGTCACGCCCATCAGGAAAACAAGGCTCGCGATCAGCCAGTTCCACTCGGTCGCGAAGGCAAGCGGATAGTGGTTCGACAGCATCATGAAGATGACCGCCAGCGTCAGGTAGTTGTTGTGGGTGCTGCGCTGCTTGGCGATCTTGCCGTATTTCGGATCGGGCACCCGGCCCGCCTTGAGGTCGGCCACGACGATCCGCTGGTTCGGCATGATGATGAAAAACACGTTGGCCGACATGATCGTGGCGGTGAACGCGCCCAGATGCAGGAGCGCGGCGCGGCCCGAGAAGACATGGGTGTAGAAATAGGCCATCCCCACGAGGATGACGTAGAGCAGCACCATCAGGCCCGTCGAATTCTCGCCCAGCCTGCTCTTGCAGAGCTGATCATAGACCAGCCACCCACCCGCCAGAGAGGCCAGCGATATGGCAATCGCCTGCCAGACCTGCAGTTCCATCACCTGCGGATCGACCAGGTAGATGTCTGCGCCGAGGTAGTAAACGAGGCAGAGCATGGCGAAGCCGGTCAGCCAGGTCGAATAGCTTTCCCACTTGAACCAGGTCAGGTGCTCAGGCAGCCGCTCCGGCGCCACGAGGTATTTCTGGATGTGGTAGAACCCGCCGCCATGGACCTGCCATTCCTCGCCGTATGCGCCCGGTGGCAGCTCCGGCACCTTCCGCAGGCTCAGGTCCAGCGCGATGAAGTAGAAGGATGACCCGATCCAAGCGATGCCGACAATGACATGCGTCCAGCGCACCGCGAACTCGATCCATTCGCTGATCACGACCCAGTCATACATGCATTTGCCCCCTGTTCCGGATGCGAAACGCTATACCGGGCGCCACTGTCAGGTTAATCCATCAAATGCGGGATCACTTTCAAACCCGCATAGAGAATGGGATGCGCCGCCGATGTCCTACGTCAACAACATCCGGATGTTCGTCCGTGTCTACGAATTGGGCAGCATGAGTGCGGCGGCGCGCGACCAGCGGACCTCGGCTGCTGTCGCCTCGGCCCGAATCTCGGAACTGGAAAAGCACTTGGGCGTGCGGCTGTTCAACCGCACCACCCGCTCGCTGCAGCCGACCGAGAACGGGCGCATCTTCTACGAAGGGGCGCGCAAGGTGCTTGAAGCGATCGACGAGGCCGAGGCGGCGGTGATCGACGTGACGCAGAACCCGCGCGGATCGATCTTCGTCGCCGCGCCGCTTGGCATCGGGCGGCGGTTCATCGCCCCGCATGTGCCGGCCTTCAAGGAAGCGTACCCGCTGATCGACGTGCGCCTGCGCCTGTCGGACCGCAATGTCGACCTGACGGCCGAGGGGCTGGACGTGGCCTTCCACCTCGGGCTTCTGGACGATTCCACCCTCAAGGTGCGGCTGATCGCCGACTGCCCTCGCCTGCTTTGCGCCGCCCCGGCCTATGTCGCGCGCCGAGGGATGCCTGCGGACGGCGCCGCGCTGGTGGCAGAGCGGCACGATTGCCTGAACTTGCGCTTCCCCGGGGCAAAGGAATTCCAGTGGACGCTGCAGACCCCGGACGGCCCCCGCCGTTACGAGATCACCGGACCGTTCGAATCCGATGATGGCGACGTTCTGACCGGCTGGGCACTCGACGGGCAGGGAATCGTGATGAAGCCGGTCTTCGAGGTCGCCGACCACCTTAGAAGCGGTCGCCTTGTTCCGGTCGCCACGGCCACGCCACCGATGCCGACCCAGCTTTCTGTCCTGACCCAGCACCGCCGCCTGCGTGATCCGAAGATGAGGCTTTTCACCGATTTCATGGTGACGCGGATCAAGGCAGACATGGCGGCGCAGGTCGCGGGGCTGAGGATCGCGTCTTAAGCCGCGCGTTGCAGGTCAAGCCAAAGCCCGCCATCGCGATAGCCCCCGCGAATGACATGGCCGGGATTGGCGACTTCGGGATGCTGCCCGATCCAGTCGCGATAGCGGTCATTGGACACCACCGGCGCGCCAAGGTCACGGGCGGCGGCCAGCACAATCGTGTCGGCCGGTGTTCCCTTCGGCACGACCATCACCCGGTCCTCGGGCAGGCCAAGCAACTGCGAAAAGGGGCCATGGTGCAGGTAACGACCGTTCAGCAGGTAGCCGGCATTGGCATCGAACACCACGCCGGGGGTGAAGCCGAGCGTCACCAGATGCGCCAGAACCTCTTTCACCGTGGCAAGCTGCGGGGTGTTGTCGCGCCAATACATGACATTCGAGCCGTCGACGATGATCCAGTTCGGCGCGGGCTTCGGCCTTGCCGGGCGACGCGGAGCAAGATTGATCGTCGACTTTCGGGGGAGTGCCCGCAGCAGCAGGAACGCCGCGGCGACGGCACAGGGGGCAGCGAGCAGGATAAGGTCGGAATAGCCGGGCAAGACCAGCGTGATCGCGACACCGGCTAGCGAAAGGAGCAACAGCACAAACGGAACAACCATAGGCTGAGTCTACCGCCCCGCCCTGGCCCTGCCAAGACCGGACTGCGGTCCATCAAAGCGGCGCTCACCCCGCGGATCGCAATGTGAATCCGAAAAAGGCCGTCTCGTGCTATGATCGCCATCGGGCCCGCAAGACCCGACTCAGTGGGGGAGGAAATCCATGACACCCTGGGAGATCGACGCGCTGGAACTTGCGAACTGCAACTGCGCCTTTGGCTGCCCCTGCCAATTCCTTTCGCTTCCGACCCATGGCCATTGCGAAGCCGCGGTCGGTATCCTCATCAACAAGGGGCGTTATGGAAATGTCTCGCTCGATGGCCTGAGCGTTGCCTTTACCGCGAGCTGGCCGGGCGCCATCCATCAGGGAAATGGGACGATCCAGCTTATCGTGGATGACCGCGCCACGGCAGAACAGCGCACGGCGCTTGAGAGCATTTTCACCGGTGGCGATACCGAGGACATGGCGACCGTTTTCTGGATCTTCGACAAGATGGCGCCGAACCGGCTGGAAACACTGCGCCTGCCGATCGACATCAAGATCGACATGAAGGCAAGACGCGGGCATGTGCGCGTGCCGGGTGTGTTTGACACCCTGGCCGAGCCGGTGCGCAATCCGGTGACCGGGGCCGAAGTGCACGCCAGGATCGACCTGCCAGCAGGTTTCGAGTTTCGCCAGGCCGAGGTCGCCAATGGCACAACCACAACCTCGGGCGCGATTTCACTGCCAAAGAACAAGGGCACCCATGCCCATATCTGTCGGCTCTACATGAACGGCAAGGGCGTGATCGACCACGCGGCCTGACGCCATGGGACGGCCGCACCTGATCGGCCGTCTGCTGGAACGCGACCGCCGGATCGTCATCGCCGCGATGACCATCGCCGTCGCGGCCTGTGCGGCATTCATCGTCTCGGGTGGCGGTACCGGCATGTCGAGCATCGGCATGACGCGCATGACCGGGCCGGCCGGCGCGCTGATCGCCCAAACGCCCGACATGCTGATGCCGGTTGCCTGGACACCCGGCTATGCGGCCGTGATCTTCCTGATGTGGTGGTTGATGATGGTCGCCATGATGGTGCCAAGCGTGGCGCCGGTGGTCCTGCTCTACGGCGCGCTGCGCCCCGAGCGCGGAGCGGCCGGCCAGATTGAATTCCTCGCGGGATACCTGTGCATCTGGGCCCTGTTCAGCCTTGCAGCGACGGCCGTGCAGGTCATGCTGACCGCAAGCGGACTGCTGTCCGCGATGTTCATGTCCGTGACCGGGGCCTATCTTGGGGCGGGACTCCTGATCGGCGCAGGCCTTTACCAGCTCACACCGCTGAAGTCTGCCTGCCTTGCCTCCTGCCGAGGCCCGGTCGAGGCCCTGACCAGCCATCGCCGGACCGGCCGTGCCGCTGCGTTCCGCATGGGCCTGTCGCACGGAGGCTATTGCCTGGGCTGCTGCTGGGCGCTGATGGTGCTGCTGTTTGTCGGCGGCGTGATGAACCTGTGGTGGGTCATGGCCATCGCCGTCTATGTCGCGATCGAAAAGCTCGCACCGGGCGGTGACCGCATCGCGCGGCTCCTTGGCGTAGCGCTGATCCTGGCCGGCCTTGCACTTGCAGCCCGGACGGCAGGGATCGCCTGGACCTGAGGCCCGTCCCGGGGCGAACCGGACGGTCGGATCAGCTTCCCCGGTAGGTCGAATACCCGAAGGGCGACAGAAGCAGCGGAACATGGTAATGCGCGCCGGCGTCGGGGATGCCGAAGCGGATCGGGATTTCGTCCAGGAACAGAACGCCCGCGCCCGCCTGTCCGCTGGCGCGCAGGTAGTCTCCTGCGGCGAAGACAAGTTCATAGCTGCCTTCCGCCATCTTGTCGCCCGACAGCAGCGGCGTGTCCGTGCGTCCGTCCTCGTTCGTCACCGCCTCGGCGATCTTGCGGTGGCTTTGGCCGGAAATCCGGTAAAGCGTGATGCGAATACCAGCGGCAGGCTTGCCCCGCGCCGTGTCCAGAACATGCGTCGACAGCCGACCGCCCGCCATTTTACCCTCCGTGCTTTGCCGCCATCCTGCCGCCTTCGCGGGCAGATTGCGATGCCTCTGGTGCAAGGAAGCTGTTTCCGCGAGATTTTGATAAAACCCGCCAAGCCTTGAGCCTAGAACCAAGGCAGCAACCGAAGGCGTTTCCCCCATGACCAGCCCTCCCCGCTATCCCCGCGACTTCACCGGATACGGCGGCACCCCGCCTGACGCCGCCTGGCCCGGCGGCGCGAAGGTCGCGATCAGCCTGGTGCTGAACTACGAAGAGGGGGGCGAGAACTCGATTCTCCACGGCGATGCGGCGTCCGAGGCTTTCCTGTCCGACATCGCCGGGGCGGCGCCCTGGCCGGGAATGCGGCACTGGAACATGGAGTCGATCTACGACTACGGCGCGCGGGCCGGCTTCTGGCGTCTGCATGACCTGTTCACCTCGCGCCGCCTGCCGGTGACAATCTACGGCGTCGCGACGGCGCTGGCCCGGGCGCCCGCGCAGGTCGCGGCGATGAAGGCCGCCGGGTGGGAGATTGCCAGCCACGGGCTGAAATGGGTCGATCACCGCGACATGCCCGAGGAGGAGGAACGCCGCCAGATCGCCGAGGCGATCCGCCTGCATACCGAGGTGACGGGCAGTCGCCCGACCGGCTGGTATACCGGGCGCTGCTCGGTCAACACGGTGCGGCTGACGGCGGAACAGGGCTTCGACTGGATTTCCGACACCTATGACGACGACCTGCCCTACTGGATCGAGGCAGGCGACCGCGACCAGCTGGTGATCCCCTACACGCTCGAAGCCAACGACATGCGCTTTGCCACTGCGCCCGGCTACATCACCGGCGAACAGTTCTTCCAGTATCTCAAGGACAGCTTCGACACGCTCTATGCCGAGGGGCTGGCGGGCAAGCCGAAGATGCTTTCAATCGGGCTCCATTGCCGCCTGATTGGCCGGCCGGGCAAGATCGCCGGGCTGATCCGCTTTCTCGACTACGCGCAGGGCAAGGAAGGCGTGTGGTTCGCCCGACGCCTCGACATTGCCAGGCACTGGGCGAAGACCCATCCTGCCAAGCGCTACGAGCGGCCGAGCCGCATGGACAAGGCGACGTTTGTCGCCCGCTTCGGCGGTATCTTCGAGCACTCGCCCTGGATCGCCGAACGCGCCTGGACACTGGAACTGGGGCCGGCGCATGACACGGCGACGGGGCTGCACAACGCGCTGGCGCGGATGTTCCGCTCGGCCAGTGACCAGGAGCGTCTGGCGGTGCTGACCGCGCACCCGGATCTTGCCGGCAAGCTTGCGCAGGCGAAGCGACTGACGGCCGAAAGCACCTCGGAACAGGCGAGCGCGGGACTGGATGCGCTGACCGATGAGGAGCGCGCGTCCTTCCAGCAATTGAACACCGCGTATGTGGCGAAGTTTGGCTTTCCCTTCATCATCGCCGTCCGCGACAACACCAAGGCCTCAATCCTCGCGGCCTTTGCCACGCGCATCGCCAATGACCGCGCCACCGAATTCGCCACGGCCTGCGCGCAGGTCGAACGGATCGCAGAACTCCGGCTGAAGGACCTGCTGCCATGACCGGCTATTACGCCCCGCCCGGCGGCCTGCCGCCGCAAACCGCGATCCATACGGGCCGCGCCGTCTTTACCGAAGCCTATGCCGTGATCCCGAAGGGTGTCTTCTCGGACATCGTGACGAGCTATCTGCCCGGCTGGTCCGATACGAGGCTGTGGATGATCGCGCGACCGATGTCGGGCTTCTCGGAAACCTTCAGCCAATATGTGATGGAGGTGGCCCCCGGCGGCGGCTCGGACCTGCCCGAAAATGATCCGGCCGCGCAATCGGTGATCTTCGTCACGGCTGGCGAGCTGACCCTGACCCTCGGGGACGAGGACCATCGCCTGACGGAGGGCGGCTACGCCTATATCCCTGCCGGGACGACGTGGCGACTCTGGGCTCGCGGCTCCGAGCCTGCCCGCTTCCACTGGGTCCGCAAGATCTGGGAGCCGGCCGAGGGGATCGAAAAGCCGACCGCCTTCGTGACCAACGAACGGAACATCGCCCCGATCGCCATGCCGGATACCGACGGGCGTTGGGCGACGACCCGGTTCGTCGAGCCTTCCGACCTGCGCCACGACATGCATGTGAACGTCGTCACCTTCCTGCCGGGCGGGGTCATCCCGTTCGAGGAGACCCATGTCATGGAGCACGGTCTTTACGTGCTCGAGGGAAAGGCGGTCTACCGGCTGAATCGCGACTGGGTCGAGGTCGAGGCGGGCGATTTCATGTGGCTGCGCGCCTATTGCCCGCAGGCCTGCTACGCCGCCGGGCCGGGTCCGTTCCGCTACCTGCTCTACAAGGACGTGAACCGCCATGCGCGGTTGCGCGGACCGTGGTCAACGGGGCGCTGAACCGCGGCGTCGAGGGGGGCTTTGCGCGCCCCGGCGCGGACAGCTGTCCGCGCCTCCCCACGCAGGGTATTTCCTCCAAGAAGAAGCCGGATTTGAGTGAAATTGTCCGTTCCGGCAAGACGGTCACGCGAAGGAGTCTGCCATGCAGGTCATTACCGCCGAAACCCTGACCGCAGACGCATTTGCCGCCTTCGGCGATGTCCTGGCAGCGGAGGGTGCGCCGGACCGCATGATCAACGAAGGTCTCTGCGCCCGGCACCATGACCGCGCGCGCCTCGACTTTCGCGGCGGGCGGGCGGGAATTTCGATCTTCGACGCCGTGCCCCGCGCCCTGCCCTACGAGTTCGATCTGGTTGAGCGCCACCCCGAA
>ERZ1645185.432-NODE-432-length-17638-cov-28.753569_pt1 | contig 17638 bp, 17 predicted proteins | sample MGYA00575351_ERZ1645185 | MGnify/ENA primary metagenome ERZ1645185 (study PRJEB40838, sample SAMN11284767) | freshwater sediment metagenome | isolation source: river sediment | host: Sediment | place: India: Jana village, Kanpur | collected 2015-12-17 ...
CTGGCCAGAGTGGCGTGCCCGGAGGGACTCGAACCCCCGACCTGCTGCTTAGAAGGCAGCTGCTCTATCCAGTTGAGCTACGGGCACCCGATGGAGGGAAAAGGAGGAAAATGGTCGGGGCGGTGGGATTCGAACTCACGACCCTCTGCTCCCAAAGCAGATGCGCTACCAGGCTGCGCTACGCCCCGACACGAGGGAACAGATTCTACCACCACCGCTGTAAACCCGCACCAGTCCTGAGGCCGATGCTTTCGCCACATTCTTCCCTTGCACCCCTCCGGCCTTTCTGATATTTAATCGCCTTTTTCGTCAAACGGACGCACGAGCAACATGGCCGAAGAACTATTACATAAGCATTTTCCGCCTTACCAGCCAAAGGCTGGCGAGGACTACATGAGCACCAAGCAGCTTGCTCATTTCCGGAAGATCCTGGAGACACTCAAGAAGGAGCTCAGCGAGGACATCGACCGCACCGTGCACACCATGCAGGACGAAGCCACGGTGTTCGCGGACCCGAACGATCGGGCCAGCCAGGAAACCGACATGGCGATCGAGTTGCGCAACCGTGACCGCGAACGCAAGCTGATCAAGAAGATCAACGAAACCCTGGGCCGGATCGAATCCGGCGACTATGGTTTCTGCAACAAGTGCGGCGTCGAGATCGGCATCAAGCGCCTCGAGGCACGCCCGACGGCTACCTTGTGCATCGACTGCAAGACCCTCGACGAACTGAAGGAAAAGCAGATGGCCAAGTGATTGGCGATTGGCGCGCTCAAACCGAGAAAGCCACCGGAGGGTGGCTTTTTTGTTGCCCGCCAACGGTCGACACGAGTATTGGCCAAAAAAGAAGGGCGCCTTGTGGCGCCCTTCTTGTCTCCGGCTGACCGAAGAAAATTACTGTTGCTGTTGCTGCTGTTGTTGCTGGCCAGCACCCTCTTCCGCTGCAACCACCTTCATCGACAGCTTGACGCGGCCACGGTCATCGGTCTCAAGGACCTTGACGCGTACGGCCTGGCCTTCCTTGAGGTAGTCCTCGACCTTGTTGACCCGCTCCTGAGCGATCTGAGAGATGTGCAGCAGGCCGTCCTTGCCGGGCAGGACCTGGACGATGGCGCCGAAATCGAGAATCTTCAGGACCGTGCCGTCGTAGATCTTGCCGATCTCGACTTCGGCCGTGATCGCATCGATGCGCGAACGGGCTGCCGCAGCCGCTTCGCCGCTGGTGGCGGCAATGGTAATCGTGCCATCGTCCTGGATGTCGATGGTGGTGCCGGTCTCTTCGGTCAGCGCACGGATGACCGCGCCGCCCTTGCCGATGACGTCACGGATCTTCTCCGGGTTGATCTTGAAAGTGTAGAGACGCGGCGCGTAGGCGGACATCTCCTCGCGCGGACCGGCGGCCGACTCCTGCATCAGGGCGAGGATGTGCAGGCGCGCGTCCTTGGCCTGAGCCAGGGCGACCTGCATGATTTCCTTGGTGATGCCCTGGATCTTGATGTCCATCTGCAGCGCGGTGATGCCGGTGGTCGAGCCGGCCACCTTGAAATCCATGTCGCCGAGGTGATCCTCGTCGCCGAGGATGTCGGTCAGCACGGCAAAGCGGTTGCCGTCCTTGATTAGGCCCATGGCGATGCCCGCGACGTGCGCCGTGAGCGGTACGCCGGCGTCGAGAAGGGCCAGACAGCCACCGCAGACGGAGGCCATCGACGAGGAACCGTTGGACTCGGTGATTTCGGAAACAACACGCATCGAGTAGGAGAAGTCCTCCGGCTTTGGCAGCACGGCGAGGAGCGCACGCTTGGCCAGACGGCCATGACCGATTTCACGACGTTTCGGCGTACCGACCCGACCGCATTCGCCGGTGGCGTACGGGGGCATGTTGTAGTGCAACATGAAGCGGTCGCGGTATTCGCCGGCCAAAGCATCGATGATCTGTTCGTCGCGGTTGGTGCCGAGCGTGGCAACGGCCAGGGCCTGGGTCTCCCCGCGGGTGAACAGGGCCGAACCGTGGGCGCGCGGCAGGACGCCGGAACGCATGCTGATCTGACGGACGGTGCGCGTGTCGCGGCCGTCGATACGCGGTTGGCCGGACAGGATACGACCACGCACGATGGCGGCTTCGAGTTCGAAGAACAGGTTGCCGACGGTATTGGCGTCGGGCGCACCTTCTTCACCGGTACACAGGGCGGCCACGGCTTCGGCGGAAATTTCCTTGACGCGCTGGCTACGAGCCTGTTTCGAGGTAATGCTGTAAGCTTCTTCGAGCTTCGCGCCGACCAGATCCTTCATGCGGGCAATGAGGGCCTCGTCCTTGGCCGGCGGTTGCCAGTCCCACTCGGGCTTGCCGGCTTCCTCAACCAGATCGTTGATGGCATCGATCGCCTTGCGCATTTCGGTATGGCCGAAAACGACGGCGCCGAGCATGACTTCTTCCGAGAGTTGCTGGGCTTCGGATTCGACCATCAGCACGGCAGCCTCGGTACCGGCAACGACGAGGTCGAGCTGGCTGTCCTTCAACTGGCTCAGGGTCGGGCAGAGAACGTATTGGCCGTTGATGTAGCCGACGCGGGCAGCGCCGATCGGACCGCTGAACGGCACGCCGGAAATGGCAAGCGCAGCGGAGGCACCAATCATCGCCGGGATGTCGGAGTCGATTTCCGGATTCAGCGACATCACGGTAGCGACGATCTGGACTTCGTTGTAGAAGCCGTCCGGGAACAGCGGGCGGATCGGGCGGTCGATCAGGCGGCAGGTCAGGATTTCCTTCTCCGAGGGACGCCCCTCGCGCTTGAAGAAACCTCCGGGGATGCGGCCGGCGGCGTAGGTCTTTTCCTGATAATCGACGGTCAGCGGGAAGAAATCCTGGCCGGGCTTGGCATTCTTGGCGGCCACGACGGTCACGAGGACAACGGTCTCTCCCATGGAGACCATGACGGCGCCACCCGCCTGGCGGGCCACTTCGCCGGTTTCGAGGGTGACCTGATGGTCCCCGTAGGCGAAGGTCTTTTTCACGACATTAAACATTGCTTTCCTTTCACTCTCATCACATTTGACAACAATAACAACAGGTTACGTCTCAACAAAAAAACAGGGGGCCGGCAAGAAACAAAAAAGCGGCCGGGAAACCTCCGGGCCGCTCCTTCTTGCTTCGGCAACGCTTACTTGCGCAGGCCGAGCTTGGTAATCAGGGTACGGTAACGCTCGACATCCTTGCCCTTCAGGTAGTCCAGCAACTTGCGGCGCTGGGAAACCAGACGCAGCAGACCACGACGGGAGTGGTGGTCCTTCGTGTGCTCCTTGAAGTGCGGGGTCAGGTCGTTGATGCGTGCGGTGAGCAGCGCAACCTGGACTTCCGGGGAACCGGTATCGCCCTTGCCCTGAGCGTAGTCGGCAACGATGCCGGCCTTCTGTTCGGTGGTCATAGCCATTTCAAAACCCTCTTCGAATGATGCGACGCTGCCCCGGTTTGATAGAGCGAACGCCAGTTGAAAAAATCCCCGCAGAATGCGGAGAGTTTTAAATTATATCAGCTATTCGGCGAGTTGCACCAGGCGCTTCGGCCAAATTCGGCCATCCTCCGCGCCATCGCCGAGGCCGATGAGCCGCCCTTCGGCGTAGACCCTCACCTTCCCGACCATGCCGGGCAAGCCGGGAACCGGGTTGCCGTGGCGGAAGCGCAGGGCAGTCTCGCCTTCGAGGTTGCAGGACGGCAGGCTCTGCAGCAAGGCATCGACCGGAAGGAGGTGTGTCATCCTTGCCGCTTCCTCGACGCCCTCCAGCTCGGCCAGCGTCACCGCCCGGGCGAGGTCGAGGTCGCCAACCCGGGTACGGCGCAAGGCGCCAAGGTGCGCACCGCACCCCAGGGCATGCCCGATATCGGCAGCCAGGACGCGAATGTAGGTTCCCTTGCTGCACGCGACCCGGATACGCAGACGGTCGCCCGAGAACGCGAGGAACTCGACTGCGTGGATGGTCACGATACGTGGCGCTCGCTCGACCTCCACGCCCTGCCGCGCGAACTCGTAGAGCGGCCGACCATCGCGCTTGAGTGCAGAGTGCATGGGCGGCACCTGAGAGATGTCGCCAAGGAAGGCCGGCAGCACCCGCTGGACCTCGGCCTCGCTCACATTGACGGCAGCGACACCGGTCACACGACCTTCCGCATCGCCGGAATCGGTCGTGACGCCAAGCACCAGTTCGGCCTCATAGGTCTTGTCGGCGTCGAGCAAGTCTGCGGAGAACTTTGTCGCCTCGCCGAAGCAGAGGGGAAGCAGGCCGCTGGCCAGCGGGTCGAGCGTACCGGTATGGCCACCCTTTGCCGCGGAGAACAGTCGACGCGCCTTCTGCAGCGCATCGTTGGATGAAATCCCGACCGCCTTGTCGAGCAGCAGCACGCCATCGACCTGTCTCCAGGCCTTCTTCACTTTCGGCTGCACCAGTAAATTACTCGTCCGGCGTCCGGTCGGACAGGGCGTTGGCTTCGTCGATCAGTTGCGAGAGGCTGGCGCCACGCTCGACGGAGGCATCGTAGATAAAATGGAGCTCGGGCAGCGTGTGAATGTGGATGCGCCTGCCTAGTTCGCGACGCAGGAAGCCCGCTGCCCGGCGCAGGCCCTGCTCGATCTCGCCAAGGTGCTCGGCCTGCAGGGTCGTGAAGAAAACCTTGGCATGCGCGTAGTCCGGAGTCAGCTCGACTGCCGTCAGGCTGATCATGCCGACCCGCGGATCCTTCAGTTCGGTACGGATGAGATCGGCGAGGTCGCGGCGCACCTGCTCCGCGACCCTGTCACTGCGCTGGAATCCGCGCTGGTGCTTCTTCATCAAAGCGAACGCGCCACTTCCTGGATTTCGTACACTTCGAGCTGGTCGCCTTCCCTGATGTCGTTGTTGCCGCGCAGCGACAGGCCGCATTCGAAGTTCGAACGGACTTCCTTGACGTCATCCTTGAAGCGCTTGAGCGAATCCAGCTCGCCATCCCATTGAACCACGTTGTCGCGGAGCAGACGCACACGCGAGGTGCGCTTGATGATGCCCTCGAGCACGTAGCAGCCCGCGATGGCCCCGACCTTCGAGATGTTGAACACCTGGCGGATCTCGACCATGCCGGTGATCTGTTCCCGCTTTTCCGGCGAAAGCATGCCGGAAAGGGCTGCCTTGACCTCGTCGACCGCGTCGTAGATCACGTTGTAGTAGCGGATATCGACGCCGAAGTTCTCGGCCAGCTTGCGCGAACCGGCATCGGCCCGGATATTGAAGCCGATGATGACGGCGCCGGAAGCCTGTGCCAGGTTGACGTCGGATTCGCTGATCGCGCCAACGCCACCATGGATGATCTGGACGCGGACTTCCTCGTTCGACAGCTTGGACAGTGTCTGCACCAGCGCTTCCTGGGAACCCTGCACGTCGGCCTTGACGATGAGCGGCAGGGTCTTGACCTCGCCCTCTTCCATCTGCTGGAACATGTTTTCGAGCTTGGCCGCCTGCTGCTTGGCCAGCTTGACGTCGCGGAACTTACCCTGACGGAACAGCGCAATTTCACGTGCCTTCTTTTCGTCGGTCAGCACGATGGCTTCTTCGCCGGCGGCCGGCACATCGGACAGGCCGAGGATCTCGACCGGGATGGACGGACCTGCTTCGTTGATCGGCTTGCCGTTCTCGTCGAGCATGGCGCGGACGCGACCGAAAACCTGGCCGGCCAGCACAACATCGCCTCGCTTCAAGGTGCCGGACTGAACCAGCATCGTCGCCACGGCGCCGCGCCCCTTGTCGAGGCGGGCTTCGATGATCAGTCCCTTGGCCGGTGCATCCTTCTGCGCGGTCAACTCGAGCACTTCGGCCTGCAAAAGCACCTGCTCGAGCAGCTCGTCGATACCGGTACCCTTCTTGGCCGACACCGGGCAGAACGGCGAATCGCCGCCGTATTCTTCCGGAATCACGCCTTCGGCCACCAGTTCCTGCTTGACGCGGTCCGGGTTGGCATCGGGCTTGTCGATCTTGTTGACTGCGACGACCAGCGGCACGCCGGCTGCCTTGGCGTGATGGATCGCTTCCTTGGTCTGCGGCATGACACCGTCGTCGGCCGCGACGACCAGGATGACAATGTCCGTCGCCTTTGCACCGCGGGCACGCATGGCCGTAAAGGCTTCGTGACCCGGGGTGTCGAGGAACGTGATCATGCCGCGGTCGGTTTCGACGTGGTAGGCACCGATGTGCTGGGTAATGCCGCCGGCTTCGCCCGCGGCCACCTTGGCGCGACGGATGTAGTCGAGCAGCGAGGTCTTGCCGTGGTCGACGTGGCCCATGACGGTAACGACCGGCGCGCGCGGCTCGAGCGGCACATCCTTGTGCTCGACACCGGTGTCCTCGAGGAAGGCATCCGGGTCGTCCAGCTTGGCGGCAACCGCCTTGTGCCCCATTTCCTCGACGACGATCATCGCCGTTTCCTGGTCAAGGACCTGGTTGATCGTGACCATGGAACCCATCTTCATCATCACTTTGATGATCTCGATGGCCTTGACCGCCATCTTGTGGGCGAGGTCTGAGACCGAAATGGTTTCCGGCACGTGGACTTCACGCACGATCGGCTCGGTCGGCGCCTGGAAGCTGCCCTGGCCGTCCTCGGCCTTGTGGTGCTTGCGATGGCCGTGCCGCCCGTCTTTCCAGGACGAACCCGCGTCAGAACTGCGCGTCTTGATCCCCGGCTTCCGCTTGCCGTCGTCGGCGCGGCCATTGCCACCCTTCTTGGCGTCCTTGCCGGGAACCTCGGGCTTGCGGTGCAGCGTGCCCTTATCCGGCACCGGCTGCGCCTTGGCTTGGTCGGAAGCTTCCTGGCGGGCCTGCGATGCTGCCTTGGCGGCAGCAGCAGCCTCTTCAGCCTCCTGCCGGAGGCGGGCGATCTCCGCCTCGCGCTCCTGCTTTTCCTTGAGTTCTCGGGCTTGGCGCTCGAGAAGCTCGTGGTGGCGACGATCCTCGTCCTCGCGCAGTCGCATCTGATCGTCATCGACTACCGGCACGGCAACAGCCGCCGGAACAGCAACTTCCGGTACTTGCTCGCCGCCCTCGCGCTTGACGAGGACGCGCTTCTTGCGCACCTCGACCTGGACAGTGCGCGCCCGGCCCTGGGCGTCGGTGGCCTTGATTTCAGAGGTCTGCTTGCGGGTCAGGGTGATCTTGGTCTTCGACCCGTCGCCGTGCGAACGGCGCAGGTACTCGAGGAGCTTGGTCTTGTCCTGATCGGTCAGCGCATCGCCAACCCCCTCCTTGCCGACGCCGGCCTTGCCGAGCTGCTCGAGCAGCGCGGCGACGGGCATCTTGAGTTCATCGGCGAATTGCGAAACGGTCGTTGCTGTCATGTGGCTGCCTCCCTGCTCACTCGAACCAGTGAGCCCGTGCCTTGAGAATGGTTTCCTTGGCACGCTCTTCATCGATACCGGTCATTTCGACCAGCTCGTCGACGGCGAGCTCCGCGAGGTCGTCGCGAGTCTTGATGTCGTTGCCGGCCAGTTTGGCCGCCAGCTCGCGGGTCATCCCCTCGAGGCCGAGCAGGTCGTCGGCGACGCCTTCCAGTTGTTCTTCCGTGACGATGGCTTCGGTCAGGAGCACGTTGCGCGCGCGATTGCGCAGCTCGTTGACGATATCCTCGTCCAGGCCTTCGATCTCGAGCATCTCTGCGAGCGGCACATAGGCCACCTCCTCGAGCGTCGAGAAACCCTCTTCGATAAGCAGGTCGGCCAGTTCCTCGTCGATATCCAGCTTCTCCATGAACATCAGGCGAGTCACCGCATGCTCCGCTTCCGACTTCTTCTCGGATTCGTCGCGGGTCATCAGGTTGATGGTCCAGCCGGTCAATTCGGAAGCCAGGCGGACGTTCTGACCGCTGCGCCCGATGGCGATGGCGAGGTTGTCCTCGTCAACGACGACATCCATGGCATGCTTGTCCTCGTCGACGACGATCGACGAGACCTCGGCCGGCGCCAGGGCGCCAATCACGAACTGCGCCGGGTCGGCAGACCACAGCACGATGTCGATGTTCTCGCCGCCGATTTCGTTGCGTACGGCGGTAACGCGCGAGCCGCGCAGGCCGACGCAGGTACCGATCGGATCGACGCGCGGGTCGTTGGACTTGACCGCAATCTTGGCGCGCAGACCCGGGTCGCGGGCACAGGCCTTCAGCTCCATCAGCCCGTCCTCGATTTCCGGCACTTCCAGGTCGAAGAGCTTGATGACGAATTCCGGCGCGGTACGCGACAGGATGATCTGAGGGCCGCGGGCATTGCGATCGATGCGCAGCAGGTAGGCCTTGACGCGGTCACCGACGCGCAGGTTTTCCTTCGGGATCATCTGCTCGCGCGGCAGCAGGGCCTCGATCTTTCCGGCCTCGATGATCGCGTTGCCACGCTCCATGCGCTTGATGGTACCGGAGACAACATGTTCCTTGCGCTCAAGGAAGTCGGCCAGAATCTGCTCGCGCTCGGCATCGCGGATCTTTTGCAGGATGACCTGCTTGGCGGCCTGCGCACCGATGCGGCCAAAATCGATCGGCTCGAGTGCTTCCTCGAGGAAATCGCCCACCTCGACTTCGGGATCATCCTTTTTCGCATCCGAAAGCGGGATCTGCAGGTACTCGTTGACGTATTCCTCGTCGGCGACGACCTGCCAGCGACGGAAGGACTCGAACTCGCCGGTGGCGCGGTCGATCGCCACGCGGACATCGGCCTCGTCGTGGATCTGCTTCTTGGTCGCCGAGGCGAGGGCCAGTTCCAGCGCGCCGAAGACGATCTCCTTGGCGACGTTCTTTTCACGAGCCAGTGCGTCAACCAGCATCAGCATTTGGTTCATCTGCTAAATCTCCCAGTCCTTCAGTCGAATCTCGGCACCAGGCGTGCCTTCTCGATATTTGCGAATTCCAGTTCCACGTCGTCTTTCTCGAGACGCAGGCCGACCTTGCCGGCCGTGCAGCCAAGCAACTCACCCTGGAAATTACGGCGGCCACCCATCGGGATGCGCAGCTTGATCTGGATATCCTGCCCGGCAAAACGCTCGAAGTCGGCTTCCTTCTTGACGACCCGGTCCATCCCCGGAGATGAAATCTCGAGGCGGTCGAAATCGACGTTCTCGACCTCGAACACCCGCGAGAGCTGATTCGACACCTTGGCGCAGTCATCGACATCGACGCCGCCATCCTTGCCCGGCGCATCGATGAAAACGCGAATCGTGCGGCCGCGCGGCGACAGCTCGATATCGACGAGCTCGTAGCCCAGGCCAACGACCGTGGTTTCGATCAGCGAATTCAAATCCATAGCCACAAATAAAAAATGGGCGAAACGCCCACCCTCGAGAAAAAAGTGCCCCGCCGGAACGGCGGGTGAAACAAAGCAATGAATTATAACCGCTTCGTCACGCCCAGACAATCAGTTCCGGTGCATCATTCGCCTGCCTTCGCAGCCGGCGCCGTCGTGCGCAATTGCTTCAGCAGCTCCTTGACCTCAACCTCGGACAATTCGCGACAACGCCCCCGCTTGAGCTGCGGCGGCAAAAGGAAAGGGCCGTAGCGCACGCGGATCAACCGGCTGACCGTACAGCCGACCGCCTCGAACATACGCCGCACCTCGCGGTTGCGTCCTTCGAACAGGGTCACCCGGACCCAGCGGTTGGCCCCTTCGCCGCCCGCATCCTCGAGGCTGGCGAAGCTGGCCTTGCCGTCCTCCAGTTCGACCCCCTCGAGCAATTGCTTCTGCGCCTCAGGGCTGAGTTCGCCGAGCACGCGCACTGCGTATTCGCGCACCAGTTCCGAACTCGGATGCATGAGCTTGTTGGCCAGTTCGCCTGAGGTCGTGAACAGCAGCAGACCGGAAGTGTTGAAATCAAGGCGGCCAACAGTGATCCAGCGCCCGCCGCGAATGCGCGGCAGGGCAGCGAATACCGACGGCCGGCCGTCCGGGTCGTCGCGCGAGACGATCTCGCCTTCCGGCTTGTGGTACATCAGCACGCGCGGCGGGCGGGCGCTGCCGGTAAATCGGATGTTGATCAGGCGACCGCCGATCTTGACCTTGTCGGTCGGCACCACTGACTGCCCGATCTTGGCCACCTCGCCGTTGACGGTGATCTTGCCGGCGCTGATCCACTCCTCCATCTCGCGGCGCGAACCGACGCCGGCCTGCGCCAAAATCTTCTGCAGGCGTTCCGGCTTGGCCTCGGCCACAGGCTTGCCATTGCGCGCGATCTGACCACGATTGGCCCGGCCGGTCGGTGGCGGGCCCGGCCGCCGGCGCGGGGCGGGCTTCGCGGCGGACACCTCCCCGCCGCCACTTCCAGCGCTCCCTTGGCTGGCGGGACGGCCACGCTCTGGCGCACGCCGGCTGTCGCGGTCGGCGCCGGAGGCTGGCTTGTTTTCGGCAACTGCCTTCTTCGAATCGCGGAACGGGGTGCGCTTAGGCTTCATGGTCCAACTCCAGTGTCTGGGTCATTTGCTCGAGCGGCGGCAACTCGCTGACGCTGCGCAGCCCGAGGTCGTCGAGGAACTTGGCTGTCGTCGCGAACAGCGCCGGCCGGCCCGGCGTATCGCGGTGCCCGACGACGTCAATCCAGCCCCGTTCCTCGAGCGCCTTGATCACGTTGGTATTGACTGCCACGCCGCGAATTTCCTCGATGTCCCCCCGTGTCACCGGCTGCCGGTAGGCGATGATCGCCAGTGTTTCGAGGACGGCCCGGGAATAGCGTGGCGGCTTCTCGGGATTCAGTCGGTCGAGGTAAGGCAGGAACTCGGCACGGGTCCGAAAGCGCCAACCGGAGGCCAGCTGGACCAGTTCGACCGGGCGCGCCGACCACTCCTCGCGCAGTTCGTCGAGGAGCTTGCGCAGGGTCTCGGTCGACAGCGGCTCGTCGAACATTTTCTTCATCTCGGCCGGCGCCATCGGCTCGCGCGCAGCGAGCAGCGCGGCCTCAAGCACCTGCTTGACCAGGCTCGGTTCCACCCAGACTCACCCTCAGATAGATCGGCGCGAAGGCCTCGGTTTGCGTAATCTCGACCAGCTTTTCGCGGGCCAGTTCGAGCATGGCCAAAAAATGCACGACCAGCCCCGGGACACCCATGGCCGCATCGAAAAGGCTTTCCAGCCGGATGAAGCCGCCACGGGCCTGAAGCTCGCGCAGGATGATGCCCATGTGCTCGCGCACCGACAACTCCTCGCGGCCGATCTTGTGGTGGCGCTTGAGCGCGGCCTGACGTACTACGGCCATCCAGGCGTCCCTGATTTCCTCGATCGAGACCTCTGGAAGCCTAACGTGCAGTGATTTTTCGACCAGCGTCTCCACCCAGAAGAATTCCCGCTCGGCCTGCGGCAGCTCGTTGAGGCGCTGGCCGGCGATCTTCATCTGCTCGTACTCCATCAGCCGGCGCACCAGTTCGGCACGGGGATCTTCCGCTTCTTCGCCCGCGCCGTGTTTCGGGCGCGGCAGCAGCATGCGCGACTTGATCTCGATAAGCATCGCGGCCATCACGAGGTACTCGGCGGCCAGCTCCAGGTTGCCCGCCCGCATGCTCTCGATGTAATCGAGATACTGGCGGGTCAGCGGCGCCATCGGGATGTCAAGGACATCGACATTGGCCTTGCGGATCAGGTAGAGCAGCAGGTCGAGCGGGCCTTCGAAGGCGTCGAGCATGACCTCGAGCGCATCCGGCGGGATGTAGAGATCCTGCGGCAGCGCGTTGAGCGGCTCGCCGTAGATGCGGGCGACCGGCTCGAAAATCGCCGCTGCCGGCTGGTCGACCGCAACCAGTTCCATCACCGCCCTCCCCCGACCGGCGCGCCGGTCAGTGGTACTCCAGTCCCATGGACTCACGCACGTCGCGCATCGTCTCGCGTGCCAGCTCACGCGCTCTCTCGCAACCGTCGGCGATGATGTTCTTCACCAGCGTCGGATCGTCGAGGTAGATCTGGGCACGCTCGCGCATCGGCGCCTGTTCGGCGAGGATACCGTCGATGACCGGCTGCTTGCACTCGAGACAGCCGATGCCTGCCGTGCGGCAACCTTCCTGGACCCACACCTTGCAGGACGTGTCGGAATACACCTGGTGCAGTTGCCAGACCGGGCATTTGGCCGGGTCGCCCGGATCCGTGCGGCGCACCCGTGCCGGGTCGGTCGGCATGCTGCGCACCTTCTTCGTGACCGACTCTGCCGATTCGCGCAGCGTGATCGTATTGCTGTATGACTTGGACATCTTCTGGCCGTCCAGCCCCGGCATCTTCGACGCCTCGGTAAGCAGCGCGCCCGGCTCGGCGAGGATCATCTTGCCGGTACCCTCGAGGTAGCCGAAGAGGCGCTCGCGATCGGCCAGCGAGAGGTGTTGGACCTCATCGAGCACCGCATGGGCCTGCTCGATCGCCGCCTTGTCACCTTCCTGCTGGAAGCGCGTACGCAGTTCCTCATAGAGCCGGGCCTTCTTTCCGCCCAGTTTCTTGACCGCGTCGCGCGCCTTGTCCTCGAACCCGGGCTCGCGCCCGTAGAGGTGGTTGAAGCGGCGCGCGATCTCGCGGGAGAACTCGATGTGCGGCACCTGGTCCTCGCCCACCGGGACCTTGTCCGCACGATAAATCAGGATGTCGGCCGCCTGCAGCAGCGGGTAGCCGAGAAAGCCGTAAGTGGACAGGTCCTTGTTCTCGAGCTTTTCCTGCTGATCCTTGTAGGTCGGCACACGCTCGAGCCAGCCGAGCGGTGTCATCATTGACAACAGCAGGTGGAGTTCGGCGTGTTCCGGCACCCGCGACTGGATGAACAGCGTCGCCTGGTTGGGGTCAACGCCTGCAGCCAGCCAGTCGATCACCATGTCCCAGCTGGCCTTCTCGATGCCCTGTGGATCATCATAATGCGTGGTCAGGGCATGCCAGTCGGCGACGAAGAACAGGCAGGGGTATTCATGCTGGAGCTGAACCCAGTTCTTGAGGACACCGTGGTAATGGCCGAGATGCAGCGCCCCCGTGGGGCGCATGCCGGAAAGGACACGTTCTGCGTACATGGTGGTTCAGTAAAGTCCGAAAATCGATTCGATGACCCGCGCCAAAAAGCCGACGATCGGGTTCAGGATGTCGCCGAGGATACCGGTGAACAGGAGGACCAGCAAAATCGGGAAGCCCCAGCGCTCGAGCCGCGCGAACTTCCAGGCCAGCGCGTGCGGCAGCAGGCTGACCGCGATGCGCCCGCCGTCGAGCGGCGGCAGCGGCAGCAGGTTGAGCACCATGAGCACGCAATTGATCATGATGCCGATCTTGCTCATCTCGGTAAGTGGCAGCGTGAATTCGTTCGGCGGCAGGAACCAGGCCAGCTTGAGCAGAAAGGCCCAGCACAGCGCCATGAACAGGTTGGCGCCAGGCCCGGCGGCAGCGACCCAGAGCATGTCGCGCTTGGGGTTGCGCAGCCGTCCGAAATCCACCGGCACCGGCTTGGCATAGCCGAAAAGAAAGGCGCCGCCCGAGAACAGCAGGATCGCCGCCGGAATCAGGATGGTGCCGACCGGATCGATGTGCTTGATCGGGTTGAGCGTGATCCGCCCGAGTTGCCATGCCGTCGGATCCCCGAAATGGCGGGCGGCATAGCCGTGCGCCGCCTCGTGCAGCGTGATCGCGAAGATGACCGGCAGCGCGGCGATGGCGATGGTCTGGATGAGCGCGTTGATGTCCAGCACCCGCCTACTCCATTCCGAACGGGGCAAGCGCCCCGCGGCCACGGCGCACCAGCTCGGGGGATGCGCCGGTCAGGTCGATTATCGTCGTCGGCTCCGTCCCGCAATGTCCGGCATCGAGGATCCACTCAATCTGGTCGTCGAGACGATCCTGAATCTCCCAGCCCTCGGTCAGCGGTGCATCGTCGCCGGGTAACTGTAGGGTGGTCGTCAGCAGCGGCTCGTTCAGTTCCTCGAGCAGCGCCAGCGCAACCGGGTGATCCGGCACGCGCAGCCCGATGGTCTTGCGCTTCGGGTGCAGCACGCGCCGCGGCAACTCCTTCGATCCCTCGAGGATAAAGGTGTAGCTGCCCGGCGTGGTCGCCTTGAGCAAGCGGTACTGGGCGTTATCGACGCGGGCGTAGGTGGCGATCTCGGAAAGGTCGCGCACCATCAGCGTCAGGTGGTGGCGATCATCCATCTGGCGAATCAGGCGGATGCGATCCAACGCCTCCTTGTCACCCAGATGGCAACCCAGGGCATAGCAGGAGTCGGTAGGCAGCGCGACGATGGCACCGCCACGAATGAACTCCGCCGCCTGCACGAGCAGGCGGTGCTGCGGGCTTTCGGGGTGAATACTGACGACGCGTGCCATGTTCAACTCACCAGCCGCCAAACCGGCTTCAGGTCTTCGGGCAGCGGCCCCACGCAGCCGAGGTCGACGTAGCTTTCGTCCGGCCCGTGAAAATCCGAGCCACGCGAAGCGTGGAAGGCGTAGTGTCGGGCGAGACGGGCGAAATGCATGACATGGTCCGGCGAATGGCTGCCGCAGGCGACCTCGATGGCTTGCCCTCCGACGTCCTTGAATTCGTCGAGGAAACGGCGCATGTCGGCCCCCGACATCTTGTAGCGACCGGGATGGGCCACAACGGCAACGCCGCCGCCAGCGGCGATCCAGCCCACCGCTTCCTCGAGGGTGGCCCAGCGATGGTCAACATAGCCGGGCTTGCCAGGCGTCAGGTAATGCTGGAAGACGCCCGGCACGTCGCGGGCAATGCCGATCGACACCAGGTAGCGCGCAAAATGAGCGCGCGAAATGAGGTCCGGATTGGTGACGTAACGCAACGCCCCCTCCAGAACCCCGGGAATCCCGATCGCTGCGAGCGCATCGCCCATGCGCCGGGCCCTTTCGACACGCCCCTGGCGCAGGCCTTCGAGCCCGCCGGCCAGCGCCGGGTTGACGCGATCGAAACCGAGACCAACAACGTGGATCGGTGTCCCTTTCCATTCGATCGAGATTTCGACCCCGGTCACGAAGCGCATGCCGGCCTCTTCCGCCGCCTCGGCGGCCTCGTCGAGTCCGCGCAGGTCATCATGATCGGTCAGCGCCCACAGATCAACGCCATTCCTGGCAGCCCGTCCAGCGACTTCGCGCGGCGGCAGGAGGCCGTCAGAGACGGCCGAATGGCAATGGAAATCGAAATTGGCAGGCGTCACAAGCATTTGACCACGAAAACGGTAAGTTTATCACGAAGGCACAAGCCGTCCGGAGGCTGCGTCGCACCATCGAGTTGCCTCGCCACGGCCATCCCGATATAGTCGCCCTGTTCCGTGGGAGAGCGCAGGTTCGCCTGCCGCCGAAGGCGCAAAAACACCCGTAAACGCTCAGGCAAAAGGACCGCGGAATCAACGGCTTGGCCGCTGAAACTCTGGAGAGAGGTGAAGACTGTTGCGGTCGACACCCACCGATGGGGCAAATCTCTCAGGTATCGAGGACAGAGGGGTGAAACGCAAGACGCGAGTTTTTCGTTTCACCCCTTTTCCGTTTCCAGAATCGACGTCAACGAACGTCAGTAAAGGATTGATATGCTGAAGAAAACGGTATTGAATGCCGCCCATCGCGCGCTCGGCGCCCGGATGGTCGATTTCGGCGGCTGGGACATGCCGGTCAATTACGGATCGCAAATCGAGGAACACCACGCCGTACGCAGGGATTGCGGCATGTTCGACGTGTCGCACATGTGCCCGGTCGATCTGGTCGGCGCCGATTGCCGCCCTTTTCTCTCCCGCCTAGTCGCCAACGATGTCGCCAAACTCACCGTCTCGGGGAAGGCGCTCTACTCGGCCATGCTCAACGAGGATGGCGGCGTCATCGACGACCTGATCATCTACTTCCTGACCGACGCCCGCTTCCGCATTGTCGTCAATGCCGGCACCGCCGAGAAGGATCTGGCCTGGATGCAGACCAAGGCCGCCGAATGGAAGATGGACGTCACCATCACCCAGCGCCGCGATGGCGACAACGCCCTCGGCATGATCGCCGTGCAAGGCCCAAATGCCCGCGCCAAGGTCTGGCAGGTGCTGCCGCAAGCCAAGGCCGCGACCGAAAGCCTGAAGCCATTCTTCGCCGCCGAAGTCGATCAGTATTTCATCGCCAGCACCGGCTACACCGGCGAAGATGGCTACGAAATCATGCTGCCGGCCGGCGAGGCGGAAAGCCTGTGGAACGCGCTCAAGGAAGCCGGCGTCGCCCCCTGCGGCCTCGGTGCCCGCGACACGCTGCGCCTCGAGGCCGGCATGAACCTCTACGGTCAGGACATGGATGAAACCGTGTCGCCGCTCGACGCCGGCCTGGCCTGGACCGTCGCCATGAAAGACGAGCGCGACTTCGTCGGCCGTGCCGCCCTGGCTGCCAACGGCCAGCAAAAGCAATTCCTCGGCCTCATCCTGCTCGACAAGGGCGTGCTGCGCGGACACCAGAAAGTCATTACGCAACACGGCGAGGGTGAAATTACATCAGGCAGTTTCTCACCAACATTGCAGCAATCCATCGCGCTGGCCCGTCTGCCGCTCGGCGTCGCCGTTGGCGACGAAGTACAGGTCGATATCCGCGGCAAGCTGCTCAAGGCCAAAGTCACCAAACCCGTCTTTGCCCGCAACGGCAAGGTTGTTCAATAAACAATTTTCACCAGATTCGCCCAACTCAGGAGAAAACCATGTCCAACGTCCCGTCCAACCTCAAGTACGCCGCCTCCCACGAGTGGGTTCTGAAGAACGCCGATGGCTCCGTCACCATCGGCATCACCGACCACGCGCAGGAAGCCTTGGGTGACCTCGTGTTCGTCGAGTTGCCGGAAGTCGGCGCCCATTACGCCGCTGAAAAGGAAATCGCCGTCGTTGAATCCGTCAAGGCCGCTGCTGACGTGTACGCCCCGATCGCCGGCACCGTGACCGAAGTGAACCAGGCTGCTGCCGACGCCCCGGAATCCGTCAATGCCGACGCCTACGCCGCCTGGCTGTTCAAGATGACCCCGGACAACATGGCCGACGTCGATGCCCTGCTCGACGCCGCTGCCTATCAGGCTGTCGCCGACGCTGCCTGATTTCCGATTTTGGGCGCTTTTCCGGGTTGACCGCAGACGGCACCCGGCAGGCCCTCGAACGCCAACGAGACCGTATCCGACATGACCGCTCCCTCACTTTCCGCCCTTGAACAGCACGACGAGTTCATCGGGCGCCACATCGGCCCCTGCGCCGCCGAAATGAGCCAGATGCTGGCAGCCATCGGCGCCAAAAGCATCGAGCAACTGATCGACCAGACCGTTCCCGCAGCTATCCGTCTGCCGGCCGATCTGCCGCTGCCCGCCCCGAAGCGCGAGCACGAAGCCCTGGCCGAACTGAAAGCCATTGCCAGCAAGAACGTGATCGCCCGTTCCTGCATCGGCATGGGCTACTACGACACCCTGACGCCCAAGGTCATCCTGCGCAACGTCATGGAAAACCCGGGCTGGTACACCGCCTACACGCCCTATCAGGCTGAAATCGCCCAGGGCCGCCTCGAGGCGCTGATGAACTTCCAGCAGATGGTGGTCGACCTGACCGGCCTGGAGATCGCCAACGCCTCGCTGCTCGACGAAGCCACTGCCGCCGCCGAAGCCATGACCATGGCCCGCCGCGCCTCCAAGTCCAAGTCCAACCGCT
>ERZ1645185.433-NODE-433-length-17630-cov-6.315903_pt1 | contig 17630 bp, 11 predicted proteins | sample MGYA00575351_ERZ1645185 | MGnify/ENA primary metagenome ERZ1645185 (study PRJEB40838, sample SAMN11284767) | freshwater sediment metagenome | isolation source: river sediment | host: Sediment | place: India: Jana village, Kanpur | collected 2015-12-17 ...
TCGATGCGGACGGTCAGCGAATGCCTGCGCGATGAGCGAGATTCTCGGAGTCCGACCGCCTCCCCTCCCTGCTCGGAGAGCCTGATGCCGCCGCGTGGTGCCCTCGCTCACACCGCGATCGCCCTCCTCCTCGCCCTCGCCGCCGCGGCCGCGCCCGCAGAGGCCCAGGACCGCACCCTCTCCTGGCCCGCCGTCTCCGTCACCGCCCACCTCGACTCCGCCGGCACCCTCACCGTCCGCGAACGCCAGACCATCCGCTTCACCGGCGACTGGAACGGCGGCGAGCGCTCCTTCGACCTCCGCCCCGGCCAGACCCTCGACCTCCTCTTCATGGGCCGCGCCGAGTCCGACACCGGCGCCGCCACGTTCCTCGCCTACGACGACGCCCTCGACGACGTCGACGAGTACGCCTGGGCCGACGGTCGGCGCGCCCTCCGCTGGCGCGCGCGGCGGCCCGACGACCCGCCCTTCGCCGGAGAGCTCCGCCACTACCAGATCGACGTCGCCTACGGCCGCATCCTCGTCCCGCAGGCCGACGGCAGCTACCTCCTCGACCACAACTTCGCGATGGTCGATCGCGACGGCGCCATCGACCGCTTCACCCTCACGCTGACGCTCGATCCCGCCTGGCGCGCGCCCGACGGCTTCACCGGCCGCTTCGAGGCCACCGCCCTCCAGCCCGGCGAGGGATGGCTCGTCTCCATCCCCCTCCGCTACACGGCCGCCGGACGTCCCGCTGACGTGCGCTTCGGCACGCCCGCGCCGCCGCGCCGCCTCATCCTCGCCATCGTCGTCGCCGCCATCGTCGCCTTCTTCCTGCGGCTCGCGCGACGCGAACGCGCCCTCGGCCGCTTCGCCGACGGCCCGCCGCCAGGCGAGATCACCTCCGCCTGGCTCGGCGAGCACGTCCTCGCGATGCCGCCCGAGGTCGTCGGCGCGGCCTGGGACGACCACACCGCCGCCCCCGAGGTCGCCGCGATCCTCGCGCGGATGGTGCAGGAGCGGAAACTCGAGAGCGACGTGAAGACCGAGAAGGTCTGGCGCTTCGCGCGCGAGATCCTCCACCTGCGCCTCCTCGTGCCGCGCGGCAGCCTGCAGCCGCACGAGCGCGCCCTCATAGATGCCCTCTTCGACAGCGGCAGCGACCGCACCGACACCGACCGCGTCCGCGCGCGCTACAAGAAGACGGGCTTCGATCCCGCCTCCACCGTGCGCGAGTTCCTCACCACGCGCGTGAGCCGCGTCGCGCCCGGCGGTACCAAGCCGTCCAAGCGACTCACCGCCCTGCTCCTCCTCGGCGCGATCGTGCTGCTCGGCCTCGGCATCACGCGCGACACCGCCGACGCGCCCGTCGCCTTCGCCGCGCTCGGCATCTCGCTGCCGATCTTCATCTTCACCGTGATCGTCGCCGCGGTCTCGCAGCGCGCCGCGACGCGCTTCGACAAGGTGCTCGTCGTCCTCGCGCTGCCCATCGCCGTCGGCGTCGGCCTGCTCGCGTTCATCCTCCTGCTTTCCACCGCGCATCCGGTCGGCCCGCTCACACTCGCCGGCCTCGGCGCGTGGACCCTCGCGCTCGCCAACAGCGCCTGCAACCTCGCGGCCTCGCGCCACTCCGCCGAGGGGATCGCGCTGCGCCAGCGGCTCTTCGCGGCGCGGCGCTTCTTCCGCGACGAGCTGCGCAAGCCGCAGCCCGCGCTGCGCGACGCCTGGTTCCCGTACGTGCTCGCCTTCGGGCTCGGGCGGCACGCCGACAAGTGGTTCAAGGCATTCGGCGGCGCCGCCACCGCGCGCGGCATCGCGAGCGGCGGAACCATCGGCACGACCAGTCGCACCGACGCCGGCGGCTGGACCGGCTTCGGCGGGGGCGGCGGATTCGCGGGCGCGGGCTCGAGCGCCTCGTTCGCCGCCGCGGTCGGCGGCATGGCGGCATCGGTGCCGAGCCCAAGCTCGAGTTCGTCGGGCGGCGGCCGCAGTGGCGGTGGCAGCTCGGGCGGTGGTGGCGGAGGCGGATGGTAGGGCACCTCGCTCACGCGGCGCCGGCGCCCGTCAGCGTCCCGCTGATGGCGCGCGCCCGCGGCGCGCGATAGCATCCGGCTTCACGCCCACACCCCACGCCGCATGACGCTCTCCCGCCGCGACCTCCTCGCCCTCGGCCTCACGTCCCTCGCCTGCGCCGCCGCTGCGCGCACCGCCGGCGCGCTCGACCTCGCCGCGTTCGGCACGGCCAAGCGGCGCCCCGACGCCGAGTTCGAGCCCGACGTCGAGCTCATCCTGCGCGCCACGCCCGGCGAGGCGTCGCTCCGTCCCGGCAAGCCCACCGTCGTCTCGCGCTTCACGGGCACCGTCGTGAAGGGCCCCGCCTCGGCGCTCACCGCCGGCGACTCGTACCTCGGCCCCACACTGCGCTTCACGCGCGGGCAGAAGGTCCGCATCCGCTTCCACAACGAGCTCGCCGAACCGTCGATCGTGCACTGGCACGGCCTCGACGTCCCCGAGGCCGCCGACGGCCATCCGCACAAGGCCGTCGCCGCGGGCAGCGAGTACCTGTACGAGTTCACCGTCGAGAACCGCGCGGGCACCTACTGGTACCACCCGCATCCGCACGAGCGCACCGGGCCGCAGGTCTACGCGGGCCTCGCGGGCCTCTTCATCGTGAGCGATCCGCAGGAGCGCGCGCTCGGCCTCCCCGCCGGCGAGGCCGACCTCGCCGCGGTGATCCAGGACCGCGTCTTCGACGCCGACAACCAGCTCGTCTACGCCGCCAGCATGATGGAGCGCGAGATGGGCCACACCGGCGACGTCGTGCTCGTCAACGGCGTCCCCGACGCGCGCTGGGAGCTCGGCACGCGCGCCTACCGCGTGCGCCTGCTCAACGGGTCGAACGCGCGCATCTACAAGCTCGCCTGGAGCGACGGCACGCCGATGACGGTGCTCGGCACCGACGGCGGCCTGCTCGAGCGGCCGCACGAGCAGCGCGTCGTCACGCTCGCGCCGGCGCAGCGCGTGGAGCTGTGGCTCGACCTCTCGCAGCGCGCCGTGGGCAGCACGCTCGAACTGCGCAGCGAGGCGTGGCCCATCGCCGACGGCGGCCTCGACATGGGCGGCGGCATGGGGATGGGCATGATGCGCGCGCGCGAGGGGGCGGTGCCGCAGGGCGCGCCGCTCACGGTCCTCGGCATCACCGTCGCGCGCCGCGAGCGCGCGAGCGCGCGCCTGCCGCGCTCGCTCGTGCCGTTCGACCGGCACTGGCAGCCCGTCGCCGACGCGCCGGTGCGCCGCATCCCGCTCACCTTCCGCCGGATGGTGTGGTTCATGGGCGGCCGCGCCTTCGACATGCACGAGGTCGCCGAGGACGAGACGGTGAAGGCGGGCTCGACGCACGTGTGGGAGTTCGAGAACGCCGGCGGCCCGATGGGGATGCAGATGGCGCACCCCATCCACATGCACGGCCGCCAGTTCCGCGTGCTGTCGCGCACCGGCGCCAGCCCGACCAACGCGCTGCGCGAGGGGATCGTCGACGGCGGGTGGATGGACACGGTGCTCGTGCTCCCCGGCGAGACGGTGCGCGTGCAGGTGACGTTCACGACGCACCCGGGGACGTACCTGTACCACTGCCACATCCTCGAGCACGAGGACATGGGGATGATGCGGAACTTCAAGGTGGTCTGATGCCCCTCGCGCCCGAGTACTACACGGCCGACATGGTCCGGTCGCTGCCCGACGACGGGCGGCGCTACGAGCTCGTGCACGGGGAGCTGCTCGTGACGCCGGCGCCACGCCGAGCGCATCAACGGGTCGTCGTGCGCCTCATCCAGGCGCTCGGCCCGTATTGCGTCCGCGAGCGGCTTGGCGAGGTCATGACGAGCCCCGCCGACATCTCCTGGAGCGACGCTACGCTCGTGCAGCCCGATGTCTTCGTCGTCGCCCGCGAACAGTCGGGGGGCGCGGAGTGGCGCGAGATCCGGGACCTCGACCTGGTCATCGAGGTGCTGAGCCCATCCACGGCGCGGCAGGACCGGTTCCAGAAGCGCAAGCTGTATCAAGCGATGGGCGTCGGGACGCTGTGGCTGATCGACCTCGAGCAGCGCCGCGTCGAGGTGTGGCGACCGGACTCCCTCTTCCCGGACCTCGAGACGACGCGACTGCGCTGGGCACCCTCCGGCGCATCGGTGCCGCTCGAGCTCGACCTCGGCGGGTTGCTCGACGGCTGCTGACCCCGTCCCGCCCGCGCGCTCACCGCCCCCGCGGCCGCCACCCGTCCAGCAGCCGGATGTAGTTCAGCCGCTCCCACACCCCCGCGTCCGGCGCCGTCCCCATCGCGAGCACGCCGCGCGCCTCGTCGCTCGACACGTACCCCGTCTCGCCGAGCCACAGCCGCAGCGCCTCGAGCATCGTCCCCACGTGCGACGGACCGTGCTCGAGCACCGCGCTCGTCACCTGCACCACGTCTGCGCCGCACAGCAGCGCCTTCGCCGCGTCGTGCCCCGTGTGCGCGCCGCCCGTGCACGCCAGCGACAGCGTCGTCCACGGCGAGAGCACCGCGAGCGCGTGCAGCCGCTGCGGCAGCTCGCGCGACGTCGAGAGCTGCAGCCGCCGGTCCACACCCAGCGTGTCGAGGTCGACGTCGGGCTGGTAGAAGCGGTTGAACAACGTCACGCCCGCCGCCCCCGCGTCCTGCAGCCGCTTCACGAACGCCGGCAGGCTCGTGTAGAACGGGCTCAGCTTCACCGTCACCGGCACGTCCACCGTGTTGCACACCGCGTGCACCACGCCGAGCTGGCGGTCCTCCACGTGCTTCGCCTGCTCGTCGGCATTGGTGACCACGTCGTACAGGTTGAGCTCGATCGCGTCGGCGCCGCGCGCCTCGCAGGCCCGCGCGTAGTCGGTCCAGCCGCCCGGCGACGTGCCGTTGAGCGACGCCACCACGGGCACGTTCACGCGCTCCTTCAGCCGCTGCAGCTGCGCGAGGTACGGCTCGGCCCCCAGCGAGAACACGTCCACGTCCGGCAGGAAGCCGGCCGCCTCGGCGTCGGCGTCGAGCCGCGCGTCGATGAAGTGGTGCGCCGCCATCTGCTCGTTCACCACCTGCTCCTCGAACAGCGAGTACATCACCACCGCCCCCGCCCCCGCGCGCACCGCCTCCGCCACCGCGTCGGCGTCGTGCGAGAGCGGGCTCGCCCCGAGGATCACCGGGCTCTTCAGCGTCAGCCCGAGCCACGTCGTCGTGAGGTCAACCATCGCGATGCTCCGGCGGGAGGTGGATCTTCGCCATCTGCTCGTACAGCGCGCGCCGCTGCTTCACGCCGTCGCGCGCCGCGGCCAGCAGCTGCTGGTATCGCTCGCTCGAGCGCAGCTCCACCATCCGGAACCGCGCCTCCTGCTCCATGTACTTCGCCACGTCGAGCCGCGGCTCCGGCGAGTCGAGCACCAGCGGGCTCTCGCCGCGGTCCACGCGCGCGGGGTCGTAGTGGTAGAGCGGCCACATCCCGCTGTCCACCGCGCGCTTCTGCTGCTGCGGGCTCTTCACCAGGTCGTACCCGTGCGCGATGCACGGGCTGTGCGCGATCACCAGGCTCGGCCCGGGATGCCGCTCCGCCTCCAGCAGCACCTCCACCGTCTGCTGGCTCTTGCTCTGCATCGCCACCTGCGCCACGTACACGTGCCCGTAGCTCATCGCGAGCAGGCCGAGGTCCTTCTTGCGGCCCGGCTTCCCCGCCGTCGCGAACTTCGCCGCCGCGCCCAGCGGCGTCGCCTTGCTCGCCTGCCCGCCGGTGTTGCTGTACACCTCGGTGTCGAGCACCAGCACGTTCACCTTCTTGTGGCTCGCCAGCACGTGGTCCAGCCCGCCGAAGCCGATGTCGTACGCCCAGCCGTCGCCGCCCACGATCCACAGCGACCGCGGCACGAGGTGGCGCGCGATGTGGCGCAGCGTGCGCGCCGGCATCCCGGTGTCGCCGTCCAGCGCGCGCAGCAGCTCGTCCACGCGCGCGCGCTGCGCCGCGATCCACGCGTCGTCGTGCTGCGGCGGCGCGAGCAGCTCGGTCACCAGCCGCTCCGGCAGCCGCGGCGCGAGCTCCTCCACCAGCCCGCGCGCCTTCCCCGCCAGCGCATCGAGCGAGAGCCGCATCCCGAACCCGAACTCGGCGTTGTCCTCGAACAGCGAGTTCGCCCAGGCCGGCCCGCGGCCGTCGGCGTTCGTCGTGTACGGCGTCGTCGGCAGGTTGCCGCCGTAGATCGACGAGCATCCCGTCGCGTTCGCCATCACCAGGCGGTCGCCGTACAGCTGCGTGAGCAGGCGGAGGTATGGCGTCTCGCCGCAGCCGGCGCAGGCGCCGGAGAACTCGAACAGCGGCAGCCGCAGCGCGGCCGAGCGCTTCTCCACCTCGATCCCGCCGAGCGGCGCCGAGGGGATCGTCTCGAAGAACGCGAAGTTCTCGCGCTCCCGCTCGCGCAGCGCGTCGAGCGGCGTCTGCATCAGCGCCTTGCGGCTGGGCTGCTTGCGGTCCTTCGCGGGGCACACCTCCGTGCACAGTCCGCACCCCGTGCAGTCCTCCGGCGCCACCTGCACCGTGAACCGCGTCCCCTCGAGCTGCGGGTAGATGTCCTGCGCGATGTGCTTGAAGCCCTCGGGCGCCCCGGCGAGCGCCTCGGGCGCGTACACCTTGGTCTGGATCGCCGCGTGCGGGCAGATCATCGAGCAGAAGTTGCACTGTACGCAGAGGTCCTCGTTCCAGCTCGGCACCTCCTGCGCGATCGCCCGCTTCTCGAAGCGGCTCGTGCCCGTGGGCCACGTGCCATCCGGCGGGAAGGCGCTCACCGGGAGCAGGTCGCCGTTCCCCTCCAGCAGCATCGCGGTCACGCGCTGCACGAAGTCGCTCGCCCCCGCGCCGCGCAGGGCCGGCGCGCGCGTGCGCGCCGTGGTCGGCGCCGCCGGCAGCGGCACCTCGCGCAGCGCGGCCAGCGCGTTGTCGAGCGCCTCCACGTTGCGCTTCACCACTTCCGCGCCGCGCCGGCCGTACGTCGCCACCACGCTCGCCTTGATGTGGTCCATCGCCTCCGCCATCGGGATCACGCCCGAGAGCGAGAAGTGGCAGGCCTGCATCACCGTGTTGATGCGCCGGCCCAGCCCCGCGCGCTCCGCCACCCCCGCGGCGTCGATCACCCACACGCGGCACCGCCGCTCGATCAGCTGCCGCTGCGCCTCCAGCGGCAGCGCGCCGAAGAACCGCTCGGCCGGCACCGCCGTGTTCACCAGCACTGTCGCCCCCGGCATCGCCGCCGCGAACAGGTCGCGCCGCTCGAGCTGCTCGGGGTCGTGCACCGCGATGAACTGCGCGCGGCTCACGCGGTACGTGCTGCGGATCGGCCGCGGCCCGAACCGCAGGTGGCTCACCGTCGTCGACCCCGACTTGCGCGAGTCGTACTCGAAGTGCCCCTGCGCGAAGAGCGGCGTCTTCTCGCCGATGATCTTGATCGTCGCCTTGTTCGCCGACACCGTGCCGTCGGAGCCGAGCCCGAAGAAGAGCGCGCGCTGCACGTCGTCCGGCTCGATGTCGAACGCCGCGTCCCACGACAGCGAGCTGCCGCTCACGTCGTCGCGGATGCCGACCGTGAAGCGCGCCTTCGGCGCCGGCGTCGCCAGCTCGTCGAACACCGCCTTCACCATCGCCGGCGTGAACTCCTTGCTCGAGAGCCCGTAGCGCCCGCCGATGAGCCGCGGCATCGCCGCGCGGTCGCCGCGCGCCACCGCGTCCACCAGCGCCAGCGCCACCTCCTGCAGCAGCGGCTCGCCCGTCGCGCCCGGCTCCTTGGTGCGGTCGAGCACCGCCACGTGCCGCGCGCTCGTCGGCAGCGCCTGCAGGAAGTGCGACACCGAGAAGGGCCGGAACAGGCGCACCTTCAGCACGCCCACCTTCTCGCCGCGCGCCGCCAGCCACTCCACCGTCTCGTGCGCGCACTCGGCTCCCGAGCCCATCAGCACGATCACCCGCTCCGCGTCCGGCGCGCCGACGTACTCGAACAGCCGGTAGGCGCGTCCCGTCAGCTCGGCGAAGCGCGCGAACGTCTCCTCGAGCACCGCGGGGAAGGCCGCGTAGAACGGCTCGCACGCCTCGCGCCCCTGGAACCACGCGTCGGGGTTCTGCGCCGTGCCGCGCACGCTCGGCTGGTCGCTGTCGAGCGCGCGGCCGCGGAACGCCTTCAGCGCGGCCTCGTCGACCAGGCCGCGCAGCGTCGCGTCCTCCATCCGCGCGACCTTCGTGATCTCGTGCGACGTGCGGAAGCCGTCGAAGAAGTGCAGGATCGGCACCCGCGCCCGCAGCGTGGCCGCGTGCGACACCGCCGCGAGGTCCTGCGCCTCCTGCGCGTTCCCCGAGCAGAGCAGCGCCATCCCCGTCATCCGCGCCGCCATCACGTCGCTGTGGTCGCCGAAGATCGACAGCGCGTGCGTCGCGATCGTGCGCGCCGCCACGTGCAGCACGAACGGCGTCAGCTCGCCGGCGATCTTGAACAGGTTGGGGAGCATCAGCAGCAGCCCCTGCGACGCCGTGAAGGTCGTCGTCAGCGCGCCGGTCGTGAGCGCGCCGTGCACGGCCCCCGCCGCGCCCCCCTCGCTCTGCATCTCGACGACCTCGGGCACGCGGCCCCAGAGGTTCGGCTTGGCGTCGGCGCTCCACGCGTCCGCATGCTCGCCCATCGGCGATGCGGGCGTGATCGGATAGATCGCGATCACCTCGCTCAGCCGGTACGCCACCGAGGCGACGGCCTCGTTGGCATCGAGGGTCTTGTGCCGCACGGCAGGCCGCGCAGCCACCGGCGCGGCCGCGCGCTCGGCGTCGATCGGGGGGGCGCTCATCTCCAGACCTCGCATCGGGACGGGTGTCCCAATACTCGGTCAGTTCAATGATGTGCGCTGTCGGGAGAGCAGGGCGGCGGCGTCAGGGTAACCCCCACACCACTTGGATCTACCATCCCCCATCTCCCATCTGCCGTTCTAGGGAGTGCCCGTCGCGGAGAGCACCACCGGATCCAGCGTCCACACCTGCACCGCCGCCGTGTTCACGCCCGCCACCGTCCCGAGCGTCCACCGCACCGTCACCTCGCCGGTCGCGTTGGTGCTCGCGGTCTGCGGCGTGAACGACCCGCCGCCCGCCGTCACCTGCAGCGCCACCGGCACGCCGACCATCGGCACGTTGCCGGCGCCGAGCACGCGGATGACGATCTGCGTCGGCAGCGCGGTCCCTGCGCGCGCGGACTGGTTGTTCCCCTGCGCGATCACCACCTGCGACGGCGAGATGCCCGTCGCGGCCACGGTCACCGGCTCCAGGCCGGGCGCCATCGCGAGCAGCGACTGCTGCGACGCCGAGGGGCCCAGCGTCCAGGCCGCGCTCACCTCGCCCAGTTCGTTCGTCTCGGCCGCCGTCGGCGTCACCGTCCCGCCGCCCGTGCCGATCACCAGCGTGATCGTGCGGCCGCTGATGCCGCGGCCCGTCGAGTCCACCGCGCGCAGGATCACCGGCACCGGCAGCGCGCGTCCCACCTGCGCCGCTTGGTCGGCCCCCTGCACCACCACGATGCCGGCCACCGCCTCGGGGGCGGTCGCGTCCTTCTTGCAGGCGGCCGCGAGCACCAGCGCACAGGCGATGGCGAGGCCGACGATGGGGCGGTGCGGGCGATGGATGGGCATGGTTCCTCTCGATGAGTATCGGCAGGTGCCCGCCCGACTTCACTGCCCCGCGCCACCCCCCGGTCGCGCCGGCGTCAGCGTGAGCCGGCTCGCCGCCCGCGCCTCCACCTTCGCCCGCGTGAACGGCATCGGCCACGTCTCGCCCGCGAGGTGCGGCAGCAGGAAGTCGTCGAAGTGCGGGCTCAGCGGGTTCCCCGACTGCCCCAGGTGCCGGCTCAGCGTGAAGCCGTCGACGTCCGCCCAGTCCATCACGAACCGCATGCTCGGCCCCGCCTCGTCGCGCAGCGTGCGCGTCGTCGTGTCGAACACCACGAAGGCGGCGTTGAGCGTCGCGTCGTCGCCGCCGATCGCGAGCGGGCCGCGCGTGAGCCCGAGCCACCGGTCGAGCACCGGCACCATCGCCAGCGGATGCCGCACCGTGAGCGTCTGCATCGCGCCGAACGGCCGCTGCCAGGGTTCGCGCAGCGCGGCGGTCATCGCGCGCGCGGCGATCGCGTCGAGCGTCTCGCGCTCCGCGGTGCGGCGGTCGTCGGCGAACGCCTCGGCGCTGTCGGCGAGCGCCGCCACCGTCAGCGCGCGCGCCTTCGTCCAGTCGGCGCCGAGCTCGTCCTCGAACAGCTCGCGCGGCATCCGCTCCCACCAGTGGGCCCAGAGCGTCGCCGTCGTGTCGGTCGCGCGCATCCCGCCGTCCCACAGGCGCAGGCGGTTCGCCGCCGCCTCGTCGCCGGCCAGCGTCGCCGCGCGCACCGCCAGCGGCAGGAACCGCTGCGCGTTCCCCGAGACGAGGTCGAGCTGCAGCGCCGTCGTGCTCGTCGTGTCGAACCGCGCGCCGCTCCCCAGCACCTCCGTCGCGCGCAGCTTGCGCGTGACGTTGAAGTAGCCGGGGATCGCGTACGGCCAGCGGTCGTCCACCACCTGGCTGTTGGTCGTCGCGAGCCAGCCCTGCGCCGGGTTCAGCGCCCAGGGCGTCTCGGCGAGTGCGCGATACCCGCGCCAGCGCGCCGCCGCGTCGTCCCCGCGCTGCGGCGTGAACGTGTCGTAGGCGCCGCGCACCGGCAGCGGCGTGCCCAGCTGGTAGCCCACGTTCCCCGCGCGGTCCGCATAGGTCCAGTTCACGCTCAGCGCGCCCACCTGCGTCACCGCGCGACGGAACGCCTCGAAGTCACGCAGCCGCATCAGGCGGTCGGTCGCCGCCGCCACCGACCAGGCGGGGAAGTCGTGCCCCGCCCAGTGCATCACCAGCGCCGTGTCGCCGCGCACCTCGAGCACCGGCCCCAGCGCGGTGCGCAGCACGCGCGCCACGCGCGGCGCCTCCCCCTTCACCGCGATCGTCTCCGCCTGCACCTCCACCGGCACCCAGCCGTCGGGGCCGCGCACGCGCGGCGCGGGCGTGTCGACGCCCTCGATCACGAACCGGTACTCGTCCACCACGTCCACCGGCGCCACGGTGAACGCCCAGCTCACCGTGCCGTTGTGCCCCATCGAGATGCTCGGCAGCCCGGGCACGCTCACGCCCACCGCGTCGAGCCCCTCGTCGGTGTGCAGCCCCACCGCGTACCAGAGCCCCGGCGCGCTCGACAGCTCGAGGTGCGGGTCCGACGCGTGCAGCGCGGCGCCGCTCTGCGAGAGGGCCGGCGCCACCACCCACGAGTTCGACGCCTTGGTCATCTGCCGCTGCGCCGCTGCCAATGGCCCCGACGGCACCGATGGCGGCGACCACCGCTGCACCGCCGCCGCGAGCCGCGCCGCGTCGCCGCCCAGGCGGTCGAACACCGCGCGATAGTCCGCCCCACGGTCCATCAGCGTGAGCGCGAACCAGCTCTGGTAGAACCCCACCACGCTCACGTCCTCCACCGTCCAGTCGCGCGGCTTGAACCCCAGCAGCACGAACTCCGGCGGCAGCGGCCGCGCCTGCGCGATCCACGCGTTCACGCCCGCGACGTACTCCTCGATGGCTCGCCGCGCCGCCGTGTCGAGCGACGCGAGGTCGCGCGCGTTCTGCCGCGCGAAGCCCAGCCGCCGCTGCTGCTCGTCCAGCTCGGCCGCGAGCGGCCCGAACAGCTCCGAGAGCTCACCGCGCGCCATCCGCCGCGTGAGCTCCATCTGGAAGAGCCGCTCGCTCGCGTGCAGCCAGCCGAGCGCGAAGCGCGCGTCGGCGTCGGTCTTCGCGTACACCTGCGGCACGCCGCGCGCGTCGAACAGGACCTCGATCGGCGCCGACGGGCCCGGCACGGCGACGTTGCCTTCGTACGTGGCCACCGAGCGGCGCAGGTACGCCCGCCCGCCGAACCAGCCGGCGACCACGAGCACGAGGACGAGGACCACGAGGCCCAGGAGGAGACGGAGCAGGGTGCGCATGGGGGCATAAGCTATCCGCTCCCCAGCGAACCCGCTCCGCCGTACGTTCTACCGCTGTTCACCACCCCGCCGTGCCCTGCAGTCCACCCTCAGTGCGTGGAGATCCACCGTGATCCACCTGCGTCACCGGGCCGCCGGCCCCGTCCTCGCCGCCGCGCTCCTCGCGGCCGTCGCCGGGCCCGCCGCCGCCCAGCTGCCCGTCGCCACCGAGTTCGACGCGCTGCATTTCCGCTCCATCGGGCCCGCGACGATGAGCGGCCGCATCGCCGACCTCGCCGTCTACGAGAAGAACCCCGCCGTCTACTACGTCGGCACCGCGCACGGCGGCGTCTGGAAGACCACCTCCAACGGCGCCCTCTGGACCCCGCTCCTCCAGCACGAGGGGCTGATGTCCATCGGCGACGTCACCATCTCGCAGAAGAACCCCGACCTCCTCTGGGTCGGCACCGGCGAGTCGAACAACCGCCAGTCCACCAGCTGGGGCGAGGGCGTCTACAAGTCGACCGACGGCGGCAAGACCTTCACGCACATGGGGCTGCGCGACTCGAAGCACATCAACGAGATCGTCATCGACCCCACCAACGACGAGGTCGTCTTCGTCGCCGCGACCGGCCCGCTCTGGGGACCCGGCGGCGAGCGCGGCATCTTCAAGTCCACCGACGGCGGCCGCACCTGGCGCAACGTCCTCAAGGGCGATGACGATACCGGCGCCAACGACATCGTGATGTCGCCCGCCGATCCCAAGGTGCTCTTCGCCTCCATGTACCAGCGCCGCCGCACCAACTGCTGCATGAACGGCGGCGGGCCCGGCAGCGCCCTCTACAAGTCGGTCGACGGCGGCGAGACCTGGAGCAAGGTCGGCGGCGGCTACCCCACCGGCCCGCTCGGCCGCATCGCGGTCGACATCGCGCCCTCGGCCCCCAACGTCGTCTACTCGCTCGTCGAGGCCCCCGCGCGCGTCCCCGTCGACTCCGCGCAGACCGGCCTCTGGCGTTCCGACGACGCCGGCGCCACCTGGCGCCGCACCACCACGGTGAACCCGCGGCCGATGTACTTCTCCAAGCTGCGCATCGACCCCACCACGCCCGAGCGCCTCTACTACGGCGGCGTCGGCCTGCAGATGAGCATCGACGGCGGCAAGTCGGTCGAGACCGACGCCGCGATGGTCACGCACGACGACGTGCACGCCATCTGGGTGAACCCCGCCAACCCCGAGCACGTGCTCATCGGCAACGACGGCGGCCTCGCCGTCTCGTACGACATGGCGAAGAGCTGGACCTTCATCCCCAACCTCCCGGTCGGGCTCTTCTACCACGTGAGCTTCGACATGGAGGTGCCGTACAACATCTGCGGCGGCATGCAGGACAACTACAACTGGTGCGGCCCCAGCCGCTCCCGCCACGCCGCCGGCATCTACAACTACGACTGGTTCCAGATCCTCGGCGGCGACGGCTTCGTGGCCCTCCCCGACCACCGCGACTCGCGCATCGTCTACACCGAGTCGCAGGACGGCAACCTCATCCGCCGCAACACCGTCACCGGCGAGTCGCGCTCCATCCGCCCCACGCCGGCCAACGTCACGCCGGCCCCCGCGCAGGGCGAGAGCTTCCGCTTCCACTGGGACACGCCGCTCGTCCGCTCGCCGCACGACCCGGGCGTGCTCTACGTCGGCGCCAACCGCGTCTTCCGCACCAGCGACCGCGGCGACTCGTGGGCGATGATCTCCCCCGACCTGACGCGCAACGGCAACCGCAACGACTCCACGATGTTCGGGGTGAAGAACAGCGACATCACGATCGCGCGCAACGACGGCATCTCCGTCTGGCCCGCGATCGTCGCGCTCGCCGAGTCGCCGAAGCAGCAGGGGCTCCTCTTCGCCGGCACCGATGACGGCGTCGTGCAGATGACGCGCGACGGCGGCGCCACCTGGACCGACCTCACGAGCCGCCTCCCGGGCTTCCCCGCCGGCGCCTTCGTCTCGGAAGTCGTCCCGTCGGCCTTCGACGCCGCGACCGTCTACGTCACCGTCGACAACCATCGCCGCAACGACTACGCCGCCTACGCCTGGGTGAGCACCGACTTCGGCGCGACCTTCCGCCGCATCGACGCCGGCCTCCGCGGCGAGGTCGTGCGCACGCTCACCGAGGACACGCGCAACCGCGACGTGCTCTACGTCGGCACCGAGACGGGCATCTTCCTCTCGCTCGACCGCGGCGCCTCGTGGCGTCGCCTCCGCGCCAACCTCCCCACCGTGCGCGTCGACGAGCTCACCATCCACCCGCGCGAGAACGCGCTGCTCGTCGCCTCGCACGGCCGCTCCATCTGGGTGCTCGACCACCTCGAGCCCATCCAGGAGCTCGCCGCGGCGCAGGCGGCCACGGCCTCGCGCCTCTTCAGCGTCCCCACCGCGCTGCAGATGAAGACCAAGGACGACCGCAACGACGAGTTCTGGGGCCACCAGACCTTCATCGGCGAGAACCCGCCGGTCGACGCGGTCATCCAGTTCCTCGTGAAGGGCGCCCCCAAGGCGATGGCCGTGCGCATCGTCCGCGGGGACCGCACCATCCGCGAGATCCCCGTCCCCGCGGCCAAGCTCAAGGACGGCATCCAGACGGTCTGCTGGGACATGCGCACCGCCCCCGCGCCCACCGTGCCGGGTGGCGGCGGTGGCGGCGGCTTCGGCGGCGGCGGACAGTTCGGCGGCGGGCAGGGCCAGGCGCGGCCGGTGCCCGGTACGCGCGCGCCGCTCCCGACGCCGGGCTACCAGCCCGAGAACCCCTGCGCCGCCGGCGGTCCGGGCGCGGGTGGCCCGGGCGGCGGCTTCGGTGGCTTCGGCGGCGGCGCCAACGCCGGCCCCTACGCCACGCCCGGCGACTACACGGTGCAGCTCGTCGCCGACGGCGCGGTGCTCGACACCAAGCCGATGCGCATGATCATGGACCCCGAGGTGCGCCTCGCCGGCAAGGACCGCGTCGCGTACGACCGCCTCGTCAACGACCTCCACGACCGGCAGGTCGCCGGCGCGCAGCTCGCCATCCGCCTCAACACGCTCGGCGGCCAGATCGCGCTCGCCAAGTCGAAGCTCGACTCCACCGCCAGCGTGACGCCGGAGATGAAGGACCGCGTCGCCGCGCTCGAGAAGGAGTTCAACACCGTGCGCGAGAAGTTCGGCGTCGCGGCGCCGCGCCTGCCCGGCGCGGCCGGTGCGCCCGCGGCCGGTGGCCCGGGCGGTGGCGGTGGCTTCGGCGGCGGCTTCGTGAACCAGGCCAACGCGCTCGGCCGCGTGGGCCAGATCAAGAACCTCCTCGTCGGCAACTGGGAGGTCCCCAGCGCGGCCAGCCGCAAGCAGGCCGCCGACGCCACCGCCGCGCTCGCCGCGGCGACCAGGGAGGCCGAGGCGCTGCTCGCCAAGGTCCCCGGCGTGAACGAGTCCCTCAAGCCCGCCGGTCTCGCCCTCACGCTGCCGTAGTTAGCTTCCCGGGGTATCAGGCGGGGGCGCGTCCGACCTGGGCGCGCCCCCGCATTCCCTTTCAGGAGTCCGCTCGATGATCCGTCTTCGTTCGCTGCGTCCCGCGCTCGCCGCGGCCCTCGCGCTCGCCGTCGCCTCGTCCGTCGCCGTCGCCGCCGTCATCGCCCACGACCTCACCGGCACGTGGGACTTCGAGGTCGTCACCGAGAACGGCACCGGCACGCCCACCGTGAAGCTCGAGCAGAAGGGCGACTCGCTCACCGGCACCTACGAGTCGCGGATGATGGGCGTCCGCGCGCTCAAGGGCACCGTGAAGGGCGATTCCGTGAAGTTCGCGCTCGCGCCGAGCGGCGACGCCAACGTCGTCCTCACCTTCCTCGGCGTCGTGAAGGACGCCGATCACCTCGAGGGCGTCGTCGACTTCGGCGGGATGGGCGGCGCCGCCTTCAAGGGCGCGCGCAAGAAGTAGCCGCACCGCGCGTGACGGCGGGCACGGCGCCCGCCGTCACTTCGCGCGGCCGAAGTTCCACACGAAGTTCACGAGCGGCAGGCAGCACCCCGAGCCATCGGCTCCCGTCGCGCCGCCGAGCCCCAGGTCGGCCGAGAGCCGGTCGCCGATGAAGCGCACGCCGCCGGTGACGAGCCCGTCGCCGCCCGCGCCGGTGAAGAACCAGTTCTCCGTGATCAGCTTGATCCGCCGGCTCACGCGCGTCTCGCCGCCGATCATGATCACCGGGTCGTTCGCGAGCTCCGCGCCATCCGCCGAGAGCCAGCGGTAGCCCCAGCCCGCGCCGGCCGTGATCGCGCGGTCGCGGCTTCCCCACGTCCCCGCGCCGTACACGATCCCCAGCGATCCCTCGTCGATGTCGCTCGGCAGCAGCAGCCCCAGCGCGCCGATCGCGAAGGCCGACTTCTCGCGCTCCATCACCGTGTACTTGGGCGCCGCGTACCACGTGCGCCCGATGGCCTCGGGGAGGATCGGCGTGCCCCCCGCGATGGTGAAGCGGTCAGTCACGCCGTACGCCACCAGCGGCACGAACAGCATGAAGCTCGAGACGTAGCCCTCGCCCTTCCGCAGCGGCCGCGCCGTGCTCGTGAAGAAGAGCCGCGTCGCATTGGGGTCCGCCACCCAGTACGCGCCGTCCACCGCGCGCCCCTGCGCCACGCGCATCGACTCCACCTGCGCGCGCGGCAGCTCCATCCGCACGCCGGCCGGCGTCACCAGCACCACGCGCTCCGCCGTCTGCTCGACCACGCGGCCGTAGAGCACCGAGCCGTCGCGCATCCGCACCTCGTACAGCGTGTCGGTCGCCGCCGCAGTGGGCGCCTGCGCCGCCGCGCGCGCGGACGTCGCCGCGACGCCTGCGCCGATCGCGAGCGCCATCACCGCGACGCGCGCCACGACGCACGCCGCGCCCCGCATCACTTGCCGCATCCGCGCGCGCATCAACGCACCCCGTCGAGTCGGACGATGAAGACCATCACCGCGTTGGGCGGCACCTTTTCCGCGCCGCGCGTCCCGTACGCGAACCGCGACGGCACGACGAGCTGCCGCGTCCCGCCCGTGCGCATCCCGCGCAGGCCGAGGTCCCAGCCGCGGATCACCTGGCCCTCGCCCACCTTGAAGGCGAGCGGGCGCGCGCCCGGCGCCGTGCGGTCCACCTCGGTGCCGTCGGCGAGGTACGCGATGTATGTCATCAGCACCTCGCGCCCCGGCGAGGCCGGCACGCCCGTGCCCTCCTCGATGTCGCGGTAGTAGATGCCGGTCGGCAGGCGCGTCATCGCGAGCAGCACGACGTTCAGCTCCTCGGCGAACGTCGTGCGCTCCACCTCGCCCTGCTCCACCGCGAGCGCGGGATCCGCCACCGGCTCGGGCGCGGCCGCCGTGCCCGCCGTGCCCGCCGTTGTTCCGCCGCCCGCGCACGCCGCCAGCAGCAGCGCGCCCCACACCGTCCTGTGCCGTCGCGTCATGCGGGGATTGTAGCGCCCCGCCGCCGCGTCGTCACGTCGCGTGCTCGCCCGGCACCACCAGCACGGGCACCGGCGCCGTGCGGATCAGCTTGTCCGCCACGCTCCCCACGAGCAGCCGCTGCACGCCGCTCAGGCCCTGCCCCGCGA
>ERZ1645185.434-NODE-434-length-17630-cov-4.137468_pt1 | contig 17630 bp, 13 predicted proteins | sample MGYA00575351_ERZ1645185 | MGnify/ENA primary metagenome ERZ1645185 (study PRJEB40838, sample SAMN11284767) | freshwater sediment metagenome | isolation source: river sediment | host: Sediment | place: India: Jana village, Kanpur | collected 2015-12-17 ...
AAGAGATGGAGATCAGGGTATAAGGGCAGTAAGCTAGGTAATGAGCGTAATAAAATCTCCAAACCTTCGTAAGCATAAAAGGAGCCAATAAATCCAATCACACGTTTATTTTGGAGACCTAATCTTAGTCTGAGTGAATGATCAACTGAATGATGTAGGGGGAATTGTGTGAGATCAACTGCATTAGGAATCGTTGTAACTTTATGTTCACTAATCCCTCGGTTGACTATATCGTTGCGCAATCCTTCACATATCGTGGTAATAGCATTGGCACGCTTTAACGCATAAGTTTCTAAACCGCGCGTTAAACGATAACGTAAACCCCATTCATTACTGGTTCCATGATCGACTGCGGCATCTTCCCAGAATGCTCTAACCTCATAAACAACTGGAATCCCCTTTTTTTTACCAATGTGCAAGGTAGGTATTGCGTTTAGCACGGGTGAGTGAGCATGCAATATATCTGGTTTGACGATTTCTACCACATCATTTAATCGTTGAGTAAGGCTGGTGATAACCGCAATCTGATTAAAAATCGGTAATTCGTTAATAACGCTCTTATAAGAGGGCGTTCGATAAAAATGGAAGTCATCGATTGTTTCTTCAAGAGAGTTTGCCAATCCTTGTTTGGTGCTAGTTAAATGGAAAGTCTCCCATCCTAGGGCCCGTTGAGCTTTAAGGATCGAGAGTGTTCGGAATGTATATCCACTGTGTAATGGAATCGAATGATCAAGTATATGCAGGATACGCATTATGTTTAGACAGCTTAATAAGCCAATCGAATAAGATTATTTCATATCATAACTGTTTATTTTCCTTAGTCGAGATGAAAATAACAGTAGTTTTTTGTAGAACTAATGCAATATCAATTTAGGTAGGCTGATGAATTTGTAATGTTCTCAATAAGTAATTGATTGGAAATGATGAAGATTTACTAACCTACTTACTTATTTTCGTCTTTTTGTACAGCCGTTAATATATGGTTAACATACTCATGGATGCTGTGGTCGGAAAAGTGGTCTATCCGAAATTTGCGAATCCCGCGGAGAAATCCATGCCAGCGATCCAAACGCTTTGAAGTGTAATCGAGTGTTCGTAAAGCACCATTACGGTTCAGATACATTTCGATCCCGGTATGGCGATAACCAAGCCATACTGGGGGTACTCTTGTCACAATATCATTGTTGTTGACCCAACGATAATGTTTTAGCCTCACGAAATTGACATACCGTTTATTCCCAACACGAGGGCTACCGTATGTATAGAGTTCAGCTGGATTGGCACATTTGTTTGAAACATGGCATCGATAGGCGCATACTGTGGCCATAGCTGCGCCTAATGAGTGACCAGTAAACCATAAAGTCTTACCGAGATCGATGAGATGCTTTTCCATCATTGGCCAGATATCATCAGCTTCTTGTTTGAAACCGCGATGAACGCGCCCAGCTGTTTCAGCTAAAACGGTTCCTAAGTTAGCATCAGCATGGATATCATTCCACTCGTTGGGCTCTGTTCCTCTGCAAACGATCACAGCATCGTGGTTATTTTCGAAGAAAAAACCTTGAGCACCGTCATAATCAAAAAAAATACTAACTGGAAAACCAATCAAATTGACAGCACGTTGCGCTTCGTTAGAATCGTTATAAGCGATCATTGATAATTCAGCGAATAATAGTGATTTACGCAGTAAGGATAGATTTGAGATAGGCTCGTTGACTCGAGAATGAAGGATTAAAGGAAATTCATTGGGATCTTGTATCAATTGCGCTGATAGATTATTTCTACTTTCTGACATAACGTTTCTAGGTTGTATTTTTAATTTTAAACAATAGGATTTTCCTAAATGCTAACGTTGAAGTGGTTCTTGGTTCTGATATTAATTCTTGTTATTTTAGCAATTCTAGCAGGTCAGCTTGGGATGTTTAAGGGAGTTGCACCCAATGATCTTGGTGTTGCTGAAGGTAGGCTGAAATTGCCCGCTGATACACCCAATAGCGTGTCAAGCCAAGCTGATCTTTATCCCAATCACCCACAACACAGTTATGCCCGAATTGAGCCATTACCATCGGTAGGCGATAGCAAATCTACGCTGGAGAGAATTAAGGCTATTATAGAGTCGATGCCCGGTTCTGAAGTGATCACCTATCAAGAGCATTATCTTTATGTGCAATTTACGACGCGTGTGATGAAATTTGTCGATGATGCTGAATTTTGGTTTGATCCTCAATCAAATGTCGTGCAAGTTCGATCTGCATCTCGATTAGGAAAAAGCGATCTTGGTGTCAATCGCAAACGTATTGAGTGGATTCGTAGGCAGTTAAAGGAAATTTCTTGAACGATAACGCATGACTCGTTTAATTCTAAAGAGAAGTAAGTTTTTTCTTGGTCTGGTTTTTTTTCTGCTTGGATTAAGTAGTATTTTTTGGTTGGCGATAAGGGCCAGCCTACCGCAATATTCAGGAACTGCCAAGTTTGCGGGATTGACTCATATTGTGCGAGTTGATCGTGATGCACTGGGTACAGCAACTATTCAGGCGCTGAATCGAGTCGATTTAACGCGGGCGTTAGGCTATGTTCATGCACAAGAACGTTTTTTTGAAATGGATTTGATGCGCCGAAGTGCAGCAGGTGAATTGGCGGAATTGTTTGGTAAAGCAGCTATACCGAAGGATAGACAAATACGAAAACACCGCATGAGAGCTCGAGCCAAGCATATGTTTGAGAATTTGCCAAAGGATCAGCGTGACCTAATTGAAGTATATCGCACAGGAATTAATGCTGGATTAGCCGCGTTACCCCTGCAATCTTTTCCTTATTTATTGATGCGTGAACGTCCTACCCCTTGGCAGAATGAAGATACTTTGTTAGTGATATTAGCGATGTACTTTACGCTCCAAGAGCAAAGTTTTTATCGCGAATTACAGTTGTCAACTTTGCAAGCAGCTTTGCCTGCTTCGGTCTATCAATTCCTAACCGCGCCTGGCGGAGATTGGGATGCGCCGCTGATTGGGCTACCGTTCAAATGGCCTCCTTTGCCTAGCAAAGATGAATTTGATTTTCAATCCTATACGCATTTGCCGGAAATGAAGCATGATCTGTTAGAGCTACATGATGAAGCGCCAGGCAGTAATAGCTTTGCAGTTTCTGGAGAATTATCGAATGGTGCAGCATTGGTAGCAAATGATATGCATCTTTCCCTAAGGGTTCCTAATATATGGTTTAGGGCACGCTTCATTTATCCCCACCCCAATAAAGCAGGAAGCAATATAGATGTGAGTGGCGCTACCTTACCTGGGGTTCCAGCAATAGTGGTCGGATCAAATGGTAACATTGCTTGGAGTTTTACGAACAGCTATATCGACATAGCGGATTGGGTTCGTGTTGTTCTTCATTCCAAGAATTCGAATTTGTATCGTTATGAAGGGGCGTGGAAATCATTGGTAACCTTTCAGGAAATTTTGCGTGTGCGCGATGCTGAGGATGAGTTTCTTGAAATTCAAGAAACTGAATGGGGTCCCATTCTGGATTATGATCATGATGGTGTTCCGCTGGTTTTGAATTGGGTTGCTCAGCACCCAGTTGCTGCTGATCTTAAACTGATCAGCTTAGAGTTGGCAGAGAATGTTGATCAAGCGCTAGGTGCTGCGCAACAGAGTGGGATACCAGCTCAAAATTTCATTGTGGGTGATCGTGAAGGAAATATAGGGTGGACAATCGCAGGGCGTATACCAGTGAGATCTGGTAACTATGATCCCATGCTGCCTGCAGATTGGTCGAATCATGAAATAGGTTGGTTGGGATGGTTGCCTTCAGCACATTATCCGAAAATTAGCAATCCCACTAATATGCGTTTATGGAGTGCCAATGCTAGATTAGTTGATGGTCCTGCGCTAGAACGGCTTGGTGATGGTGGATATGAACTTGGTGCGCGTTCAAAGCAAATTCGTGACAGCTTGCTTGCTAAAGAGAGATTTACTTCTAGAGACTTATTTGCGGTGCAATTAGATCATCGTGCGTTATTTCTATCACGCTGGCAGAAATTGCTTCATGAAATCGTAGATCGTGCCCCGTTTGAGCCATGGAAACAGAAATTAGCAGATGGATTGTTGGATTGGAATGGTCTTGCAGCACCAAGCTCCGTTTCTTACCGAATCGTTCGTGCTTTCAGACAACAGGTGGTTGATAGCATCTATCACAATTTTATAGCGGTAGTAAGCTATCAGTATCCCAATTTCTTGCCCCCTCGATTACCACAAATTGAGCATGCGATATGGCAATTAGTAGAGGATCGTCCCCCCCATTTGCTTCCACTTGGAAACGCGAACTGGGAGGATTTTTTACAAAAGTGTGCAAAAAAGGTGGTATTGCTGATGGAAGCACAATCCAGTGATGAAAACCCTTGGAATTGGGGGAAGCAGAATATTGCGCAAATACAACATCCATTAAGTAAAGTATTACCTGGTTTTGTTTCTCGATGGCTAGATATGCCTAAAGATTTACTTGCGGGGGATAGTTATATGCCACATATTCAGGCACCTAATTTCGGTGCATCTGAACGCTTTGTTGTTGCACCTGGCAATGAGGAACAAGGTTATTTCTCTATGCCCGGTGGGCAGAGTGGTCATCCACTTTCGCCCTATTATGGAAGTGGGCATCGGGATTGGGTAATCGGGAAACCAACCCCATTTCTTCCTGGATTGCCTCAGCAAACATTGTGGTTAGAGTCAAATTGAATGTTGAGGTATGCTATTGTTCAGTGATCTTAAGAAATTAACAAATAGTGAGAGAGGGTGTTTTATGAGAAAAATTATTATCAGTATGCTAATCTACCTTTCTATAGTTCCGCTAAGTGCAGCAAATGATACCGATAACCGAAAAGCGTTACTACTGAATGAAGTGCAGCGGCACCATATACTATCCGAGATGCGGTCTATGCTTTTAGGGACACAACTAATCATACAAGCGCTTGCCGAAGATGATATGTTAGCTGTAGCGAGACACGCGCGCATGCTTGGTATGGAGATGGCTCATAAAGGTGAAGATCATTTGCAATCTGTTCTGCCCGATGATTTTATGCAACTCGGTATGTCAGTCCATAAAAGCTTTGATAAGCTCGCGACAGATGCGGAGAGTTTGAAAGACCCTAAGCATGCGCTGTCGCAGTTAAGTGCTACTTTACAGCAATGTGTTGCATGTCACGCTGCCTATCAAATCTGGACAACCGATATACCGTCTGATGCGGAACTACATCCAGCGCACCAGCTGAGTCATTAAATTGGAAGTGTATTTATCCTTACACCTAAATACTGTAAACAACGTTAGAGATGCTTACAAACTACTGATAAACGCTTATAGCCAATTGCAATAATTTAGAGCTGATATTCAAATTTGCATTTCTCGCTGCGCGCAAGTTAATTTCAAAGGTAATTTTTTCATTATTGATATCCATATTGATCGCGACACCCTGTTTGGCAGCATTCGGGCTATCAGCGATGGTTAACACGGTTCTATTTTCAAGATAATCAAGAATATACTCGAGTTGATCAATGGATGACTTTGAAATAAAAAGACTTTGACAACTGTCAACTTGATTTAGGTTATTGATTCGCTGAATTTGGATTTGATAGTTTGCTTTAGGCTTGTTTTGTAATTGATCGAGATGATCACCAAAATAATCTTCTCCATATAAACAAAGCGTAATGGGGTTAGTGATATTTTCAGGCCATTGTGTGAAAGCGATGAAATTAGCGATAAAAGCGGCTTTGATTTGATATTCGATTGAACGATTACCTAAATCAGATGATTGGCCTAAGAGCGTTGCGGGAAATAACACCGAGGTGACTACAATGACGCCAATCCAGTTTTTGATAGTCGTTAAGGTATGTTTCGCAGTTTGGCCTCTGAATAAATGCATCACTAAGTCATCCATCAGAACTGCAGTTGTATCCCAGCATAGATACCCCTTGGTATGTAGGTCGGGACAGAAAAAATAAAATCCGATACAAACTCTTTGTGGTTTTGACTAAATAAGTTTTGGCCAACTAGAAATAATTCTAAATTGCGCTTTGGCTTATAAATCAATTTTGTGTCCAGCGTAGTATAGTCTGGAATACCATAAAGTGGAATTTCACTACGATATCGAAGCCAGAGATTAATTTGTAGTTTATCGGACAAGTCGTAATTAGATCGGAAAGCGATTTGGTGACGGGGGCTAGTTTTATCAGCACCACCCGTTGTCGGATCGATCAATTTAAAGATGGAATTAGAGTGGATTTGCATTTCAAGAAAACTGTAATTGCCTTGAAACCGTAATCGTTCAAAGGGTTTCCAATCAGCCGAGAGTTCAATCCCATAAGCGTAGCCCGATGCTTGATTATTAAAGGTAGTCGGTAGCATGAGATGAGGTGACGGTTTGGAGTGTAACCAGATATCTCCTGCAGACAAGTCGCGCAGTTGGCTGTAATCGTTGTAAAAGGTTGCTATATCAACCGTTGCTTGCTGAGAGAATTGATGGCGGTATCCCAGTTCATAGGCAAGCAGTTTTTCTGAATTCAAGTTCGTTGAACCTGCGATATAAGGCAGAATCGGTAAGGGTAAAGGAGATAGACTGATCAATGGATCAAGTGTTCTCGTATTCAGTAAAACATCGTTTTCTGCTCGGGAAGGCGTTCTGACAGCTCGGGCAACGGATAACCAGATTGAGTGATCAGGATGAGGTGTCCATGCCAATCGCGCATCCGGCTGTACTTCCAATCCAGTAAAATCATTGTGATCCAATCGAACACCCAAAGTGAGTCTTAAATGATCGGGAATTAATGTGATTTCGTCGCGGGCAAATACACTAGCAAGATGATTGGTCTGTTTGCGAGGATTCAGTGATATTAGTTCGGTATCATAAAAATTATTATGATACATTCGATAATTGGTGCCCCAGGTTAAATCATGGGAGTTAAAGAGTGGAAAGCGATGTTGAAAATCAATATCGAAACTTTCTGCTTTGAACATGGTGGCAGTTAATAGCCGGTAATCGGTTCGATCATAGTAGGTCTGAAGCATGATCGAGGATTTATCTGATATCGTTCTGTCCCATCTTAAGCGAATATTTCCACCTTCACTATGTCCTCTAGCTTGATTTAATCCATGTAAGTGAGCACTTAACAGCGATTTGTCGAGCGTATCACCCATCGCGTTATAGAAAATATCCCCTTGTAGCGTAACTTGATCAATGCCTCGACCATGATCTAATCTGAAGCCACCTCTAGCTGAATGCCAGCTATCAAGAACATTTTCCCCATTCGTTGATTTTAAGTTGTCGCGTGTGAATCCCTTGCTGTATACGCGGTAGTGGGTATTTTCGTTAATTTTTCCACCGTGACGGGCGCCGACAAAACCATGCTCAAAACTACCACCTCCAGCAGTTAAAAGTGTTCCTTGCGTATCAGCTGCTTTCTTGGTGATGATGTTAATCACACCATTAACCGCATTAGCACCCCATACCGAGGCAGCAGGTCCCCGAATTACCTCGATTCGTTCTATATCTTCAATCAAGGTATCTTGTAAATCCCATTGAACACCTGCAAATAGGGGGTTATAAACACTACGACCATCCATGAGAACTTGCAATTTGTTAGCAAACCGGCCGTTAAATCCGCGGATGCTAATGGCCCATTTGTCGGTGCCGATGCGTTCTACTTCGACACCTGGGGCCATTCTCAGTGCTTCTGGGATACTGGTGACACCAGAACGGCGAATATCATCTTGAGAAATAACAAAAACAGCTGAAGGGACTTCGAAGAGCTTTTGTGATCGTCTGGATACTGAAGTGACATCAGTCACTTTAATGTTCATTAATTCTTCGATACTCAGATCGAGGTAATCATTCTTGGTGGATTGCGATACCGCATCATGCGTGCGACTAATCACTAACAAAACCAAAATGATATTCAGAGTCAGCGCTCTGATGGATTTGGAATTGAGAGTCACCGCTTTCCTTTAAGCATTAAGTATTGTAGGTAGTAAAAAAATAACCAAGCAATAACTTGGCTTTCCATTGTTTCAAGCAAGCCATCATAAATCCTACAAAGGGGAATGAATGCCATGAAAACAAGGCCGATTCGATAGGTTTATTTTATTTACCTAGGGTTAGTGGGTCTCTAGCAGAATGATCAAAGTTGATGGGACCTTAACAGACCCTGATTGTGAGAATGTAAAAATCAAGCCAGCGCTTAGCTGCTTGAATCGTAGAATTGTGTTTCTTAGAAGCGCCATTCGAACCCAGCGTATACACCTCTTGGGATAAGTGCTGGGATCGAGGGAATAAAGTCAGACTGGGACTCGCGGTGGTTTCTGCTAAACAAATTTTGCCCGACGATGAATAACTCGGTATTTTTTATAACTTTCCACGAAAGCTTAGCATCCATGGTGACATAGCCAGGAATGTTGAAGAAAGCCAAACCACTGACGTAGCGTAACCAGAGGTTTAACTGGAGCTGATCCGAGAAATCATAATTCGATCGAAGTGAAAGTTGGTGGCTTGGGTTAGCGCTATTTGCTCCTGCAGAGGATGAGTCTAATTGGCGGAATTCAGGATTTGAATTCGTGTGAATGTTCAAATAGGAATAGCTGCTTTGGAGTCGCCATTTTTTGATTGGTCGCCAATCGATTGAAGATTCCACGCCATACGAAAAGGCGGACGTATCATTGCTAAATATTACCGGCAACACCCAATGCGGGATTATCCCTTGACCTGGCATCATCTGGCCAAAGCGGAAATCCCTTAATTGACTGTAATCATTGATAAAGCCAGCTAAATCGATCGACGCATTCTCGGCTAATTGCCGGCGATAGCCCATTTCATAGGCAATCAATTTTTCTGATGCAAATTGGTTGCTGCCTTGGACAGCCATGAGAACAGGAACAGGTAATCCCAAACCCGGTAGTCCCTGCAAAACTCGACCCGCGATGGTTACATCATTCTCACCTCGGGATGGAATCCTAACTGCGCGCGACACGGACAGCCAAATTGAGTTCTGCTCATTGGGTGTTAACATCAAACGACCGCTAGGTTGAATCTCCAAACCAGTAAAATCATTATGATCGAGACGGGTTCCAATTGATAATGAAAGTTTATCTGGAAGCAACGTAATCTCGTCACGAATAAATGCGCTGAAATTATGGTTGGTTTTTTGTGCGGGTGTGAAAACGGTTAATTCCGTATCGGCAACACGATTATTGTATAACCGATAATTAAGCCCCCAAGTCACATCATGTGTGTTCAATAGTGGGAAGCGATGTTGAAAATCCACATCAAAACTTTCAGCATATTTTGTCCACGGGGTCAGTTGGTTGTAAACGCGATCATAATAGGTTTGCAACATGATCGAGGATTTCTCAGATAAAGTGCGATCCCACCGGAATCGAATATTTCCCCCTTTTTCTGTAGCGTTAACGATATCTAGTTTAGTGAAGGGTGAGATTAAAGAAGGCTGTAGTAAACTGTCCCCAATTCGATTGATAAAAAGATCCCCCTGTAACGTTAACTGATTAATGCCATGGGTGTGATCTAAACGAAAGCCTCCTCTTGCAGAATGCCACTGATCATGCAGATTGTTACCAGATAGTGAAGTCGTGTTATCTCGACTAAAGCCTTTAGCGTAGATACGGAAGGGAGTGTCTTCGTTGATTTTTCCCCCATAGCGCATGCCAACAAAGCCATGTTCAAAACTACCTCCCCCTGCGGTGAGGAACATTCCTTGTGTATCAGCTGCTTTCTTGGTAATGATGTTGATCACGCCATTGACCGCATTAGCGCCCCAAACCGTAGCCCCAGGGCCACGAATCACTTCGATACGTTCGATATCTTCCATCAAAGTATCTTGTTGACTCCAAATAACCCCGGAAAATAGCGGCGTATAAACACTACGGCCATCCATCAGCACCTGCAATTTATTCGCATAGCGGCCATTAAACCCTCTGACACTGATTGACCATTTATCGGTTCCGACACGAGCCACTTCGACACCGGGAGCCATGCGCAGGGCTTCAGGAATACTCGTTGCACCTGAACGGCGAATATCATCTTGTGTAATGACAAAAATTGCGGAGGGTGTATCAGAGAGTCTCTGTTCGCGTCGCGATACGGAGGTTACCTTAATTTTCATTAACTCTTCGATACTTAGGTCGAGGAGTGGGTCCATCGAAGCTTTGCTCGTTACTGTTGAAGTATTTGAAGCTGTGGCGATGTTTGCAAAATTGAAAAAGATCATGGCGAGCATAAGCAAAAAACCGCCTGCTGAAACCAAGTTTTGCAGAAACATACGTTAATTGGATAGTTATTGATTTGGGATGTCAAATTTTATCCAAAGTTGCCAACATAAAACGATCAATCTTGTTAGTTTTGTACCTTCTTTTTTAAGAATTAAAAGTGAATCGCTAACGATTGTTAATTTTGAAAGGGAGCTGCAATCAGCAGCCAGAACAGTTTGGGTAATAAAAACTTGGGGGATAGAGTGTGATCGTCATTTGGACATTACTTCAAGCCCACAACCACAATTCCAACATAATTCAAAATTCGCTGGATTGGATTCACTACAATTTGGGCAGTTTACGTGTCTGGGGTCAATTGAAGTGTGCTCATATTGATCAATGATGAGTTGTGCTTTCTCATAATCATCATCGCGTACGACCCAAACTTCAGGATAAGCATGGGTAAAAGGAATTTCTCCTAGACCTCCCTGTGAGAAAGTATTCATCAGTTTCGCCGGGATATAGGCTTGCTCTAATAATTGAAGCATCATTTGGGCTTCGATCAGATTATTAGCTGAATACGCTTTTTTCATAGTAGAAAGTGATGACTACAGTCGATTCAGTTTCCCCAATCCATCACAGTATTACTGCAATTAATACCCTATTCGTTAGGTTTTTTGGTTGTAAAACTTTCATAGATTAGCAACGCTGCACCCACACAGATTGCAGAGTCAGCTACATTGAAAGCAGGCCAATGATAGTTGCCGATATAGAAATCCAGGAAATCAACCACATGCCCCAATGTAATCCGGTCATATAAATTTCCCAGGGCTCCACCCAGTACTAAACTCAGTGCGAAGCAAAACAATTTATTCTCAGCGTGTTTGTATAGCAAGTACGCGATAATAGAGGAAGCCAGGAAGGCGATTCCGCTCAAAAACCATCTTTGCCACCCGGATTCTTCGCTTAAAAAACTAAATGCTGCTCCAGTGTTATAGGTGAGTACCAAATTAAAAAAGGACGTGATGGGGATTTGTTGACCAAAAGAAAGGTTAGTTTCTACCCAGTATTTGGTGACCAAATCGAGTGCCAAAACAATAAAAGCGATAACCAAGCTGAGATAGAGTTTCATGATAGAGAGTATCGAATCAAGACTGTAAATTTAGGCATGTTTACGATGTTCACCTGCGCCATATAAATTGGAAACACAGCGCTGGCATAACGTCGGGTGATCGGTATGATGGCCGACATCTTCACGATAGTGCCAGCAGCGCTCACATTTTTGATGAGGACTTGGCGAAACCGTAATACTAATATCGCTGGTATGCGATACGTGATGTAAGTGAACTTCAGAAGTGATCATGACAAAACGTAAATCATGCCCGAGCGATTGTAATAACGTGAAATCTTCCTCGGCTGCCTGGATGGTGACAATCGCTGCCAGTGAGGAACCGATCTCTCCCTGGGCGCGGGATTCTTCTAATTTTTTTAATACATGCGAACGCAATTGACGTAATCGACCCCAGCGCTGAAATAACCATTCAACCTGATCTCCCGTTTGCTTAGGAAATGGATGCCAGGTATGCAGCAATATACTGTCGTTTGGTTTATCAGCGAGTTGTTCCCATACTTCTTCCGCTGTGAAACTCAAAATCGGTGCAAATAAACGCACTAAACTATGCGCAATATGAAAAAGTGCATTTTGTGCAGAACGCCGAGGAAGTTTGGTTGCATCGGTGGTGTATAAGCGGTCTTTTAAAATATCCAGATAGAAGCCACCCAAATCTTCCGAGCAGAAGTTATGTAAGGTATGCACAATCTGATGAAATTCATAGCGTTGATATTGGGCGACCAACTCATTTTGCAATGCTTCGGTATGCGCGAGCATATACCGATCGATTTCCAACCACTGCTCAACGGGTAGGTGATCGGTTTGGGGATTGTAATCTGCCAAATTAGCCAATAAAAACCGCAAGGTATTGCGAATGCGTCGATAGGTCTCGACGATGCGTTTCAGGATTTCATCCGAGATAAATAACTCACCCGAATAATCAGTAGAAGCGACCCATAAACGCAGGATGTCCGCGCCTAACGTGTCGACAATTTTTTGGGGTGCAATGACGTTACCTTTGGATTTACTCATTTTATGGCCTTGGCCATCCACAACAAACCCATGAGTAAGCAGCGCATCATAAGGTGCACGATGATTGATTGCGCAACCGGTCAACAGCGACGACTGGAACCAGCCACGATGTTGATCAGAGCCCTCTAAATAGAGATCAGCAGGATGGTTCAGGTGGATATTGCGTCGTAACACCGTATCATGGGTCGTACCGGAATCAAACCATACATCGAGGGTGTCGGTTAATTTTTGATACTGATCGGCTTCATTGCCTAGTAACGTAGTAGGATCTAAACTAAACCACGCTTCGATCCCATTTTTTTCTACCGCTTTTGCAACGGCTTCGAGCAATTCAGGTGTTTTAGGATGTAAGGCTTGTGTTTCCTTATGTACGAAAAAAGTCATCGGCACACCCCAGTTACGCTGCCGCGAAATACACCAATCCGGGCGATTCTTGATCATTGCTTCTAGGCGGGCTCTTCCCCAGGCTGGGTAAAATTCTGTTTGCTCTACGGCTTTAGTTGCTAATTCACGCAAAGACTCATTTTGGGTTGTATTAGCACCCTGCGGCTTATTCATACCAATAAACCATTGCGGTGTTGAGCGGAAAATGATCGGTGTTTTGTGACGCCAACAATGGGGATAACTATGCTCAATTTTCTCAAAATGGATGAGATGCTGGCTTTGTTTGAGTGATTCGATCACCACATCATTGGCTTTCCAAACGAACATGCCGCCGACCAGTGGAGTTGCTGCCATGAATTTACCATCATTTCCAACCGGGCTATCGCTGGGTAGCTGATATTGCTGCCCGATAAAATAATCGTCTAAGCCATGTGCGGGCGCAGTATGGACCAAGCCAGTCCCAGCTTCCAATGTGACATGCTTGCCACAGATGATTTTGACTGTTCGAGCATCAAAAGGATGATGAAGCGTCAAATGTTCTAGCGCGCTGCCTTTGCAGCTTGCCAACGTTTCTCCACTGATTTGGTATCGTGCTAAGCAAGCTTCTTTTAGTTGCGCTGCTAGAATAAGTAATCCACGCGGCGTGCTGATCAATTCATAATCAAAATCGGGATGCACACAAACCGCCTGATTAGCCGGTAACGTCCAAGGTGTCGTGGTCCAAATCACCGCGTAACATTTCGTTTCACCCGGAATGGTGATAGAGAAAGCCTTTGCAAGCGCGTCATTCCCGGAAGAATCTGCAGTGAGTTCAAATCCCACATCGATCGCTGGGGATATTTTGTTTTCGTAATCGACTTCTGCCTCGGCGAGTGCAGATCCACAATCGATACACCAATTGACAGGCTTCTGGCCTTGATAGAGATGACCGTTTTGGTAGATTTTACCCAGCGCCCGAATGATATCGGCTTCCGTTTGGTAATTCATGGTGAGGTAAGGATTGTCCCAATCACCCAGCACCCCCAATCGAATGAAATCCGCTTTTTGCCGTTCTATTTGAGCTTGTGCAAAGGTACGACATAAGGTACGCACTTGATCAGCCGGTAGATTCTTTCCGTGTTTTTTCTCGATTTGATGTTCGATCGGCAATCCATGGCAATCCCAGCCTGGAACATACGGCGCATCAAATCCACTCAAGGTTTTGCTTTTAATAATAATATCTTTGAGAATTTTATTCACTGCATGGCCAATATGAATATCGCCATTCGCGTAGGGTGGCCCATCATGAAGAATAAACTTGGGCCTGCCTTGGCTAATCTCCCGAATTTGTTGATAGAGTTTTTTTTCTTGCCAGGCTTTAAGCATGCCAGGCTCACGTTTGGCTAGGTCACCCCGCATTGGAAAAGGGGTATCGGGTAGATTAAGGGTATTTTTGTAATCAGTCATGAAAAGTAGCCCAATGAAGTGTAAGGCAGGTGTTAGTGGAGCCTAAAATAGTTTTTAGCATTAATAATATCTTGTTTGATTTGTTCAATTAATGTTTCGAGATCAGCATATTTTTCCTCATCTCTGAGTTTATGCAAAAAATTGACTTGAAGATGCTGACCATAGATCTCTTGGTCAAAATCAAACAAATGAACTTCTAGAATCAATTTATTCGAGTTATGCGTTGTCGGTCTAACGCCAAGACTTGCTACACCTTGCATGACTTTGGGTAGTTTCGAAGACGCCCGACTGATAACCTCTACTGCAAAGATTCCCTGCAAAGGAGGGCGGTTGTGTTTGAAGTGGATGTTAGCCGTTGGAAAGCCAAGCTGCTTCGCTAATTTTTCCCCATTAACGATTCGCCCACTCATGCTATAGGGTCGACCCAATAATTGTTGGGCAAGCACCATATTTCCAGCCGACAAAGCTTCTCTAATGGCGGTACTCGAAACCCGGATATGGTTGATTGAGAAATCAGCCATGACTTCAACCTCAAATTGGTTTGCCTGCTGGGAATGTGCTTTGAGCAGGGACACATCACCCATACGTTTGGCGCCAAATCGAAAATCGTCACCGACTAACAGCCATCGAACATTTAATTGTTTTAGCAGTATGTCAGTAATAAAGCTTTGTGCAGAAATTTGAGCGAATGAGTGATTAAAGTGGCAAATTTGTACCCGATCGATGCCTAGTTCTGCAAAAATTTCCAATTTTTCCCGGAGACTGGTCAGTCGAGTCGGTGATTGATTAGGCGTCAGAAATTCACGCGGGTGTGGCTCAAAAATCATGATACAAGCCGAAAGCTGCAATCGATTCGCGGCTTGTTTAAGCCGCTCTAATATCGCTTGGTGGCCTAAATGGACACCATCAAAATTACCAATGGTCAATGCAAGCGGATTCTTATTCCGTGTGGCAGTGCTACGAAAAACTTGCATGCTTGACTGCTAAAGTAATAAGGATGCGTCTTGTTCCTACTAAAATCGATCGCAATCTAAGGCCCTTTTAAACATGAGGTCTCATCGTCAACTAAACAACGAGCGATGTCGCAGGTTCATCGGGGTAATTGCTCATCTGGTAACCTAGCCATAATCGACCTGCGATAAATGTGGCAACCATATCTGCATGATGTTTTAAGGTTGGATTGCCAAGCTCTTGGGTGGTTTCTTTAAATAAGGCTAGCCAGCGCTTGAACAAATCGGCATTAAGTGCGGGAAGGGCAATATGCTTTGGCATCGGGGCGCCACGGAAACGATTGGTTCCTCTCAACTGCGCTGACCAAAAGTTAGTCATCTGCACAAAATGCGCATCCCAGTCGATGACATGACCTTCAAAGATAGGACCTAAATCAGGATCCTTTCTCGCTTTAGCATAAAACTGATGAACAAGATTGGAAATTTCTTCTTCGGTATAGAGATCAGGATTGGGCGAAGGTATTGATTGCAGTGTCGTCATATAAAAAAACAGTTATTAAATATTAATGGAATGGCGCTAATTTTAGAAAATCTCGACTTATCGTGCTAGATATGTGACGATACGTGAATAGTTTCATTGTTATCTTTGTTTGCTAGTTTATCGATTACTAGCAAAATTGTCTAACGACGGACTCGCCGCTTCTATTTCTTATGAATCGATACGCACTTGTTTTTGTAGTTTTCCATTTCCGCTTGCTGCCCATTTTGTGAGAAGGGGAAAAGATGAAATCGTTACACGGAAAATCGTTGTTAGATGATCCAGCGCTCAACAAATCCACTGCATTTACGCGCGAAGAAAGGCAACGCTATGGGTTGCGGGGATTATTACCCTACCGAGTCACCGATATCGATACGCAAGTGGCCCGTGTGCTAGGCAATATGCGATCCAAAACCAGCCATATTGAAAAGTACATCTTTTTGAACAGCCTACTGGAACGCAATCAATGCTTGTTTTACCGAACCATGATCGATCACCTCGAAGAAATCATGCCGATTGTTTACACACCGACGGTGGGAGAAGCTTGCAAGCAGTTTGGTCATATTTTCAGAAAACCCCAAGGCTTTTATATTTCTCCGGAAGACAGAGGCGAAATTGCTTCGATACTCGATAATTGGCCTGAATCGGATATTCGCATCATCGTGATTACCGATGGCGAAAGGATTCTTGGCCTGGGTGATTTGGGGGCGAATGGTATGGGCATTCCCATCGGAAAAGTTGCGCTATATGTTGCCTGTGCGGGAATTCCTCCTGAAAATTGCCTACCCGTGATGCTCGATGTCGGAACCAATAATCAAGCCTTGCGTGAGGATCCCTTTTATATGGGCTATCCCCATCCTCGCTTAACCGGAGAAGATTATTTTTCTTTGGTCGATGAATTTGTGCAAGCTGTACAAGCCAAATTTCCTGATGCAGTGATTCAATTTGAAGATTTTCATAACCAACATGCTTTTCCGTTGCTCGATCGCTATCAGGCGCAAGTTCGCTGCTTTAATGATGATATCCAAGGCACCGCAGCGGTAACGCTGGCCGGTATCTATACTTCGAGCCACATTACTCATAAATCATTCACCGACTTGAATATCATGCTGCTCGGCACCGGATCAGCGGCGAGCGGAATTGCAGGGCTATTGGTCTCAGCTTTTTGCGCGGCAGGACTGACAAAAACTCAAGCGCAATCCAAACTCTGGTTCATTGACCGGCAAGGATTGGTTACATCCGACCGAGAAGCCATCAAGCCGCTTATCAAACCCTTTGCACAGCCATGTGCTCCTGCAACGTTTCTGGAAGCGATAAACCGAATCCGTCCTGATGTTCTCATCGGCGCCACCGGCATGGCTGGAACATTCAATCAAGCGATTATTAACGCGATGGCAACGGTTAACGAACGCCCCGTGATCATTGCGCTGTCAAATCCAACTTCTCATACCGAATGCACTGCAGAAGAAGCTTATCGCTGGTCAGAGGGTAGGGCGATTTTTGCCAGTGGCAGTCCATTTCCGCCCGTAACTTACGCAGGAAAACAGTTAAAACCAGGGCAGGGCAATAACGCCTACATTTTCCCAGGAATTGGTTTGGGGGTTACGGTCAGTAAAGCGCGATTAATCACTGAATCCATGTTTTTAGCTGCTGCGCAAGCGCTTTCGGATCAAATCTTACCGGAGGAAATTGAAAATGGAGCGATTTACCCATCGATCCATCGGGTACGCGCTGTTTCGTTAGCGATTGCGGTCGCTGTCTGCCAAATTGCTAAACAAGCTGGGTTAGCAGAAGAAAAACTACCCGAAGCGGATTTGGCAGGCTATATTGCTACCAAAATGTATGATCCACAGTATAGGGTGGGTTAGTGATTGCAGCAAACTGGTTAACGCTACGAAAGTCAAAAGGGCCGGACTCGATTGTT
>ERZ1645185.435-NODE-435-length-17617-cov-4.543503_pt1 | contig 17617 bp, 12 predicted proteins | sample MGYA00575351_ERZ1645185 | MGnify/ENA primary metagenome ERZ1645185 (study PRJEB40838, sample SAMN11284767) | freshwater sediment metagenome | isolation source: river sediment | host: Sediment | place: India: Jana village, Kanpur | collected 2015-12-17 ...
GGAACGAGCGCCCTCAGAAGGACCAGAATTTCCGTCGGCTTGCTTACGACGGCACCATGAGCTCCTTCTCCATCTTCCGGTGCGGAATGCCGGCGTCCATAAACGGCTCGCCGGTGACGCGGAATCCGGCTCGTTCATAAAATCCAAGCGCGTGGGTCTGAGCAGACAGGGCCACACGTGGGAGTCCTTGCCTCACCGCCAGATCCAGCAGCGTCTGAAGCAGCGCCCGTCCGACCCCTCGCCCGCGCCAGTCCTTGAGGACCGCCATGCGGCCGATCGTGCCGCTCGGTTGCATGCGCGCCGTGCCGATCGCTTCTCCATGGTCGTTCCACGCCAGCACGTGGGCGCAGGATGAGTCGAGCCCGTCCCACTCCAGTTCTACCGGCACGCCCTGTTCGTGGATGAACACCGTTTCACGGATCGCGCGGATGTCCGCTTCAGCGCTGTGCCATTCGACAAGATCGACTCGCCTCTGCGCGCCCTGCTCCGTCATGATCCTCCGGCTTTGTTAATCGGCCCGATTTCGTTGCCGACTCCCTCTGTACGGCGCACCAAATGTAAATCTCTTTTGGCGGAGCGGCAACCACATGGTACCGTTCATCGTGCGCGTCTGTCTCTGGTGCGAGGCGGGCGATGAGCCGAGTGGCTCCGGTGTAGCGATGGGAGGTCCTGCGTGAACACTCAACGTCGAAGCTATGATGTCGTGGCCGGCCGGAGGATCAGGGCCGGAATGTGGAATTCCTGGTGCCGGGTCGGGAGAAAGACGGAGGCTCCGAGCCTTTTCAGTTGGGCATTTCTCCGATCGGTCTGGTCTCTGCTTTGGCAGGTGGCCTGGCGAAGGGCTGGTCGAAACAGCGCCCGACGATTTGCCTGGAAACCTGAGTCGCTCGGCTGTGCTGCCCCACGCTCGACCGCTGTGTACGGGCGCCTCCGCTGAATCCTCGTCCCATTCGGTCGACATCAGCCCCTCTCGGGCGACTTGCCCTTCTCTTCCCTTCTGCGTTCCTCCTTCTTCTCGTCAAAAGAACCTATTGACCCGACGATCCGTTGCGGCGAAGATGCGTCAGGCTGGCACATCGCTTGCTCAGCAAATAATAAAGAGACGGCAGACCGAATCAGAAGAGGCGACCTATGAAAGTGTTGATTGCAACCGATGGATCGAAGTACGGCAAGTGGGCGACGGAATGGGTGGCACGGATGCCCCTGGCGGACAAACCGGAGGTGACTCTCCTGCATGTGACTGACGTGGAGGCGTTGCGCGCGCCCTTCATGTTTCAACCGGTGGTGATCGGGAATGAACCGTTCATTCAAGAGGAAATCAAGCGGATTGAAGCACGAGCGAAGACGACCATGGCCGAGGCCAAAGCGCAAATGGCCGCCCTCAAGCTGAAGGGCAAGCTGGTCTCGGAACGCGGTGCGGCAGGTCCCACCATTCTTGAAGCGGCCCCGAAACGCGACGGACTGTTGGCAATCGGGAGTCGCGGGTTGGACGCGCTCGACCGTCTGATGCTCGGGAGCGTCTCGACGCAGGTGACGTTGCATGCACCCTGCTCGGTGCTGATCGTGAAGGAAGAACCGCGCCCGTTGACCCGGATTCTGTTCGCCGCGGACGGATCGAAGGCCTCGGAGAAGGCCCTGCGGTTTCTCCTGACCAAGATACAGCCTGAGGCTCGGGAAGGGTTGGAACCGATCGATGTGGTGGTGATGCATGCCATGCCGTTCTTGAAATATCCCGAGGTCAAGGAAGCAGGGGCTCGTCTGGTCGAACAATGTGCGAACAAGCTGATCAAGGCCGGGTATGTGGTGGATGAGGTGGTGCAACTCGGCAAACCGGCGGATGAGATCTTGAAAGTGGCGTCAAAAAAGAAGGTCGACTTGATTGTGACCGGCGCCAAAGGTATGGGCGCCGTGGCTCGGTTTCTGCTCGGGAGTGTTTCAACCAAGGTGGTTCAACACAGCCACTGCTCGGTGCTGGTGGTCCGCTAACCCGCATGATTCATGACGATTCGTCGCGAAAGCGTCGGGCCGCGTCGCGAGACCGGCGCGAGGAGCCGGGAGGGCTCGAAGCGTACTCGTGCAGTACGTTGAGGGTCCGAGGGGCGAGCCCGCTGGCCGAAGGCTCGTCGCAGCAGCGGCTCGGCGCGTGCAGCAGAAGCGCTCATGAATCATGTGGGTGAAGGGCGGACAATCCCGCGCCGTATCCTCGGTGGGGGAATCCTCGGCTGTGGCATTTCACCCCGTTTCTCTCTTCAGTAGCGTAGCAAAACGCTGCGATGGCCTTGTCGTTCCTGTCGAAATCTCGATTCCCCCCGCGGCATGTTCCCTGCTGGTTATCAGAGCAGCAGGGGTACGTCAAGCAGATCATCGACGCATGGCCTCTCGAATGACGAACTCAGGGCGCGCATGTTTGCCGCAGCACCGGCGAGGTGGTGTCCTGTGCCGACTGGTCGGGTCGTGCCTGCTGCTCGCCGCTCTCCTGACGGCAGGGGCCGGTTGCGACCGTGATCCGGTGGCGCCTCCGCCGCCTGACAAGCCGGCGGATCGGGCGGCCAATGGAGTGGTGCATCTGACGGAGGCGGAAGTCGTCCGGGCTGGCATCGAGGTCGTGACGGTGAAGAAGGAACCGTTTACCCTTCACCGTGAATTTCCGGCGACCATCCATGCCAACGAAAACGAACTGGCGGAAGTCACGACGTTGATCCGGGGGCGGGTGGTCGAGGTGTTGGTCGATGTGGGGAAAGATGTCAAAAAGGGCGAACGGCTGGCCCTGCTCGACAGTGCGGACCTGGGCATGGCGGAGGGACTTTATCTCAAGACCGCAGCGCGCCAGCACGAAGCGCAGTTGGCCTATGAGCGGGCGGCCAATCTCCATGAGCATCGAGCGATCAGTCTGGCCGAGCTGCAACGCCGGGAGGCGGAGATGAAGACCGCGCAGGCGGACGCGCGCGAGGCCTTGCATCGATTGAAGCTGCTGGGCGTGCCGGACCAGGAAATTCAGCGGCTCGAACGGGACCGGACGATTCGGTCCGACGTTGCGATCCGGGCGCCCTTCGCGGGGCGCGTGATTCTGCGTAACATCACGCGGGGTGAAGTGGTAGAAACCTCGCGGCACTGCTTTACCATCGCCGACCTCTCCGACGTCTGGGTGGTAGCCAGCGTCCCGGAGAAAGACGTGCGTTTCATTCATCCGAATGAGACGGTGCATGTCGTGGTGGCGGCCTATCCCCACGGGTTGTTTTCCGGGCGCATGACCTACATCAGCGACGTGCTGGATCAGGCGACCAGGACCATGCGGATTCGTGTCACCGTCCCCAACCCGGAGCGGGTGTTGAAACCGGAGATGTTTGCCATGGTGCGGGTCGATGCCTCGCCGCAACCGGACGTGTTGGCCGTGCCCCTGGCCGCTGTGCAACAGGAGGGAGGGGGCAAGGTGTTGTTCGTGCGGCAGCCAGGACAGCGCTTTGAGCTCAGGCGGGTGCGTCTGGGCGAGGAGCAGGATGGGAAGGTGATCGTCCTGGAAGGCCTGCGCGACGGGGAGGACGTGGTCGTCAAGGGGGCCTTCGCGATCAAGTCCGAACTCGACATCCACAAGATCGAGCCCACTCAATGATCGCGTCATTGCTGGAATTCTCCCTGCGCCAACGGATTCTGATCCTCGGCCTGGCCTGCTTGTGCGCAGTGGCCGGTCTGTTCGCCTTTCAGTCGATTCCGATCGATGCCTATCCCGACGTGACCAATGTGCAGGTGCAGGTGTTAACGGAAGCTCCAGGCTTGTCTCCGGTCGAAGTGGAACGGTTCATTACCTACCCGATCGAATTGCAGATGAGCGGGTTGCCCGGTTTGAAAGAAATCCGCTCGATCTCCAAGTTCGCACTGTCCCAGCTGACGGTGGTGTTCGCGGACGACGTGGATGTGTACTTCGCTCGCCAGCTGGTGTTGGAACGGATCATGGCCGTCCGGGAGCGGCTTCCCGCAGGACTCGAGCCGGTGCTGGCGCCGGTGACGACCGGGCTCGGGGAGATTTATCAATATTATCTCGACGGTGCTGAACCGGAGGGGGCCGATTCCGCCTCGCGGGTGATGACCTTGACCAACCAGCGAACGGTGCAGGATTGGGTATTGCGCCCGTTACTGAAGACTGTGCCGGGTGTGATCGACGTGAACGGGCTGGGCGGGTTTGTGAAGCAATTTCAGGTGCTGGTCGAGCCCGACAAGTTGAGGAAGTACGGGCTGACTCTGCGGGACATCTTCGAGGCCGTCGAAAAAAACAATGCCAATGCCGGGGGCAATGTCCTGGAACGGCATGCTGAACGAGCCATTGTTCGCGGGTTGGGACTGATCAAGAGTCTGCCGGATATCGAGCGCATCGTCGTCAAGGAAGCCGATGGCGTGCCGGTGTTTGTGCGCGATGTGGCTGAGGTCCAGATCGGTCATGCCGTGCGACATGGGGCCGCCGTCTTGAACGGAGAGCGCGAGGTGGTGGCCGGCACGGTGCTGATGTTGCGAGGTGGAAACGCGCGGGAAGTGGTGCAGGCGGTGAAGCAGCGGGTCGAGGCTGTGCACCGGGATGGGCTGTTGCCGGACGGCCTCAGGATCGTCCCCTTCTACGATCGGATCGAACTCGTCCGTGCGGCGATTCATACCGTGCGCGATGCCTTGATCGAAGGCATCGTTCTGGTCACTCTGGTATTTTTTCTGTTCCTCGGGCATCTCCGGAGCGCGGTCGTGGTGACGGTATCGTTGTTCGTCACGCCGTTGATCACGTTCCTCATCATGCAGCGGGCGGGGCTGTCCGCCAACCTCATGACGTTGGGTGGCTTGGCGATCGGCATCGGCGAAATTGCCGACGGCTCGCTGGTGGTGGTCGAGAATATCTATCGTCACCTGTCTGAAAATCGGCTGCAGCAGCGCGCCCGGTTGGAGGTCATTTTCCGGGCGACCAACGAGGTGGGGCGGCCGATTCTCTTCGGCATCTTGATCATCAGCGTCGTGTTTCTTCCGTTGATGACCCTGCACGGCATGGAAGGGAAGATGTTTGCCCCTCTGGCCTATACGTTGGTGATTTCGCTGTTGGCCTCGGTGATCGTGACGTTGACGTTATCGCCAGTGCTGGCCTCCCTTGTTTTGCGTGGCGATCACCCGGAAGAGACGCGGTTGACCCTGTGGATGAAGGACCGGTATCAGCCGGTGCTGCACTGGACGCTGGACCACCGCGCACCGGTCCTGTTGGGGTCGACCGCCCTGGTGCTGGCAAGTCTGATGCTCCTGCCGTTTGTGGGGCGGGAATTTATTCCGATCCTGGAGGAGGGGGCGTTGACCCCGCAGATTGTGCGGTTGCCGAGTGTCTCGCTGGAGGAGTCGATCGCCATCGAGATGCAAACACAGAAGGTCATGCTGGAATTGCCGGAAGTGCGTATGTCGGTCAGCAAGATCGGGAGACCGGATATCGCCGTAGGCCCGGAGGAACCGAATGAAAGTGATCCGATCGTGACGTTGCGTCCTCGTGACACCTGGACCACCGCGCAGACACAGGCCGGTCTGGTCGAAGCGATCCGGCGGCGCCTGGCGGACATTCCCGGAATCTCGGTGTTGATGAGCCAGCCGATTCAGGAACGCGTCGATGAATTGATTTCCGGTATCAGGACCGAATGCGCGATCAAACTGTTCGGTGATGATCTGGATCTGCTGTATCAGCATGCGGAAGGCATTGCGGACCTCATGCGGACCATCGAAGGGGTGAAGGACGTCAAAGTCGAGCAGGTCGCCGGCCAGCCCTACCTCACCATCGACATCGACCGCCAGAAGATCGCCCGTTACGGCATCAACGTGTCGGATGTACAGGCCATTATCACCACGGCGGTGGGCGGCAAGCCGGCCACGCATGTGTACGAGGGAGAGCGCCGTTTTCAGCTCATTCTTCGCTTTCCGGAATCGTACCGTAACAGCGTCGGGGCGATCGGAAATATCCGGGTGCGGTCGGCTTCGGGCGCACCAATCCCGTTGAGCGAACTGGCGGCGATCGACATGCGGGAAGGGCCGGCGCGCATCAGTCGGGAGCAGGCGAAGCGACGGATCTATATCGGGTTCAACGTCGTGGGGCGGGACATCGGGAGCGTCGTTGATGAAGGGCGGAAGAAACTGGCGGAAGGCATTCGGTTGCCGCAGGGGTATACCGTGACCTGGGGCGGCGCGTTCGAGAATATGGAGCGTGCCAACGCGCGGTTGATGCTGGTCGTGCCGATCACGCTTGGGTTGGTGTTTTTTCTACTGTTCTGGGCGTTTCATTCGCTGCGGTATGCCGCCTTGATCATCCTGAATCTGCCGTTTGCGTTGATCGGAGGTGTCGTCTCGTTGTGGGTGAGCGGGCAGTACTTGAGCGTTCCCGCGTCGATCGGCTTCATCGAACTGTTCGGCCTGGCCGTCGGCAACGGCATCGTCCTCGTGTCGTACATCAATCAGCTGCGGAACGAAGGACAACCGACGGAAGCGGCGATCATGACCGGCTGCGTGTTGCGGCTTCGCCCGGTCGTGATGACCATGATGACGACTCTGCTGGGGCTCCTGCCGCTGGTGTTGGCGCAGGGGATCGGCGCGGAGGTGCAACGGCCGTTGGCCACAGTGGTCGTCGGGGGCCTGTTTACGTCGACGGCCCTTACCCTCCTGGTGTTGCCGGCGTTGTATCGGACGTTCGCTGAGCGGGAGAGTGCAGAAGAGCATGCCCCGGAGTGGGTGTGACGGCGGGTGGCTGGTGCGATGCTGAACGGACGATCTTTCTGGGCCCTTCCCGAAGAGACGCTGCTGCGTGAATTGACGGTCACGCGGGAGGGGCTTTCTGCCGCCGAGGCGGAACGACGACAGGTGCTTGCCCTCCCATCCAGGCTGAAGCCGAGCCGCGACAGTCAGCCGGTCCGCATGCTACTGGCGCAGTTCCGCAGCCCGATCATCCTCATTCTCCTGTTCGCTTCCGGGGTGTCGCTGTTTCTGGCGGAGCGCAGCGATGCGCTGATCATCCTTGGGATTATCCTGGCCAGCGCCCTCTTGAGTTTCTGGCAGGAATATAGCGCCGCGCGCGCCGTGGCAGGGCTGTTGGCTCTTGTTCAAGTCACGGCTCGAGTCCGGCGGGACGGTCTGCTTATCGAAGTTCCGGCGGACACGGTCGTGCCAGGTGATGTCGTGGAATTATCCGCCGGGTCCAGCCTGCCCGGTGATGCGCGATTGTTGGAGGCCAAGGATCTCTTTGTCGATGAGGCGACGTTGACGGGGGAGACCTATCCGGTCGAGAAATCCACGGCGACATTGTCCGGCGACATGCCGCTGCAGAAGCGCACGAATAGCCTCTTTCTTGGCACCCATGTCGTGAGCGGGCAGGCTCGTGCGGTGATCGTGAGGGTGGGCAAGGAGACCGAGTTCGGTCGCATTGCTCACCGGCTGGCCGTTCGGCCGACGGAGACGGAGTTTGAGCGCGGCGTGCGACGGTTCGGGTATCTCCTGTTGGAGGTGACCCTTCTTCTGGTATTCGCCATTTTTGCGGTGAACGTCTACCTTGAGCGTCCGGTCCTGGAATCCTTTTTGTTCTCCATGGCCTTGGCGGTGGGACTGACGCCGCAATTGTTGCCCGCCATCATCAGCGTGAACCTTTCCCATGGCGCGAGACGCATGGCGGAACAACGCGTTGTCGTCAAACGCCTGGCCTCGATCGAGAATTTCGGCAGTATGACCGTGTTGTGTTCCGACAAGACCGGCACGTTGACCGAGGGGTCGATGCGGCTGCATGCGGCCCTCAACGTGGCGGGTGAGTCCAGCGAGCGCGTGCTGTTCCTCGGCTATCTGAACGCGGTGTTCGAAACGGGGTTCCCAAATCCGCTGGATGAGGCGTTGCGTCGAGACCGGGTCTTCGAGCTCGCCGGTCACCACAAACTGGACGAAGAGCCGTACGATTTCGTGCGCAAGCGGCTCTCGATCCTGGTGGCCGCTCCGCAGACACACGTGTTGATCACCAAAGGCGCGGTCGAGAGCATGCTGACGATCTGTCTTCAGGCGGAGCAGGGCGATGGCGCGCTTGTGCCGATCGAGCAGGTTCGCCGATCGGTGAGGGAGCAGGTTCGCCTGTTGAGCGGGCAGGGGTTTCGCACGATCGGCCTGGCCTGCCGGGATATGGGAGGACTCGATCGTGTCTCGAAGGAGCACGAAGCCGGCATGACGTTCCTCGGCCTCTTGGTGTTTGCCGACCCGCTCAAGCCCGGCATTGCCGAGACGGTGAGCACACTCAGGCGACTCGGCGTGGCGCTGAAGATCGTGACGGGGGATCAGGCGCCGGCGGCGGCTCATGTGGGGCGTGAGGTCGGCCTGGCGGCTCCGCGTCTCCTGACCGGAAATGATTTGCGCGGGATGAGCGAGGATGCGCTGCGCGCAAGTGCCTCTGATGTCGATATCTTCGCCGAAATCGAGCCGAATCAAAAAGAACGGATCATTCGCGCGTTACGCGGATCGGGTCATGTGGTCGGGTATCTGGGGGACGGCATCAACGACGCCCCGGCACTGCACGCCGCCGATGTCGGTATTTCCGTCGATCAGGCGGTGGATGTCGCCAAAGAGGCCGCGGACCTCGTCCTGTTGGAACAGGATTTGAGCGTGTTGGTGGAAGGCGTACGCGAGGGGCGCAAGACCTTCGCGAATACGCTGAAGTATGTATTCATGGCCACGAGCGCGAATTTCGGGAACATGTTCAGCATGGCCGGTGCCTCGCTGTTTCTTCCGTTTCTCCCCCTGTTGCCGAAGCAGATTCTGCTGACGAATGTCCTGACCGATATTCCGGAAATGACCATTGCGACCGACCATGTCGATCCCGAGCTGATCGATCGGCCGAGGCGCTGGGACATTCCGTTCATTCGCCGTTTCATGCTGACCTTTGGATTCGTGAGCTCGTTCTTCGACTACCTCACCTTCGCCGTCTTGCTGCTGGTCCTGCAGTCGACGACTGGTCAGTTCAGGACCGGCTGGTTTGTCGAGTCGGTGCTCTCTGCCTCGGTCATCGTGCTGGTGATTCGTACGAGGCGACCCTGTGTGACCAGTCGCCCGTCCAGGGGGTTGTGGCTCTCGACCCTGTTGGTGGGATTGGCGACCATGCTGCTGCCGGTTACGCCGGTCGGTGCGATGTTGGGGTTTGAGCCCTTGCCGCCCCTGTTTTGGGCAGCACTGATCGGCATTCTGGTCGCGTACGTCGGCGCGGCAGAGTTGGCCAAGCTCCTGTTCTACCGGAAGCCGAAGAACGGTGGCTAAGGGATGCGGGGCGGCCTTCACGGATTCCTACATATCGTCCCCTGCAATCGATCATCTCCTTGACTGTATGCGGTGATGTAGTACAACCAAAGACATACGCTCGTCTGGTTTGCTCCATCCTTCGCTTCACACGAGGACGCTCATGACCGGCTCTCCGCAATCGTCCAATGGTCGTTCCTATGATCCGCAAGTCCTGCTGAACTCGCAGCCGGTGGTGGTGACGGTCATCGATCCTGCCGGCCATGCCGTGCAGTTTCAAAATCAGACCAGCCTGGGCACCTTCGGCGACATGGCGGGCGCACGCTGTCATGAAAAAATCGCGGGGAAGCCCTCACCTTGTGACTTTTGTCGCATGCCCGATGCCCTGATCAGAGACGGCGTGGTCTCGGAGCAGGTAGACATGCCGGACGGCCGACGACTCTTGTTCCATTGGGCCAAGGCACCGACCGTCGACGGGCGGGTGCATGTCATCGAAACGATTGTGGATCTGACTCAGCGAAAGCAGGACGAGCAGAGCGCGCGGCAGTCGCAAAAAATGGAAGCCCTGGGCCGGCTGGCCGCCGGCATTGCGCATGACTTCAATAACCTGCTGATGGTCGTGATCGGACACGCGCAGCGGGTGGCTCAGCAGTTAGGCTCTCACCCCTGTCATCATGAAATCGAAGTCATCGGGCAGGCGGGTACGCGTGCCGCGGCGTTGACCAAGAAACTGTTGACCTTCAGTCGCCGTCAGGTCCTGGAGCAGCGGGATGTGCCGCTCAACACCCTGATCCGTGACATGGAAGATATTTTGCGCCGCTTGATCGGGGAGCAGATCCAGACCGTCATCGTGCTCGATCCCCAGGCTGGGCATGTGTTGGGGGATCCGGTGCAGATCGAACAGGTGTTGCTCAATCTGGCGCTGAATGCCCGCGATGCCATGGCAGAAGGAGGGATCCTGACGATCGAAACGGGCAACGCCGATCTGGATGACGCCTATGTCCGTGCGCACCCGGGGGCGATTCCCGGTCCGTACGTCAAATTGGTGGTCGAGGATACCGGATCGGGCATCGATGGAGAAACCCTCGCTCATATTTTTGAACCATTCTTCAGCACCAAGGCCTCCGATAAGGGGACGGGCCTGGGGTTGGCGACGGTCTATGGCATTGTGAAAGAGAGTCGCGGCTACATCGATGTGACCAGTCAACTGGGTAAGGGCTCTCGCTTCACGGTCATGCTCCCGCGGGTGCCGTCTCAGGCCGCCGAAGCCGAACAGGTTGCTGCCCCACGGCCCAAGCCGGAAACTTCCGCGACGATTCTCCTGGTGGAAGACGACGAGGGGATTCGTCGTCTCGTGTCGGCGGTGCTTCGCGACCGGGGGTATGAGGTGCTGGCGGCGGCAGACGGGGTGGAGGCGTTGCAGATGTTGCAGTTGCGCAAGGGCGGCTGCGACCTGCTGATTACGGACGTCATTCTGCCCAGGATGAAGGCCGCGGTGTTGGCCCAGGGGGCACGGACCATGTTTCCGGATATTCGGGTGTTGTACATCTCCGGTTATGCCGGGGATATGTTGGGGGCGCATGGAGTGGACGCCCAGGCCGCCTATCTGCAGAAACCGTTTTTGCCTCAAGCCATCATCGACAAAGTGGCTGAACTGCTCCTGCCAGGACGGCCGCAATAACGTTGACCATCGCAAGACCGCCTTATTGATTCGATCCCCCTCTGTATCCCGGTTCCCGTCAGTTCCCGGCATTCAGTCACGACACTGTCCGTGGGCGTCAAGGTTGCGTGCCCGACCGGCCGAATCGACGTAGAGGATGGCTTGACGCTGGCGTGCGGGAGTCGGCAGACTCCCGGAATCGCGGATCTTGCTCCCATGACCGGAGCGCGTGGTCAGGAGTGACAAGTGCTTGTCTCATGGATCATTCTCGTGCTGAGCGGAGCCGCGATTGTCCTCGCGGGGACGCGACTCTCCCGTTACGGAGATCAGATTGCTGCGCTGACAGGAATCGGGCGTCTGTGGATCGGTGTCGTGTTCATGGCGGCGGCGACGTCGCTGCCCGAGGTGTTCACGACGGTCAGCGCCTGTCTGATCGATGCGCCGGATCTGGCCGCCGGAGACCTCTTCGGTGCGGTGCTGGCCAATATGTTCACTCTCGGCCTCATTGACCTTGTCTATCGTGATAAACGGGTCTGGGAGCAGGCTACATTCGAACATACGCTGGTGGCTGCGCTCGCCATGCTCCTGACCGGCATGGCCGCATTTCTTCTATTGTTTCGGAATGGGACGGGGTCTTCAGTCATTCAAGGGGGGAGCGCCCTGCTCTTCCTGATCTATGTTTTCGGCATGCGGGTCGTGTTTCGGCAGGAAGATGTCAAGCGACGTCAACGGGCGCAGCAACTCCTTGCCCAAGCGGCGGCCGAGGACGACCAGGGGCAAGTCTCGGTCCGGCGAGACGGATTGCGCCGGGCAGCCATCGGATTCCTCGCGGCCACCATGATTCTGGTTCTTGCCGCGCCCCTGCTCGTGAAATCGGCCAAGGAGATCGCGGATCAATCGGGTGTGAGTACGACGTTCCTGGGGACATCGCTCGTGGCCGTGGTCACGACGTTGCCCGAATTGGTCACGTCTCTGGCCGCTGTCCGGCTCGGTGCCTTCGATCTTGCCGTGGGCAATCTCTTCGGCAGCAACGCGTTCAACATGGCTGCCTTCCTGTTTGCCGATCTGGCCTACCACGAGGGGCCGCTGTTCGGCGCGATCGCCTCCACGCATGCGCTGACCGCCCTGTGGGGCATTGTGATGATGAATATCGGGCTGATGGGAATCGTGTATCGGGTTGAGAAGCGGTATTGGCTTATCGAGCCAGACAGCCTCGTGATGATCCTTGGATATCTGCTCGGCCTCTTGTTGTTGTTTTGATGATGTGGGGTTTGTCGCAAGAATGTGTGGAGGCGTCTCATTTCGCAGATGATGAGGTCCAGGACACGCCGGGAAGAGAGATGACTCGCTCGGATTCGTGTGCGGTTTGGGCCTCGAGCAGCAGTTCGTGGACGGCTTTCACCCGCGCCCGTGTTTCCGTTGACAGCGAGAGGAATTCCACGCCGAAGGCGTCCTTGCCGACCCAGGTCACGACGGAGGGTTTGATTTCGATGGGGTCGATGCGGTCCGGAAGTGAGATCCGCAGCGTCAAGCGCATCCCGCAATTCACCTTGACATCGGCTTGCTGGATTCGGCAGCCTCCGGGAGAAAAGTCCCGCACGACGCCCTGACTGACTCCTCGTGGGCCCTGCAGCTCGATCAGTCGATTCATCTCCACCCTGGTGCTCTTACGCTTGGCCATTGCGTATCCTTCCTTGCTCTGCTGCGTCGGTATGCTGGCAATCTTGCTCAGATGGCCGGTTGCATGAGGGATTCTGCCAACCGTCGAAAGGCCGGATCCAACATGAACCGGCCGAATGAGCCGTCTTGGCGGGGATCCGGCATCTGTTTGTCGCCCTGCCGATTCCGGTGGTGAAAGAATGCGCTATCCAGGGCTTGCAGCATCCTGTCCCGGTCGTTCATTCCCGCGTAAGTGCGTGCGAGTTCGTAGTGCCACATCGGATTCGCCGGATCCTTCGAGAGGCCATAGTCGAACGTCGCTTTCGCCCGCCCGAAGCGTCCGGTCCGGCCGTAGGCCGTGCCGAGGTTGTGGATCAGGAGCTGCCAGAGTGTCTGTTCCAACGTCGGGTTGGCCTGTTCGAGGACGAGCGCCTGTTCATAGTGTGGGATGGCGAGGGCGAATTTCCCCAGCAGATAGGGGGCACTTCCTGCGCGGAAGTGATCGAGACTGCTGGGCGCGGACGCCGCGACGATGGTAAGGCTATCCAGCAGGGTGCGCAGGGACGCGGGATCGCTGCCCTTTCCGAGCGGTTGAGAGAGATGAATATCGGCATACACGTCGTCCTTGCCGGTGCAGGCCAGGAGATGGAATTGTTCAGCTGGAGCCTTGCCTGTCGCGGGTAGGACGTATTCGAGCAGGGTGAGGTTCCGCCTGTTATCTCGAAGAGGGCCCTGGTCCGTCGCCGGTATGGTTGCCCGGGCGACATGCTCCAAATGGAGAAGGCAACCCTGCTCGGTGGCTGGTCCGGGAACCGCTTGGAGTGTCACGGAGAGTTGTATGGAACGGGCGTCGTCGGTTGCGAACAGATATCGACGGCCGTCCGGTTTCACTCCGTCCACGTGCACGCGGAATCCGGTGACATCAAGGCGCACCGCCCAGGGTTTGTCGATGAGGGCGAGCGTCGCCAGCTGCGGAGCGTCCTCCGCAACGACGGGGCCGATCGTTATGAGCGTCACGATGAGCGCGATGGCGACACAGGGGTTCTTTGGCAACGGCATGCGAGTTCGGAGCCCTCTGTTCACCGCACAGCGAAGATGGTGTGGTCACCGTAGTGTATCGTTCAGACGGCAGCGGCCAAAGAAAAAGTACAAAAGCCGCCTGAGTTGCGCGCGCAGATGTGAGGCAGGACCGGCCGTGAGCCGAACGTGGCCTGTGGCATCTTGCGCCAGTCAGCCGTTACGCCTGTGGTCTTTGGCTGCGATGACTCGTTGCGGCACCGAGGCCGGCGGCCTTGAACGTCGGTATCGGCGTTGCATAGTCGTCCGTAAGGATGTATGTGTGTCGCGGAGAACAGTGGGCAGATCCTGAGCGGAGAGGAGTCACGATGCGAGAACCATGCAGAGCGAAGGTCACGTCCGGTGGAAGCGTCGCCTGCTTGACTGGACAGATGCTCAAGCTGTTGGCGGTGCTGCTGTTGTGGCAGGGGGAAGGATTCGCTCATGCGGTCGTGCGGGTGCTTCCGGACATGGTGTTGACGCGCGAGAGCAAGACGATCAGCGGCGCCAAGGCGGTACAGAATGATCCCACGGTGAAGGAGGTCCTGACGGCATTCACTCGTGCTGAGCAGGCATTAGAAAAACAGGATCGCGCCGCCCTCATGCAGTTTTATGCGTCGGAGTACAACTATCACGGCCTCCATGTCGCGGATGTCGAGCGTATTTGGAGCGAAGTCTTCGAGCACTATCGCGCCTTGTCGTCGACGCATCTCTTTTCGGAGATGAAGGTGCTGCAGGGCGAGGAGGGGCTTCGCGTGGAGTTGACCTGTACCGGAGGCCTCTATGGGACGGAGGTGCAGTCAGGCGCCCGCGTGACACTAGATAGTTGGTTTCAGGAAGTGCACTATCTCGTTCGAGACAAGCAGGGATGGCGGTTTCTCGGGAATCGAGGGAACGCGCCGCGCTCCGCGCCCTTTTCCTCTTCCCCGCACCACCCGCTGTTCTGATGGCCGGCCCGGTGAGGGCGGTCAGGCCGCAGCGGCGGATGCGTCGGTGGTCGCCGTGCTCAACAGTTTCTTGACGCTGGCGTGGGCCAGGACGACGTCTGGAGTCCGCTGGAGAGCCTCGTAATAGCTGCGCTCGAAGCCGTCGCCTTCCTCGGAAGGACGCAGCATGTGACGCGCCTCTACCAGCAGGTCCTGCGCGGTTTCAATGGTGGTCTCGTCCTGGTCTTCGAGGACGACGTCGATGCGGACGACCAGGTGCGACAAGGGGTGGAGCCAGGCGAACCAGGGATCGTTCATCACCAGCTGCAGGAGTTGCCCTGCCGAGGCGATGCGCCCGTAGATGCGTTCATAGGTAACCTGTTCCGAGACGATCAGAGATTTATGGAGGCCGAGCAGGCCGTGGCGGAGGTCCTTGAGGCTGCGGCGAAGATTCTCAGGAATCGGATGCGGAGACGACCAGGAGGAGCGTGTCATAGATCACCAATTCTCACAGATCCACAGCGTCAAGCGACGGCTATTCCCACCACAGGAACGATGCCCTTGCCGGGCCACCCTCCGTCCTTTGTGGATACTCTATCGGCGAGTTTGCGCCGGGGTTGAGTCCCCGGCCTATGGAGAGGGGGAATTTTTTTCGCTCCTGTGCGAATCAGGCCCAAGTCATCGATTTTCCATTAAACGTGTCGTGACGTTCCCGTATTGCGTCGGAAGCGAGAACTGTCCCTAGGGAATCAGCCTCAGAGAAAGCGGAAGGAGACGTCGGAGACTATGGCCGACCAGCAGCAGCGGCCGCGGTGGCATGCCCGCCCGCAGGGCGAGATCGAGCGGGAACTCGGTGTCGATCCGGTCGCGGGGCTCAGCGAGGCGGAAGCCGCGCGCCGATTGTCGGTGCATGGCCGCAATGAGTTGCCGGAAGCGCCGCCGCCCTCCCCGTGGCATATTCTGGCCACCCAATTTACGAGCCTCATCGTCTGGGTCTTGATCGGCGCCGCACTGGTGTCCGGTCTGCTGGGGGAGTGGATCGACGCCGGCGCGATTCTCGCCATTGTTGTGTTGAACGGCTTGCTGGGATTCCTCCAGGAGTATCGAGCGGAACAATCGTTGGCTGCCCTGCGCACCCTGGCCGTGACCTATGCGCGAGTCGTGCGTGACGGTACGCGGCTCAATCTGTCCTCGACAGAATTGGTTCCCGGCGACATCATCGATGTGGAAGCAGGGGACCACGTTCCGGCCGATGCCCGCCTGCTCCAGGCCGCTGCCTTTCGGACACAGGAAGCGGCGTTGACCGGGGAGTCCACGCCGGTTGAGAAGCTTAGTGCGGCCTTGCCCGACAGCGACCTGCCTCTGGCTGATCAACGAAACATGCTGTTCATGGGGACCACCGTTACCGGCGGCAAAGGCCGGGCGGTCGTCGTGGCGACCGGTAGTGTGACTGAATTGGGCCGCATTGCGACGTTGATGACCGCGGTGCCGATTGAGCCGACCCCGTTGCAACGTCGTTTGGAGCAATTCGGCCATGTGCTGTTGGCGCTTTCGCTGGGCATCGTGCTGGTGGTGTTTGGACTGGGAGTGTGGCGGGGGGAGCCACTCTTCGACATGTTTCTGACGGCCGTCAGCCTGGCGGTGGCGGCGATTCCGGAAGGATTGCCGGCGATCGTGACCACGACCCTGGCGTTGGGGGTGATGCGCATGGTGAGTCGGCACGCGCTCATTCGTCGCCTGCCGGCTGTGGAAACCTTGGGCGCGGCGACGGTGATTTGCACCGACAAAACCGGGACCTTGACCAAGAACGAAATGACGGTCACGAAGCTGGCCATTGATGACCTGGTGATCGAGGTGACCGGAGAAGGGTATGCGCCGGTAGGTACGATTGTCGGCGGTGATCCTCGTGAGGGTGCGCTGCGTGAGCTGCTCTGGACGGCGCTCTTGTGTAACGGCGCCTCACTAAAACAGGCTGAAGGCAAGTGGGCGGTCGTGGGCGATCCCACCGAAGGCGCGCTGCTCGTTGCGGGTCGAAAGGGCGGATGGGTGCAAGAGGAATTGGCACGGGCACAGCCGCTGGTGGGAGAACTTCCGTTTGATTCCGACCGCAAGATGATGACGATGGTGCGCCGGTTGGGGGAGCGGGCCGTGGCCTATGTGAAGGGTGCGCCCGATGTGTTGCTCGGCTCGTGCGACGAGTATGTGACGAAGACAGGCGAGCGACGGCCTCTGACTGAATCGCTCCGGCATTCAATCCTTTCCGTCAATCAGCAGTTCGCACGGCAGGCTCTCCGTGTGGTGGCGTTGGCTTCTCGCGTCCTTGATCCGCAGCCGACATCGTTCGATCCCGACCTGGTTGAGCGGCGGTTGTGTTTTTTGGGGCTGGCGGCCATGAAGGACCCCTTGCGTCCTGAGGCCAAATCCGCAGTCGATCTCTGCCGTTCGGCGGGCATCGCGACGGTCATGATCACCGGCGACCATAAGGAGACGGCGCTCGCTATCGCACGGGAGGCGGGTTTCGCGAGCGGCCCGACGCAGGCCCTTTCCGGTCTTGAACTGAACAGGCTCAGTGATGCCGATCTGGCGTCACGGGTGCGGACCGTGTCGGTGTACGCGCGGGTCTCGGCGGAACATAAGCTCCGTATCGTCAGGGCCTGGCGCGCGCAAGGGGCGGTCGTGGCGATGACCGGCGACGGAGTCAATGATGCGCCGGCGGTGCGGGAGGCGGACATCGGAATTGCGATGGGCGTGACTGGGACGGATGTGACCAAGGATGCGTCGGACATGGTGGTGACCGACGACAACTTCGCGTCCATCGCCGCCGCAGTCGAAGAAGGGCGCAGCATTTACGCGAACATTCGTAAATCGGTTCACTATCTGTTGTCGTGCAATCTCAGTGAGGTCCTGGTGATGCTGGGGAGCACGGTATTGGGGTGGCCGCTGCCGCTCCTTCCGATCCACATTCTCTGGATCAATTTAGTGACCGACGGGTTTCCCGCCCTCGCCCTCGCCGTCGATCCGAAAGATCCCGATGTGATGAAGCGGCCGCCTCGCGACC
>ERZ1645185.437-NODE-437-length-17579-cov-16.613273_pt1 | contig 17579 bp, 20 predicted proteins | sample MGYA00575351_ERZ1645185 | MGnify/ENA primary metagenome ERZ1645185 (study PRJEB40838, sample SAMN11284767) | freshwater sediment metagenome | isolation source: river sediment | host: Sediment | place: India: Jana village, Kanpur | collected 2015-12-17 ...
GGCAGGCCGCGATGCCGCGCGACACCGCGCCGGCCGCGCCGGTGGTCGAGCAGCGGCGGGTGCCCCTGGTCATGGTGGTCGACGACTCGGTCACCATGCGCAAGGTCACCGGCCGCGTGCTGGAGCGCCACAACTTCGAGGTCGCCACCGCGAAGGACGGCCTCGACGCGCTGGAACGCATGGCCGACGTCATCCCGGACCTGATGCTGCTCGACATCGAGATGCCGCGCATGGACGGCTTCGAGCTGGCGACCGCGATGAAGGCGGATCCGCGCATGCGCGACGTGCCGATCGTGATGATCACCTCGCGCACCGGCGACAAGCACCGCGAGCGCGCCATGCAGATCGGCGTGCAGCGCTACCTCGGCAAGCCGTACCAGGAAGCCGAACTCATGCGCAACGTGTTCGACCTGCTCGGGCTGGAGCGCGTCGGCGACGGCAGCGGGCAATGAGCCGCAAGCGCGTCGTGCTGCTCGCGCGGCCGGGTGCCGCGCGCGATCGCACGCAGGCCGCGATCGAGCAGGCCGATGCGGAGGTCGCGATCTGCCTGGACCCGACCAAGGCGACGGTCGCCGAGGTGCGCGGGGTCCTGCCCGACGCCTTGCTGGTGGTGCTGGACCCGGCGGTCGAGCAGGTCCTCGAGCAGTTCGACGACGTGCTCGGCGATCCCGGCATCCTGGCGATCTTCGAGGATGCCGACGTCGCCGCGAAGCGCGAAGGCTGGGAGGTCGCGCGCTGGGCGCGCCACCTCAACGCGAAGTTGTACGGGCATGGCGACGTGCTCCCGCGAGCCGCGGCCGTGGAGCCCGATGCGGCGACCGCGTCGGCCACGCAGGCCCGCGAGGAAGACCTGCGCTTCCGCGAGGAACTGCGCGAACTGCAATTGCGGGTGGCGACCCTGCCCGAGGACACCCAGAACACCGTGGATTTCCAGCGCAGCCGCTTGCAGGGCGCGGTGGTCGTTGCCGCCGGCGTGGGTGGGCCCGACGCGGTGCGGCAGTTGCTGGGCGCGCTGCCGGCAGGCTTCCCGCGCCCGATCGTGTTGCGCCAGCGCATCGAGGGCGGGCATTACGACCGCCTGGTGCGGCAGATGCAGCGCGCCAGCGCGCTCAAGGTCGTGCTGGCCCAGCCCGGCGACGCGCTGGAGCCCGGCGTCGTGCATGTGCTGGGCGATGGCCTCGACGTGGTCGCGGCCCCGGCCGGCCTGCTGCTGGCGGCGGTCGACGGCGAGCCCCAGTTCAACGAATTGCCGGCCGGCGACAGCGGCCTGCTGCTGCTGAGCGGCGCCGATCCCCGGCTGGTCGATCGCGCGATCACCCTGTCCTTCGCCGGTGGCCTGGCCCTGGGCCAGGCCAGCGAGAACTGTTTCGATCCCGCCGCCAGCAATGCGCTGGTGGCACGCGGTGGCGCGGCGGTCCCGATTGCCCAACTGCCGCTTCGCCTGACGCAACGCTGGCCCCACTGAGGTTCGCCATGTCCGACGCCGCACCCATCATCCGAGGCGTGTTGATCCAGGTCGCCGACGCGCGCCTGCTGCTGCCGAACGCGACCATCGCCGAGGTGCTCTCGTTCTCCGAGCCCGACCCGATCGCCGATGCGCCGGACTGGCTGCTCGGCCGCATCCGCTGGCGCGGCTGGCAGCTGCCGCTGGTGGGCTTCTCGCGCTTCACCGGCACCGGCCGCGACGCGGGCGGGCTGGGCAGCAAGGTGATCGTGCTGAAGGCGCTCGGCGGCGACCCCAAGCATCCCTACATCGCGCTGCTGACCCAGGGCTTCCCGCGCCTGGTGACCGTGGCCGAGTCCGCGCTGCAGGCGGTGGACGATGGCGATGAATTGCCCGAGGGCGTGCTCGCGCGCGTGCGCCTGAACGAGGACGAGGCGCTGCTGCCCGACCTCGCCGCGCTGGAGCAGCACGTGACCCACGCGCTGGCGGAAGCGGCCTAGCCGAGGTCCCCGCGCAGGGCTTGCAAGGCCGCGATCGCCGCGATGCCGGCGGTCTCGGTGCGCAGGATCCGCGGCCCGAGCCGCACGCCCTCGTAGCCCGCGGCGTCCAGCTGGCCGCGGTCGCGCGGCGACCATCCGCCCTCCGGGCCGATCGCCAGCGTGCATGCATCGAACGCCTGCCCGCCCAGGGTCGCCAGCGATGCCGAGCCCTGCGGGTCCAGCAGCAGGCCGCGGCCCTCGCGCAGCGGCGCCGCCTGCGCCAGCGCCTGCGGCGGAAGCACGTCCGGGACCACGGCGCGACCACTCTGCTCGCAGGCCGCGACCACCACTTCGCGCCAGTGCGCCAGCCGCTTCTGCGCGCGGGCGGGATCGAGCTTCACCTCGCTGCGCTCGCTGTCGACCGGCAGGATCCGCGCGACGCCCAGCTCGGTCGCCTTCTGCAGGATCCAGTCCATCTTCTCGCCGCGGGCGATGCCCTGCAGCAGGGTGACCCGCAGCGGCGCCTCATTGTCGACCCGGCGCGCGGACAGCACGTCGGCGCGCGCCTCGCGCTTGCCGGCGGCGACGATGCGCGCCTCGTAGTCGTGGCCGTCGCCGTTGAACAGCACGCAGGCATCGCCGGGTTGCAGGCGCAGCACGCGCACCAGGTGCGCCGTGGCATCCTCGGGCAGGACGACCTCGCTTCCCACCGCCAGCGGCATCGCGACATGGCTGCGGGTCAGGCGCATCGGACGGCCTCGGCGAGCGCGGCGGCGGTGGCGTCGGCCATCAGCGCCAGCTGCGCATCGTCCACGCAATAGGGCGGCATCCAGTACAGCACGTCGCCGAGCGGGCGCAGCAGCACGCCGGCGTCGAGCGCCGCGCGGTACATGCGCAGGCCGCGGCGGCCGGCGATTTCCACCGCATGCCCGTCCTCCGCGGACGCGGCATCCGGATGCAGCTCGATGGCCAGGATCATCCCGGTTTGCCGCACCTCGGCGACCGCCGGATGGGTGGCGAACGGGGCGGCCAGGGCGGCCATCCTCGCCGCGGTGGCGCGGTTGCGGGCGAGCACGTCGTCGCCCTCGAGGATGTCCAGCGAGGCCAGCGCGGCCGCGCAGGCCAGCGGGTTGCCGCTGTAGCTGTGCGAATGCAGGAAGGCGCGGTCGCGCGAGTCGTCGAGGAAGCCGTCGTAGATCGCCTGGGTGGCGAGCACCGCGCACAGCGGCAGGAAGCCGCCGGTGAGGCCCTTCGACAGGCACAGCAGGTCGGGCTGGATGCCGCCGCCCGGGGCCTGCTCGCAGGCGAACAGGGTGCCGGTGCGGCCGAAGCCGACCGCGATCTCGTCGGCGATCAGCAGGACGCCGTGGGCGTCGCACAACTCGCGCACGCGGCGCAGGTAGGCGGGATGGTGCATGCGCATGCCGCCGGCGCATTGCACCAGTGGCTCGAGCACCAGCGCGCACACTTCGCCCGGGTGGGTGTCGAGCAGGTCGGCAAGCGCGTCCGCCGCGGCCAGCGCGCGGGCCTCGGCATCGGCGGCATCGGCGGCCCCGAACGCATCCGGCGAGGGCGCGAACAGCACGTCCAGCAGCAGCGGGGCGTAGACCCGCCGATACAGCGGGATGTCGCCCACCGACAACGCGCCGAGGGTTTCGCCGTGGTAGCTGCCGGTGAGCGCGACGAAGCGGGTGCGCCGGGTCTCGCCCCGGTTGTGGAACCAGTGGAAGGCCATCTTCAGCGCGACTTCCACGCCGGCCGAGCCGTTGTCCGCGTAGAACACCTTGGCCAGCGGGGCGCGGCCCGGTTCGCGCGGGGCACGCGCCAGCAGGCGCTCGGCCAGCTCGACCGCGGGCGGGTGCGAGAAACCGGCGAGGATCACCTGCTCCAGCGTGCCCGCCTGCCGCGCGATCGCCGCGGCGATGCGCGGTTCCGCGTGGCCGTGCAGGTTGGTCCACCAGCTGCTGACGCCGTCCAGCACCCGGCGGCCGTCGTGGCCGACCAGCCAGGCGCCGTCGCCGCGCGCCACCGGGAACAGCGGCAGGGCATGCGGGTGCTCGCGCATCTGCGTGCAGGGATGCCACAGCACGGCCAGGTCGCGGGCGCGCCAGCGCTCGGCGGCAGCTATCATGTCGGCATCGTGAAGGCCTTCCATTCCCCCATTATCGCCGCGGGCGGCGCCCGATGAGCCGCCCGTTGCCGATCATCCACCGCGTCACCGAGCACGATGCCGGGCCGTACCGGATGGAGCGGCTCGACCTCGAGTTCAGCAATGGCGAGCGCCGCCTCTACGAACGCCTGCACGGGCGCGGCCACGGCGCGGTCGCGGTGGTGCCGATGCTGGATGCGGACACCGTGCTGCTGGTGCGCGAATACGCCGCCGGCGTGCACCGCTACGAACTGGGCCTGGTGAAGGGCCGCATCGACGCCGGCGAGAGCCCGGAGCAGGCCGCCAACCGCGAGTTGATGGAGGAGGCCGGCTACGGCGCGCGCGACGTGCGGGTGCTGCGCAACCTCACCCTCGCGCCGACCTACATGAGCCACCAGACCCACGTGGTGCTGGCGCGCGACCTCTACCCGCAGCGCCTGCCCGGCGACGAGCCGGAGGCCCTCGAGCTGGTGCCATGGAAGCTGGCCGACCTCGGCCAGCTGATCCTGCGCGAGGAATTCTCGGAGGGGCGCAGCATCGCCGCGCTGTTCCTGGTGCGCGAGTGGCTGCAGCAGCATGCGCATGGATGAGGCGCTGCGCGAGGGCGTGATCGCGCTTGCCCATCGCGCCGCCGCGCGGATCCTCGCGGTGTACGACAGCGCCGCGTTCGAGGACGAGGCCGCGATCCGGCAGAAGGACGACCGCTCGCCGCTGACCGCCGCCGACCTGGCCTCGCACCGCTGCATCGTCGACGGCCTCGCGGAGCTGACGCCGGGCCTGCCGGTGCTCTCCGAGGAATCGGCGACTGTGGAGATCGCCGCGCGCCGCGGCTGGCAGCGGTTCTGGCTGGTCGATCCGCTGGACGGCACCCGCGAGTTCATCAAGCGCAACGGCGAGTTCACCGTGAACATCGCGCTGGTGGAGGCGGGCGTGGCCGTGTTCGGGGTGATCCAGCAGCCGGTCACTGGCGCCCTGTGGTACGGCGTGCCCGGTGGCGGTGCGTTCCGTCGCACGGAGGGTGGCGATCTCGCGTTGCGCACCCGGGTGCCCGCCGCCCGACCGCTGCGGGTGGCGGCGAGCCGCTCGCACCGCGACGCGCGCACGCAGGCGTTGCTGGATGCCTTGCCGGCGCACGAAACCCTTGCCTGCGGCTCCTCGCTCAAGTTCTGCCGGATCGCCGAGGGCGAGATCGACCTCTACCCGCGCTTCGGCCCGACCAGCGAGTGGGACACCGCGGCCGGCCAGGCCATCCTCGAGGCGGCTGGCGGCGCGGTGCTCGACCCGCGCGGGCGTCCGTTCCGCTACAACCAGCGCGAGGGCCTGCTCAACGGCGATTTCGTCGCCCTGGGTGACCCGGCGTTGCGCGCGGTGCTGCCGGGATGAGCGATCCACGGCCGCACGATCGCCGCGACATCGCCGCCCTGCTCGGGATCATGGCCGCGCTGCGCGATCCCGCCGGCGGTTGTCCGTGGGACCTGCAGCAGGACTTCGCCAGCATCGCGCCCTACACCATCGAGGAAGCCTACGAGGTCGCCGATGCGATCGACCGCGGCGAGCTGGGCGAGCTGAAGGACGAACTGGGCGACCTGTTGCTGCAGGTGGTCTTCCACGCCCGGATGGCGGAGGAAGCCGGCGCGTTCGCCTTCGGCGACGTGGTCGCGGCGATCTGCGACAAGATGGTGCGCCGGCATCCGCACGTGTTCGATGCGTCGGGCCGCCCGCTCGATCCGGACGCGCGGGCGGCGGCGGTGGCGGATGCCGAGCAGCAGACCCGCGCGTGGGAGGCGTTGAAGCGCGCCGAACGCGAGGCCAGGGGCGATGCCGACGCGTCCGCGCTGGCCGGCATTTCCCGCGGGCTGCCGGAGTGGCAGCGGGCGGTGAAGCTGCAGCACAAGGCGGCCAAGGTCGGCTTCGACTGGCCGGGGCCGGACCCGGTGATCGCCAAGCTGCACGAGGAAATCGAAGAGGTCCGCGCGGAATTCGCGGCGGTGGCGGCCGACCCGGGCGATCCCGCCGCACGCGACCGGCTGGAGGACGAACTCGGCGACCTGCTGTTCGTCTGCGCGAACCTCGCGCGGCACGCAAAGGTGGACGTCGGCGCCGCGCTGCGTCGCGCCAACCTCAAGTTCGAGCGCCGCTTCCGCGCGATGGAAGCGCTGGCCGCCGCCGATGGCGGCCTTGCCGGGCAGTCGCTGGAGGCGCAGGATCGCTACTGGGAGCTGGCGAAGGCGGCGGAGAAGGCAGGACGGCGATGAGCGAAGGATTCACCAGCTTCCGCGCGTTCTACCCGTACTACCTCGGCGAGCACCGCGACCGCACCTGCCGGCGCCTGCATTTCGTCGGCACCAGCTTCGCCCTCGGCTTCATCGTGCTGGCGATCATCCGCGGCGAGCCCCGCTGGCTGCTGGCCGCGCTGGCGTCGGGCTATGCCTTCGCGTGGGTGGGCCATTTCTTCTTCGAGAAGAACCGCCCGGCGACGTTCAAGCATCCGTTCTACTCGTTCGCCGGCGACTGGGTCATGTACCGGGACATGCTGCTCGGCAGGATCCCGTTCTAGCCGCCGGCCGCGCCCGCGACGCGCCGCCCCGCGTCATTCCAGGAAGATCAGCCAGGCCGCCGCCACGATCAGCGCGAAGCCGGCCCAGTGGTTCCACTTCAGCGGCTGCCCCAGGTACCAGAACGAGAACCCGGCGAACACCAGCAGGGTGATCACTTCCTGCATGCCCTTGAGCTGCGCGGCGCTGTACAGGTTGCTGCCCATGCGATTGGCCGGGATCATGAACAGGTACTCGAAGAACGCGATCCCCCAGCTGGCGAGGATCACCTTCGGCAACGCGACCTCCTTGTGCTTGAGGTGCGCATACCAGGCGAAGGTCATGAAGATGTTGGAGCACACCAGCAGCAGCGGGGGCAGGAAACGGTCGTAGGGCATGGCAGGGGTCCTCGGGAGCCGCGCTAGCGTAGCCCTTCACGCGTCATCCACCCGTTGGCCCGGATGCTTCACAAAACTGAAGCCATCACGGACACGCCACGCATGCGCACCCAGGAACAAGCCGGACTGGTCCTCATCGTCGAGGACAATCGCAACATCTCGGAAATGGTGGGGGAGTACCTCGAGAGCCGCGGTTTCGAGGTCGATTACGCCTCGGACGGCCTGGACGGCTATCGGCTGGCGGCGGAGAACAGCTACGACGTGATCGTGCTCGACCTGATGCTGCCGCGCCTGGACGGCATCGAGGTCTGCAAGCGCCTGCGCAACGAGGCGCGCAAGTCCACGCCGGTGCTGATGCTGACCGCGCGCGACACCCTCGACGAGAAGCTCACCGGCCTGTCTTCCGGCGCCGACGATTACCTGACCAAGCCGTTCGCGATCCAGGAGCTGGAGGCGCGGCTGCGTGCGCTGATCCGTCGCGAACGCCGCCAGGTGGGGTCCGAGGTGCTGAAGGTCGCCGACCTGGTGCTGGACCCGGCGTCGCTGCGCGTCACCCGCGCCGGCACCGAGTTGCAGCTATCGCCGATCGGCCTGCGCCTGCTGACCATCCTGATGCGCGAATCGCCGCGCGTGGTGAGCCGCCAGGAAATCGAACGCGAGATCTGGGGCAACAGCCTGCCCGACTCCGACACCCTGCGCAGCCACCTGTACAACCTGCGCAAGGTGATCGACAAGCCGTTCGACACCTCGCTCCTGCATACGGTGCAGAGCGCCGGCTACCGCATCGCGGACCTGTCCGGCCAGCCGGGCTGACCCGCGCGGGAGACCTCGTGTCGTTCTCGTGGCGCAACATCCGCGTGGTATTCCTGCTCCAGGTGGCGATCGCCAGCCTGGTGGTGCTGCTGTGCATGCTGGGCCTGGCCGCGGCCTACGGGCAGCTGCCGTTCGCGGGGCCGGTGCTGGCGGCGATCCTGGTCGCGCTGGGTGCGATCGCCACCGCGACCTGGCTGGGCTATCGGGCGACCAAGCGCATGCTGGCGCCCGTGCACTGGTTGTTGCGCGAAGTCTCGCGCTGGGATCCGGCGCGACCCGACACCCACGTGTTCGCCCCGGCGCGCATCCCGCCGGGGTTGCAGGGCGACGCGCGCAAGCTGGCGGATGCCCTGCATGGATTGGGGTCGCGCGTGGATGCGTGCGTGGCGCGCGAGCGCGACTTCACACGCGATGCCAGCCACGAGCTGCGCACGCCGCTGACCGTGATCCGCATGGCCACGGACCTGATGGCGAACGATGAAGGCTTGTCGGAACGTTCGCGGCGCTCGCTGGCGCGCATCCAGTCCGCGAATGCGTCGATGGAAGCGCTCATGGAAGCCCTGCTGCTGCTGGCGCGCGACGAGCAGGTGCCGCTGGAGACCGAGGACTTCCCGGCCCGCGACATCGTCGAGGATGCGGTCGCGAGGTTGCGCGAGGAGCTCGAGGGCAAGCCGGTCGCCTTGCAGGTCGAGTACGCCGCCCAGCCGATGCTGCATGCGCCGCCGCGCGTGCTCGGGGTGATGCTCGGGAACCTGCTCAGCAATGCGGCGCGGTTCACCGATGCCGGCAGCATCCGGGTCCGCCTCGGGCACGACCGACTGGAGGTGGAGGACACCGGCATCGGCATGGACGCCGCCTTGCTCGCCCGCGCGTTCGAGCCCTTCCACCGCGGCGATGACGGCCAGGGCGGACCGGGGCTCGGCCTATCGATCGCGCATCGGCTCGGCCAGCGCTGCGGCTGGCCCTTGCAACTGGAGAGCACGCCCGGGGTCGGCACGCGCGCGGCGATCCTGTTCGGCGCATCGACCCAAGACCTCTGACCCGTGGCGCGCACGGTGCCGCGCCGCTAGGATCGCCGGCTGTCAACGGACGCACCACTGGCGCGTTCCGCTCCCTTTGCCCCCATCAGATCGTCTCCCATGACCCAGCCACGCCGTCGCAACGCCCTGCCGCTCCGGCAGATCGGCATCGTCCTTGCCGTCATCGTCATCGCCGGCCTGGGCTGGAAATACTGGAGCGGACGCAAGGCCGCCGCGGACGGCGGGTATCGCACCGAGGCCGTGCAGCGCGGCGACATCCGCGTGGCGATTTCCGCCACCGGCACGCTCAGCGCGATCTCGACGGTGACGGTGGGCAGCCAGATCTCGGGCCAGGTCACCGACGTGCGCGTCGACTTCAATTCGCCGGTGAAGAAGGGCGACATCCTCGCCACCATCGACCCGTCGACCTACCAGGCGCAGATCGAGCAGGGCGCGGCGCAGATCGCTAGCGCGCAGGCGCAGCTGCGGCAGGCCCAGGCCGGCCTGCGCAACGCCACCCTCGACTACCAGCGCAAGGCCGACCTCGGGCGGCAGCAACTGGTCGCCAAGAGCGACGTCGACCAGGCCCGCGCCGCGCTGGAGCAGGCGCAGGCGCAGGTGAATTCGGCGCAGGCGCAGATCCGCCAGCAGACGGCCTCCACCCAGACCACCCGGGTCAACCTGCAGCGCACCGTGATCCGTTCGCCGGTGGACGGCGTGGTGCTGACCCGCAAGATCGAGCCCGGCCAGACCGTGGCCGCCAGCCTGCAGGCGCCGGAGCTGTTCACCATCGCCGAAGACCTCTCGAAGATGCAGATCGAGCTGCTGGTCGACGAGTCCGACATCGGCCAGGTCAAGGTCGGCCAGTCGGTGGGCTTCACCGCCGATGCCTTCCCCGACCGCCAGTTCAAGGGCACGGTGGAGCAGGTGCGGCTGGCTGCCGCGACCAACAACAACGTGGTGACGTACCCGGTCGTGGTCACCGTGGACAACAGCGACGGCACGCTGTTGCCGGGCCTGACCGTGAACGCCGAGATCGAGGTCAGCAAGAAGCCGAACGTGCTCAAGCTGGCGAACGCCGCGTTGCGCTTCAAGCCCAGCGACACCTCGCCGCTGGCGCAACTGCAGCCGCAGGGCCCGGGCCAGGGCGGCGGCCAGGGCGGGCGCGCCGGCGGCGGCATGGCCGAAGGCCTGCGCGCCGCGGTGGCCGGCTTGTCGCTCAATCCGCAGCAGCAGGCGGCGTTCGACAAGACCCTGGAGGAGATGCAGCAGCGCCAGGCGCAACGCGCCGCGCAAGCCAGCCAGCAGGGTGGGCAGCAAGGCGGCAGCCGCCTGTTCGGTGGCGGTGGCATGCGCTTCGGCGGCCCGAGCAGCGGGGGCCCCGACGCCAGCATGCAGGCGCAGATGCGCGCCCGCATGCGCGAGCGCTTGAACCAGCAGTTCGCGGCATTCCGCGCCAGCCTCGACGACGGCCAGCGCGCGCGCTGGGACGCCGCGCTGGAAGAACAGTTGAACGCCAAGCGCGTCACCATCTACAAGCTGGTCGATGGCAAGCCGCAACTGGCGATGGTGCGGGTCGGCGCCAGCGACGGCACCGCCACCGAGGTCAGCGGCAACATCCGCGAGGGCGACGAGGTGATCAGCGGCGAGCGCAGCGCGGGGACGCCGTGAGCGCGATCCCGCCGGTCATCGCCACCCGCCAGCTGACCAAGGTCTATTCCGCCGGCACCGAGGCGGAGGTGGTCGCGTTGCGCAGCGCCGACCTCGTCGTGAACCGCGGCGAGTTCGTCGCGATCATGGGGCCTTCCGGTTCCGGCAAGTCGACCCTGATGAACCTGATCGGGTGCCTCGACACGCCGACCTCCGGCAGCTACCACTGCGACGGCGTCGATGTCGCCACCCTCGACGCCGAGGCGCTGGCCACCCTGCGCCGCGACAAGATCGGCTTCGTGTTCCAGGGCTTCAACCTGCTGACCCGGATGGATGCGCTGGAGAACGTGGCGATGCCGCTGGGCTATGTCGGCATCCCGCCCGCACAGCGCCGCGAGAAGGCGCTGGCGATGCTCAAGGCGGTCGGCCTGGGCGAGCGCGCCGGCCACCTGCCCACCGAACTCTCCGGCGGCCAGCAGCAGCGCGTGGCGATCGCACGCGCGCTGGTCAACCAGCCGCCGATCCTGCTCGCCGACGAGCCCACCGGCGCGCTGGACAGCAAGACCGGCGAGGAGATCCTCGCCCTGTTCAAGCGCCTGCGCGACGACGGACACACGGTGGTGCTGATCACCCACGACGCGCACGTCGCCGAACACGCCGACACGGTGTACGAGATCCGCGACGGCGTGCTCGGTCCGCGCACCCCGGGAGCCCGCGCATGAACCCCACCGACATCCTGCGCACCGCGTTCTTCGCCCTGCGCGGCAACTGGATGCGCAGCGCGTTGACCTCGCTGGGCGTGATCATCGGCATCGCCGCGGTGATCGTGATGGTGTCCATCGGCCAGGGCACCCAGGCCGAGATCGACAAGCTGGTGTCCGGCCTGGGTTCGCAGCGGCTCGACATCGGCGGCGCCGGCGGCATGGGGCCCGGCGGTGCGCGCCTGGCCCAGGGCAGCCGCTGGAGCCTCAGCGAGGGCGATGCCGAGGCGATCCGCGCCGAGGTGCCGTCGGTGCAGTACGTCTCCGGCTCCCTGCGCGGCGGCACCCAGGTGGTGTTCGCCGAGAACAACGCCTCGACCCAGTGGCAGGGCGTGCAGCCCGACTGGTTCACCATCAACGACTGGCAGATCGCCAGCGGCGACACCTTCCAGGCCGCCGACTACGGCGGCTCGGCGAAGCCGGTGATCCTCGGCGACACCGTGCGCCGCACCCTGTTCGGCGACGACGACGGGATCGGCCAGACCATCCGCCTCGGCCGCGTGCCGTTCACCGTGGTCGGCACGCTCAAATCGAAGGGCCAGGGCGGCTTCGGCCAGGACCAGGACGACCTGGTGGTGGTCCCGCTGGAAACCGCGCGGCGGCGCCTGTCCACTTCGCAGGGCATGCCGCCCGGCGCGGTGCAGCAGATCTCGGTGGGCGTGGACGACGCCCGCAACCTCGAGGCCGCGCAGTCGGAGATCGAGGGCCTGCTGCGCCAGCGCCACCGGATCCAGCCGGGCGACGACGACGATTTCGCGGTGCGCAACATCAGCCAGATCGTGGCGACGCGGACCCAGACCACCAACCTGATGTCCAAGCTGCTGGGCGCGGTCGCCGGCATCTGCCTGGTCATCGGCGGCATCGGCATCATGAACATCATGCTGGTCTCGGTGACCGAGCGGATCCGCGAGATCGGCCTGCGCATGGCGGTGGGCGCCGGTCCGCGCGACGTGCGCCGGCAGTTCCTCGCCGAAGCCATGCTGATCTCGCTGATCGGCGGGGTGATCGGCATCGCCATCGGCGTGGCCGGGGCGCTGCTGGTCGGCAAGTTCAGCGAACTGCCGGTGCAGCTGAACCTCAAGGTCATCGGGCTGGCGGCCGCATTCGCGATCGCCACCGGCCTGTTCTTCGGCTACTACCCGGCGCGCAAGGCCTCCCTGCTGGACCCGATCGAGGCGCTGCGCTCGCAGTAGCCCGCGCGCCCGGTCGGCCTGCCCGACCCCGGCGGTATGGCAGAATCGCCGCCTGCGGCCATGCGGCCGGACTGGAATGGCATGGCGATCCCTGCGTTGACGCCCGGCGACCTGCCGGGCATGCGCCGCGATCCGGGACTCGGGGGCGGTGGCTGATGGCGGACATCTACGGGCACCTGCCGCGCGGGCCGGCGGGCATCTGGCGGGCCACGGTGTGGTCGCTGCAGGGCCTGCGGGCGGCGTGGCTTCACGAATCCTCCTTCCGCCTCGAGGTCTACTTGTTCCTCGTGCTGGGTCCGCTGGGCGTGCTGCTCGGCGGCACCGGCGTCGAGCGGGCCTTGCTGGTCGGCAGCTGCCTGCTGGTGATGGCGATGGAACTGATGAATTCGGCGATGGAAGCGGTGATCGAGCGCTACGGCGCCGAACACCACGAACTGGCCGGGCGCGCCAAGGACATGGGGTCCGCGGCGGTGTTCGTGCTGATGATGAACGTGATCCTGGTGTGGGCGCTGGTCCTCGGGCCGCGCTACCTGTAACCGCCCGCTGGGCGCCCGAACGACGAGCAACGCATGGACTTGAGTTTCCTGGCCTCCCCCGACGCATGGCTGACCCTGGTCACCCTCAGCGCCCTGGAAATCGTGCTCGGCATCGACAACCTGGTCTTCATCTCGATCGCCGTGGGCCGGCTGCGCCCGGAGCAGCGCCCGCTGGCGCGCAAGATCGGCATCGCGGTGGCCTGCGTCACCCGCATCCTGCTGCTGGTCATGCTCGCGTTCCTGGCGCGGATGGCGCAGGACCTGTTCGTGCTGTTCGGGATGGGCATCTCCATCCGCGACCTGGTGCTGATCCTCGGCGGCGCCTTCCTGCTGGTGAAGGGCGTGCTGGAGATCCGCGACCTGATCACCGGCGGCGAGGACGAGGATCCGCGCACGACCAAGGCCTCGGCGGTCTTCGGCTTGGTGATCGCGCAGATCGCGGTGATCGACATCGTGTTCTCGCTGGACTCGGTGATCACCGCGGTGGGCATCGCCAGCCACATCCCGATCATGGTGTTCGCGATCCTGCTGGCGGTCAGCGTGATGCTGCTGGCGGCGAACCCGCTGGGCCGCTTCATCGACGCCAACCCGACCGTGAAGATGCTCGCGCTGGCGTTCATCCTGCTGGTCGGTGCGGTGCTGATCCTGGACGGCTTCGACCGCCACGTGCCCAAGCCCTACATCTATTTCGCCATGGGCTTCGCGGTGATGGTCGAGTGGCTGAACCTGCTGATGCGGCGCAAGGCGGTGGAACACCACGTCCCCGGTGCCGGCGAATGGTGAGCGCGTGCACGCGGGCTTAACGCGGCGTGCCCCCCACTGATCCGGCTTCCAACACTTCCATCCTGGAGATCCCGATGCGTGCCGTTCCGTTCGTGCGAGGCCTGCTGCTGGCGCTGGTGGTGCTCCTGCTCAGCGGCTGCGGCTACAACCAGATCCAGGGCAAGGACGAGGCCGTCAAGGCCGGCTGGTCGGAAGTGCTCAACCAGTACAAGCGCCGCGCCGACCTGATCCCCAACCTGGTCGCCACGGTCAAGGGTTATGCCGGGCACGAACAGCAGGTGCTGACCGCGGTGACCGAGGCCCGCGCCAAGGTCAGCCAGATCACCGTCAACGCCGACGACGCGGCCTCGCTGGCGCAGTACCAGGCCGCGCAGGGCGAACTGGCGCAGGCGCTGGGCCGGCTGATGATGGTCACCGAGGCCTATCCCAACCTGAAGGCGGACCAGCAGTTCCTGGCCCTGCAGACGCAGCTGGAAGGCACCGAGAACCGCATCACCGTGGCCCGCGGCCGCTACATCCAGCTGGTCCAGGACTACAACACCTACATCCGCAAGTTCCCGGTGAACCTGACCGCGATGTTGTTCGGCTACAAGGCCAAGCCCAATTTCACGGTGGAGAACGAGGCGCAGATCCAGCAGGCGCCGAGCGTCGACTTCTCCGCGCCGCCGGTGGCCCCGGCCGCCGCGCCGCCGGTCGCGCCCGCCCCGGGCGGAGTGGTCAATCCGCCGCAGCCGGCCAGTCCGCCGGTGCAGGGCGGCAACGCACCGCAGGCCGCGGAAACCCAGTAAGCCCCCGCCGGTCGCAACGGCACGCGCCGTGTCGACGCTCGCCCACCCCCCGCGTTGGCGGCAGGTGTTTCTCGCCTGCGTCCTGCTGGTCGCGGGCGGATTTGCCTTGGCGCAGGACGCGCCGATCCCGCGCTTCGATTCGCCGGTCGTCGACACCACCGGCACCCTGGATGCGCAGGTGCGCGGCCAACTGGAACGCCAGGCGCTCGACTTGCAGCAACGCAAGGGCGCGCAACTCCAGGTGCTGATGGTCCCCAGCACCCAGCCGGAGAGCATCGAGGCCTATGCCGTGCGCGCGTTCGAGTCGTTCAAGCTGGGGCGCAAGGGCATCGACGACGGCGTCCTGCTGGTCGTCGCCAAGGACGACCGCAAGGTCCGCATCGAAGTGGGCTACGGCCTGGAAGGCGCGATCCCCGACATCACCGCCGGCCGGGTGATCCAGGAATACCTGGTGCCGCGGTTCCGCCAGGGCGACTACGCCGGCGGGATCGTCGATGCGACGGCGCAGCTGGTGAAACTGGTGGACGGCGAGCCGCTGCCGGAACCCGTTGCCGACAACCCGACCGGTGCCGATCGCGGGGCCGGTTGGCTGTTCGCCCTGTTCGTCGCCTTCATCGTGGGCCAGGTCGCGCGCGGGATGTTCTCCCGGCTGCCGGCGGGCGTGCGCGCCGTGCTGGGCGGTGGTGCCAGCGGCGGCGTCGCCTGGATGCTGTCCTCGGTGCTGCTGGTGGGCGGCCTCGGTGCCTTCATCGGCGTGTTGCTGGGCCTGGCCAGCGGCGGGGGCGGCGGTCGCTATGCACGCGACCGCGGCTGGGGCGGCTGGGGCGGCGGCGGGATGGGCGGTGGCGGCTGGGGCGGAGGCTCGTCCGGCGGCGGCTGGTCGGGTGGCGGCGGCATGTCCGGGGGCGGTGGCGCCTCGGGGAGTTGGTGATGGCCGGCGTCCTGGCCCGCGCATGGCGGCACCTGGCGACGCCGGCGGCCCCGGCCTGGTTCCCGGCCGAGGCGATGGACCGCATCGCCGCCGCGATCGCGATGAGCGAGAGCTGCCATACCGCCGAAGTCTGCTTCGCGGTCGAGGCGACCCTGCCCTGGGGTGCGCTGCTGCGAGGCGTCGAGGCGCGCCAACGGGCGGAGGGGGCGTTCGCGCAGCTCAAGGTCTGGGACACCGCCGCCAACAACGGCGTCCTGGTCTACCTGCTGATGGCCGACCACCGGATCGAGATCGTCGCCGACCGCGGCCTGGCGGGGCGGGTGAGCGAGGCCCAGTGGCGCGGCGTCTGCCAGCTGATGGAACGAGCGTTGGCCAGCGGCGAGCACGTGGATGCGGTGGTCGCCGGCATCGAGGCGATCGGCGACCTGCTGGCGAGCCACTATCCGCGCGAACCCGGCGACGGCGACATCGATGAATTGCCCAATCGGCCGGTGATGCTCTGAGGGCGCACCTGCGTTGATGGACCCGCCTGCGGTCGCGACGCTGGGGCACAATAGCCGGATGCCTTACCTCCACCAGATCGATCCCATCGCCCTCGACCTCGGGACCTGGAACCTGCCGCTGCTCGGCAGCGTGCATCCGCAGGTCCACTGGTACGGCGTGATGTACCTGCTGGGCTTCCTCGTGGCCTGGTGGCTGGGGCGCAGGCGCGTGCGCGCCGGGCGCCTGCCCGGGGTCGACGAGCAGGGCTTCGGCGACCTGATGTTCTACGGCATGCTCGGCGTGGTGCTGGGCGGTCGGCTCGGCTACATCCTGTTCTACGATTTCCCCGCGTTCGCCGCCGCGCCGCTGTCGATCTTCAAGGTGTGGGAAGGCGGCATGAGCTTCCACGGCGGCCTGCTGGGGGTGCTGGTCGCGGTCGCGTGGTGGGCGCGCAAGCATCGCCTGCACTTCTTCGACGTGGTCGATTTCGTCGCGCCGCTGGTACCGGCGGGCCTCGGCTTCGGCCGCCTCGGCAACTGGATCGGCGGCGAGCTCTGGGGCAAGCCGACCCAGGGCACGGCCTTCGATGGCTGGGGCGTGGTGTTCCCGCGCGCGCTGCCGCAGCCGTTCGCATCGATGGATGCCGCCACCCTCAAGGCGCAGTTCGATGCCGGCCTGCTGGATGCCTTCGCCCGCCATCCTTCCCAGCTCTACCAGGCCTCGCTGGAGGGCGTGGCGATGTTCGCGGCGCTGGTCTGGTACTCGCGCCGGCCGCGCCCGCGCTACGCGGTGTCGGGCCTGTTCGCCCTGCTCTACGGCAGCTTCCGCTTCCTGGTCGAGTTCGTCCGCGAACCCGACGCGCAGTTGGGCTACCTGGCGTTCGGCTGGGTGACGATGGGGCAGGTGCTCAGCACGCCGCTGATCCTGCTCGGGCTGTTCTGGCTGTGGAAGTCGCGGACCTCGCCGACCCTGATGCCGAACGCCTCTCCCGCCCCTTCGGGGCACCCTCTCCCGCCAGGGGAGAGGGGCAAGCATGGCGCCTGACGGATGAAGCAGTACCTCGACCTGCTGCGCCACGTGCTGGAACACGGCACCGAGAAGTCGGACCGCACCGGCACCGGCACGCGCAGCGTGTTCGGCTGGCAGATGCGCTTCGACCTGGCCGAGGGCTTCCCGCTGGTCACCACCAAGAAGCTGCACCTGCGCTCGATCGTGCATGAACTCCTCTGGTTCCTGCAGGGCAGCACCAACATCGCCTACCTGAAGGCGAACAAGGTCAGCATCTGGGACGAGTGGGCCGATGCCGACGGCGAGCTCGGCCCGGTCTACGGCAAGCAGTGGCGGAGCTGGGAAGGCGCCGACGGCAAGACCGTGGACCAGATCGCGTGGCTGGTCGACGAGATCCGCCGCAACCCCGATTCGCGCCGGCTGATCGTCAGCGCCTGGAACGTGGCGGAGCTGCCGCGGATGGCGCTGATGCCCTGCCATTCGCTGTTCCAGTTCTACGTGGCCGACGGCAAGCTCAGCTGCCAGCTCTACCAGCGCAGCGGCGACATCTTCCTGGGCGTGCCGTTCAACATCGCCAGCTATGCGCTGCTCACCCACATGGTCGCGCAGG
>ERZ1645185.438-NODE-438-length-17573-cov-5.147563_pt1 | contig 17573 bp, 20 predicted proteins | sample MGYA00575351_ERZ1645185 | MGnify/ENA primary metagenome ERZ1645185 (study PRJEB40838, sample SAMN11284767) | freshwater sediment metagenome | isolation source: river sediment | host: Sediment | place: India: Jana village, Kanpur | collected 2015-12-17 ...
CCGTTGGCGGTCGAGAGGAAGTCGGGCGTGATGGCGGAGCCGCTCACGATGTCGGCCCAGTCGAACGGGACGGTGGTCGCGGCCGTCGACGGATCGCTGCCGAGCGACTGCACCTTGGGCGACCCGACGAGCGGCGTGAGGCTGCCGTCGTAGCCGGGGTCGTCGGGCACCGCGACCGCAGCGATCGTGGTGCCCGTGCCGCCGGAGGCCAGCGGACACTGGTCGACGCCGCTGATGGCGCCGGCCGCGCCCGCCTTCTCGATGCCGTTGATGCCGGTCATCGCCGACTGCACGGTCATCGTCATCTGCTGGAAGGTGGCGAAGGCCGTGCTCATCGCGACGGCGTTGCCGGCGCCGGCGACGCCCGAGCGGGTGCGGACGCCTCGCGCGCGCACCAGGTACAGCGCGGGCACCGTGGTGCCCACCGGCGCGCGCATGCGCGTGGTGACGATGTCGGCGTAGCCGCCGCTGAGGGTGACGCGCGTGGACTCGGTGCCGGCGGGCGGCACGGCGGGGAGCCCGAGGCCCGGGCGGTTGCGCAGGCCCTGCTGCAGCCCGGTCTCGGCGAGGGCCGTGGCCGTCTGGGCCTGGATCGACGCGTCGTCGGCGGCGCGCTCGCCGCTGAGGATCGCGAAGCCCGAGGCGAGCGCGCCCACGAGGATGAACATCACGAGGATGACCATCGGCAGGGCGAAGCCGGGCCGTGCGGTGGCGCGAGTGGACATGGTCAGTAGACCGCGTTGCGGAAGAAGATCGAGAGGCGCACGCCCGAGGACTCCGGCGTGTTGGTCCCCGGCGAGCTCCGCGCGCTCTCGCCGACGAGCACCAGCTCGATGCCCGTGATGGTGTTCAGGGGATTGGGCGGCGACGCCTGGGAGGTGGTGCCGCCGCTGACGTAGAAGCGGAAGATGGCGGTGTTCTCGAACGGCACCGCGATCTCCTCCGAGGGGCCGCCGTCGACCTCCCGCCAGAGGGCGGTGCGGCCGGGCACGAGCGTGCTCGCCTTGAGCGAGTACGTGATCGTCTGGTACAGGAAGATCGGCGCGCCGGACGGCAGGGACGGCAGCGCAGGGCTCAGCGTGACCGAGTAGCCCGCGGCGATCGGCGTGATGCCGGCCGCGAGGCAGGTCGCGCCCGCGCCGACCGCGGGGGCCGTCGTGGAGGCGACGTAGGTGTAGGACGAGTTGAGCGACGTGTCGCGGTACGCGTAGCCGCGGAAGACGGCGTTGGCGCGCGTGAGCGAGTCGAGCGGCACGAAGGTGGTCGCGCTGCCGGTGCACGTGACCCCCATCGCGTACGGCACGTGGACCGTGATCGAGGTGTCCGACGCGGCGGTGATGCCGCGCGGCTCGATCATGCGCATCTCGTCGCGGACGATGTTGAGCGCGTTGCGCGACACCGAGCGCGCGTCGCGCTGGTTGGTGGCGCGCGAGAAGAACCGCATCTGCGAGACGAGCAGCTGCGAGATGCCGAGGCCGACGATCCCCAGCATCACGACGGCGATGAGGATCTCGGTGAGGGTGAAGCCGCGGCGGCGCGTCATGAGAAGAGCGACCCCGACGGCGGGAGGCTGCGGTCGACGCGCACCGTGTCGGGCCGGAAGGCCGTGTTGGTGGGCCGGATGATGATCTGGATGCGGCGGATCGCCTGCGTGGGGTTGCTGATGCTCACGCAGCGGTCGTGGGCGTACTCCGGATGGTCGGTCACCGTGGTGCACCCGGTGGCGTCGTCGAGATTGTCCCACGGCATCGTGGCGTACATGTCCACCGCCGTCGAGATGGCGGAGGCGCGGTCGACGCCGACGGCGGCCTGGCGGGTGCGCTGCGCGTAGCGCATGGTCACGACGGTGTGGACGGTCGCGATCATCCCCAGCAGGGTGACGGCGACGAGCACCTCGATGATCGAGATGCCCTTGCGGTTGGCGCGGCGGACGGAGTGGCTCATTGACGCCTCACGATCCCGGTGGCCGTGCGGGAGACGGTCTGGGTGAGTCCCGACCCGGAGACCGTGACGCTGATCGCCTGGTTGGCGCGGCCGTTGGGGAAGATGGTGATGCCGGTGCTGGGATTGACGGCCAGGGTCGCGCGCAGGTCGAAGCCCGGACCGAAATTGCGCCCCTTGAGCTTGGTGCCCGAGGCGCGGTCGTTGATGCGGAGCTCCGTGCCCGAGAGCGTCACCGTCACCGGCACGCGCCGGCGCACCGCGAGCTGCGTCGCCTCCACCAGCAGGCCCTCCACGACCGTCGCCGAGCGCAGCACGCGGTCGCGCGCGATCTGCCGCCCGATCGCCCCGCCGGAGATCCCGATGAGGATGCCGGCGATCACGAGCACGATCAGCAGTTCGATGATCGAGAAGCCGCGCCGAGGGGCGCGCACACGACCGGGCAGTGCGGGGAACGGCACGAGGGAGGCTCCTGGAGTCCTGCGTAACTAACTGACGACCGGGGCGGGTCCCCGGTCAGGGGCGCATCACAGTGTGATGCTCAGTCGGCCAGCGCGCCAGCCTCGAGCAGCCGCCGCGCCTCGGCCAGCACCTGCGACTCCACCGCATCCGCCGTGCCGGCGACCAGCGCCCCCGAGGCCCGGGCATGGCCGCCCCCGCCGAAGGCCCGCGCGAGGGTGTTCACGTTCACCCCGGCCACGCTACGGAAGGAGACCTTCACCTTGCCGTGGCCCAGGTCACGGAACAGGAGGGCCAGCCGGACGCCGGCGATCGAGCGCGGGTGCTCCACCACGCCGTCGAGGTCCTCGCTGGACACCCCGTGGCGCTCGAGGGCGCCCGCCGCCACGCGCACCCAGGCGATGCCGTGCGTCATGTCGACCTGCAGGCTGTCGAGCGCGTCGCGCAGCAGGTGCAGGCGGCCCAGCGGCACGCTGCCGTAGATGCGCGCGTACATCTGCTCGGGGTCCACCCCGGCTGTCAGGAGCTCCGCCGCCACCGCCAGGCAGCGCGGCGAGGTGTTGCCGAAGCGGAAGCCGCCGGTATCGGTGACGAGCGCGGTATACAGCGACTTGGCGATGGGGGTGGTGATCGTCAGCCCCCGCTCCCGCGCGAAGTCGTAGACGAGCTCCGCGGTGGCGCAGGCGGCGGTGTCGCTGAGCATCGTGTGGCCCGGGGGCTCGTCCCCGGGCAGGTGGTGGTCGATGACCAACGCGTCCTTCGGGAGCTTGCGCACCGCGTCCGCCAGTGCGCCAAGGCGCTTGAGGTCGCTGATGTCGAGGACGATCAGCCGGTCGACGCCCTTGAGCGCGGCCGGGCCCTCGGCGGAGCGGTCCTCGACGTCGTCGCCGAGCAGCCACCGGAACAGCTCGGGCCAGGGCGTCGGGTTGACGATGAAGCTGCGGACGCCCATCTGGCCGAGCAGCCGCGCCAGGGCGGTCTGCGACCCGCAGCCGTCGCCGTCGGCGTTGATGTGCGTGGAGAGCGCGACGGTCATCCCCGGGTGGAGCTCCGAGGCGAGGCGCTGGATGGCCTCGCGGCGGGCGGCGGGGACGGTGAGGAGGTCGGACACCGGGTGGGCTTAGACGCTGTAGTTGGGGGCTTCGCGCGTGATCGTCACGTCATGCGGGTGCGACTCGCGGAGGCCGGCGGGCGTGATGCGGACGAACTCGGCCTGGGTGCGCAGCGCGTCGATGGAGCCGCAGCCCGTGTATCCCATGCCCGACTTGAGGCCGCCCACCATCTGGTAGAGCACGTCGGAGACGGGGCCCTTGTAGGGGACGCGCCCCTCGATGCCCTCGGGCACGAACTTCTTGTTGGCCATCTCGCCTTCCTGGAAGTACCGGTCGGCGCTGCCGTCCTGCATGGCGGAGAGCGAGCCCATGCCGCGGATCATCTTGAATCGGCGCCCCTCGGCGAGGATCGACTCGCCCGGGCTCTCCTCGGTGCCGGCGAGCATCGAGCCCATCATGACGGTGCTCGCGCCGGCGCCGATCGCCTTGACGATGTCCCCGGAGTACTTGATGCCGCCGTCGGCGATGATCGGGACGTCGCCGGCGCCGGCGACCGCGTCCATCACCGCGGTGAGCTGCGGGACGCCGATGCCGGTGACGACGCGCGTCGTGCAGATCGAGCCGGGCCCGACGCCGACCTTGATGGCATCGACGCCGCGCTCGACGAGCGCGCGCGCGGCGGCCTCGGTGGCGATGTTGCCGGCGACGAGCTGCACCTGCGGGAAGGCCTCGCGCACCTTGGCGGTGGCATCGAGCACGCCCTGCGAGTGTCCGTGCGCCGTGTCGACGATCAGCGCGTCGACGCCGGCCTCGATGAGCGCCTTGGCGCGCGCGAGGTAGTCGCCGCCCGCGCCGATGGCCGCCGCGACGAGGAGGCGGCCCTCGCCGTCCTTGGCCGCGTTGGGATACTGGCGGCGCTTGTGGATGTCCTTGACCGTGATGAGGCCGATGAGCTTCCCCGCCCCGTCGATCACCGGGAGCTTCTCGATCCGGTGCTTGCCCATGATCTGCTCGGCCTCGTCGAGCGACGTGCCGGCCGGCGCGGTGATGAGCTTGTCCTTGGTCATCGCCTCCGCGAGCGGGCGGTCGAGATGCCGCTCGAACTGCAGGTCGCGGTTGGTGATGATCCCCACGAGGATGCCGTGGGCATCGACCACCGGCACGCCGCTGATGCGGAAGCGCGCCATCAGGGCGACGGCCTCGCGCAGCGTCGCGGCGGGCTGAAGCGTGATGGGATTGCGGATCATCCCGCTCTCGGAGCGCTTCACCCGGTCCACCTCGGCCGCCTGGCGGTCGATGGACATGTTCTTGTGCAGCACCCCGATGCCGCCGGCGCGCGCCATCGCGATCGCCATCTCGGATTCGGTCACGGTGTCCATGGCCGCGGAGACGAGCGGGACCTGGAGCGTGATGCCGCGCGTGAAGCGCGTCGCGGTGCTGACGTCCTTGGGGTGGACGAGCGAATGCCGCGGGACGAGCAGAACGTCGTCGAAGGTGAGCGCGGCGTCGGAGCGGATGCGGCTGGTCGGGTGTCCCATGGCGCAAATTACGCTCGCCCGGGAGCCATTTCCAGCGGCGACGCCGCCGGCTATGCCGCGCCGGGGTCCTTGGGCGGCGCCTGCGGCTTGGCGGCGTCCGTGGGCGGCGTCGCCGGCTTCGCCGCGGCCTTGGCGGTGCCCACGAGGTCGTCCGCGACCGACTTGCCGGCCGCCGCGACGCCGCCGAGCACGTTCATCGCCTGGCTCATGAAGCCCATCGCCTGCGAGACCGTCTGCGCGGAGACGTTGCCGGCGCGCAGCGTGTCCTCGATGCCCTCGGCGAATCGCTGGAACACGTTCGGACCGGGCGCCTGGCGCTGCGCGTACTTCGATTCGAGGAACTCGAGGTAGTCGAGGACCTGGTACTGCCGCTCCTCGGGGAGGGTCTCGAGGCGGCGGAGGATCCGGTCCTTGAGCAGGTCGTTCACTTGGGGAAGCCCCAGCGCGCGCGCTCGCCGCGCGCATCGATGTGCACGAACGGGCCATGCGAGCCGGTGGCCCGGTAGACGCCGAGCCCCCCGACGAGTTCGGGGTACTTGGCCTCCACCTGCTCTACGAGGCGAGCGAGGCGGATGGCGTCACGCAGGTCCACGCGGCCGTCCTTGGTGATGTCGTCCATCCGGCCGTCGCCGTTGGCGTCGACGTAGACGTCGGCGGCGTCGCCATACTGGTGGCGGCTGTCGGTGGCCCGGCCGGCGGTGCGGCCGCGGGCGTTGTACTGCGGCGTGCGGAAGCCGGAGAGCACGCTCAGGCCGTTTGCCTTGATCCCGGCGAGGCGCAGCTCGCCGACGACCAGCTCGAGCTTGTCGACGAGCCGCTCGTCGAGGAGGAGCATCTTGGGCCAGACGTCGCGCTGGTCCTTGGTGAGGAACATGCCGAGCGTGAAGTGCGTCGAGACGCGCACGTCCTTGCCGGCCTCGGTGACCTCGATGAAGCCGTCCGGCACCTGGTAGGCGGCGGAGCGGGGGCGGCGGACCTCGCCGGGCCACCGGCCGACGCGATAGACGCCGACCTTGCCGTTCTCCTTCTGGCCGAAGGGGACGAGCGTGGCGAAGGTGAAGGGCGTCGCGCTCGCGGAGTCGACGACGGTGTGCAGCCCCGGACGGGAGACGGCGTCGGCGCCGAAGAGGCGCGCGAGAGGCTCGATCTCGAGGGAGCGATCCGCATCGGCGCGGACGATCCGGTAGAGGAGGCGTCCGCTGCGGCCCCGGAGGGAGTCGGCGATGTGGGTGACCGGGTCCTCGGTGACCCGGAGCGCCATCGACTCACCGCGGGGGGCGGCGGAGGCGGTGCCGGCGGCGGTGCCGAACATCGCGAAGGCGGCGAGGAGAAGTGCGCGCCCGGCGAGGCGGCGTGTGCCGCGAGTGGACTGGTGGTGCACTGGAAGACCTTCGGGGCTGGTGTCGCAGAAGGGACGCAAGATAGGCCGAAAAGGCCTCATACCACAGTCCCAAAGTGATAGTTCCTTCCGTAGCATCGACCTCCGGACCGCCTTGACCAAACGGACAGAACAGCTGTAACCGTTCGGTCAGTAAACGTACACCGGCGTACCCAGGTCCACAATGCGGAACAAGGTCTCTATGTCCTCGTTGCGCACGCGGATACATCCATGACTGACCGACTGGCCAATAGTCCATGGTGCGTCGGTGCCGTGGATGCCGTATCCATCCCCCAAGTAGAGCCGATTGGCGCCGAGGACGCCGGTGTACCGCCGCTGGTTCGTACCGAACGGGGGCATGATGAGCTTGTTGCCCACCCGGATCTCCTGGCCATCCTTGACCTCGAACGGCACCTCTCGGCCGTCGGGGTAGCGGGTGACCACGTTGCTGCCGCTGATCGTGACAACGGCGCCGGCGGCCGCGGGCACCTCCATCCCTTTCTGCAGGCGGAGGAGTTCCAGCTTCCGCTTCTGCGCGGCTTCCACGTAATGCCAGTCGGGGGGGACCCAGGCGGGTTCGATGTCCTTCCGCTGCACCACGAGGCGGCCGCGGGGCGTCTCGAACTTCCACTGCTCGCCCCCGCCGCCCGTCTTCTCGAGGAACTTGCCGCTCCCGGTCGCGACGCGGGTCTCGAACAGCACCTCCTCGCCCCGGCGGTACCAGAGCCGGTTGTCGGCGATCGAGATCACGATGAAGGGCCGATCCGACGCGGAATCGCGGGCGGCGCGGCCGTCGAGCAGCGCGGCGAGCGAGTCGGTGACGCCCTGCGCGACCTGACGCGCCGACCGGAGCGTCGCCGAGTCCGCCGCGAGCCGCTCACGCCAGGCGGCGCGCTCGCCGGCGAGTCCCGACGCGTCGCTCCACTGCCAGCCGACCGTGGCCGCGAGGGCGATCGCGATGCCGCCAGGGAGGAGGAGGCGCGTCAGTTCGCTCGGCATCGCCTAGAAGAAGTAGGCCATCTGGCCCGGCTGGAGGTTGGGCCGGATCGCATCGAAGTCGGCGCGCGGCACGCGGATGGTCCCCGCGGCGGGGGCCCCGGTGTCCGACGGCGTGGCCGGCGTGAGGCGCAGGCCGCCGGCGAGCGCGATGAGGCGGGGCTCGATGCGCTCGATCGCGTGGATGCCGCGCGGCACATCCGCCTGCACGGTCGCGCTGCGGAAGACGATGTCACCGCGCTCGAGCGTGAGCAGTCCCTCGCCGAGGACGAGGGCGAGATGCGCCGGCGCCCGCTGGGCGTCCTCGCCGCGGGCCGCCTCGAGCGCGAGCCGGATGCGGTCGACCTCGGCCGCGAGCCGCGCGTCGGCGGCGGCCTCGACCGCCGAGTCGCTCGCGGCACGGAGCGCGACGAGCTCCTCCTGCAGCGCACGCCGTCGCGCGAGGAGTCCCGCGCTCACGACCGCGAGCGCGCCGACCGCGCCGAGGAGGATGAGACGGGGACTCACCGCTTGGCGAGGGAGAGCAGGTCGAGCACCGGCGCGCCCGTCGGCTGCGACCGGCCGTTGCGGATCCGCGCCGTCACGATCACCTCGGAGAGGGGCGCGAGGCGCTTGGCCTGGTCGAGCAGCGACGGCGGGACGGCGAGGTAGAGGATCGCGTTCTCGCCGGCGGGCCCCATCGCGAGCAGGTACGGCTCGTCGGGCGAGAGGGCGCGCCGCAGGGGGTCGGCCGTCTGCAGGCCGACGACCTGCACCACCCAGCGCACGGTGCGCCCGCGGTACGCCTCGGGATCGAGCCGCAGGTCGGCGGCCGTGAGCGCCGCGCGGTAGCTGGTGTCGGCCGGGACGAGCAGGCTCTCGGGGACCCACGCCTCGACGCGGACGCGCACCCAGCCGCGGTCGCGCGCGACGGGCTCGACGACGCTGCCGCCCTCGAGGCTGCCGATGGGCTTGGTGCCGGGGGCAGCGCTGAGGGGGAGCGCGGCGTCGGCGCGCAGCGCGCCCTCGCGGGGCGGCTCGCTCGCCGGCGCCTCCGCGGGCTCCTCCCGCGCGGCCGTGGCGCGCTCGGGCGTCTTGGGCTCGGGCCGCGCGGCCGCCTTGGTCTCGGTGCGCGCGGGGGCCTTGCCGGCAGTCTCGGCGCCCGGCGCGGCGAGGACGCTCGTGAGCACCCAGCCGTCGCGGCGCACGCGGGCCCAGTCGCCCTTGCGCTCGAGCACGCGGAGGCCGGCCCCCGCCTCGAAGTTCCCGAGGATCTTCCCGTTGAGCGACGGCTCGGCGCGGAGGCGCAGCGTGCCGTTGCCGCCGATGCTCGCCGGGAAGGTGTCGCGCTTGCCGGCGAGGCGCGACGCGTCGAGCCAGCCCTCGAGCGTGACCACCGTGTAGCCGGCGCGCGCGGCCCCGGTGCGCCAGGCCGTGCCGTCGATCACCGTCGCGATGACGTTGCCGTCGGGCGCCGCGCGGACGCCCGCATCGCGCGTGACGCGCGACTGCGCACCGAGGGGCGCGCCGAGCGGCACGGCGAGGACGAGAAGCACGAGGGAACGAAGCAGGCGCATCGCTGGTAGGGGGGGAGTCCCGGGACTAGATTGCCTCGCGCGCGCGTGCTCCGACGGGGACGCGGCGCTCTTCCGAAGGTATACCCCGCACGGAACAGGGCCAAGATGGCTTCGAAGGTGGATCGCCCGGTCGTCCTCGTGGTGCTGGACGGCTGGGGACACAGGGAATCGGTCGAGGGGAACGCGATCGCGATGGCGCGGACCCCGACGTGGGACCGCCTGTGGGCGCGCGCGCCGCGCACGCTGCTGCACGCGAGCGGCCGCGCGGTGGGGCTGCCCGAGGGGCAGATGGGGAACAGCGAGGTGGGGCACCTCAACCTCGGCGCCGGCCGCGTGGTGATGCAGGACCTCGTGCGGATCGGCGAGGCGATCCGCGACGGGTCGTTCTTCTCGAACGCGGCCCTGCGCGGCGCCTGCGCGCATGCGCGCACGTCGGGCGGGACGCTGCATCTCGTGGGCCTCGTCGGCGACGGCGGCGTGCACGGGCACGACGACCACCTGCTGGCGCTGGTGGAGCTCGCGGCGCGCGAGCGCGTGCCGCGCGTGGCGCTGCACCTCATGCTCGACGGGCGCGACACGCTGCCCACGTCGGCGCTCGGCTTCGTGACGCAGCTGCAGGCGCGCGTGGGCGGCCGCGCCGAGATCGCGAGCATCGGCGGCCGCTACTTCGGGATGGACCGCGACCATCGCTGGCCGCGGACGCAGAAGTGGTACGACGCCGCGGTGCGCGGCACGGGCCCGGCGACGACGGACCCGGTGGCGTTCATCCGCGACAACCACGCGCGCGGGACGACCGACGAGTTCATGGAGCCCGCGGTGGTGACGCGCGACGGCGCGCCGGTGGCGCCGATGCGCGACGGCGACGCGGTGATCACCTGGAACTTCCGCTCGGACCGCATGCGCCAGATCGTGCGCGCGCTCGCGATGGACGGGTTCGACGGCTTCGACGTGCGCGACCGGCCGCGGCTGCACGTGGCGACGATGACGCAGTACGACCAGACGTTCGGGTTGCCGATCGCGTTCGAGCCGTTCTCCATGGCGAAGATCATGGCCGAGGTGCTGCAGGACCACGGCATGAGCTCGCTGCGCACCGCGGAGACGGAGAAGTACCCGCACGTGACGTACTTCTTCAACGGCGGCAACGAGGTCCCGTACGCGGGCGAGGAGCGGATCCTCGTGGCGAGCCAGAAGGTGGCGACGTACGACCTGATGCCCGAGATGAGCGCGCCCGGCATCACCGACGTGCTGGTGAAGGCGATCGAGGGGCGCACGCACGAGTTCACGCTCTGCAACTACGCCAACGGCGACATGGTCGGGCACAGCGGCAACCTCGCCGCGACCATCAAGGCGTGCGAGTGCGTGGACGAGCAGCTGGCGCGGATCGTGGCGGCGGCGGAGCGCGCGGGCGCGCGGCTGCTGATCACGGCCGACCACGGCAACTGCGAGATGATGATCGACCCCGAGACGGGGGGGCCGCACACGGCCCACACCACCAATCCCGTGCCGCTCCTGCTGGTGGACGACGGCGCGGCGATCCCGCTGCGCGCCGGTGGCGCGCTCTGCGACATCGGCCCCACGGTCCTCGGCCTGCTCGGCGTCGAGCAGCCGCGCGAGATGACGGGCCGCGACCTGCGACTCCCTGGAGCGTCCGCGTGACCCGTCGTGCCCTGCCGTTCGCCCTCGCCGCCCTCGCCCTCGCTGCGCCGCTCGGCGCGCAGGTGGGGCACACGCCCGAGAACAGCCCGTACGAGGACCTGCGCGGCAAGCAGGCGCTCACGTTCGGCATCGGCTCGATCGCGCCGGGCGGCGACCCCGCTGGCGTCGGCCCGCGCACGGGCATGCAGTTCAACCTGCGCTACGAGCTCCTGATGAAGGGGCCGCTGTGGCTGCAGACGCGGTTCGCGTACGCGCCGCAGCTGGAGCGCACGGTGAAGGACCCGCTCGCGACCGGGGCCGCGCGCAACGACGGCATCTCGCGCCGGCCGCACGCGCTGCTCGAGGCGGGCTTCGGCCTCAACCTCACCGGCAACAAGTCGTGGCACCGCATCGTGCCGCAGCTGCACGGCGGCCTGGGCTGGGCGACCGGCGGCTCGGCGCTCTACGACGTCGGCGGCTACCGCTTCGGGAACAAGTTCACGCTCTCGTACGGGCTCGGCGCGCGCCTCGTCACCGGCCGCGAGTGGGAGGGGCACGTGGACGTCACGCACCTCTTCTGGAAGTACGGCTACCCCGAGGACTACCGCGGCGACGGCTCGCCGACCGACAACTCGATCCTCGGCGACCAGCCCCTCGGCCCGTGGAAGGGGAACCTGCTGCTCTCCGTGGGCATGACGCGGTTCTTCTTCCGCTGAGCCACGGATGCGCGCCACGCTCACGCGGCGGATCATCTTCTCGGCGGCGCACCGCTACCGGCGCCCCGAGTGGGACGACGCGCGCAACGCGGCGACGTTCGGGGCCTGCGCGCATCCCAACTGGCACGGCCACACCTACACCTGCGACGTGACGGTGGGCGGCGAGGTGGATCCGGTGACGGGCTTCTGCGCCGACCTCGGCGCGCTCGACCGCGCGCTCAAGACGCGGGTGTTCGACGCGCTCGACCACAGGAACCTGGTGCTCGACGTGCCGGCCTTCGCGGAGGGGAAGCTGATCCCCACGTCGGAGAACGTCGCGTGGTGGATCGCGCGCGAGGTGCAGGAGGCGCTGGGCCCGGCGACGCGCGTGGTGCGCGTGCGGCTCGCCGAGGAGCCGGGGCTCTGGGCCGAGGTGGAGCCGACGTGAGCGCGGCGCCGGACGGTGCGACGCCGCTCGACGCGGTGGACGAGGTGCCCGTCTGGCTCGAGGTGAACGGCGAGCCGGCCGTCACCTGGATGTGCACGCCCGACCAGCTGCCGGAGCTCGTCGCCGGCTGGTGCTTCGGCGAGGGCTACATCGACAGCAGGGCCGACCTGCTCTCGATGCGCCCGTGCGCGAAGGAGCCGGGCTTCTGGGTGACGGTGCCTCCCGAGCGCTACCAGACGGTGGAGGGCCAGGAGCGGCGGCGCGTGCTCGCCTCGGGCTGCGGCGCTGTGACGACGATCCTCGGCTCGCTGAGCGCGGTGCCGCGGCGGACCGCGCGGCCCGAGGTGCCCGACCTGGCGCGCACGCGCGCGCTGTTCAAGGAGCTGTTCGCGCGCGGTGAGCGGTACGCGACGACGGGCGGCATCCACGCGGCGGCGCTCACCGACGGCACGACGCTGCTCGCGCACGCCGAGGACATCGGGCGGCACAACGCGGTGGACAAGGTGCTGGGGCAGCGGATCCTCGCAGGGGAGCGGCCCGACGACCTGATCCTGCTGGTGACGGGGCGCATCTCGGGGGAGCTCGCGTTCAAGGCGGCGCGGGCGCGGATCGCGGTGGTGGCGACGCCGAGCGTGCCGAGCACGATCGCCGTGGACATCGCGCGCGCGGCGGGGATGGTGCTCGTGGGACGCGCGGTGAGCGGGGCGCCGCAGGTGTGGGCGCCGTGAGCGAGGCGCGCGCCTGCACCGGCGTGATCCTCGCCGGCGGCGGGGCGACGCGCTACGGCGGCCGGCCCAAGGGGCTGGAGCGCGTGGCGGGGCGGCGGATCATCGACCGCGTGGCCGGCGCGCTGCGCGCGGTGAGCGACGACCTGCTGCTGGTGGCCAACGCGCCCGACGCCGGCTCCTGGCTCCCCGGCGTGCGCACCGTGCGCGACGTGCGCGAGGGCGAGGGCGCGCTCGGCGGCCTGCACGCGGCGCTCGCGCAGGCGGGGACCGACATCCTGCTCGTCGCGTGGGACATGCCGTTCGCGAGCGGGGCGCTGCTGGGCGCGATGCGCGCGCGCGGCGAGGCGGAGGGGCTCGACGCGGTGCTCCCCGAGAGCGACGGCTCGCGGCGCGGCGTGGAGCCGCTGTGCGCCTGGTATGCGGCCGCGTGCCTGCCGGCGGTGACGGCTGCGCTCGAGGCGGGGGACCGCCGCGTGATCGCGTTCCACGACGCCGTGCGCGTGGGGCGCGTGCCGCTGGCCGAGGTGGTGCGGTTCGGCGACCCGGCGCGGCTGTTCGCCAACGTGAACACGCCGGAGGAGCTGGCCTGGGCGGAGGCGGCGGCGGGGGTGCCGGCGGCGTACGATGCCGCGCGGGATGGCGCCGATGCCTGAGGCGACGCCCGTGCCGCCGATGCTCGCGATCGTCGGCCGCAAGCACGCGGGCAAGACCACGCTCACCGCGCGGCTGAGCGCCGAGCTCACGCGGCGCGGGCATCGCGTGATGACGCTCAAGCACGGGTCGCACACGTTCAACCTCGACCCGGCGACCACCGACACGTACCGCCACTACCACGAGGGGAACGCGGAGCGGGTGGCGATGGCGTCGCCCGACAAGTTCGCCCTCGTGATGCGGTGGGAGCGCGAGCTGGCGCCGGAGGAGATCGCGGCGCGCTACCTCGCCGACGCCGACCTCGTGCTGTGCGAGGGATTCAAGGCGAGCGCATTGCCCAAGGTGGAGGTCCACCGGCGCGCCGCGCACGAGACGCCGCTGCTCGCCGATGCGCCGCCGAACGCAGACACGTGGCGCGCGCTGGTGTGCGACACGCCGTGGCCGGGCTTCACCGGCCCGCAGTTCGACCTCGGTACCGATGGCTGGCTCGACGCGCTCGCCGGATGGGTGGAGCGCACGTACCTCAACTCCGCTCGTCCATGACCGCACCCGCGCGCCGTGCCGCCCTGCTCCGTCTCGTCCCGCTCGCGCTCTTCGTCGTGGCGGGCTGCCGCGCGCCGCTGACGGCCGCGCCTGCACCGTCGGCGACGGGCGCAGCGGCGGCGGGCTCCGCGGGGCGTCCCGGCGGCGCGACCGTCTCGCCCGACCGCGCGCGGCTCACCGCGCTCGCCGACTCGCTGCTCGACGACCCGATGTTCCGCTCGGCGCACTGGGGCGTGCTGGTGGTCGACCCGCTCACCGGCGACACGCTGCTCTCGCGCAACGCGGGCAAGCTCTTCATGCCGGCGAGCAACCAGAAGCTGCTCACCGGCGCGGCGGCGCTCACGCTGCTCGGCGGCGACTTCACGTTCGAGACGCGGGTGCTGGGCGCGGCGTACCCGATCCACGGCATCCTCACCGGCGACCTCGCGGTGATGGGCAGCGGCGACCCGAGCGTGAGCGACTCGCTCGCCGGCGGCGACGCGATGGCGCCGCTGTACGCGCTCGCCGACTCGCTGGCGGCGCGCGGCGTGCGCGAGGTGACGGGCCGCCTGGTGCGCGGCGCGGACGCGTTCCCCGACTCGTCGCTCGGGTTCGGCTGGAGCTGGGATGACCTCGACTACGGCTACAGCGCGCCGGTGGACGAGCTGTTCTTCAACGAGGGGTTCGCGCGGGTGACGGTGGTGGGCGGCGCGCGGGCCGGCGCGCCGGTGGCGGTGCGCACGTCGCCGGCGCGCACCGTGCCCCGGATCGGGCGCGTGGAGGTGGCCACGAGCGACACCGCGCGGCGCTCGCGCGTGCAGTGGGAGAGCGACGTGCGCGGCGCGCGGCCGCAGCTGACGCTGCGCGGCGCGGTGCGCCCCGGCGACAGCGTCACGGTGGAGGTGGCCCTGCGCCACAGCGCCGCGGCGTGGCTCGACGCGTTCCACGAGGCGCTGGTCGCGCGCGGCATCACGGTGCATGGCGGCGTGGAGGCGGACGCGGTGGCCGACACGAGCGGCCTCGTCACGCTCGCCACGCGCACGTCGCCGCCGCTGCGGACGATCCTGCCCCGGTTCGAGAAGCCGTCGCAGAACCAGATCGGCGAGATCCTGCTCAAGACGCTCGGCCGCGTGCGCGCCGGCGTGGGGAGCGCGGACAGCGGCCGCCGCGTGGTGGAGCGGCAGCTGGTGGCGTGGGGGGCCGACAGCCTGGGCTTCGCGGTGCGCGACGGCAGCGGCCTCTCGCGGCACGACTATGTGTCGCCGGAGACGATCGTGAAGGTGCTCGACGCGATGCGGCGGCACCCCGAGTTCCGCACCTACTACGACGCGCTGCCGATCGCCGGCGTGGACGGCACGATCCGCTCGCGCATGAAGGGCACGCCCGCCGAGGGGAACGTGCACGCGAAGACCGGGACGATCGACAAGGCGCGCGCCCTGTCCGGCTACGTCACCACGCGCGACGGGCGGCTGCTGCTCTTCTCGACGATCGCCAACAACCACGTGGTCGCCAACCGCGAGGTGGAGCGCGTGCAGGACGCGCTGCTCGCCTTCCTCGCGGGCGCGACGATCGGGGCGCGCTGATGCAGTCGGTGCCGGAGGCGGTGGCGCGGATCCTCGAGGGCATCCGTCCGCTGGGCACGGAGTCTGTGCCGCTGCGCGACGCGCTCGGCCGCGTGCTCGCTGAGGACGTGCGATCGCCGATCACGCTGCCGCACTGGACCAACTCGGCGATGGACGGCTACGCCGTGCGCGGCACGGACGTGCTCGGCGCGAGCGAGGGCGCGCCGGTGGAGCTGCCGGTGATCGAGACGGTCGCGGCGGGAGCCTTCCCCACCCTGCCCCTCGGCGCGCGGCAGGCGACGCGCATCATGACGGGCGCGCCGCTCCCCGACGGGGCGGACACCGTGGTGCGCGTGGAGGACACCGACGCGGGACTGGAGCGGGTGCGGATCCTCAAGGACCGCGACGCGGGGAAGAACTTCCGGCTGCGCGGCGAGGACATCCACGAGGGGCGCGTGGCGCTGCCGCGCGGCATCCCGGTGGGGGCCGCCCAGGTGGGGATCCTCGCGAGCATCGGCCAGGCGACGGCGCTGGTGCATCGGCGGCCGCGCGTGGCGATCCTCGGCAGCGGCGACGAGCTGGTGGACCTCGACCGGTTCGACGAGGTGCGCGTGGGGCGGAAGATCGTGAGCTCCAACGCCTACACGCTCGACGCGCTCGTGCGAGTGAACGGCGGCGAGCCCATCGGGCTGGGGCACGCGGCCGACACGCTCGAGAGCATGCGCGCGCTGCTCGAGCGCGCGGTGGCGGCGCGGCCCGACCTCATCGTCACGTCGGCGGGCGTGAGCGTGGGCGAGTACGACCACACGCGCGCCGCGCTCGAGGCAATGGGCGCGACGATGGGCTTCTGGAAGGTGCGGATGCGCCCCGGCGCGCCGCTCGGGTTCGGCACGGTGGCGGGGATCCCGTGGATCGGCCTGCCGGGGAACCCGGTGTCGGCGATGGTGACGTTCGAGCTGTTCGTGCGGCCGGTGGTGCGCCGGATGCTCGGGCACGTGCGACTGCACCGCCGGCCGGTGCCCGTCACGCTGGAGGAGACGGTGAGCATCGGCGCCAAGCTGACGCACTTCCTGCGCGCGGTGGTGACGCCGCGGGCCGACGGCTCGCTCGGCGCGCGGCTCACGGGGCCGCAGGGCTCGGGGATCCTCACGAGCATGTCGCTCGCGAACGCGCTGCTGGTGGTGCCGGAGGACCGCGGCACGGTGCCCGCCGGCGAGCGGCTCTCGGCGCTGCTGCTCACCGAGGATGCCGGGACGGCCGAGGGGTTCGCGCTGTGAGCGACATCATCCTTCCCCCGGACCTCGCGGCGCTCGACCGGCGCTTCGTGCTGGTGCAGCAGCCGGTCGCGCTGCCCCTTGGCACGGTGATGCTCGAGAAGCCCCGGAGCGCGGACGAACTGATCAGCGAGGCGGACTTCGCGGAGGACGACCGCCTGCCCTACTGGGCGGACCTGTGGTCGGCGTCGATCGTGCTGGCGGAATACATCGAGCGGCATCCGACGGCGGCGATGCGCCCGCGCGCGATCGAGCTCGGCTGCGGCCTCGGGCTGGTGACGACCGCCGCGATGCGCGCCGGCTACGACATGCTCGCGACCGACTACTACGTGGACGCGACGCTGCTCACGGCGCGCAACGCGCTGCGGATGACGGGCCGCGCGCCCGAGACGCGGATGGTGGACTGGCGCGCCTTCCCCGACGACCTCGGCACGTTCGACCTCGTGCTCGCGGCCGACGTGCTCTACGAGCGCCCATACGCGCCGCTGGTGGCCGAGGCGATCCGTCGCACGCTGGCGCCGGGCGGGCGGGCGCTGCTGGCGGACCAGGGGCGCGTGGCGCTAGGATCGTTCCTGGAGGAGGCGCAGGCGCGGCGCCTCGTCCCGCGGATCGTGCATCACGAGATGCGCCCGACCGACCCACCGCCGCCGGAGGGCTCAGCCGTGCATTCGATCACCGTGTACGAGTTGCGGCATGCCGACTGAGATCGAGACGTTCAACCGGATCGGCGCGGCGATCGTCGTGGCGCTGCTCGCGGCGTGGGCGATCCGCCGCGCGGGGCGCCAGCTGCGGGACGCGCTGGGCCGCCGGGCGGGACCGGCCGAGCCGGCGCTGACGAAGGAGCAGGTGGAGGCGATCACGTCGCAGGGGCTGGCGACGGCGGAGCAGCTGTTCTCGATGCGGGCGAAGGAGCAGCAGATGCTGGCGACGACGGCGTTGCTGATGCGGACGGCGGAGCAGCGGCGGGAGCCGACGGGCTGATCGGGGTGGTTCGCTCGCGGGTCGGGAGACGCCGCGGGTGAGTCGGGAGACGCCGCGGGTGAGTCGGGAGACGCCGCGGGTGAGTCGGGAGACGCCGCGGGTGGGTCGGGAGACGCCGCGGGTGAGTCGGGAGACGCCGCGGGTGAGTCGGGAGACG
>ERZ1645185.439-NODE-439-length-17537-cov-4.757636_pt1 | contig 17537 bp, 14 predicted proteins | sample MGYA00575351_ERZ1645185 | MGnify/ENA primary metagenome ERZ1645185 (study PRJEB40838, sample SAMN11284767) | freshwater sediment metagenome | isolation source: river sediment | host: Sediment | place: India: Jana village, Kanpur | collected 2015-12-17 ...
TCGGTGAGCCACGCCGTGACCTTGACGACATGCTCCAGCGTCGCGCCGGCGGTGGTGAGGGCTGCCTGCAGGTTGGCAATCGACTGGCGAGTCCGACGACGATGTCGCCGGGGACGACGGCGCCGTCCTAGCTAGGCGTCCAGCGCTGGGGCAGCGCCTTGATGGGGACGATGATGAAGACAGTCGACATCGCGTGCTCTGTCCTGTTCGCCGCCTCGTTCGGAGATAGCTCGCGCGAGCGGCAAGAGGACCCTGAACGAAGGACCGCTTTGGGGACCGACGTCGTGGGCAGCGAACGGCGGCAATTGGCACAATGCTGGCCGGCCGCTTTTCGGCTGAGACTGGCGGATTGTGTTGAAAAAGTCGGCGTTGCAGTCGCTTTGATGATCTGATTCAGTCGTTCCGGACGGCGGGAGACGGCTGATGATGGGCGAGCGGACGGTGATGCAGGAGGCGCTGTTCTACAGCTTCAGCCTTGAGGACCATGTCCCGGCGGATCACCTGCTGCGCTCGATCGACCGGTTCGTCGACCTCAGCGGCATTCGCGAGCATCTACGGCCCTATTACAGCGAGACGGGTCGGCCCTCGATCGATCCCGAGCTGATGATCCGGATGCTGATCGTCGGCTACTGCCTCGGCATCCGCTCGGAGCGGCGGCTGTGCGAGGAGGTGCATCTCAACCTCGCGTACCGCTGGTTCTGCCGGCTCGGGCTCGACGGCGCGGTGCCGGATCACTCGACCTTCTCCAAGAACCGGCACGGCCGCTTCCGCGACAGCGACCTTTTGCGTGAGCTGTTCGAGACGACCGTCGAGCGCTGCATGACCGAGGGGCTGGTCGGCGGCGAAGGCTTCGCGGTCGACGCCAGCATGATCAAGGCGGATGCGAACCGTCAGCGCTCAGTGCCGGGCAGCGAAGGGCTGCCGCCGGAGGCCACCAGTCACGCAGTGCGCGAGTATCTGGCGGTGCTCGATGATGCGGCGTTCGGCGGCGCGACACCGGTCGTGCCCAAGTTCATCTCGGTCGCCGATCCGGCCTCGCGCTGGACCGGCGCCAATGGCGGGCTCGCCTTCTTCGCCTACTGCACCAACTATCTCATCGACCTGAAGCACGCCGTCATCATGGACGTCGAGGCGACGACGGCCGTGCGCCAGGCCGAAGTCACAGCGCAGCGCGTCATGCTCGACCGGACGCAGGAGCGGTTCGGCATCTGGCCCGAGCGGCTTGCCGCCGACACCGGCTATGGGGATGCGGCTAACCTCGCTTGGCTGGTCCATGAGCGCGGCATCGAGCCGCACATCCCGGTGTTCGAGAAGAACCGTACCGACGGCAGCTTCGGGCGTCCGGACTTCATCTATGATCACAAGACCGACAGCTACACCTGCCCCGGCGGCAAACAGCTTCGGCGTTACTGGCAGGAGGGACGTGCTGCGAAGGCCAGGCCGCCTGTCGACGGGATCGACAAATATCGTGCCCGCAAACACGACTGCACCGCCTGTGACCTGCGGGAACGCTGTCGTCCAGGCGATGCCGGCAGGAAGGTGCTGCGCTCGATCCATGAAGGCGCTCGCGATCTGGCGCGCGACCTCTCGGAGACCGACGCCTATCTTACCTCACGGCGCGAGCGGAAGAAGGTCGAGATGCTGTTCGCGCACCTTAAACGCATCCTGAAGCTCGATCGCCTCCGCCTCAGAGGACCAAACGGAGCAAAAGACGAGTTCCTTCTCGCCGCTACCGCCCAGAACCTCCGCAAAATGGCCAAGCTGGTCCCGATGCCGCAGCCGGCGCTGGCCGGGTGAGTCACCAAGGCCGCTCGCCTCAATCGCGGCACCTGCCCCAGCGGCTCAAATGCCGACTTCTTCAACATTGGGTAACGGTCTGGCAGCTCTTCTTCGGAGCCCGATAATGTCGCTCCGATTTGGAAGAGGAGACCGACCATGGACTATTTTGCAGGATTGGACGTGTCACTCGAGAAGACGCACATCTGCGTCCTCGACCGTGACGGAGCGGTGATGCACGAGGCCACGGCGATATCGTCACCAGAAGCGATCTCGGCCGCGTTGGCGGACACTCCGCCATGCAAGCGCGTAGTATTCGAGACCGGGCGGATGGCGCCGATGCTCTATCATGGCTTGACCGAGCTGGGCGTGCCGGTGGTGTGCATCGAGAGTCGGCAGGCGTACCAGGCACTGAAGACGCTCGCGACACACAAGACTGACCGCAACGATGCGCGTGGTCTCGCGCAGCTCGCCAGAACCGGTTTCTTCAAGCCCGTGCACGTGAAGTCGCTGCCGGCACATGCGGTCCGCGCGCTTATCATGGCCAGAAAAAAGCTGGTCGGTCAGCGGGTCACACTCGAGAACCAGATCCGCGGGCTAGCGGTCGTGTTCGGTGCCCGCCTTCCGCGCGGCCTCAGCCCGGCCTTCGTCGAGCAGGTCCTTCGGATGAGCGACGCCATCGACGGCCTGTCCGGCGCCATGCGCGGGCTGGTCGCGGCACGCGATGCCGTGCTCGGCGCGATCGCCGCCATCGACGCCGACATGAAGCGCCTGGTGCGTGCCTCCGATGCCTGCCGCCGGTTGATGACGATCCCGGGTGTCGGCAAGCTGACCGAACTCGCCTTCACTGCCGCCATCGACGATCCGAGCCGCTTTCGCCGATCGCGCGACATCGGCGCCTATCTGGGCCTTGTGCCGCGTCGCTATCAATCAGGCGAAGTCGATTATGTTGGCGGGATATCCAAGGTCGGCGACCGGCGCGTCCGAACGCTGCTCTACGAAGCCGCGAACGTGATGCTGACCCGCTATAAGGGCGAACTCAAGCTGAAAGACTGGGCGCTCGCCATCGCCAGGCGCTCGACTATGCGCAAGGCGCGGATCGCACTCGCTCGCCGACTTGCGATCATCATGCATGCCATGCTCCGGGATGGCACAACATTCCAGCCGGCCTGATCGACCGCCGTCATGAGATAGGAGACCGCAACGAGCTCCCGAGCGGGAGCAACGCCCGAGGGAGGGAGCAGGTGATGGCGCCGATTGTGTAGCATGCGGCATACTGGCCGACTGCGGCTTCAACCAAGCCACCCTGCACCCAGCTTACCCCATCAAGTGCCACATGAGCACGTAGAGAACGCAGGCACCCAAAGGCATCATCCGCTCATGACGAGCTGCCAGACCTTGACCCGTTAGAGAACACAATCGGCGCAAAGCTGCCGTCGCAGGGGACGAATATTTCGGCCGCTGAGATTGGCGCTGGCGTAGCACCGAACTAGAACGGGAACGAGGCCAAGGTGGTCGATCGCCGTGGCGCAGATCCAAGCCCGCTGGGCCGCACGCTTTGCGCTCGCAGGGAGACGGCTAGCGCCCCGACCTTCGTTGCAGCGGCTCCACGAAGGCGGCCCAGATCTGCTCGGCCACCTCGTCCCTGCGCTTCAGCGCGTCACGCCGCCCCCCGAACTGGTCGAACAGCCCCTTGAAGCCGAGGCCATGATCGTCCTCGCCCAAGTAGAAGGTGCCGTTGGACGTGTTGACCGAACCGTCATCCGAGAGATGGAAGCTGATCTCCCGTCCCATGCCGCCCATGTAGACGGTCATTGCCGATAATTTGCTGCCGTCGCGATACGCCACGGCAGTGAAGCGGTTCGGGTCCAGGGCTCGCACCTCCCCGACCACGCCCTGGTTGCGGCCCGTGATCTCTTCCAGCGGTGCGAGTAGGAGAAGAAGAGCGTGGTCACTGCAGCCCTCTGGAACGGATATGAGCGTGAGGGTCGGGCGCGCGCAATGCTCGCCGGCCGTCACCGGCGCGCGCGGGCACCGGGGAAGACGCCGTCCCTCGTCAGCGCCGCTTCTGATCGCCCTTGTCGCCATGCCCCGGCTTCACCGTGGTCTTGGCCCGCTTGCGAACATCCTGCGACAAGGACCGGCCGACATCGTCGGACTCCGTAAACTGGCCCTTCTCGTTACGCCGGACGTAGCGCTTGTCGGTGCCCGTATCGATCAGCTCACGCTTGCTCATACGAAATCCCTCTCGTGGAACGTACCAAGAACTATTCTGTGCGGGCGGTGTTCCGAAAGAGGGCTCGAGAAGGCCCGCTACCGGCAGCGTAGAGACGTTCAAGTTGTAGAAGCCCACAAGAGCGCTTCGAGAGCCCCAGCTGGGGCGGAGTGGTCGCCCCCGGCCCAATGCCGCTAGCTGGGTTAGACACTTGCACCTGGAACTGGCAGATTCCCGTGGCTCATGTCCTACAGGTTAGACACTCAGATGCGGCAGAAAACCGCCAAAGTGGAACCCCGGCTCGGGCCTCCACTCCCGATGCTCAGACTTTCAGCCTTGCGCACGCCACTTGCGGCAAGGCGCCGGCGCTGAGCCGGGTTACGGCCCGAGGGAGATCTGCTCCCTTTCGGCACCAACCGGACTCTTCCGACCGCGCCGATCTTGCGTGCCGGATCGCCGTCGACGGCGACGAGATCCGCGAGCAGGCCGGGCCGCACGGCGCCGTGGGACCCGCGATCAGCGGCTCGCCTTCGCTGTCGCTGCCATCTCATAGAGGAAGTCGACGTAGAGCAAGCTGGCCTCGTCAAGGCCGGCGACCTTCGAATTGCTGCTGCGTATCAGAAACCATTCGTCAGGAGCATGCGCGCCGCTCCCCCGTCCTATTCCAAACTGACTGACGGGGAGATTGAGCGGGGCACCGTTGAACACCACCCCAGGCCAGCTGCCGGCACTGCGGGGGCTCAGCGAATAGCCTATTCCGGCGCGCTCCAGCACTCTCTTCTGCGCCTGGATAAGCGGGCTGGTCTCATCGGTCTGATTGGGACCGTAGCCGCCGCTCAAGACCACCTTCACATCATCGAAACCGCGTTTCTCGAGGTGCCGCTTCAGTTTCGCGACAGCTTCGTCCTTCGTCATATCGGGGACAAGCCGGAACTCGAGTTTCGCCTCCGCCCGGCCAGGCAGCACGGTCTTGCCGCCAACGCCGGTATAGCCGCTCACCAGACCCTGGATATTGACGGTCGGTTGGGAAACCAACCGTTCGCTGCTGGTCTGAAAATCCTCGTCGTCGATCCAGCGGCCGACGCCCAGCTCAGCCTTCACGTCCGCCTCGTTCGCGTTGCGTATGCCGATGGCGACGAGTTCTTTCTGACGCGCGGTCAGCGGCTTCACATTTTCGAACCAGCCGTCGATCGCCGGTGTATGCCCGTCGTCCGCAACCAGGGTATCGAGCGCCTTGACGAGCCGCCACGCGGGGCTTTCGATGCGCGCGTGCGTGCTCGAATGCACGTCCGCCTTGGGATATTTGTCGCTGGTCTCACCGCCCACGATCAGCTGGAATTCGACGGCGCCCTTTGCACCCAGGGTCATGCCGGCGACCCCTTGCTTGTTCTGCGAGGCCGAAGGGATGAATACGCCCGCCGTCCGGCGCAATGCCGCCGCCACTTCCGGCTGCGAGACGATGGTCGGGAAATTGGGAGAGGCGATCTCCTCCTCGCCTTCGGCAACCAGGACCAGGTTGACGGGCAACTTCCGTCCGGTGGCCTTGAAGGCATGCAGTGCCGCAAGAAAGGCCATTTCAGGCCCCTTCTGATTGACCGCGCCCCGGCCCATCATCACCTGCCCTTCGCCCGGTCTCTCGATGAGCCGGCCGTCAAGCGGCGGCGAACTCCATTCGGCGGGATCGAACTGTTTGACGTCGTACATGAAGTAGACGCCGACCGTCACGGGCGCCCCGGCATCGAGCGTGGCAAAGACGCCTGGCACGCCGCCGGATTGAACGATCTTCGCCTGCTGGAAACCCGCGTCCAGCGCGAGCCGGCGCATATAGTCCGCGCCTTCGACAACGTTGCGCTTCTCCGCCGCGATGGTGGGAAAGGCAATCCACTTGCGAAGCGCCTCCACCGTCTGATCGTGCCGCGCTGCCACTGCACGTTCGAGTTCCGTGCGACGCGGCGTCTGGGCGGTCGCTTGGCTGGACAGCAGGCTCGCCGTCAGCAGCGCGGTCAGATTACGCATGGTCGTGCCCCTTGATGAATGCAGTGGCGAGAGTGGCGCGGCGTTCCCCGCACGTCCAGACCGCTTGCTATGGAAGTCCACGTGTCGCGCTCAACGCTCTGACGAGGCGCTATCGACGAGAGCGCTTGATCACACGGCCCGCATGCGCGCCCGTCGGTTTGCCGTTCGAGAAAACGGTCTCGCCGTTCACCCATACGCGCGAGATGCCGATCGATAGCGCCGAAGGCTCCTCGCTGGTTGCCTTGTCCGATACGATAGCCCGATCGAACAGCACCAGGTCGGCGCGCGCGCCGGGACGGAGAACCCCCCGATCGGTGATGCCCATGTGCGCGGCTGCGGCGCCTGTCATCTTGTGGACCGCCTGCTCGATGGTCAGCAGCGGTTCTTCCCGCACATATTTGCGAAGCACGCGGGGAAAGGACCCGGCGCCCCGCGGGTGCAGATCCGTCATCATGCCGTCGCTGCTGATGTTGGCGTGCGGCCAGGCGATGAGGCTGGCGACGTCGTTGGGATGCATGCTGGTGCCGATCACCATCTCCTCGGCTCCAGGGGCCCTGGATTCGGCGATCAGCTGCATCAGGGCGGTCGGCGCATCAATACCACGCAGCTTGGCGATCTGCGCGACCGTCTTCCCGACCAGAGACGGATCCGGGCTGAAGTTCGAGAGCAGCAGGCCATCGGCGGGGGCCAGATGCTCGAGCGCGAATTCAGCGCTCGCGCGGTTCGTGAAGTCGCGCTTGGGGAACATCACCGTCAGCGTCGACTGCCAATATTCGTAGGGATAGACATCGCCCGTGATTTGAATGCCCTCGGCACGGGCGCGATCCATGACGCCCAGGAAGCGGCTGGCCTGATTCCACCAATCGGTCATCGCCAGCTTCATGTGAGAGACCTGCACCGGCATGCCCGTTGCGCGGCCGATTTCGACGATCTCGTCGAGAGCGCTCCAGATAAACTGATCTTCGCTCCGGATGTGGCTGATATAACGCCCGCCCAGCGACGCGGTCTCCCGGGCGAGAGCCAGCACCTCTTCCTTCGAGGCGTAGATGCCCGGATCATATTCGAGGCCGGTCGACAGCCCGATGGCCCCGGCTTTCAGCTGGGAGCGGACGCGCTCTCGCATCTTCTCGACTTCCGCCGGTGTCGCCACCCGCTTGAAATCATCGCCCATCACAGCGGCACGAACCGAGTTATGGCCGACATAGGAGCCCAGATTCACGGCAGCCGGATTGGCCTCGAGACGCGCGAACAATTGCACCAGATCCAGCTCGGAGGAGCCGTCCTGCCCGACGATGATCGTCGTGATGCCCTGGCTCACGACCGGCAGCGCATCGGGTTGTTCAAACAGGCCGCGGTCGTGGTGGCTATGCGTGTCGATGAAACCCGGCGCCAGAACCTGGCCTCCGGCGTCCACCACCATTTCTCCCCGGCGCGGCTTGAGGTCGCCGATTGCGACGATCCGATCGCCTTTGATGCGCACCGACGCGGCTCGGGCCGAGGCGCCGGTCCCGTCGATCACCTGTCCATTGACGATGAGCGTCGAGACGATCGCCTTTGCCGCAGAGGCCCCTGGCATCATCAGAAGAGCGGCTCCGAACAGGCCCAGCAGCTGGCGTCCGCAGCCGCGAACGCTGCGGATCCGGCGGGAGCGTGACAGCGGCGCAGCCCCGGCGGCCGGCGGTTTTGAACCCGTCATAAGATCATCCTTTCTTCGATGCCGAAGCAGCCGCCCGTAGCCGTGCGACAGCGCTGGATTTTTACTCGCCCTCGACATCGAAGAGCGACGTCCGGTCTCCGGGCGCGAGCCCAAGTCGGACACGCACGACGCGGTCCGGATAGGCCGCATCGTAGGTGAAGATTTGGTCGTCCCCGAGCTCGGTCCGGTCGACCAGCTGCAAGCGCTGCAATTTTCCGAGCGGGCCGAGCAGCTGCGCCAGGCTGGGGCCGGCTTGTTCGACGAAGCCCTGCCGCGCCAGAGGGACATCTTCCGCTTTGAGCCGTCCGCCGGCGGCCGCATCGAGGAGAAAGCGCAATCGCGCTTCGGCCGCAGGATCCCGCTTCAGCCGCGCCGGCGGCGCTTGCACGAGCTTTGGATCGCAGAGCCGCGCGATTCCGTCCACGAACCGCGCCGGCGAGGCCTCTGCGAGGTTGGCGAGGACGATGATGGACAGATCGCCGGCCAGATAGCGGGAGAAATAGGCTTTGAAGCCCTGCCATGATCCCCCATGGTGGTAGCGGGGCCGGCCCGCCGCTTGCTCGATCGACCAGGCGAACCCGTAGGGATATGTCTTGCCGCTGTTGAGGTGGACGGGGGAATAGATTTCCTTCCAGCTAGCGGCGCTGAGCACGGCCCCTGTGCGGACGCCCCGCTCCCAGGCGATCATGTCGTCAATCGAGAGATAGAGCGATCCGTCCGCCGTCGTGTTCAGCGCCGGCGACACCCAATCCTGGTTCTTGAGCTCGCCATCGGCAAGCCGATAGCCGGCCGCGCGATGGGGGACGATGTCGGCCTCGCTGATGTTGCGAGCGGTCTTCATGCCGAGCGGCGTGAAGACCTCTTCCTTCAGCACATCCCCGTAGAAGCGGCCCGACACCCTCCGGACCATGATTCCGAGCAGGACGTAGGCCGTATTGCTGTAGTTCCACCGCTCCCCGGCAGCAAATTCGAGCGGCATCTGATAGGCGAGCTTCGCCAGTTCGTCCTCGCTATAGTCGCGTCGATAGTCGATCTGCTTGGGCGAATAATCGGGAATGCCCGACGTGTGGGTGAGGAGATGGCGAACCGTGATCGGGCGCCAACTCGACGGGGCGTCCGGCAGATAATCGAGGATCGAATTGTCGAGCGCGAGCCTTCCGCGTTCCACCTCCAGCATCACGGCCGTGGCGGTGAACATCTTCCCGACCGAGCCGGACTGGAACATCGTGCTGCGGGTGACCGGAATGCCATGCTCGACATTGGCGCTTCCATAGCCCTTGGCGGCGATCACCTCTCCGTTGCGGACGATCGCGACGGCAAGCCCGGGCACCTTCTGATTGCGCATCTCGGCCAGGACGAATTCGTCGACCCGGCTCACGAAAGTTGCATCCCCGGGCGCGGCGGCCGTGACGCCGGAAACGAGTAACAGGGAGATTGCGCAGATCGCCTTTGTCAGTCTGAACACTTGCATTTCCTCCCTTTGCGACCTGTGCCGCCCCCGCACCACGCGGTCATGCCGTTCCGAAAGCGGCGCTCCCGTGCCGCGCCTCACCGGCACCCCAGACTTCGTTGGAGCACCAGATCTCTCCGTCTCGATAGAGTGCTCCCGGATCCCGATCGTGCTGCAGCAGGACCGGGCCATCGAGATCGACGATTTCGCAGAGCTGGCCCACGAGAAACGCCGGTGCCATTGCGAGCGAGGTTCCGAGCATGTTGCCCACCATCACTTTGAAGCCGAGGCCGCGGGCGGCGCGCGCCATCGCGAGCGCCTCCGTCAGGCCCCCACATTTGTCGAGCTTGATATTGATCACGGAAAAAGCTTTTGGCAGCCGTTCGAGCGACGCCATGCCCTGCACGCTCTCGTCGGCCGCCAGCGGAATCGGGGAAATGAACGACTCCAGCTGCCAATCCAGATCCACAGGCAGTGGTTGCTCGATCAGTGCAACGCGGGCGCGCAGGAAGTCGGGCATCAACTGTTCGAGGCTCGACGTCGAGAAACCCTGGTTGGCGTCCACCCCGAGCCAGACATCGGGCCGCGCCGCGCGCACGGCAGCGACGCGCTCGGCATCCTCACCGTCTCCAATGAGCTTGAGCTTGAGGGCGCGTGCCCCGCTGAACGCCACCGCGCGCTCCGCCATGATGGCAGGCGCGGCGGCTCCAATCGTGTAGGTGGTCACGCGCGGTTCGATTGCCGTCAACCCTGCAAGTCGCCAGGCTGGCTGACCCGAACGCGCGGCCTCGAGCTCCCAGAAGGCGCAGTCGAGAGCGTTGCGCGCGCCGCCCGGCGGCAGCAAGCACTGCAGCATGGCGCGATCCGGCTCCCGAAGGGCGTCCTTGACGCCTTCGATCTGCTTGATGATCGACGCCGGAGTCTCGCCGAGATAGTCCACTCCCGCTGCCTCGCCCCGACCCTCCAGCCCACCATCGCGAACAATCGTCACCACGACCTCGATCTCGTGAAAGACCTGGTCCGTGATCCTGAAAGGTACGGCGAGTGACCAGGTCTCGATGCGGTTTTCGATCTCGATCATGCGGCTTCGCGAGCGCGCGAACCGCCCGGCCTGAGGAGAGAGGGGGAGGAGGCGATCATCCGAACGCGCGGACGATATGCTGGATCACGAGGCCGCCGCCGGTGGAGATCGGGTCGATGCAGGGGAGGTCGAACTCGTCCGAAATGGTGTCGAGGTAGGAGGCGCGTTCCGCCGGCGTCAGGCCCGACGTGTTGATGCTGATGCCGACGCAGTGGACATCGGGGCTTGTCAGGCGCGCCATCTCCAGATTCTGGTCGATGCAGCGACGGAGGCTCGGCAGCGGAAAATCCGGATATCCGTCCACCCGTGTCCGGCTAGCTTCGTGGCACAGGACGATTGCATCGGGCTGGGAACCGTGGAGGAGCCCGGCCGCCACCCCTGAATAAGCCGGGTGAAACAGTGATCCCTGCCCTTCGATCACGTCCCAATGGTCCGGATCGTTGTCGGGGCTGAGGGTTTCGGCCGCACCCGCGATGAAGTCCGCAACGACGGCATCTATGGGAACCCCGCCGCCCGCGATCAGGATACCGGTCTGCCCGGTGGCGCGAAACGTGGCCTTGATGCCGAGCGCCTTCATTTCGCGGGCGATGACCAGGGCCGTATATTTCTTGCCGACGGCACAGTCGGTGCCGACCATGAGCAGTCGCCGGCCGCTGCGCTTACGGCCCGAGGCGACAGGAAAATCGCGGTCCGCAAAGCGCACGTCGAACAAGGTTCTGCCGGTGCGTTGTGCAGCGTCGGCGATGGCGGGGATGCTGCCGAGGCGGCTGTGCATGCCGCTGGCGACGTTGAGCCCGGCTTCGAGAGCGTCGATGATCGCGCCGACCCAGGCCGGAGCGATCGCTCCGCCAAAAGGAGTGACGCCGATGACGAGCGTCTCGGCTCCCGCGGCGCGGGCCTCGCCTGGTGTCATGTCCTTGAGGCCGAGATCGACGCCGCAGGAGGCAAGCCTCCACTGACCCACGCACGAATCCGGTCGCCAGTCTGCGAGGCCGAAAGCGGTTTTCGCGTCCAGCGGCTCGGCAGCGTCGCCCAGGAACAACAGATATCTACCGGGGATCACCATCGAGCGGTCTTCCATTTGCGTATACGGGCGCAGCACAGCAGCAGTGTCAGTTTTTGCACGCTGCAAGTCAACTGACATTAATCTAATATTCCGGGCTGAAGGCAAGACGGCCTTCCCTCCCCGGGAAAATCGCCATCGGCAGCCCTGATCCGCTGCTGGTCGCCGAGCTCTCAGCCGGCCCGAGGCCCCCTCTTCGCCCGCCGCTCTTTCGGTGCGCCGACGTGTCCGGAATAGGTCTGATAGAGCTGGGACATCCTTTCGAGGCGCTGCTCCACGGGCGCGCCCAGAGCGCCGATCACGTCGTTCACCAGGAGGTTCACGGCGCAGCTGAGGGCTACCTGGGAGCTCCAGAACAGCTCCACCTCGGTCGGGACCGCTATCACGTGTCGTGTCGACATGTGGATCCATTCGCAGAATTTGTCCGTGATCATCACGACGGCGATTCCCTCCCGGTCGGCCATTTCGGCGAGCTCGCGGGACTGCTGGGAATAGCGGCGGATATCGACGATCACGAGGCACCGGCCCTCGGGGCTTGCCGCGAAAATCTCGTGGTAATTGCCGGCCGATGCGTCGACGACGCTGACGCCTTCGCGTGCATATTGCAGCAAGTGACCGAGCGTGGCCGCCAGGCCGCGTTCCGTCTGGAAGCCGACGACATGGACGTTCTTTGCGCTGGCGAGCAGCGCCACGATGTCTTTCCACGCCTTCGTATCGGCGAGGCCATAGACCTCGATAATGCCCGCCAGCTCGAGCTCGAGGCTGCGCTTCGACCTTGCTTCCTCTCCCCGGCTTCCGACGAACTCCGTCAGCTGATCTCCTACCAACCAGGGAACGCGTGACATCGTCACCTTGAGACCGGTCTTGAGATCGTTGAAGTGACGATAGCCCATCTTCCGACAGAAGCGGCCGACGGTGATCGGCGCCACCTCCAGCTTTGCGGCGATCGAAGTGGCCGTCTCGAAGGCGATCGTGTCCGGACTGCTCAGGATGAAATTGGCTATCGTGCGTTCAGCCGGAGTGAAGGTTTCGCGACTGTCCTCCAGCCGCTGCAGCAGATCCCGCGATGCCTCAGCCGTTCTCATCAGACTTGCCATGCCCTCAACCCAATCGTGCCCGAAGCCTTAGAGCAGGAGCCCGGGCTCGACCAGTGCCGCTCCGCCTCGCGGCCTCGCCTGCCGGGGCATCCGACCCACGGCTACGAATATTAGTTATTTGACAATAATGAGTCAGTGACATAACGCTGTCTTCCGCACCGGCATTGAGACGGCCGCCACGCGCTGGACCTGAGCGCCCTTCATGGGCGCAGGCAGGAATTCGTCAGCCGCGAAAAGGGCCGCCACAGCAGGGCAGAGCGAGGGGACACAGCATGACGACAAACGGCCGGATGCGCGCGCAGATCAGCAAGGTGACATTGCTTGCGGCAACTTCGCTTTTGGCAGCTCTGGCGAGCCCGGCCGCCGCGCAGGAGGCTACGGCGGTCGATGAGGCCGATGCCAACGAGGCCGCCACCACGTCCGAGGAAATCATCGTCACCGGCACCCGCCGGTCGGAGTCGGTACGCGACGTCCCTTTCAACATCCAGGCCATCTCAGCCGATACGCTGGCCAAGACAGGCGCCACCGAATTGACGGATTTCGTGCGCACCGTTCCCGGCCCCTCGCTGACCGACGGCGGCCTACGGGAGGGCGTGCGCCTCGTCCTCCGCGGCCTCCGGACTGGCAGCGAGTCAGGCCTCCGTCCGACCACGACCGTCTACGTCGACGAAATACCCGTGGACATGCCGTATCGCGGGTCGCCGCTGGACCTGAAGCTGGTTGACATCGACCGGGTCGAGATCCTGCGCGGTCCACAGGGCACCTTGTTCGGTGGCGGCGCCATCGGCGGCACCCTGAGGTACATCTCGAAGAAGCCCGACTTCGATGAGCTGGAGGGAAGAGCCGGCGGCGAGCTGTCGGCCACCGAGCATGGCGGCATCAATTACAACCTGACGGGGATGCTGAACGTCCCCGTGGCGGACTGGATCGCGGTGCGCGCGAACGTCGGCCAGTTCGATAACGATGGCTTCATCGACAATGTCAGGCTGGGAACGGACAACGTCAACGACGACAGGACCCTCTCGGGCCGCATCTCCGTTCTCGCCAGGCCGGTCGCGGATTTCGACATCAACCTCACTTACTATCGCCAGAATTCCCACTACGGCGAGTTCACGACGGTGAGGGAGAGCCGTCCCGAGCTGACGGTGGATTTCTACCATCCCGGCCGCTCGCACTATCGCGCCCAGCTCGGCAATCTCACCCTTGGCTATGACTTTGGCTGGGCGAAGCTCACCTCCAGCTCCTCTTATGTCGATGAGCGCGAGGATGCCGTCAACGACGTCACCTTCTACATTCGCGACGTCATCATGGGCAGCTTCCTCGATCCGGCGGATATTCCGGAATTCACCGAGTTCACGGAGCGACGCGCGCGGTCACACAGCTTCACGCAGGAAGTCCGTCTCGTCTCGAACAATGCAAGTCCGCTCAGCTGGATCGTCGGCGCCTATTACAACAAGGTCCGGATGCACGAGAACCAGCAGGAGCACGTCCCCGTCCCGTTCCCCGACCAGACCGCCTTCGAACGGGACGTCATCGGCGCAGAGCTCAACGACGATCTGGAATATATGTACGATCAGGTCGACCGCTCGCGGGAATATGCCCTGTTCGGCGAGCTGAAATACAATTTTACCGATGCGTGGCAGGCCTCGATTGGCAGTCGCTATTTCGACATTCGCGGCACCGGCGACTTCTATACGATAGACCAATGGTTCGGCCGGGATGCGCGCGACGCGAACGGCCTGGGGCGTACCACCCCCCTGCCGGAGGAATTCTCGATCGGAGAAAACGAGGAGAGCGGCAGCGTCTGGAGGTTCAATACCTCGTACAAGCTCGGCGGCGACGGGCTGATCTACACCACGATCGCTCAAGGCTACCGGCCAGGCGGCTTCAACCTCGTAACGCCCAACACCGGCATTCCCCCCGAGGGACGGCAATTTTCGTCGGACGACCTTATCAGCTACGAGCTGGGGGCAAAATTTTCGCTGTTGCGGAACAAGGTCTATATCAGTTCGGCCCTGTACCGGATCGACTGGTCCGACATTCAGACCACGGTTCAGACGCCGATCGGCTTTCCCTATCTGAGCAATGCCGGCAAGGCCGTGTCTCAGGGCCTCGAAGTCGAAATCAGCACCCAGGACGTGGTGCTGACAGGCCTCTCGCTCAACGCCGGTTATGCCTATACCGACGCCAAGCTCACCGAGACGATCACCGGGATCGGCTTCGAAGGTGAGCGTATGCCGCTGGTGCCGCGTCACGCCCTATCGCTGATGGCGGATTACAGCCGTGAGCTGAACCCCGACCTTACCGGCAGCCTCACTTTGCTCACCACCTATACGAGCAGCAGCCACGGCGACTTCGGGCGGTTCCAGCCGGTGCGCGATCCAGTCACGGGTGAGCCTGTCCGGGCAAGCACGGCGAACCCGCAATATCTCGAGCTGGACGCTTATTGGCTGACCAGCCTCTCCTTCCGGCTCGAAAGCGACAGATGGACCGCGCGTCTCTTCGCGGACAATCTGTTCGACGTTCAATACAAGACGGGCCGCCGCTATCTGAGAGGCAACAGCCTCTTTTCCGGGCCCGATGTGCAATATTCGGCGAACCGCCCGCGGACGATCGGGGTTGAGCTGACGAGACGCTTTTGAGGCACGTCCGCGCAACGCACCAACACCAGGGCTGCTGCGAATAAAGCTCGCCCGGCGCACCGCTGGTCGCAAGCGCCACGGCCGAGCCGCTAACGAGGTTTCGACTGGCGCTAGCAGGCAAGCCCGTCGAACCGCCAAGCCTGTCGCTGTGGGTGAGGTCGAGAGGATCGGCGCGGAGTGTCACCGTAATGTGCGCCCCCCCGCGAGCGGAATTACACGCTAATCCTCGAATCTGAAAGCGAGCCGCTTCTGGAAAAGGTCGATGGACAGTTCCACGAATATCTTGAGAACGTCCTCCTCCGACTCTCTGAGAATAGGCACGAGAGCGTCGACGCAATCCGTCGTGTCCCGCCCCGCTGAAACCCAGATCTCGCTGCTGAACCTGTTTCACGGGATGTTTGACATAGAGCAAGTGAAGGGCATCCTGCAGTCGATGCCATCCCCGCTTCCCGACATCAAACCGGGTTGGGGGACGCCGAGGCTTGCGGACACGCCCGTGAACGTTGAGTTCGTGGGCTGGCTGAAGTCGCGGAACATCATATCGTCGTGGAGCAGAGGAACAGGGCTTTTCGGCGACGGCATCCGCATCAACCTGTTCAGGAAATAGGCCGCGCGCAGACAGGCCGGCGGACCGCATTACGTCGCGGAGTTTCAAGACGCATCGGCGGCGCGGCGGGCCCGCGTATCGGTGGGGTGGGTGGAGAAGTAAAAGTTGAACTTGCACTTCTTTAGGACGCACCCTTGGCTGAAAGATCGTCCGGCGGCTTCCAGGATGGGCCGCCTGCCTATTGAACGACCGATATTGGCGCTATCCAGCCGGGCGGCACCACTGGATGTGAACGTCCGCTTCAGAGCAAATTGGAACCCGCAGCTCGCGTCCGGGAAGGGCGCAGGGCGGTCGCCCCGCACTCAGTCCGTCCGTAGCCGCTGATCGAGAAAGCTGAGGAAGGCGGGCCAGATCATCGTCTGACCAGGCATTCGCCGACTCCTCGCGGGAGGAGGCTCCTGCCGTCGAGTACGGATGGGCACCGGCTCATGCTCCATGGACCGCAGCACCAGCACTCGTCATCTGAATCACCTTCCCTCTGAACCGCCCCGGGTCTGTCGGAGGCTGTTTGGTTTAAGTTACGCAGCCATGCGCGCCTCGTCGAGCATGGCGTAATATCGTTCTTCGGCTTCGGCTGGCGGGATGTTGCCGATAGGCTCGAGCAGCCGCCGGTTGTTGAACCAGTCGACCCACTCGAGCGTGGCATATTCGACGGCCTCGAAGGATCGCCCGGGTCCGCGCCGATGGATGACCTCGGCCTTGTAAAGGCCATTGATCGTCTCGGCCAAGGCGTTGTCGTAGCTGTCGCCAACGCTGCCGACCGAGGGCTCGATCCCGGCTTCGGCGAGACGCTCGGTGTACTTGATAGACACGTATTGCGACCCTCGGTCGCTATGGTGAACCAGGCCGCCGCGATGGGCCGGCCGGCGATCATGAAGCGCCTGTTCCAATGCATCCAGCACGAAGCTGGCATGCGCGGTCCGGCTGGCGCGCCAACCGACGATCCGCCGGGCGTAGGTGTCGATGACGAAGGCGACATAAACGAACCCCGCCCAGGTCGCGACATAGGTGAAGTCCGACACCCAGAGCCTGTTCGGCGCTGGCGCATGGAACTGGCGGTTGACGTGATCGAGCGGACACGGCGCCGCCTTGTCGCTGAGGGTCGTGCGCACTGGCTTGCCCCGGATTACTCCCTGCAAACTCATCTCACGCATCAACCGTTCAACGGTGCAGCGGGCTATCGGAAAGCCCTCCCGCATCATCTGCCGCCACACCTTGCGCACGCCGTAGACCGCGAAGTTCTCGGCGAACACGCGGGCGACCTCTGGCTTGAGGGCCAGATCCTGACGCGCCCGCGCCGACAGGCGCGCCGGATCCTGCCGCTGCGCGACGCGCTCGTGGTAGGTAGAGGGGGCGATCGGCAGGACACGGCAGATCGGCTCGACCCCGTAAGAGCCACGATTATCATCGATAAACGTGATCATCGCTTGAACGGGCGGTCGAGCTCCGCCTGAGCAAAATATGCGGACGCCTTGCGCAGAATCTCGTTGGCCTGCCGTAGCTCGCGGACCTCGCGTTCCAGCGCCTTGAGCTTGTCGGCCACCTCGGTCGGGACGCCCCCGCGCTTGCCGCTGTTGACCTCGGCCTTCTTCACCCACTCATGCAGGGTCTGCGGCACGCAGCCGATCTTGGCCGCGATCGACACCACCGCCGCCCAGCGCGATGGGTGATCCCGCTCGTGGTCGAAAACCATCCGTACCGCGCGGTCGCGGACTTCCGGCGCAAACTTGTTCGTTGTCTTGCTCATACAGGCTCCACCTTCTCAGGAGTTGGAGCCTTCGGCAAACCCGGGGCGGTTCAGATTTCGCTGCGAGCGAGTTCTTCCAGGTGATCGAAGCGTGTTGATTGCCACTGAGAGTTGACCCGGGATTTTCATCGAGAAGTGACCCGGGTG